>Ga0316204_10001575_pt1 | contig 59921 bp, 60 predicted proteins | sample 6monrhotite_MG_2_FD_205661 | JGI IMG/M metagenome (GOLD analysis project Ga0316204, IMG submission 205661) | Microbial mat bacterial communities from mineral coupon in-situ incubated in ocean water Damariscotta River, Maine, United States -... | ecosystem: Environmental > Aquatic > Marine >...
ATTTCTAGCAGGAGGATACGGCACTCGCCTGGCGGAGGAGACTGAAGTACGTCCGAAGCCGATGGTTGAGATAGGCGGACATCCCATTCTTTGGCACATCATGATGCATTACCATCGCTATGGGTATAATGAATTTGTTGTTGCGCTGGGATACAAAGGCGATTACATCAAACGTTGGATGACGGATTTTGCGTCGTTGAACGGGCATTTGACCGTGGAAACGGCGACCGGCAAAGTGACCTCCCATGGCGCTGATAATCCGGACTGGAAGGTTAATCTAGTGGATACCGGGCTGACTACGCTCACTGGCGGACGTATCAAACGCTTGCAGCCTTGGGTGGGTGAAGAGACATTCATGCTGACTTGGGGAGATGGCGTCTCTAACGTGGATCTCGACAAGCTGCTTGAATTCCACAAATCTCACGGTAAGTTGGCAACGATGACTGCTGTTCGTCCACCGGCGAGATATGGCCACCTAGAGTTTGATGGTGACCGGATCATGAGTTTTACGGAAAAACCACAAACCAGTGAAGGCTGGATCAATGGTGCTTTCTTCGTGCTTGAGCCGGGTATTTTTGATTATATTTCCGGCGATCAAATCATGTGGGAAGAAGAACCGCTTGAAAGTCTTGCGAAGGATGGCCAATTGATGGCTTACCGGCATGACTCTTTTTGGCAATGTATGGACACCTTGCGCGAAAAACATCTTTTGGAACGTTTATGGCAGGAAGGGTCTCCGCCATGGAAAACATGGGAATAATGTGAAATGAAAGTATTAGTGACAGGACACTCGGGTTACATCGGTACGGTGCTGGTTCCTATGTTATTGGAACACGGGCATGAGGTCTCAGGGCTGGATAATGGCTGGTTCGAGCACTGCGTGTTTACCGGTGAAGTGGTTCAGATACCTAGCATCAAAAAAGATGTTCGCGACGTGGAAAAAACCGACCTGGAAGGTTTTGATGCCATTATTCATCTGGCAGGTTTGTCGAATGATCCGCTGGGAGATTACCGACCGGGCCTGACTGAGGAGATCAATGACAAAGCCTCTGTCAGAATTGCCACTCTTGCGAAAGAGATGGGAGTCGAGCGATTTATATTTGCCTCATCGTGCAGTAACTATGGGGCTTCGGGAGACCAGTTTTTAACCGAGGACGCTGCTTTCAACCCAGTGACTCCTTATGGCGTGTCCAAAGTTAAAGTGGAAGAGGGCTTGTCCAAACTGGCCGATGACAGTTTCTGCCCTGTCAATCTGCGTGCATCCACCGCTTACGGCATGTCACCGATTATTCGTTTCGACCTCGTACTCAACAATCTAACCGCATGGGCCTTTACCACCGGTCAGGTTTATTTGAAGAGCGATGGCACGCCGTGGCGACCCATTGTACATGTGGAAGATATTTGTCGTGCCTACTTGGCAGCTCTGCACGCACCGCGGGATGTGGTTTTCAATCGTGGTTTCAACGTTGGCACCACCACGGAAAATTACCAAATCAGAGAACTCGCGGAGATCGTACAAGATGTCGTGCCTAATTGTCGTGTCGAGTTTGCTGATGATGCCGGACCGGATAAACGCTGTTACCGGGTTGATTGCAACCGTATTGCCACAGAGCTTCACGAGTTCAAACCGCAGTGGACCGCGCATCAAGGCGTCGTGGAACTTTATGAAGCCTACAAAAAGGTAGGTTTGACGCTCGACGAATTCGAGGGAGAAAAATTCAAACGTATCGCGCACCTTCAGAAATTGGTGAAAGATAAAAAACTGGATGAAACGCTACGCTGGGCCTGATGCTTAATCAAGGACAGGCATAAATTAACATCAACCGCACGGCAGCGGCATATTGCCCGTTGTGCCGTCACGAATACTTCAACAGGTGAAATTAAGGATATGAGTGCTGAAATAACTGTTTGCAGGTCATGTAACCAACCCGGTCTTGAAACTTTTCTGGATTTAGGCCGAACACCGTTGGCAGACCGTATACTGACTCCCGCTCAACTGAAAGAGCACGAGCCGATGTATCCGTTGAAAGTGGCTTTTTGCTCCGGTTGCGGACTCATGCAAATTACGGAAACGGTCGAGCCGGACGAACTGTTCTGTGATGATTACCCTTATTTTTCGTCTTTTTCGGATTACCTGCTTGAACACTCAAAAGAAAACGTCCTGGGTATTATTGACCGACAGAAACTGGGGGCCGATAGTTTCGTGGTTGAACTCGCCAGTAATGACGGCTACTTGTTAAAAAACTATGTTGAACACGGCATTCCCGTTTTGGGTATCGACCCGGCAGATGGGCCCGCTGCCGCCGCAGAAAAAATTGGCGTACCAACCCGAAATACGTTTTTCACCAAAGAGCTTGCGCAGGAGCTGGTTCAGCAGGGTTCGCAGGCTGATGTGATTCATGGCAACAATGTGCTGGCGCATGTTGCGGATACCAACGGTTTTGTTTCCGGCATGGCGGACTTGCTCAAAGAGGATGGTGTTATCGTCATTGAAGCGCCTTATGCCAAGGATCTGATCGATCATTGTGAATTCGACACTATCTACCACGAACACCTGTGCTATTTTTCTGTGACAGCGTTAAATAATCTTTTTCGACAACATGGACTGTATCTGAACGAAATCAAACAACTGCCTATCCATGGTGGGTCACTTCGACTTTATGTGGAAAAACAAGAAAATGTGGGCAAATCAGTGAAAGATTTGTTGGCGCTTGAACAAGCAGAAAAGGTCGATAAAATTGATTTTTACCGGGATTTTTCCACGCGGGTTGAAAAGGTAAAAACCGCACTGCTGAAATTACTGACGGAGCTAAAATCTCAAGGCAAGAGCATTGCTGCCTATGGTGCCGCAGCGAAGGGCAGCACACTGATCAACTATATGGGGATTGGCACAGACCTGATCGATTTTGTAGTGGATCGGAACATACATAAACAAGGCCGCTTCATGCCTGGGCAGCACATTCCTATTTTTGCACCGGAAAAAATAATGGAAGAGCGGCCAGACTACATACTTATTCTACCCTGGAATGTGACCGATGAAATTCTCAAGCAGCAGCAAGAGTATCGTGACCAGGGTGGAAAATTTATTGTTCCCATTCCTGAGCCAAAAATTATCTAGGTAAACAGCGTTTGTGCTGCACAGGGTCTGGTTAATCACAGTTACTGTAATGCGGTACAGCAGAATGTGTCGAACATTATTTTAAAATAGAAAATTTTTAGAGATTGCAAAACAATGAATACAGAACATACATGTCCAAGCTGTGCTGCAAGCAATATGCAGGTTTTTTACGAACAGAAATCAGTGCCCTCCAATAGCTGTATATTGTTAGACAGTGCAAAGTTGGCCATTGAATATCCGCGTGGCGATATAGAACTTTGTTTTTGTCCAGAATGCGGGTTTATATCCAATATGGCATTCGACGCGAAGCTGACAGAATACTCAGGTCGATATGAAGAAACACAGGGTTTTTCAGGCACATTTAACAAATTCCATCACGAACTGGCAGAACGCTTAATTGAGCGTTATGACCTGCATGGAAAGGATGTTTTGGAAATTGGTTGCGGTAAAGGTGAATTTATTACCCTGCTGAGCGAGCTGGGAAACAACCGAGGGGTTGGTTTTGACCCAGGCTATCGCGCTGATCGCAATGCCAGTGAGAGTGCTCAGAAAAACGTAACATTCATTACTGATTTTTACTCGGAAAAATACAGTGATTATCAAGCCGATTTTTTATGTTGCAAGATGACACTGGAGCATATTCACCCAACCTCAGATTTTATCGATACGGTACGACGATCCATCGGTGACAGGGAAGATACGCTTGTTTTTTTCCAGATACCGGAATCAACACGCATCTTGCGCGATTGCGCTTTTGAAGACATCTACTACGAACATTGTTCCTATTTTTCTCCGGGGTCACTAGCGAGGCTGTTCCGCTCAAAAGGCTTCGATGTGATCAGCATTGAAACGGAATACGATGATCAATACCTGACGATTGAAGCCAGGCCAAGTAAAGGCAACTCTCAGAGCGCTGCTCTTGAACAGGAAAACGATCTTGATGCCTTGAAAGGTCTGGTGGCAAGCTTCCCGCAGCGGCTTGAAGAAAAGCTAGCAGGATGGCAGAAAAAGCTGGATGATATGCAAGCAAATGGCAATAAGGTCGTACTGTGGGGCTCTGGATCAAAAGGCGTTTCGTTTCTGGCAACGCTGGATGCGGGGAACACCATTGAATATGTGGTTGATATCAATCCTCATAGACAAGGGTATTTCATGTCAGGTACCGGGCAAAAAATTGTTTCCCCAGCATTTTTGCAGGAATATCAGCCGGATGTGGTTATCGTTATGAATGGCATTTATTGTGATGAAATTGGACAGGACTTGAAAAAACTGGGGCTTTCTCCGGAAGTCATCGCAGTTTGATGACGGTTTGATTACCGCTTGATTACCGTTTGATAACTACGTCAGCAGGAGATGCATAATAATGGCTGGTTTGCGCGAAGAAAAATGTCCCGTTTGTGATTCCTCGGATATCGATGCTTCCATTGATATCCATAATGTCCCCATTTATTGTAACGTGCTGTGGCCATCCCGTGAGGTGGCGTTGGATGCAGCGAAAGGTGATATTTCAGTCACGTATTGTCGTGACTGTGGACACGTGTTCAATAAATCTTTCGATCCGTCCCTGATGTCTTACACCGAAGATTATGAAAACTCTCTTCACTATTCCCCCACCTTTAACGAATATGCAGAGTCCCTAGCGTCAAGATTGCTTGAAAAATACCAACTAAACAATAAAAGCATTGTTGAAATTGGTTGTGGGAAAGGCGACTTTCTTTCCATGTTGTGTTCGCGTGGTGAGAATCGTGGTTATGGGTTTGATAAAAGCTTTGAAGCTGACCGGGTGGAATCAGACACGCATAAGCATGTTACGTTTATCCAGGATTTTTACGGTGAAAAATATGCCGACTATGATGCAGACCTAATCGTATGCCGACATGTGCTTGAGCACATCCAGTATCCGCAATTGTTTCTCCAGGATATTCGGCGCGTGATTGGCGAACGCATGGATACGGTGGTTTATTTTGAGGTGCCTAATGCGTTATATACACTGAAAGACATGGGTATCTGGGATCTTATCTATGAGCACTGTGGGTATTTTAACGTTAACTCATTGTCCCGGGCATTTGAGCTTGCCGGGTTTGATGTTTGCGAAGTGGGAGAATCTTTCGGTGGACAATTTATTTACGTAGAAGCAAAACCGCGAGCCAGCGAAGGTACTGTTGATAAAAATACAGAGAGCTCACCCAGACTGGCGCTAGACGAGTTAGCAGCATGTGTGCTGGTTTTTGAAGATAACTACAAAGCCAAGGTCGCCCGATGGCGCGAAAAACTGGATTTGCTACAAGCCGATAACAAACGCGCAGTGATTTGGGGTGGTGGTTCAAAAGGTATCACATTCCTGAATGTTTTGAAGGCGGAGCAGGCTATCGCCCATGTCGTGGATTTAAACCCCCATAAACATAAACTGTTCGCGCCGGGAACGGGACAGGAAGTGATCGGGCCTGAAGCCTTGAAAGCATTGCGCCCTGAACATGTGATCATTATGAATGGAATTTATCAGGAAGAAATTACGCAGATGCTTGCTGATCTTGGCATTGCCGCAGAAATCAGTTGTGTTTGAGCAGTGAAAAAAACAGACTTGCTTGTCATTGGTGGGGGCGTTATTGGTCTTAATATCGCTCTGGCCTTCAAACGCCGCTATCCTCAACAAAAAGTTGTTTTGCTGGAAAAAGAAGTGCAGTTTGGCGCGCATGCCAGTGGCAGAAACAGTGGCGTGTTGCACGCAGGATTTTACTACACGGCAGACAGTTTAAAAGCGCGTTTCACTCGAGAAGGAAACAGACTGTTAACGGAATATTGTGTGGAAAGAGGCCTGCGGATTAATCGCTGTGGCAAACTGGTCGTCACACAAAACGAAGCAGAGCTGGAAACGCTGGATGTGTTGTTACGGCGTGGGGAAGCCGGTGGTGTGACCATGCATGAGCTCACCGAACGTGAAGCCCACGAAATTGAACCCCGGGCAAAAACATTTCAAAGAGCACTTTTTTCACCGACGACCTCATCCGTTGATCCACTTGAGGTTGTGGAAGCAATGGTGAAAGATGCAAAAAATATCGGCATCGAAATCTTAACCGGGACCGCCTACCTGGGACGAAAAGGACAGGAAATTCGTACTACCCAAGGGTCGATTTTGGCGGGCTACGTTATCAATGCCGCAGGTTTGTACGCCGACAAAGTCGCGCAGGATTTTGGGTTTTCGGAACACTACAGGATTATCCCCTTCAAAGGACTTTATCTTTATAGCGATGAGCCGGTTGGTTCGCTACGCACACACATTTACCCGGTGCCGGATCTTCGCAACCCTTTCCTGGGCGTGCATTTCACTTTGACGGCGGATGGTCATGTTAAAGTTGGGCCGACGGCCATTCCGGCTTTTTGGCGGGAACATTATAGCGGTTTCAAAAATTTTAATTCGTCAGAGCTTTTTGAGATTGTGATGCGTGAAATGGGTTTAATGTTAAATAACGATTTTGGTTTTCGTAAGCTGGCTGTTACTGAACTTTCAAAACATTACCGACCCCGCATGGTGAAGTTGGCTTCCCATCTCTTATCCGGAGTGGATAAAAAAATGTACCGCAGATGGGGGAGGCCGGGCATTCGCGCCCAGTTGTTTGATTTACGCAATAGACGATTGGAACAAGACTTTTGTTTTGAAGGCGATCAGAATTCTTTTCATGTATTGAATGCAGTATCGCCTGCATTCACCTGTGCGATACCCTTTTGCGAATACTTGATTGATCAAGTTGAGGCGAGTCGCTCAAGCTAACTCATGCGGGTTAATTGTTGAATAATGATTTTTTTTGCCTGTTCAATTCCACTTGGCTGAGGTGGCGTTGGAGCTTTGCTCATGCACAGTGTTTCGAGGGTGTTCACAACATTACCGCTTGCAAAATCATCCGGATGTATTTCGGCGCAGCGTCCATGCTGTCGGAACCAATCAATCAGGCAGTCGATTTCCGGCCAGTTTTTTCGTTGCAGATACAGCACAGGAATACCCAGGCAGGCAGCCTCCACAAAACTGCCGTATCCAGGTTTGGCAATGAGTGCATCGCATGAGGCCAATATATCAGCAAAGGGCATATTGAGGCATTCCAGATCGATTGTATCCGGGTGTTGGGAATTCCAGGATGCGGGCACGATAAAACGCAATCCAGATTGTCGGGGCCAGCTGTTGACGGGCAAACGTAAATCCATGCCACCAAGAGAGAGCATAACGAGACGCTGATCCGAGTGCAGGCTGGTCTGCTCGACGATTTCGGTTTTCCGGTTTTTTCCCAACTGGGCAACTGGGCCGATGACCTTTGTATTTTGTAAGCCGGGCATCAGCATCGATGGCGTGAGCTGCAAAAACAGACGCGAACTTTGATATGCCGCCAATATTTGCTGGAAAATTTTGTCTGCCTCTGGCCTGACACCAAGGAAATAATGTTGATAAATATCGGCCCAGTTCAAGGAGCACATGGCGATGGAAGGTATATTGGCGCGTTTTGCACCGGCCAAAGCGAGATAGGGGACATTGGCCAACACTAGGTCCGCATCAAGTGCAGACAGTTGCGCGGCTTCCACAGAAACCTTGTCCTCCCAGTGTGTGTGAAAGTCACGATAGGCTTCGGCGCTTTCGTTTTCTGACACTTGTAACGCACTTGCTTGTATCATTCCAACGTCCGTGTTGGTTTGTTGTATGTCGATATTCTGGCCGAATCGTTCGAGCAGTTTGCTTTTGGGAGCATTGCTGCGAATGGTCACGCGGAGATTGGGGAGTTGTTTTTGTAGAGCCTGAACGATAGGTGCTGTTTGGCCGATGTGGCCAAAACCGTGTGAAGACAGAGCGATAACGAGGTGAGAACCCATGGTTTTATTGTCCAATATCTGAAAATGAACGTAGCCTGCTGATCATGTTCTGTCAGGTGTTTCAGGTCAATGTGTTTGCGAACCGGAGATATTATCGTGAAAGAGAAAAGGGGTGTGTTTGGGAGGCATCCTCTGGTACTGAGCCCACATCCGGGAATAATTCCAGGGATAATGCTAGCGGTTTTTTCCATGATTTTCCTGGGAGCCGTTGGTGTTAGCCATGCCGGTGAAATGGTCGCGAGCATTACAAAGGTAAAGAAGAGTGTTGTGGGAGTCGGTACACTGATGCTGACACGCAGTCCTCGGGCAAACCTGTTAGGCACAGGGTTCATTGTTGCTGATGGGAATCATGTCCTGACCAATGCCCATGTGGTATCTCGGGAACTCGACTTTCACGGTAAAGAATCACTGGTGGTTTTCATTGGACGCGGGGTAAATCCGGAAACGCGCTCCGCGAGCATTGTGCAGCTTGACAGGGAATACGATCTAGCACTGCTTAAAATTCCCGGCCCTCCATTACCAGCACTTTCGTTAGGTGATTCGAATACCGTGCAGGAAGGTGAGGAAATCGCGTTTACAGGGTATCCCATCGGCGCGGTACTGGGTTTGTTCCCGGTGACACATCGGGGCATTATTTCTGCGATTACCCCCATTGTCATACCGCTGGACAGCGGTCGGCAGCTTACGCCGGAGCTGATCAAGCGTTTACGCGACCGTTATGATGTGTTCCAACTGGACGCGACCGCCTATCCGGGGAACAGTGGTAGTCCATTGTACAATCCTGAGACAGCGGAGGTTGTTGGGGTTCTCAATATGGTTTTTGTAAAGGAATCCAGGGAGACGGTACTCCAGAAGCCTAGCGGGATTGCTTATGCCATCCCGATCCGTTATGCCGTTGATCTGGTGGATAAACTGAATAAACAGTAGCTGCCGTCATAGGGCTTTTATGTCGAGTATCGCTATGAGTATAGGTAACGCATTGATATTTTGATGTATTTATCATGAGGGCAGCTTTGTGTACAATATCGCAGGAATAAATCGGGATAATTGAAGTCACATCAGAATATTATGTTTGATCATGTAAAAACCGTATTGGGTGAAGCGCTGCAAATTGAAGACCGTACCTCGGAAATGACGGGGAGCACGCTTTTGTTGGGTAATCTTCCAGAGCTGGATTCCATGGCAGTGGTCACCGTGTTGACCGCGTTGGAAGACAATTTTGGTTTTGTGATCGATGATGACGACTTAGTGTCCGACGCTTTTTTGACTCTTGGCAGCCTAGTGAGTTTTGTCGAAGACAAAACCCGTCGATGTGCTTGAATCATCGCTGAGAAACCCTCCAAGGAATAAGTCCTCCGTTATGCTACAACTCTTAAAAAGACTCAAAGGGGACTTTTTTTGGGGTGTGCTTGCTCCGGATTATTTTGTTTAACGCATCTTGTTTAACGTGCTGACAACTGCACTGATTCATTTTTAAAAATTTCTAATAATCCGCTTTGTTTGTAGTGTTTTCTAAATCATCAATCAAACTGTCGCATTCCACGTGCCCGACATTAAGAGAATTGAAGTTTTTAATATCTCTTTCTCCCACCCCTGTTTTTTTACCTGAGTTTCCAGAGCCTATTAGCCTCACTTATATACCCGTAGCGATTGAGATTTAGGTTTTATTGCACGCCCTCTTCATTCCATGGCCGCGTTGAAATTTCTCGCAATAGTCCGGCTATTACTCGTCATTTCGCCTCGCCATGAAATGAATATGACGCACACTAAAAGCCTAAATCTCAATCGCTACGGGTATATCTATTGATCCATAAGTTTTGCTGATCATATGCCGTTGATTCAAAATCAGTCTTGCTGTTTTCTTGTGTGACTTTACGCGTAAAATTTCTTCGTGCATCCATTCTCTGTGTTTCATGTTAATGGTTGAGCGGAAGTAACGACTCAGCTTGTCTTTGAATTCCCCAATTACGGCATCAAAAGCGTTGATTTACACCTGTAAATTATAGGTTTTTCCTTGTTCTCGAACAAATCAAAGGCAATCTGAGAAGTGATAAGTGGAACACTATTTACCTCCACATCTACAGCATCCACATCTGCTTTGAAATATTAAATGGCTAAAGATCCAGAATGAACCGCCGAGAACTGGGGAGTGTAAGCTTGTCATCATCACAGAATGGCAAGCAGCGAAACATCAAGTTTAACGATGCCTACAGCTCGAGTGCTTGCGAGTGTAAATATTGTGAAGGCTTGATGATATTACCCGTATAGCAACTATGATGCTTTATGTGCCTCATTAAATTTGTATATGGAAAGGATTTCAATATGAAAATCGAGCAGCTGTTACAGGCAGGCATAGTCGAGCAATCGCCTGAGGTTTTTGGCACGCTGGCAACTGATCCTCATTTGTTACTGGTTTTTGGTTCTGGCAGCTATCCAAAAACAACACACACCAAAGATTAATAACGGCTTTCACTGAAAAGTGGAATTGATTACAGGTGAGGATAAATAAGATATGAGGGCTTTGCTAATACGTCATTATATAAGCCCTACTAAGGGAGAGTCCTTAAGATATCTTTTAAGGGGCTATAAATTAGAGATGAATAGTGATGGTGAAAAAAATTAATATAATCGGACAGAAAATACCTGCGGGGGTTGCAGGACTGACAGCACTTATTTTAGTGATGTTTAACGATTCACTTTTATCGATAATAGCCGCATTTGCATTGATTTTATTTGAGTTCGCACTCGGTTATATACGAAGCAAGGCACATGTACTGCTGAGTCAGAAAGCCAACCAAGCTAGAAATCAAGTTTCTGAACTGGAAGCCGAAGTGCAGAAATACAATAACGTCACTCATTCCCTACAGATGATTGGTAGCAACAACATGCCCATTTGGGCCCATCAGATTAACGATTGCATTAACATTTCGACGACAGAAATGAATGAGCTTGCACAACGTTTTTCCGGCATTGTCAGTAGCCTCCACTCTATTGTTAATGAAAAAACGGATAGTGATGAGCTTTCTGTTGCTGAGATAAAAGCCAAACTGGACAACATTTCATCCTCACTGGTTGAACTTGTGAAAATGAAAAAAGAATCACAGCGGGAAATTTTAGAACTCTCAAAATTTACTGAAAAACTGGAGACGATGGCCAGGGATGTTGGCTATATCGCCGGGCAAACCAATTTGTTAGCACTTAATGCCGCGATAGAAGCAGCGCGTGCCGGCGATACAGGGCGTGGATTTGCCGTAGTCGCCGATGAAGTACGAAATCTTGCCAGCCGCTCGGGTGAAATTGGAGTGGACATCATTTCTAATGTCGCCATGGTCAATGAGCAGTTTGGTCGCATTGCAGAAAAATCCAAAATCAATAGTGAAATTGAAGAAAATCTCATTAAGGATGCCGATGAGCACATCAATGCTGTTATCTATCAACATGAAAAAACAAAGAAAGAACGCGATGAAGCGGCGGAATATCTAGCACAACTCTCATCAAATATTACGCTTGAAATTGAGAGTTCTCTAGTATCAATGCAGTTCCAGGATCGTGTTTCACAAATTCTTGACCATGTTAGCGACAACATGTCTGCTCTTTCAGAGCAGATCAAAGACCAGCAGAACCTCGATATAGAAAGCTTTTTGGAGAAAATGGTCGGAGAATATACCACGACCAGTGAGCGTGAGGCACACAACAAATTAACCGGCACGGAATCTGCTGAGATACCCAAAGAATCCGATGAAGGCGAAGTCGTATTTTTCTAGAGGACACTTGATCATGTCAAAAACCATACTCATTGTTGATGATTCCAGCTCCGTTCGCAGTGTCGTGGGAATTGCACTGAAAGGCGCAGGCTATGACGTCATCGAAGCTTGCGATGGAAAAGATGCCCTGTCAAAAATGACAGGGCAGAAAATCCACTTGATCGTCAGTGATGTCAATATGCCCAATATGGATGGCATCACTTTGGTAAAAGAAGTGAAGAAGCTTGCCAGTTACAAATTCACGCCTATCTGCATGCTGACCACTGAAGCTGGAGAATCAAAAATGCAGGAAGGCAAAGCGGCCGGGGCCAAGGCATGGATCATTAAGCCATTTCAACCACCCAAACTACTGGACGTGGTTTCAAAACTGCTGGGTTAATGAATTTAGAAAGCTGATTGAAGAATATAAGGAAATCGTCATGGCACTTAAAAAAGAACGTGGCAGCAATAAAACCAAGGGATTGTGTAAATTAACCATCAATGAAGATATGACCATTTATGCCATTGAGACTCTAAAACAGGAAATCTCCGAAGAGATTGATATTTATGACAGATTTGAACTCAATTTGGCTGATGTGGAGGAAATAGATTCAGCCGGTATTCAATTATTATTAGCGTTTAGAAGTGAGCTGATACGAAAAAAGAAGGCATTCAAATTAACAGATGCCAGTGGCGTCGTCACCAAACTGATCGAAAATTACGACATTGGTGATCGCTTTAACAAGGAAGGTGTCACATGAGTGATGAGAGCTTACAAATTTTTGCAGACGAGGCAGAAGACCTGCTGGGTGCTGCTGAACAAGCCTTGCTTAAATTGGATGACCTGGATAACGAAGCTGAGACCCTTGATTGTGTCAATGATCTTTTTCGCACCTTTCACACGATTAAAGGTGCTGCCGGTCTTTTTGGTCTGGATATTGTTGTTAACTTTACCCATATTGTTGAGAGTGTTCTAGGAAAAATCAGAGAGGGCACTCTCACCGTTGATGAAAATATGGTCTCCCTTTTTCTCTCCAGTCGCGACCATCTTGAAAACCTGGTGAGCAATGCAATTGATGGGGTAGAAACCATTGGCGGTAAACTAAAGCAGACAAATGATGAATTGGTCGAATGCCTGAATAATTACTTGGGAAGCTCAGCGACAGATGAAGCGAGTAGCGATACTTCCCAAGCTGTGGAGATAGCTGAAAAAATGACTAATGGTGTTGTTAATGAAAATTGGCACATCTCTCTCCGATTTGGTCCCAACGCCTTGTGTAACGGCATGGATCCTGCCTCATTTATCAACTATCTCAATAAGATTGGAGAACTCAAAAGCATTACCTTGATTGATGATGCAATCCCACCATGGTCTGAGTTTGACCCAGAGAGTTGTTATCTCGGTTTTGAAATCATATTGATTGCGCCAAATACCAATAAAGAAACCATCGAAGAAGTTTTCGAATTTGTTCAGGATGACTGCAAAATCAGCATACTTCCACCTCATAGCCTTATCAATACCTATATTAAAATGATCAACGAACTTCCTGAAGAGGATATGCGCATCGGTGACATTCTAGTGGCTTGTGGTGCGCTGACTCCCCGTGAAAAAGATGATGTCCTCAATACTCAGGAGCATATTGGCGATGAAATAATAGCCAGCGGTACTGAGCAGAATATTCCTCAACTTGGCGTGGTTGCCGTTGAACAGCAAGTTGTTCAGCAAGAAGTTGTCGATGCCGCTGTCAAAAAACAAAGTAACTTCAAAGAACAACGCGTTAATGCCCAACAAACCATCCGGGTCAATTCCTTTAAATTGGAAAGTCTTGTTAATCTGGTCGGTGAACTGGTGATCAGTACGGCTAATGCGGAACTCAATGCGGACAGGCAGGCTGATACTGAGTTGACCGAGGCGATGGAAAATCTCTCGCGTCTGGTTGAAGAAGTGCGTGATACAACACTGGGGCTACGTATGGTGCAAATCGGTGAGACATTTAACCGTTATAAACGCGTCGTACGAGAAGTCAGTCGTGATACGGGCAAGGATATCGACCTGTGCATCAGTGGGGCTGAAACTGAACTGGATAAAACACTGATTGAAAAAATTGGTGACCCACTCATGCATCTGGTAAGGAACGCCATCGATCATGGCATTGAGTCACCTGAAAAAAGAATCAAGGCAGGTAAACCCGCTAAGGGTACTGTTAATCTGAATGCCGTCCATGACTCAGGCAGTATTGTCATCCAAATCAGTGACGATGGAGGAGGACTCTCAAAAGAAAAAATTCTCGCTAAAGCACTGGAAAAAGGACTTATCCAAGAGAATCAGCAGCTAAGTGACTCAGAAATCTATCGACTTATTTTCGAGGCTGGGTTTTCAACGGCCGAAAGTATCAGCAATCTTTCTGGGCGTGGTGTCGGCATGGATGTGGTACGTAGAAATATCGAATCACTGCGTGGTTATGTTGAAATTGATAGTGAAGAAGGCAAGGGAACAACCATTTCCATTCGGTTGCCACTAACACTGGCAATCATCGATGGGTTTCAGGTACGGGTGGGTGATGCTCAGTATATTGTGCCTCTCGACATGGTTGAAGAATGTATCGAACTTAATGAATCACTTCGTGGAAAAGATGAAAACGCCAACTACGTTGACCTGCGTGGAGAAATTCTCCCCTTTATGCATCTGAGTGATATATTCGGTTTAACGGGTAAAATTGACGATAATCATCGTGACAATATTATCGTGGTCCAGTTTGCAGGAAAAAAGGCTGGCTTTGTTGTCGATGAGCTTCTGGGAGAACATCAAACCGTTATCAAACCACTGGGTAAGGTTTTCCAGAACCTCAAGGGCATTAGCGGTGCGACCATTCTTGGTAGTGGTGAAGTCGCGATGATTATCGATATTCCAGAAATGATAAAACGTGTGGAAAATACAAAACAACATATTGCTTCACATACACTCCATTAATCCTGAGTAAAAAATCAAAATTAAAACAGCAGGAGTTATCGATATGCAAAATACAATAGCAAAAATCGATGAAATGAAAGTTGATGACGATATTCAACAATACCTTACTTTTATGTTGGGCGGAAAACTTTATGGGATTGATATTCTCAATATTAAGGAAATTATAAAATATGGTGAGGTTACCGAAATTCCGATGACCCCCGATTTTATTTCAGGTGTTATCAACCTACGTGGCAGTGTGGTTCCAATCATTGATTTGACTCAACGGTTTTCTGGAAAAGCAATGGAGATTACCAAACGTACCAGCTGCATTATTATTGAAGTGAAAAATGATGATTTGAAAATTGAGATTGGTGTTACGGTTGATATCGTCAATGAGGTTCTTGATATCCACTTACGTGACATTGAACCTGCACCGTCTTTCGGTAATCAAATTCAAACCAGTTTTATCAGTGGCATGGCTAAAGTTGATGGAAAACTTCTTGTTCTGTTAAATATAGAAAATGTGTTGTCGATTGATGAATTTTCATTAGTAGGTAGCATTCAAAATAATATGGAACAAGCGTAAAAAATGATGATGATTCGTAGTTTGATATGATGTAAGTCAGAAAGAGGAATTGGTAAATGTTGAATAACATCGTAATAAAAAACATGACACAAGCAAGTTTTTACCGAATCATACTCTTTGTTTTGTTAGCTACAGTAATATTGATATTTTCATCTGGTTCAGTATTGGCCAGTAGTACAAGTTCTCATTGGAGTTATGCCGGGAAAGATGATCCAAAAAGCTGGGGGTTATTGGCGAGTGAAAGGCTGCGTTGGTTTGTTATGCGGAACCCTGTCGAAGTTTCATCTTCACAAATCGCCAAATTTTTATCTGTTATTAATGAAAATGCGCGTCCTGTACAACAGATTAATGCGCGCTTTTTGCTAAAAAACCAGTAAATGGAAATTAAATTAAATTTTATTCTTTAAAGGAAGACCGAAATGATCAACAAACAACTGAAAGAAGTGGGCGTCAAAAAAAAGATGGGGGCTCTTTCCGCATTTTTTTTGATCATGATATTAATTATTTTCCTGACAACATATATCAAATTGTCTGATCTAGGTGTCATTATGGAGTCTGTTACTGAAAAAGATATACCACTTACTGATGTCATATCTAAAATCACTGTCCATCAACTGGAGCAAGCCATAAACTTTGAGCGTGCACTGCGTTTCGGTGATGAAATGAAAAAGGAGACGGCTGTAGAAGAGCACTTTAAACATGTAATACATATTTTTGAAGAACTATCACATACGATTACCGAGGAATTGCATATAGGTGAGGAGTTAACCGCTGAGGCAATTAAAAGTGCACACACAGAAGAAGATAAAAAGGAATTTACACATATTGAAAGCGTGTTAAAAGAAATAGAAAAAAAGCATGCCGAATATGAAAAAAATGCGACCGAGGTGTTCGTCGCGGCAGCTCAGGGGGATCTACATACTGCCCATACGTTAGGTGAAAAAGTTGAAATCGCTGAAGAGGAACTCAACAAACAACTGGAATCTCTTTTGAGTGAAATTGGAAATTTTACTAAACAATCCGCAAAAAATGCGCTTGAAACCGAACGTACATTAATTCTTATCTTGCTAATTATGGCAGCTGTTTCATTTGTGCTGGGTGTATTTATCGCATATTGGATAACACGCAGCATTATGCAACAACTGGGGGCAGACCCAGGGGAGGTTCGGATGCTCGCCGAAGGTATTGCAAGTGGCGACCTTACCCTGGACCTGGATAATATTGATGAAAAGAAACGGGTTGGTGTTTATGCTGCAATGATTAATATGCAGCAGAAGCTGACTGAAATAGTTCAGGAAATTCAAGGCAACTCAAGTCAGATTTCTTCTGCGGCTTCACAGGTCAGCGATACCGCAAATTCACTGAGTGAGGCCACCAGTGAACAGGCCGCCAGTGTCGAAGAAGTTAGTGCCTCAATTGAGGAAATGGGTGCATCAATTAGCCAGAATAGTGAAAACTCGCAAGTCACTGATAAGATCGCCAGTGATTCAGCGAGTGCAGCTCAAGAGGGGGGGAGTGCAGTTGATGCAACGGTAAAAGCAATGGCACAAATTGCTGAGAAAATCACTATCATCGAAGATATTGCTTATCAAACTAACATGCTGGCACTCAATGCAGCTATTGAAGCAGCACGTGCTGGTGAACATGGCAAAGGGTTTGCCGTGGTTGCGGCAGAAGTGCGGAAACTTGCCGAGCGCAGTCAGATTGCCGCCTCAGAAATCAGCACGCTTACTGGTGATAGCGTACAGGTGGCGGAGAAAGCAGGCACACTGCTTGAAAAAATGGTACCGGATATTACCAAAACGGCTGAACTCGTACAGGAAATCAGTGCTGCCTCAGAGGAACAATCAAGCGGGGTCGGGCAAATCAATAGCGCAATGCAACAACTTGACAAAGTGACACAGCAAAATGCAGCGGGTTCTGAAGAACTTGCTGCCACCGCTGAAGAAATGCAGGCACAGTCTGAAAGTCTGCAACAAGTTGTCGCCTTTTTCCGCTTGGCAACAGATACCGCATTACAAAACACACAGGCCACACCAAGGGCTGAACCACCTGTATTAACCCATACATTATCAGTTGCTGATGATGAAGTCGATGAGTCAAAATTTAAGCGCTTTTAAAAACGGGCTATGACAATGCAAGAACAACTCTTAAAACAAAATGAGAGAAATGATATTTCAAGTAATGTTGTTAGTGAAAAGGTTGCGCAGTTCCTCACTTTTGTACTGAACAATGAAATCTATGGTATCAATATTCTCAACATTAAAGAAATTGTTGATTACGGAAATATTACTAAAGTTCCAATGACGCCAAAATTTATCGCGGGAGTCATTAATCTGCGAGGAAATGTCGTTCCGGTGGTGGACCTTGCCCTGCGTTTTTCACAAAAAGCATCGACAAGAACTAAACGCAGCAGCGTTGTGATTTTGGAGCTTAAACATATGGAACAAGCGTTAGAGATTGGCATCACGGTTGATATGGTCAATGAAGTGCTTGATATTTCATCCGATGAAATAGAGCCCAGCCCTTCATTTGGTACAAAAATTCGTACTGATTTTATCAGCGGTATGGGTAAGGTTAACAATCAATTATTAGTGCTTTTGGATATTGAAAACATTTTATCGATTGACGAATTATCCGCTGTGGATAATTTTTTATTGTCTGATAGCTGAAAGACGCACCTGATTCATTGAAAAGCAATTAACTGTTCCATAAACAATTAAGGCTTAAATTCTGTCAATGCTCCAATTCACAATTACAGATAGAGAGTTTAATTTGTTCAGGAGCTTTATCTATGATAACGCAGGCATTAACCTGAGCGATGAAAAAAAAACGCTGGTCATGTCTCGTCTGAGTAGACGCTTACGCCATTATTCACTTAATACCTTTCAGGAATATTTCAACCTTATCAATAATTCCTCACAAGGAGCGGAATATCAAGTTGCAATCGACCTTTTAACAACGAATGAGACTTATTTTTTCAGGGAACCCAAACATTTTACATTTTTGGAAAAAGAGATTCTTTCCAATTGGCAAGGTGGGAAAACATTTAGAGTGTGGAGCGCTGCCTCATCCACTGGCGAGGAAGCCTACAGTATTGCCATGCTTTTGGATGATAAATTAGGTCATCGTCCATGGGAAATATTTGGTTCTGATATTAGTCGTCGTGTACTTATGGCTGCACAGCAAGGACATTATCTACAAAATCGGATTGATGGAATTCCTAAGGAGTATTTAAGAAAATATTGCCTTAAAGGTGTTGATGAACATGAAGGTACTCTTCTGATCGATAAAAATCTACGGCAAAAAGTTCATTTTGCATCTGTGAATTTGAAAAACCCTTCGATGGAAGTGGGTCTCTTTGAAATAATTTTTTTACGTAATGTTTTAATTTATTTTGATTCGGAGACAAAGAAAAATATCATCAAATATCTTGTCAGTAAAATGCGCCCAAAGGGCTATTTATTTATTGGGCATTCAGAATCACTAAAAGAAATTCATGATGGGCTGGAGTCCATTATTCCTACTGTATACCAAAAAATTTAATGTGATTGACTATGCTTAAATTTGTACCAACAACTAAAGAAATCGACTCCTCAGGTAGCATCGTCAGTCGGTTTATCAACCCAGGTGGATTCTTTTTTTATGAATCTAACTGTCAAATTCACACCATACTGGGTTCATGTATCGCCATTACGCTTTGGCATCCTATTCTTAATATCGGTGGAATGTGTCATTTTGTACTGCCAAGCAGCAAAAAACCCAATAGCGCAAGAATTCCGGAAGATCAATATGATGGCCGATACTCGGGGGGTGCCATGGCGCTGTTTGATAGAGAGGCAACCCGGCGTGGGATGAATTTGAAAGAATACCAGGCCAAGGTATTTGGTGGCAGCAATATGCTGGCAAACCTGACACTGAAAGAAGATGAATTAATTGGCACAAAAAATACTGAAGCTGCTTTAAGGCATTTATCTGAAAGAGAAATACCTTTACTGGTTGCTGATGTTGGGGAAACGGGGTACAGACGTATCGCTTTTGATGTTGAGACAGGTGATGTATGGGTAAAGCATGAGCCATTGCGTAAGAACATTCCTCAACAAGATAATTTAGGTTTAATTAAGGGGTTGTAGATGACCATACGAATTTTTATTGTTGATGACTCGGCAGTTGTTCGCAAGGTGCTTACCGATGTGCTCGATGGTGTTTCAAGTTTTGAAGTCATTGGTTCAGCCCAAGACCCTATTTTTGCGCAACCCAAAATGGAAAAGGACTGGCCCGATGTCATTATTCTTGATGTAGAAATGCCGCGCATGGATGGCCTTACATTCCTGAAAAAAATTATGGATGAAAGACCAACCCCCGTTGTTATGTGTTCTACGTTGACCGAAGAAGGATCAAGAACATCACTACAGGCACTTAGTATTGGCGCTATTGACGTGATTGCAAAACCAAAGGCAAAGCTTAAGGAATCTCTGCCTGAAGCATCACATGACTTGGTCGCTGCAATTCGCACAGCAGCCAAGGCCAATATGAAGAGCACCAAACCCACGCCAATTAAGCCAATTCTCAAAGTTGCTGCAAAATTGACTGCCGATGCCATGCTGACCAAGGACGTCAGTCGCAATGCTAAAAGAACAGGGCCGCTGATTGCCATTGGCGCATCTACCGGAGGAACTCAGGCGCTTGAAGCTGTATTGACGGCACTACCCGCAAACACTCTGCCAATTTTGATTGTTCAGCACATGCCTGAAAAATTTACGAACACCTTTGCCAAGCGACTCAATGAACTCTGTCAAGTTGAAGTTAAGGAGGCAGAAAACAACGACCCACTATTGCCCGGCAGAGTACTCATCGCTCCAGGAGGTAAACATATGCTATTGCAGACGACACAGTTTGGTGCCTCGGTACAGGTAAAAGATGGGCCGCTGGTCAGTCGTCATAAGCCATCAGTTGATGTGCTGTTTCGTTCTGTATCCAAGTATGCGGGCAGCAATGCGCTTGGAATCATCATGACGGGAATGGGTGATGATGGGGCGAAAGGGATCAAGGAAATGCATGATGCGGGTGCCAAAACAATTGCGCAAAATGAGAAAACTTGTGTGGTCTATGGTATGCCTCAAGAAGCCGTCAAGCTGAATGCCATCGACCACGAAATAGATCTGAATAAAATTCCTGGGATGATCGCTGCTCATAAATGAACAAGAGTGCTTCGAACTTCAGAAACAATCAAATGCTAACAGAGTGATTCAGTCCTTAATTCACAGGTAAGTTGTGGAGTCTGGCGTTGATATCCATGTCCTTACAATAGTATTTCTGTTGGTGCGGGGTGGCTGAGAAATGCTGTCGGGCTGGCGGTGAGTCCGTAAGCGCCGGATTGCAGAATCACCACCAGGTCTCCCACTTCAGCCAGTGGTAGTTCTACCTTGTTGGCGAGCAAATCCAACGGCGTGCATAGTCGGCCCACGATGTTGACCACTTCGGTTTTCTCTCCTGTCATTTTATTACCGATGACCACAGGGTAGTTTTTGCGGATCACCTGACCAAAATTGCCAGAAGCGGCTAGGTGCTGGTGCAAGCCGCCGTCCGTCACCAGAAAAACCTGTCCACGCGAAATCTTTTTGTCCAGCACCCGACACACATAGATTCCGGCTTCACCTACCAGATACCGGCCTAATTCCAATGCAAGCTCAGCGTCGGGCAGGGCGGTTTTTGCCTGTTCGACAAGTCGTGTCAGGTTTTCTCCGATGGGTGTTACGTCCAGAGGCTGCTCGCCGGGAAAATAAGGGATGCCGAAGCCGCCGCCCATGTTGAGCAGGCGCACGGGTGAGGGTGCGTATTCAGCAAGCTGGACTGCCAATGCCAGGGTGGCATTTTGTGCTTCTATAATGGCAGCGGCATTCAGGTTTTGTGAACCGGCAAAAATGTGCAAACCCCAAAATTCCAAATTCAGGGTTGCCAGCTCTTTCAGCAGCGTCGGCACCTGTTCGGCATCGATACCAAATGGCGTCGCACCGCCACCCATGCGCATACCCGAAGACTTGAGTTCGAAGTCCGGGTTCACCCGTAGGGTGACCCGAGGGCGCATACCACCACTTGCTGCCAGTCTGGCAATACACCGCATTTCTGTGGCCGACTCAATGTTGAGTACGATTCCGGCGTCAATGGCAGCCTGCAATTCATCTGTTCCCTTGCCAGGGCCGGTGAAACTGATGTGTTGAGGCTCGATGACTGTTTGCAAAGCCAGGGCGAGTTCACCTTGTGAGGCTATGTCGAGGCCGTCCACTTGTTGAGCGACATGTTGTAGCAGACCGGGCATGGGATTGGCTTTGACCGCGTAATGCAGGCGGACCGAGCCGGGCAGCAAGGCACGTAATGCCTGGATGCGTTGTTCAATAATATTGCGCTCGTAAGCATAAAATGGCGTGTTGCCCAGTTGGCGTGCAAGCTGCTCGATAGACTGTCCGCCTGCCTGCAATTGGTTATTTACCACAGGAAAATACGCTAATTCACAATGGCTGGGTTGTGGAGGTTTGCTCATAGTGCCTCTGTAAAATGTTTGTGAAATTCCCGTTTTAACCGTTGACGGTCGATTTTGCCATTGGGCGTTTTTGGGAGCTGCTGCCGATGCTCAATATGTGTCGGTAACATAAATGCGGGCAGTGCCGCCCGACAGTTATTGAGTAATTGTTGTGTGAATGTGGCTTCTTCAGCCTGAGCTTCCCCAGCCTGCGTGGTGGTAGCGGGTGTGATGATGGCCACAATGGCTTGCCCTAGCGTGGGGTGTGGCACGCCGAATACTATAGCTTCGTTTACCCGCTCGCTGGCGTGCAACACTTCTTCCACCTCGGTGGGACTGACCCGGTAACCGGACGTCTTGATCATATCGTCTTCACGACCCACAAAATACAAATAGCCGTCTGCATCCATGGTGACGGTATCACCGGACCAGAGCACTTTTTCGCTGGCGTTGTGATTTTGCATGGCCGCTGGCGGTGAACGAAAGTGACGCTCGGTTGCCGCAGGGTTGCTCCAGTAACCCTGTGCCACCAGTGGCCCGGCGTGTACCAGCTCACCGGGTTCGTCAGGGGCGCAGGCAGTACCATCCGGGTGCACCACCGCCAGTTCAGCATGCGGGATGGCTTTACCTATAGAGGTGGGACGGATAGCCAATTCTTCCGGTGGCAGATAGCTGGAGCGGAAAGCTTCTGTGAGACCGTACATAAGAAACAGACGGCTGGCGGGCAGGCGTTGTTGCAGATTTTTGATGACCGGTACGGGGAGATGCCCACCGGAATTAGTGAGCGTATGCAAATGTTCAGTGATGTCTATCGGCCAGTCCAGAGAGGCCAGCTGCATCCACAGCGATGGCACACCGGCAAGGGTGGTGATACGTTCCCGGCTCACGGTGCGCACGATGTCTCGTGGTAGCAGATAGTTCATCAATACCACCGAGGCACCCGCATGAAATGCAGTGATCAATTGGTTCAGGCCATAATCAAAACTCAGCGGCAGCACGGCGAGCAGACGATCCGATGTCCGGGTGTCGAGATATTGGGCGACACTTTCTGCACCCAACACCAGATTGCGATGGGAAAGCATAACCCCTTTGGGTTGGCCGGTGCTGCCGGATGTGTAAAGAATCGCTGCGATACTGTTTTCCGTGATGTGTGGGTGTACGAGCTGATTGTCGGACTGCAGTGCCTGCCAGTTCGTTACAGTAAGTGAAGGACTGGCTTCAGGACGTGCTGCGCCATCGGTGATAATCAGATGTTGCAGAGACTTGCAGGCAGGCAGCACATCCGCCAGCAATGTGGCCCGGTCCACCGAAGTGATAAGCATGGCAGCTCCGCAGTCATCAATAAGATGAGCAACCTGCGCAGGTTTGAGCAGAGGGTTGACGGGGACAAAAATACCGCCAGCCAAGACAGAGCCAAACAGGGCCAGGACAGTCTCCAATTGCTTTGGCAGGTAAATCGCGATGCGTGTACCCAGCTCCAGGCCCAAGGTCTGTTGTAGTCCTGCCGCAGTGGTGTGCAGCTGGTGCTGAAGCTCACGATAAGAAAGGTGCCTTTCCCCACAGGTCAGAGCGCGGGCATCCGGACTGGCTCGGGCGGTGGTTTCAATGAGGTGGTTCAATAAACGGTTCATTCAGCGAAGCCTATCATCTGAATAAGCTGTGTAGTTTTTTGCATGGGTTTGATGTTTGTGCGCGGGCCCAACAGGGACATAAATTGATGGCTGTAAGCGCTCTACGGGAGTAGCTGCGCTGTTTCTCATGAAATGATGATACACGATTAGCCAATGGCAAGGGCAACCCAGCAAAGGTTTGTCTGAGAGAAACCTGAGCGGGGTTGAGAGACATCGAGCGACTTGTTTAAACCGTATTGAAAATAGAAGCAGCGTTCTATACTGCCATTTTGACTGATCGGCGTGGATTGGTGGTACGCAAATACAATGGAGTGTAAATGATGAAAGTCCCGTGTTACCTGACATTTGACGATGGACTTTTTTAAAATACATCGAATATTCTGAATGCTCTCCAAGCAACGGGCATAAAGGCGACTTTTTTCCTGGCAGCAAAAAATATGGAACGCTCACCGAAGCAGCAGTATTTGTTAGCGAAGCGAATGAGTGACGAAGGACATACACTGGGCAACCATGGTTATGATCATGATCCTGCAACCCGCCGAGGTTACAAATCCAGCACGACATCCAATAAATTTTTTCCAGAATTCTGAATTGACATGGTGGTTTCCGGAGAATAGAGTTTGAGAAAAATAGCAGGCAAATATGCCTAAATATCATCCCAATATCAATATATCAGGTCAAATTGACAGGTTTTCTGTGATTGGCAGGCAAATGTGCCTGATTCCTCGCGCAATACTGCAGGATAACAGGGCAAATATGCCTAATACTAATAAGTTAGCCAAAAATAATAAGGAGTGTTTGTAAGTGGAAACATGGGTAGCAATATTGGTTAGCGCATGCGTTGGTGCACTAGTATCCCTAGTCGTCTCCCTGTTTATTGCAAGGGGTAATAGAAAGCATGCTTATTATGATCGCCTTATTTCAGCTATGGCCGAACATAATTGGAATTTATACTCCAACAATCTTAGATCGGGACTTCCCGTAGTAAATATTTCTCCCGATGTTTCAATTGTTTGTTATCAACACATAAACCTACTATTTCTTGTTTGGTTGAATCGATATTATGCTAAGAGCGATGGCTCAATGCACGGCTGGCAACGATGGTGCGGAGCAATAGTTAATGGTAGTAAATTACCAGAAAACAAAGAGACTAAAGACTGTTATCGTCAAATATTGACGCATGGCGATTTGTACCCAAAAATGTTTATACAGTGGTTATCTGACGAAATGAATTTCTCGGTGTCCGATTTTCATGAAGTGGCAAATTAATGGCTAACAATAACATCCAGCAGATTGCCAAAAGTGACGGTTTTTTGTGTGATAATGAGCGACAGCGAATGACACAAAAAAACGGCGCTTTTGGCAACAGCTGATGTAGGCGTTATGTGCTAGGTACAGGGAATGAATAGCGATACGAGAAACCTGATGGAAGATGCAGAACTCAGCTTTAAGCTACTTGAGTTCGCAATTAGAACTATGTGCTACTCAGAGCTGAATAAAATAGATGCACATCTTTTTGGTCAAGAGCTACAGGTAAACCTAGAAGAGGAAAATGTTTGTTTTCCAGCTGGTCTTTTTCAGGATCAAGATGAAATTATAAAAGTAGCACAAATGAATGTTGGGGCAGATTTCGCAGCCACTGCAATTTCACTGGATTGTATGCTTGAGGGACGTAACAATTTACCTTCGAACATAGCAGCATTAGGAAAGCTCGTTGCAGCGGTCAGAAATGCATTCACTCATGGAGTAGCGGCTCCCTCATGGTTTGTTAAGCCTCATAAGGAAGAGAGCATAGATTTGGGCTTTATAAATGGTCCAGTTATTAATCTCGGGGCTTTAAATGGGAAAGAGTTTATATATAGTCAGCTAGGTGGGTTTGCTGTTTGGTATCGGGTTAAGCATGAAATGCTGTCGTACATATCAAGCACATAACCAGTCGCTCCAGCCGACCCTGAACTTCCCCCGCTTTAACGGACACCTTCTGATAACTCAGGAGGAAGTCAATGCCAAAGGTAACACAACCGAGAAAGACGTGGAAATATACGAAGGATTTTAAAGTAAACGCGGTTAAACTAAGTCTTCAGGAAGGAGTACAAGTTAAAGAAGTGGCCGAAGGCCTAGATATCCATCCATTTATGTTATCCCGTTGGCGGAAGGAATACCGAGAAGGAACATTACAAGGCGATGGTAAAAAGAGAGTCGGTATGAATAAGAAGACGATAAACAGTCGTGAATTAAAAGAAAATGCACGACTAAAAAAACAGATTGAGAAATTAAAGCAGGAGAATGATCTTCTAAAAAAGTGGCAACGGTATCTTGCGGAACAACATCAGAAAGATTTGAATTTATCCAAAGATACCGAAAAATAGGTGTGACATCTTTATGTCATTGGCTTGGTGTTTCCCGAAGTGGTTTTTATGATTGGGAGAAGCGCGAAGCATCATCACGATATGATGATGCCCAAGAACTGCTAACTCATATCACAAAGATCTATTGGCAAAGCGAAGGTAGGTACGGCAGTCCTAGAGTTTTCAAAGCGCTTCAAGAGCAAAGGTGAAAACCTCTTGCTTGACCGTGCGGGGCCGACAGCGATCAACCAAGTTTGGGTGGGAGATGTGACGTATTTAAAAGTCAATGGCAAATGGCAATATCTTGCTATGGTGATGGACCAGTACTCGCGTCGAATTTTAGGTTGGTCATTGTCAGTGACAAGGTCAACAGAGCTGACACGTGATGCGTTAACTTATGCGCTAAAGAAAAGAAACTATCCAACAAATGTTATTTTTCACACAGACCGAGGCATAGAATACGCTGGTTTTGAATTTCAGAAGTTACTCAACAAATGGGATTTCAAGCATAGTGTGAATCGTCCAGGTCATTGTACTGACAATGCTTTTATGGAATCATTTTTTCACAGCTTGAAGGGTGAGCTAATTAGAGGTACCGTATATAAAAGCGTGAAGATATTGCGCCAAGCACTAAGCAAATATATTAACAAGTTTTACAATGCAGCTCGGTTACACTCGAGTTTAGGTTATATGTCACCAATACAATATGAACAAAATACAGTGTAGAGAAAGTGGTGTCCGTTTTATCGGGGGAAGATCACCCAGTACCGCGCCGGTCGTTCCTCCCTTTGCGGCACTGGTCGGCTGAGCTTAAACGTTATCTCAGGCCACATCAAACAATTGGAATCTAATCAAGTATAGGAAGGAACCATGAATACACAAGTACAGTCTGATGAACAACCACCCAGTGTCGACGACGTCGTCAAAGATGTTGGAGAGATCTGTAACCTTATAAGCGAAATCTCGGGGGAATTTCCCTCCCCTAAAGCCGAAGCCATTTCAGCGATTACAGGAATATTTGGGTTCTGGCTAACCGATCCGGAAGAGCCCTCTTGGGAAAGTATTCACAAGGCAATTGAGGACATGATTAAAAAAGCCTTGGAGGGCGAAGCGCGACAGAACGTCTTAAACATGATTAAACAAATGGAAGAGGCCTTAGACATCTCATTGCGTCGTTTGAATGCGCCATGTCTTCGGGGTGGGTGGAATCCAAAAGATGGTGATAATCTCCGTCGGGAGACCGCGCGAGTGGTTCATTATTTAAGTTTTAGTCGTTTATTGGAGAACTGCAAAAATCGCTCCAACGAGATATTTCGTATTGCCAATGAGAGTCGTTTTGTTGGCCTGCCTTATATTGATCGATTTGTTTTGACTTATACCGTTGCTGCACTGGGCAAGCTTTTGCTCAGCGGCTCACGGGATCCCGAATATGAGTTGTTAGAGTTTAGAATGCTGAATGAACAGGCCTGCGACTTTTACAAGGCAATCACCCCCAATAACGGTGACCTCTGGAATCAACGAATTGGGACTCCTGAAGCGGGTAACCACGGCTGGCTGGAGGGAACGCCTAACTTCAGTAAGATAAAGCGTAATAACAGCGGCTTTACAATGTGGATAATGGATGAATATGATGGCGCAGGCAACCACCGCAACCCCAGCAAGACAGAGAATCCAGATCAATGGGATCCAAGTAATAGCGATGATCGAATTCACTGTAAATACACTTACCACTTTTTATGCCACCGTGTGATGGCGCGCTATCTAATGTACACCTGCTTAATTCCTATGGAGCGCTTCAAGAAATTCTATGACAAAATTCATGAGAAAGGGATGCTCCCTGCCTCGCCAACCCTTTATAACACTGTTGTAGATGCGGTTAAATCCCAAGGACATTCACAACGTAGCCATGCCAATTCATTAAAAAGTCACGGGAATCCGGAGCGGAAAATCTTGCACAAAGGATGTGGAGTTAAAGATCCTTTAGATTTGATGGAACCAACTGACCTCGATCAATTGCACATTAATCCTAGCACACGCAATTGGGAATTTTATCTGGATACCAAAAATAAAGGGCACAGGCCACCTGCTTAATAAGTAAACATAAGCAAAACGAATAGGGTCAGGTGGCATCAAAAAAGAAGAGACGAGGTTTGATTCTCAAGGGGCCCTTAAAGCTATTCAAGATGGGTAAGCGCTAACCCGTCGCTCAACCCGACCGCGTAATACAGAGTTTGGTTTTATTTAAAGTCGTGGGGCGGCAGGTTAGCTCAATCGTTGAGGCTGTAGAAAAACTCGAGAAACACGGGATTTGTGAAGAAAAATGGGTATTTATCAGACACCCTAACACAAAAGATGATTGCAAAAATTGACAGTGATCATGGCCGTCATATTTACAGCAAGCGACTTGGCATAGTTGAACCCGTATTCGGTAACATAAGAGAGAGCAAGGGTCTTAGACGATTCGGTTTACGTGGTAAAAGCAAAGTAGACATGCAATGGCAGTTATTCTGTATGATCCACAATATAGAAAAGATTAAGAACTACGGTATGGCGGTATAAAGCCACTAAGAAAAGCTGAAAAGACATAAAAATCGCACTTTTTATGTGTATGTACAATTTATTGGGGCTAAATATTATCTAAGCGTGATCTGCAAAAAGTGTAATGAGACGCAATCGCCATTCGGCTAATTTCTCAAAAATATGGGGCGAAGAACACCCTTTCAAAAAGTAGAAATTCTACAGCCTCGTTATATTACTCTCAACAATATCTAATGTAATTGTATGATAACTCTATGCTGTTGGATATAAACTACCATCCTTGTCAAGGGCACGTAGCGCATAATAATGCCTATCTGACTTTCCTACCATCGCCGCCATTAAGTCATTGGATACATAGCTTCTGGCAGCTTAATGTGCCCAATGGGAAATTTTGTTACCGTAGCGTGCCAGACAACAGCGTTGATTTGATTATCAATCTGAATTGTCCTGAAGACATCTTCATTGTCACTCCATTTTCCTCTCCCATTGTATTTAAATTAGCAGGCTCTGTGTCATACTTTGGCATTCGATTCCGCATACTAGGGCATCAAGGTTTGATTCCTACTCCATTAGGCGAGTGGAGTGCAACTGATGATGACACTAAAACAGCAGAGGTACTGCCGGATCATGTATTACACGCCGTATACGAGTGTATCGGCAAGCCTCTTCAATTTGCTGCACGCTGCAAATACTTAACAACCTTGCTACTTAGTACAGTGCAATATCCCGATATTGACCCAAGATTGGCGCGCTATATTCGATATTGCCACCAAAATATCTCTTCCAACATCAGTCTCTCGGATAAGCAATGCTCCGAGTTTGGGTTGTCTGCTCGGCAGCTTCGTCGGTTGGCCCAATTGCATTTAGGGCTTTCGCCAAGGCAATTTGCAAGAGTAATGCGATTTCAACACACGCTCCAAATCATGAACACAGCAAATTATAAAGCAGCTTGGGCAGTTCACTACTATGATCAGCCACATTTTATCCGTGAATTTAAACGTCTCTCAGGACTCACGCCCATCGAATTCAAGAGTTTGTCCGTTTTGTACAATAGCGAACTAAGTTAATAATTAATACTAATTCCTACGGAATCAACCATTTGTAGGAGTAAATCCAATGATAGAAATCGAAGCAATGTTCCCCGTTATGGTGACGCCAAACCTGGAAGCCGTGAAACAGTTTTATGAGGCCGTTTTTGGTTTTAACGCCGTCTTCTATGACCCTAACTTTTACTTGCACCTCGTATCACCCAGTACAGGTGCCCAACTCGGATTTTTGTTGCCTAATCACAATACTCAACCTGAATTTCTTCATCCTATTATGTCTGCTAATGGTTATGTTATTTCATTGGAGGTGAAAGATGCAGCTAAGGCGTATGTAGAAGCAAAGAATCTGAATCTTAGTATTGTCATGCATTTAAAAGAAGAAGTTTGGGGGCAAATACATTTTATGCTACAAGACCCCGCAGGTTTTCGTGTTGACGTAGTGCAGCACTTGGAAGTTACTGGTAATTAGTCAATAATTAATATCAAAAAGCTCCAGCCGACCGCTAACGCGTCGGCTGAGCTGAACGTTAGAGCGCCAAGCGAAGCTTGGTGCATCTTACAGGGTGCAAGTCCCTGTGGGGTAAGGGCTGACCACCCACCCGTATCGAGTGTTGCGCCCATGGTGGAACCGAAGTTTTTTTCGCAGCGCCTGAAAGCTGGTACAGCTTCGAAATGCCAATTGAGATCGACGAGGGTTTTAACGTACATCGAAGTCAACACAGAAGCATCCGTCTTGGTAAGGATGTGGAGGATCTCCGGAGTCATCAGGCTGTGGCATGTACAAAGAGATGCATGCAAGAACTTGGGAGCTCCATTGAGGCCCTGACAGGAAGCGATAGAAGGAGAGTGAATTGCTAGAGACACGACGTTATGCAGAGACCGGACTACGCTGCTCCCTGGAAATCATTTCAAACGGTCAGGAAAGCCGAGAAGCCGGTAAAGTGGATATGGGCTGATGGCTCAATGGGAGTCGGATCAAGCATAGTACTCTGAGCGTGGGAAAGCCACGTACATGGGGAATGACTTGACGGAAGTACGAAGCCCGCAAAGGAAACTCATACCCAACGCAGACGATTGGGAACAACATGAGCTCACCTCACTGCGGGGAATAGCCTACAAAGCAAAGACGAAACCTGATTACCGGTTTCGAGACCTGTCACGCAATATCAATGAGGAACTACTGGGTTACTGCTTTGGTAAGCTAAACAAGAAAGCAGCCTTAGGGGTTGATCGAGAGACCTACCATGGTTACAAAGCACACTATGCAGCCAATGTAGAAAATCTACTCGAACGACTCAAGCGGGATGGATATCGAGCCAAACTGGTAAAACGGAAACACATACCCAAAGGGGCAGGGAAGACAAGACCACTGGGCATCCCAGTGCTTGAAGACAAGCTGCTCCAAACAGCCGTGTCAGAGATACTAGATGTTGTGGAAAGAAAGTATTAACCAAGGTTTGGTGGTAAAGTTGATGGCGTCTTTGCTGACTGCGAAAGCGAGTACAACCGAGGAACTCCGTGAGGGAAAACTTCATGCGGGGATCTGTACGGGGGACGCTGAGCAATCAGTGTTCCTACCGTGACTCACTACAGTAAAGCGGATGTTCAGTGGCATCGTGATTGTAGGGATGGACGTTATTCCACACCCGGAGAATGACCTGGACGGAGTACCAGTAAAAATGAAACTAATCTGCAGACCTGTCGAGTAATTTCTTTTCCCAATCCAGCGAGGTTTTTACGATCACATCCAGATCATCGTATTTGACCTCCCAGTCAAAAGCCGCGTGAATCGCCTCCACTTTGGCAATCAGCTGCGGTGGATCACCAGCTCGGCGAGGTTCTTCAACGATGTTGAGTGGTGCTCCATGCACCCGTTCGACGGAATTCAATACCTCACGCACACTGTAACCATGGCCGTAACCGCAGTTCAGCGTGGTGGAATCACCGCCGTTACGCAGGTACGCCAAGGCAGCAAGATGCGCGCTGGCAAGGTCTTCCACATGGATGTAATCACGGATACCGGTACCGTCCGGGGTGGGGTAATCGGTGCCAAAAATACATATTTTGTCACGCTTGCCCAGTGCGGCCTCGCAGGCTACTTTGACGAGCAGGGTGGCTTCTTTGGTGGATTGCCCAATGCGACCCTCGGGATCAGAGCCCGCTACGTTGAAATAACGCAGGGCAACGTGGCGCAGGTCGGTGGCAAAAGAGAGGTCTTTGAGCATTTGCTCGGTCATCAGTTTTGAACTGCCGTAGGCATTAATGGGAGCAGTGCGTGTGTTTTCGGTAACCTGCTCCACATCGGGGATGCCGTATACGGCTGCGGTGGAGGAAAAAATGAAATGTTCCACGCCAGCGGCCGAGCAGCATTCCAGCAGGTTGCGTGAATGACAGGTATTGTTTCCGTAATACTTCAATGGATTGGAAACAGATTCCGGAACAATAGTATGGGCAGCGAAGTGCATGACTGAGCCAATGTCGTGCTCCTTCAGTATCCGTGAAACCAGTTCCTGATCGCCGGTATCGCCAATCACCAATTCACCCGATAACACAGATTCTTTGAATCCTGTGGAGAGATTGTCCAGCACCACTACGGTTTCGCCTGCTTCACCAAGCTGGCGCACTACGTGACTACCAATATAACCGGCACCGCCGGTGACGAGAATCGCTTTTTTTCGGGACATGATAAAATTTCCAAATGGAGTGAATCGTACGCGGACTGTATTTTGCCGCGTAGTCTATATCCAAAGCAATCAGGATTCATCTGTGATTGTCCCGAATAACACGCCTAATAACATGGTGAACTCATACGAAATAGGGTAGTATCTCGCCCGCTCGCGAGGCTGGGCCTAGTAGCCGGCTCGTGACGCAACAATTTCCAGTTAACTTACTAGGTAGGAGACACACATGTCTTTAGATGCAACGCAGAAAGCAGAAATCGTTAAAAAATATGCCCGTGCTGATGCCGATACGGGTTCCCCAGAAGTACAGGTTGCGCTGTTGTCCGCGCAAATCGATGACCTCTCTGGTCATTTCAAAGCACATATCCATGACCATCATTCACGCCAGGGTTTGTTACGCATGGTGAGTCGTCGTCGCAAGTTGTTGGATTATCTCAAGAATAAACACGTCGAGCGTTATCGTGAGCTGATTTCACAGCTTGGTTTGCGTCGTTAAGTCATCCCGTTGCCTGCTAAAACGTTAGCAGGCAATCGTTGAAAAATAACATCAGAACAACTCTTAACAGGAACTTTTCAAAAATGGCGATCAAAAAAGTCGTACAGTTTGGCGAGCACACTCTCACGATGGAAACGGGTGAAATCGCCCGCCAGGCGGGTGGCGCGGTGATGGTGAGCATGGGCGACACCTCAGTGTTCGTGACCTGCGTTGCCCGTAAAGAAGCAGATCCAGGCCGGGACTTTTTTCCGCTGACGGTTAATTATCAGGAACGCACGTATGCTGCGGGTAAAATTCCGGGCGGTTTTTTTAAGCGCGAAGGACGCCCGAGCGAAAAAGAGACGCTGACGAGCCGCTTGATTGATCGTCCGTTACGCCCATTGTTCCCCAAAGGTTTTATCAACGAAGTGCAGGTCATTGCTACGGTAATGTCGCTGGACCCTGAAATTGACCCCGATGTGCCAGCGATGATCGGTGCCTCTGCTGCGGTGAGCTTATCCGGTGTACCGTTTGCCGGTCCTATTGGTTGTGCCCGCGTGGGCTATGTTGATGGCCAGTATTTGCTGAACCCCTCTGCTACCGTGTTGCAAAGCTCACAATTGGACTTGGTGGTTGCAGGTACTGACGACGCCGTGTTGATGGTGGAATCCGAAGCAGCGGAACTGGCTGAAGAGGTGATGCTGGGTGCGGTGGCTTATGGTCACGAGCAAATGCAAACCGTGATTACCGCCATTCGTGAACTGGCCGCCGAAGCGGGCACTGTTGTCTGGGAATGGGTCGCGCCGGAAAGCAATGAAGCATTGGTCAATGCCGTGACAGTGGCCGGTGAATCTGCGTTGAACACTGCGTATCAAATCAGCGACAAGCAGGAGCGTTACGCCAAGTTGAGTGATTTGCGTGCCGGCATCGTTGAGCAGCTTTGTCCTGCTGGTGATGAAAGCGCCCATACTATCAGCGATGTGAAAGACGCCATCGGCAAGCTGGAAAAGCGCGTGGTGCGTGGACGTGTGTTGGCTGGCGAATTACGTATTGATGGTCGCGACACCCGTACGGTTCGCCCGATTGCGGTGAAAACCGGCATATTGCCACGCACGCATGGTTCGGCTCTATTCACTCGCGGTGAAACCCAAGCCATTGTGGTGACGACGCTGGGTACCGCGCGTGATGCACAGTTGATCGACGCCATTGAAGGTGAGCGTCGTGAGCACTTTATGTTGCACTACAACTTCCCTCCTTATTGCGTCGGTGAAACCGGTTTTGTGGGCAGCCCCAAGCGCCGCGAAATCGGCCATGGTCGTTTGGCGAAACGTGGCGTGGCGGCAGTGATGCCGAGTATTGAAGATTTTCCGTACTCGATTCGTGTTGTGTCTGAAATTACCGAATCTAACGGTTCCAGTTCCATGGCTTCTGTTTGTGGTTCGAGCCTGTCCATGATGGATGCCGGTGTGCCTCTGAAGGCACCAGTTGCCGGTATCGCCATGGGGTTGATTAAAGACGGTGACAAGTTTGCGGTGTTGAGTGACATCCTGGGTGATGAAGATCATCTGGGTGATATGGATTTTAAAGTGGCGGGTACTGCAAACGGCATCACCGCATTGCAAATGGACATTAAGATTACAGGTATTACCAGCGAGATCATGGAACAGGCGCTGAGTCAGGCCGATGATGGACGTATGTTTATCCTTGGTGAGATGAACAAGGTTATCTCGGGTGCTCGTGAAGAAATGTCGCAATTTGCACCCCGTTATCTCACCATCAAAATTCATCCGGACAAAATCCGTGATGTGATTGGTAAGGGTGGCGCAACCATCCGTTCCATCACCGAGCAAACCGGAGCAGGTGTCGATATTGAAGACGATGGCACGATCAAAATCTCTTCCGTTGACAGTGCTGCGGGTGAGCAGGCGCTGAAATTGATCGAACAGATTACCGCTGATGTTGAAGTCGGTGTGGTTTATGAAGGCAAGGTTGCCAAACTGATGGATTTTGGCGCTTTTGTGACCATTTTGCCGGGTAAGGACGGGCTAGTACACATTTCACAAATTTCCGAAGAGCGTGTTGAAAATGTGAGTGACAAACTTTCTGAAGGCGACATCATTAAGGTGAAAGTGCTGGAAATCGACAAGCAAGGACGTATTCGTTTGAGCATGAAGGCGGTTGATGCAGAGTAAAAATATTGTGTCGCTATTTTGAGTTAAGAGAACAACAAAAAGGGGCCGCTGGCCCCTTTTTGTTGTTCTCTGTTAAACTATTTCCCATTCGTCAATAATGTGCACATAAAGGAAGTTATTTCCCCTTATGAACCAAAAAATTAAAACGGCTGTGTTTCCTGTCGCTGGTTTGGGTACTCGCTTCCTGCCAGCCACCAAAGCTAATCCCAAAGAAATGTTGCCAGTGGTGGATAAACCGCTGATTCAGTACGCCGCAGAAGAAGCCATTGCCGCGGGCATTACTGAATTGGTATTTGTGACCAGCAGTAGCAAACGTGCTATCGAAGATCATTTTGACCGGAACTTTGAGTTGGAAAGTGCATTGGCAGCGCGTGGCAAGAATGATCTTTTGGCGGATGTAAGAGGCATCCTGCCAAAGGGCGTGCATTGCGTTTATATACGTCAGCCTGAAGCACTGGGTCTTGGCCATGCGGTTTTGTGTGCAAAAAACGTCGTGGGCAATAATCCTTTTGCCGTCATTCTGGCTGACGACTTGATTGATGATAATCACTCAGGTTGTCTTTCACAGATGACGGCTCTGCATGAAAAATACCAATGCAGCCTGCTTGGTGTTGAGCGCATTGACATGAATGACACGGATAAATATGGCGTAGTGAAAACCTCGGCAACTGAGGCAGGCGTTGGCAAAATTGAAAAAATTGTAGAAAAACCCAAGCCGGATGTTGCGCCATCAAACCTGGCGGTAGTGGGGCGTTATATTTTATCACCACGAATTTTTGAGATATTGGAAGGCACTGGCAAAGGTGCAGGTGGTGAAATTCAACTGACCGACGCCATTGCGGGACTACTCGAAGAAGAGGATGTGCTGGCCTACGAATTTAAAGGGAAGCGTTACGACTGTGGCAGCAAGCTGGGTTATTTAACGGCCACGGTAGAATATGCGTTAAAACATCCAACGCTGAGAAAAGACTTTCTGGAATACCTGAGTAGTTATTGTTTGCCAGGAAAATAAAGATAGCTATTCAACTTACTTTTGATTTGTGTGGTAGATGCGTTAATAGCATTTATTCTGGGCGGTGACGGTACGTTTGAACACTTCCTGGGTTGAGTCGTGACAAATAATCAATAAACGTCAGGGATTTTCAGTGGTAAGCAGGCGTTCCATCTCCGCGATCATTTTTTGAAAGTTTTCGTTCATCGTGTCTTCATTTTTTTTAAGGCTTTCCCGGTATTGTCGCGTTAACTGGTGTAATTCGGTGAAGTCACAATATGCCATACCACCCAGCAAGCGATGAGTTTCATTGAAAAGAAAGGGTTGGTCTGCCGAGTCATGAGCGGCTTGTAATTTTTGCTTGGCTTCAGGTAATTCACGCAATAACATTTCATTTAAGGTCATCGACAAAGGCTTGTCGATGCCGAGGTCGCCTGTGGCATTGTGGTTTGTTCGCTTATTATTTTTGGATGATTTACCTATCTGTGTCCAATAAGTTATCGCACTTAAAAGCGTATTAACAGCGACGGGTTTTTCCAGGATTTCATCGAAGTCTGGATTTTGAGATAGCGGCCCATTTTTGTTTTGACTTGCGGCGGTTAATCCAATAATGGCTATATGTGCCGAAGGAAATTCAGTTTTGCGTATTTCTCGCGCAGCATCCACTCCGTTCATTTCTGGCATATGAATATCCATGAGGATGGCATCAAATTTATTTTCGTTGTTAAAGGACTCTACTGCTTTTTTTCCATTGTCGACAATATGCGGTATTGCCCCGGAACGGTGCAGGATAGTTTCGATCAGTGTGGCGTTTATCTCATTGTCTTCTGCGATGAGGATATTAAGGCCGTCCAGTTGTGTAAAGGTTGTTGGTTGTTGATAGGTTTCTTTGGTTTTCGGGTTGTAAAAGTTTTTTGGGCTGTGAAAAATAGTGCTCAGTTTTTTCTCGAAATCGATCTGGCGAAATGGCTTGCTCAGGCAAGCATCTGCTCCCCAGTCACGTAGCGTTTTTAATGTGAGTGGATCTGATTTGCTGACGATGACGAATATTTTTGAATGGGCATGATTTCGATGTGTTTCCAGGAATTTCTGGGTTGTGATTTCGCTCGCTTCGTGGCTGTTGATGCTGAGTACGCAAATATCCGACATGCTGGATGCTTCTGGCGGGGCACACAAGTTTTCGATATCCAGACATTCCGTTACCTGAAAACCCAGGCGTTGAAAGGCGTGAGTCAATGAAATTTGAGTGAGCTCATTGGCATCATGCAATGTGATGGATTTATTGGCATAAGGTAAAGGTTCACTTTTGCTAACCAAGTTGGATGTATTCTGGGATTGACATTGAAATGTAAACCAAAACGTAGAGCCTTTGTCTTCATCGTTTTCAACGCCGATTTTACCGTGCATGGCCTCAGTGAGTGATTTGGAGATGGCCAGACCTAATCCGGTACCACGGTATGGCTGAGTATCACTGTCATCAAGCGAGCTGAAAAAATTAGAAAGAATGCTCGTATCTTTTTCTGAAATACCGGACCCCTGGTCGGTAATGCTGATTTTGACTTGCACTGTTTCATTTTTTTGTGATTCCAGCATGGTGCGCACCATTATTGTTCCCTGGTCAGAAAATTTAATGGCATTACCAATGAGGTTAATGAGCACTTGACGTATACAGTCAACAGCACCGAATAACGCTTTAGGTGTGTCATTATAATATAACGAAGAAATTTCAATTCCCTTTTCGTGTGTGAAAGGTGCGATAAGGATCAGTACATCTTCGATACATTCTTCCAGATTAAAGTGAGTATTGCCGACGAAACGTTTTTTTGCCTCAATCCTGGAGGAGTCAAGAATATCATTACCGATGCATAATAAATTTCTTGTAGATTGCTCAATAGTGTAAAGGTGATTGACTTGTTTCTGCGTCAGGTCAGTGTTTTTTAACTGGTTTACAACATCCAAAATCCCATTCGACGAGGTTTTTATTTTGTGGCTGATATTGGTTGGGAATAATGTCGATTTTTTCTGGCTTCCAGAAAATTCCTGTTGTTGGCTAATGCTAGGTTTGGGGTTTTTCTGTCCTAGTAATTTCAAAGGTTTCCGCCGTTTTTTTGTTTCGGTTTTGTCGACGACATTACTTAGGGGTGAAATGGATTTTATGATATAGCGGCTGATCCGCATGGCCAGGAAAATACTGCTAAGAAGAATTAGAAGGGTAATCGATAGCGTCTGAAGGATGGCGTCCTGTTTGTTTTGTCGTGCAACTTCATTGGACATTTCAATGATTATCCAACCAATCACTGGTGACATGTTGTTATCAGTGTTTTCAAAATCATTGATATCAACGGAGCGTTGAATAATCGGCTGGCTGAAAATACGCTTGTGTGTTTTTTTTAATGCGCTGGTGATCGATGGCTTATCTTTGATCCTGGATTTTTGTATTAGCGGGTTACCTTTATTATTCGTAATGGTGATGGAAATGGCGCCACTTTTTGTAAATGCAGTTTCAATCAAGGGTGTAAGAATCGTCATGTTTCCCGAAAACACACCGTATTCGCTAGCGGTTGCCAGGTGAACGGCCAGAGAGTTTCCTTTATCAACAATGTTGGCTTCTATGTCATCAACTTGTTTTTTAACAAAGTAACTAAAAAAAATAATGGAAACGATGGTAGTGGGAAGCACTGCCAGCAATAAAATACGAAAATTAATGTTCGAAGGGATCATTTATATTCTATACCCGTGGCGTTTGAGATTTAGGCTTTTAGTGTGCGTCATATTCATTTCATGGCACCACCAAAAGTAGGCGCCCTGAGGCGACAGTAGGCACTTTTAGGCGAGGCGAAATGACGATTAATAACCGGACTATTGCGAGGAATTTCAACGCCGCCATGGAATGAAGAGGGCGTGCAATAAAACCTAAATCTCAATCGCTATGGGTATATTATCGGCCTAGTCTTTTTCATATCATCGATTTGTATCAGCTTAATGCCGTTTTCAGAGGCATATCAACATAAGGTGTTTATCTATTAGCTCTGGGTTTATTCTATCAGGCCTGTTGCAGAGGCGGCAGTAGACCGTTGAAAAATACATTTGTGGATGTGAGGGCACTTGATAAAATAGGCCAAGTCAGTACATTAGGTCTCCCGAATGATTACTTTTAAGGGCATTGATCTATGAGTTTCCTCACTATCGAATCTTTTGTTGGCAACACGCCACTGGTGCGCTTGCAGCGCCTGCCTGGAGAGTCAGGTAATACTCTGTTGGTCAAGCTGGAAGGTAATAACCCAGCAGGCTCAGTGAAAGACCGGCCAGCACTGAGCATGATCCAGCATGCCGAGCTACGAGGTGAAATCAAACCCGGTGATACATTAATTGAAGCCACCAGCGGCAATACCGGTATTGCCTTGGCCATGGCCGCAGCCATCAAAGGCTATCGCATGGTGCTGATTATGCCGGAACACATGAGTGTGGAACGGCGTGGCGTAATGAAAGCCTTTGGCGCGGAAATTGTGCTGGTTACCAAAGAACAGAGCATGGAAGGCGCACGCGATCTTGCTCAGCAGATGCAGGACGAAGGCAAGGGCAGCGTGCTGGATCAGTTCGCCAACCCGGATAACCCACGAGCGCATTATGAAGGCACAGCCCCAGAAATCATGCGCGATACCGATAACGGTATTACCCATTTTGTCAGCGCCATGGGGACCACAGGTACTATCATGGGCTGCTCACGCTATTTTAAGGAAGTTAAACCAGAGATCGAAATTGTCGGCGTGCAACCCACCGAAGGTGCGTCTATTCCGGGTATCCGGCGCTGGCCCAAGGAATATTTACCATTGATTTATGATGAAACCCGAGTCGACCGTATTATGGATATCTCACAGGAAGACGCTGAAAATACCACCCGTGCCCTGGCTGCACAGGAAGGCATTTTTGCCGGTGTGTCCTCCGGCGGTGCCGTAGCTGCCGCCTTGCAGTTATCGCAGCAAGTGGAAAATGCGGTGATTGTGGCGATTATCTGTGACCGGGGTGATCGGTATCTTTCCACGGATGTGTTCCCGGGTTGAAAACAGCATCTGAATGCGAGTGATGGGTAACGCGGAAAATTATCCGTGTCTTTTCTGACCTGCCAGAGGGGTGTTAACACCCCCCTGTATTTTCTTAAGCAAAAGATCGAAAAACCCACATAAAAAAACAGCAAGAGGTGCCCTATGGACTTAGGTGAAAAAGCTAGTATCGGAGAAATTGTCGATGAATATCACGACGAAGAGACCTGTGTGTTTTGCCAGGCCGGTGATCCCCCCAAAGAGATCGTCAATGAACTCAGTGACGAGCACGATGAAGATGCCGAAGCAAAAACAGGCGATGATATGCCCGGCTATAAATTCAAAAACGACGCCGGTAAACTGGGCACGGCCCTGGGAGGGAAACCCGAAGCTAAAGCGGTAGGGCTGAGCAATAAACTGTTCGACGCCGCCGTGGCGGCCCATCACTTGATACCGGGCAATGCCGCATTAAAAAACAGCACATTGTTTAAATCCAAGAAGTATTTGTGGAAAGACGGCAAGGCCAAAGGCAACATCGGTTATAACGTCAACGCAAAGGCCAATGGCGTGTGGTCGCCGGGCAATTACGGCGTGCGCCCCTGGGGAACAAAAGGTGCCACGTTTGAAGCAGAAAATCCCGGTCTGGCAGCGAAGGATTTTGCCTTTGCGGCGATGGAGGCGTGGGGCACTCAGTTCCATGATGCACACCCAGACTACAGCGAATTCGTCACGGATTGTCTGGACAAAGTACATAAAAAGCTCAAGGCACAAGAAGAGATCTGGTGCCCGGAAGCGAAGAAAAAAGAAAAAAATCCTGAAGAAAAAGACCCGTTGTATGCATTGGTACGGCGACTCGACACGATCTCGGCCCGTATGGAACGTATGTTGATATTTCCGACCACGAACTGGAAACGCAATATTTACACCTCGCGTTTTGTTGAACAGTATATGGATGAAAAATCACATATAGACAAAAAAATCGACTAACTATAGACCGAGGAGATCAACATGTACTACCTGTTATCAAGTAATAGCCGCCCCCGGCGTCGGATAGCCGATAGACCTTATATTGAAGATGTTGATTGGTGGAATGGCGCTGTTATTACCGAACCGGTACCCAATCCGCTGGTGTTTACACTTGATCCTTACGAGCCGCGCTCCCCGGCGGAAGACCAGTACATGGGTGCGGTTATCTGTACCAACCCCCCGCTATGGCGTGACGACTTTATTGCCGCTCTCGAAGAGTGTGGCACCTACAATTTTGATCTTTATGATGTCGCCATCCACGACCCGGACGACGGCACGGTACATACCAACTACAAAGCCGTTAACGTGCTGGGCCTCATCGCCGCGGCTGACATGGACAAATCCGTCGCCACCGTACATGACGGCATTCCCCTGATTGACGTGGACTTTGACGAGCTGGTGGTGGACGAGACAAAAACCATGGATATCCAGCTGTTTCGTTTGGCCGAATCCTCCAACGCCATCCTGGTACACGAACGGTTACGTGACGCACTGCTGAAAAGAGGTTTTGGCTCGGATATCGCTTTTTATGACTTGAAAGAGGCGGCTATTTAGCGATTGATTCTGCCAGCCGTTTTCGACTGAAATAAATGGATTAACCAGGAGTGCCAAACTTACTTTAAAAAAACAGATAAGGAGTCCCATGGACTCCGAAGCTGAGATAAATCTCTTATAGTTTGATACACTACACGCGCTACTCAGTCCTTGATACTGTCTTCTGAAACAGCATTGGACCGGGTAGCATTTAGCTTAATCCAGCCCACATTTATTAACAGCATAAAGCTTAAGCATGCCCCGACACCGTCGCAAAAAACTCCCGACTACACCCATCCGTGCCACCATCGAAAATCTGTCCCATGACGGGCGTGGTATTACCCATATTGACGGTAAAGTCACCTTCATTTCCCGCGCATTGCCGGGAGAAGAAGTGATGTTTCGCTATACCTCAAAACGTGGCAAATTCGACGAAGGTGATGCCATCGAGATACTGCAAGCCTCGCCACAGCGTATCGAAGCACGTTGCCCACACTTTGGTGTATGCGGCGGTTGCAGCCTGCAACATTTGAGCCCGACTGATCAGATTGCCGCAAAACAGGAACGCCTGCTGGAAAACCTGCAACACCTGGGCAAGGTCACCCCGGCTGAAGTGCTGCCGCCATTGACTGCCGAGTCCTGGGGTTATCGTCGCAAGGCGCGTCTGGGAGTGAAATACATGCGTCGCGAGCAAGTCGTGCGTGTTGGCTTCCGGGAAAAACACAGCGCCTTTCTTACGGATGCCAAACAATGTGATGTGCTGCATGAAGTCATTGCCTCCCGGCTGACGGTATTTGGCGAACTGGTGAATCGGTTGTCGGTGCGTGACAAAATTCCGCAGATTGAAGTCGCCGTGGGTGATACACACACAGCACTGGTGTTCCGCCATCTGGAGCCGCTCAGCGAAGGGGATGAGCAGCAACTCTATGCGTTTGGCAAGCAGCATCAGCTAGGTATTTTTGTACAACCTAAAGGCCCAAAAACCATTCGCCGCCTATGGCCGGAAACAGACAGTGATTTCAAACTCCACTATGGGTTGCCTGCATACGATATCGACGTTCAGTTTCAACCCACAGACTTCACCCAGGTCAACGCCGAATTGAATCGAAGTATGATTGATCAGGCTATTGCCCTGCTGGACGTGCAGGCGGAAGACCGCGTGCTGGACTTATTCTGCGGGCTGGGTAATTTTTCCCTGCCATTGGCGCGTAGAGCCGGTGCCGTGGTCGGCGTGGAAGGTGAAGCCAGCCTAGTAGAACGGGCGCGTGAAAATGCACAAAACAACGGCATGACGAATGTTGCGTTTTATGCGGCAGACCTCAACGGCGATCTCGACGCCGAGCCCTGGTACGGCGAAGGCTTCAATAAATTATTACTGGACCCACCACGCAGTGGTGCTCCCGTGGTGGTGGAAAAGCTTCCACAGCCTCTGCCGCAACGCATCGTGTATGTTTCCTGTGACCCCGCCACGCTAGCTCGTGATGCGGGTGTATTGGTCAGCCAGCATGGTTATACATTGGTGAGCGCGGGTGTTATGGATATGTTTCCGCATACCGCCCACGTAGAATCCATTGCCCTCTTCGAAAAAAACTGATTTTTTGTGTAGTTGCCTGGGCATCTTTTTATCTCGATAAACTCAGTGTTTTTCCCTGCCTCTGAACAAATCAAAGGTAATCCAAGCAGTTATTGCGTATCTTAAAAACCAGCTGAATCGTTACTTTTTTGTTAATTTTACCATTCCCGTTTATTCCTGTTTTTCAGGCAAGACAAACCAAAATTTGCTGCTATCTTGTAATGTGCGTGTGGTGTAATAACGATCATTCTGGTGTTTTTTCTGAGGAAATAGCAGGAGGTACACATGGCCATTGGAACCATTCCGGTAGTGGGAAGCTGGTATCAGGGCACAGACCAACTGAAGTTTGAAGTGGTAGCGTTGGACGAAGAGGAAGGCGTCATTGAAATACAATATTTTGATGACGAATTGGACGAAGTGGAGTTCGATGTCTGGTCACAAATGAGGGTGGAGCAAATTTCACCGCCCGGGGACTGGGCAGATGTCTACGATAAACTTGAACGAGACGACCTGGACTACACCGACCTCAGTCTTCGCCCGGAAGCCTACACATTCTCCATCGAAGATTTTGAGCGTAAGGAATAGATCTGTCTGCACGGTCTTGGGCATACATCGCACTTGACACCGCACTTATCGTTGCATTAGTGCTGACTGCTCAAACTGGATGCCACTCCAGCCCTGTCGCATGAACGTGCGAATGTTTTCGTGGTCGTTACCCTCAGGGTTTTGCAGTACATCTTCCCGATAATATTTACCAAAGCAGTTCAGGGTTTCTTCCTCAGTCAGCCCCTCTGTTGTGGCAAAGGCAAAAATTTTGCAGAAATCCTCGTTGCTGCCTGCCTGATTGACGACCTGATCATGACCACGACCATTAATGAAATGCGTCGGGGTGTAATCGAAATGCTCATCGATGCAATCGATCACATCCTGGAACGCCACCGTCTCCGGCTGCGATTTTATTTGTGCAACTAATTCATCAATAGTCATAGTCTGTTTGTCCGCTTTAAAAATATTTTAAATCACACATTATTTTGTCAGCGCACGTAACTTGAAATCAAGTTTTTTCTGGCTGAATTCAGGGATATCACGCATATTTTCACGTAATACTTTACTGCTGGCGGGCGAGCCCAAAAACACGCCAATCACATTTTCATAAGCTGGCAGGCTCAATTGAAAAGTGGACTTAAAATGCTTGGCGATACCGGGCTCCGCAATACAGGCACTTTTTTTCACTGCCTTGCTACCGATAAAATTCATCACCAGGGTGCCATGTTTATTGAGATTGCGTAACAGGGTTTTGCACCATGCCTTGTCCGCTGGCACCGCACGCTCGACATCATCGTCGCTTCCAAATAAATCATCAATGATAAAATCAAAAGGTGGACCGTCGTAATTTTGCAACCACGTCACTGCATCCGCATGATGCAGCGTCGCCATGTTTTTTTTGATCCCAAAAAACTTCCGGGCAATGTGCAAATGCGTTTTGCTCAACTCAACACCGATGATCTCGACGGGTTGCACAAATTGCTGTAACAGATGGATGGCTGAACCGCCTCCGACACCTAACAATAAAACGCGCTTAATGCGTCCCGGAGGCCGAAAAAACGCGGGAATGACCAACAGATCCCACACGCCACCACTGTGTGCCCGATTCGGATGGTATTGGCTATGAAACACACCATTCGTATACAGCCGCCGGGAACGCCCAGCAGTGCGTACTTCATAACAAGTGTCGCGAGTTTGTTTTTGCCAGAGCAGGGCCATGGGTAGAGTGTCATCTGTGGTTAAAAAAATGAAGTGAATTCTCTGCTGAAAAGCGCCTCACTGCAACTGGCAAGCCTATTGGGTAAAGTTGTCATGATGTCAATGGTATTTTTCACGCAAAAGAGTGGCTTGTCATTCATGTCACGGTCATGCAGTATCCTGCCGACAATAACAACAAATAAAACATGGACAAGTTTGAACGTATATTCCAATTACACCAGTCGCTAAACAGCCACCGGTACCCGCTGTCGCTCAACACCCTGCAAGATAAAATGGAGTGTTCCGAGTCCACTGCGCGGCGCACCCTTGGTGTTTTACGCGACCGGTTCGGTGCGCCCATCGAATATGACCGAGAACAAAACGGTTATTATTACGATGTGGCGCAAGGCCAAACCTGGGAACTGCCCGGCTTGTGGTTTAACGACCAGGAGCTGCACGCCCTGTTGGTATCCCACAATCTGCTGGATCAACTTCAGCCGGATGTGCTGAGCAATCATATTCAGCCACTCAAACAACGCATCGAAAGCATCCTCCAGCAAAAGCATGCAGGTAGCCCGGACCTGACCAAACGCATCCGCATTTTTCAGCAAGGTGTGCGGCCTACCGACCTTGATCATTTTCGCCAAATTGCCAGCGCTACACTGCAACGCTGGCAAATACGCTTGCTCTACCATGGTCGCGAACGCGACCAGACCACTGAACGTACCGTTTCTCCACAGCGCCTTGTTTACTACCGTAGCAACTGGTACCTCGACACCTGGTGCCACCTGCGCGAGGAATTTCGCACGTTCTCGCTGGACCGCCTCAGCCCTGTTGAAATACTGCAAGTAGCCGCTCGGGAAATCAGTGAGGAAAGTCTGGATGAACACTTTGCACAAGCCTATGGCATCTTTGCCGGACAACCCGCACACAGTGCGCAGTTACGCTTCACTTCCGAAGCCGCACGCTGGGTGGCAGATGAACACTGGCATCCACAACAACAGGGAAAAGTGCTTGCTGATGGTGGTTATGAATTGAGCATTCCTTACAGTGACCCCAGGGAATTGGTGATGGATATTCTGAAATATGGTGCAGAAGTAAAAGTGCTTGGCCCGCCAGAATTGCAGAAATTGGTGGAAGAAAAGCTGAGAACAGCACTTAGTCATTACACAAAAAAATAACAAATAGTTGTTTGCCTAGTCAGCTTTTGACAGGGCAGGGGTGGTAAAAAGGAAAACATGGAAGATTCAACAGAAAAAATAACCAGTCCTGAAGTCCGTTATTTTCGATATTGGGGAAAGGCTCGCAAAAAAGAAGAAGGTGAAGGGAGTGGCGCGCTTTATCATTTATTGCCGTACCACTGTTTGGATGTGGCGGCAGAATCAAATTGTCGCCCTATGCAGGCTGAGTGTTGTCCAAGGATAGATATATATCGCGGTGGTAGCAGATGACACACTTTTGGGCAAAAACCACCTTAGACGGTAAACCTGGCATCTCCGTGTACGACCACATGGTGGATGTGGGTTGCGTGGCGCAATGTCTGACTGAGATCGCGCCGCAACTGCTAGTGCGATTCGGCCTGTTAGCAGATGAGGTTGGTGCGCTGGCGGCGCTGCACGATCTGGGAAAAATATCACCGGGCTTTCAGCAGAAATGCCAAGCTTGGCTTGAAGAAAATGGCTTGGTAACCGTTGCCAGAAATGGTTGTTGGGATACCGGGATGGAGCGGGATCACGGCAGAGTTAGCCATGCTGCGATTCAGGATTTTCTCATGGAAGAGGGGATGCGCCGAAAAACTGCCAAATTTATATCGACCGTGCTTGCCGCTCATCACGGGAAAATCAAGTATCCCCCTAATGATCGGGGAATACGTCCACCTTCTATCGCTCCTATCTCTGAAGAGCGCAGCGCGATTGACTGGAGTGCCGAGAGAAAGGCGTGTGCGAAAGCGATATGGAATCAGTTTTCAGGGTGCCGTAGCACGTTGGCTATCGACGAAGTTTCACCTGTGCTCTGGTGGCTGGCCGGGTTGACCACCGTAGCCGACTGGATCGGCTCTAATGAGGCGTTTTTTCCTGCCTCACGGGAACCACGCAATGAGGCTGTTGTTCAATTGGCGCAGCAAGCCCTCGATGCGATCGGTTTTAGAAAGAGTGAATTTAGGCCGGGTCTCTCTTTTCATGACCTGTTCCACGATACCTCCGATGTTGAGTGGCACCCCAATGATATGCAGCAAAAAACGTATACGACGGTGACCGGGCCGGGTGTCTACGTGATTGAGGCACCGATGGGCATAGGCAAGACCGAAGCGGCGCTATGGGCCGCCTACAGGCTACTGTTGTCGGGAAAGGCAACGGGCATCTACTTCGCTCTTCCTACCCAGGTGACAAGCAATCGCATTCATCTGCGTTTGAGCGAATTTGTAAAGCGCATCGTTTCGGGTGGGGATAGAACTCATCTGATTCATGCCAATTCTTGGCTCCTCGATAGTGAGTTCACTCTGTCTCCCTCGACAACCGACGCCAAAACGGGGGGCAGTGACGATGCCCGCAAAGGTCGGGACTGGTTTGCCTCAACCAAGCGGGCGCTGCTTGCCCCGTTTGGCGTTGGCACTGTGGATCAGGCACTGCTGGGCGTGGTGGCAGCCAAACACTTTTTTGTGCGCCACTTTGCTCTTGCGGGAAAGGTCGTGATTCTCGATGAGGTTCATTCATACGATCTCTATACTGGAACACTCATCGACAAACTGATTGCAACTCTGGAAGGGCTGGGGTGTACCGTCATCGTCTTGTCGGCGACACTGACAAGAAAACGGCTTGAGCAGATCGTATTGCTTGGCGATGGGCAGGGCATGGGTACGCTTCCCTATCCTCTCATTACTGGCCGTAAAGAGGGGGAACCGATCCATCCCGTCGCCGCTACGGAGCCTGAACCACATACCATAGTGATTGATTTTCTGGCGAGAGAAAAAGCCAGCCGCGAAGCGGTTAACGTTGCCAAAAGGGGCGGAGCAGTTCTCTGGATATGCAACACCGTAGATGCAGCACAGCAACAGTACCGACATTTGATGGAACAGGTAGGAGAGGCATTCCCGGTCGGCCTGCTCCATTCGCGTTTCCCCTTCTGGCAGCGGGAACAGCTCGAATCCCACTGGATGGAACTGTTTGGGAAAAACGGTGACAAGCGCTGCGGGGCTATTCTTGTCGCCACACAAATCGTGGAACAGAGCGTCGATCTGGACGCCGATCTGATGGTGACCGAACTGGCTCCCACCGACATGCTTTTTCAACGTCTTGGTCGCCTTTGGCGTCATCAACGGGAAAACCGGCCAGTTGACTTGCCGCGCCTTTATATACTCGAAGAGGAGATAAGCCTTGATGAGTTCCGTCATATGGAATCAAAGGCGATCATCAAGTCATTGGGAGCCAAGGCCAATATCTATGCTCCCTACGTACTCCTGCGTTCTCTTGAAGTTTGGAAGGGGCAGGACAAAGTGTTACTACCATCACAGATACGCTTACTTCTCGAACTGACTTATCAAGAAAGAGGAGAAGAACCTGCCTCATGGCAAGCGCTTGTTTCAGAATGGAAAGGCTCCGATTCAGCGAAAAAGACACTGGCTATGTGGAGCTGCAATTTATGGCAGCCGGCGCTTAAAGATGAAGAGGGAGTTCAGACTCGTTTGAACGAGATGCCCACCGTTGCCTTAGTGCTGTGTCGGAGTATCGATAATCAGGAAGCCGTGTTTGTTGATGGTACTTCCGAACCGTTTAGTGAAGAGCAGTTCCAGCTTTCACTGGCCCAGGCCATTCACAAAAACCTGGTCAGGGTTCCGGAGTACTGTTTTGACAAAGAGAAAATAACGCCTTGTTCTGCTTTCTCGGACTATCTCCACGGCGTGCAATCTGTTGGCATTATCTCTGAAAGTGGAAGTGTACGGGTGGCTGGATTGCAGGATGATTTCCAGTTTTTTTATTCTGACGAGCTTGGGCTTGTCATTAATAGAAATCACTAGAAGGAAAAAAATATGAATGTCGCTTTTGACCCCTGGATACCCGTGGTAACCCTATCGGGTGATCCTGACCTAGCAAGTCTCTGCTCCATACTGACAGAAGGTGAACGGTATGCCGATCTGGCGGTGCGTCCCCACGAGCGGGTCTCCCTGATGCGGCTTTTTCTATGCGTGGTACATGCTGCTCTGGATGGTCCCAAAGATTATGACGAATGGCTGGAGGTACCGCAGCGTTTGCCCGATGCGGTGCGAAAATACCTGGAGACCTGGAAGGATTCCTTTGAACTGTTTCATAAGGCGAAGCCTTGGTTGCAGGTGGCGGAGCTAAAAGCTATTCCAAGTAGTAAGAATGACCGAGTTGATGACAAGAGCTGGTTGCCATTAAGTAAGTTATCTTTTGCCCGTGCAAGTGGAAACAATTCGACGCTTTTCGACCATGAATCAAATGGTGGAGAGCCAACCGTATACAAACCGGAAGAGGTAGCGTTATCTCTTCTCTCGTTTCAGAATTTCTTTGTGGCAGGAGGCAAAGCATCATCGAGACTGTGGGGTGATGTCGAAATGAAGAACCCTCCTAACCCAAAGGGTGGGCCGTGTTCTGGTAAATCGATACTTTTCACATTTTTGCGTGGTACCAACTTGATCGATTCCATCTATGTAAACCTAAATACATATGATGATTTGAAGCGATTGATATATGGGAATCAGGATAATTGGTTGGGCCGGCCACTGTGGGAGCAGCCTATTAAGTCACCAAATGATAACGAATCCATTACGAATGCCACTCAAACTCATCTTGGTAGATTGGTGCCGCAAACCAGAATTCTTCGCGTGAATGTTGACCGGAAAAGAGTGTTGCTCGGCGGTGGCTTCCTGTATCCAAAGTTTCAAGATGATAAAAACACTTTTGCTCCAGATCCCTATGCGACAGTTGTGATAAATAGAAACGGACAGCATGAGTTGCTATCGGCAAAGCCGAATATCGCTATTTGGCGGGAATTACATTCTTTTGTGATTTGTGAGAAAAGCGGCTCAGATTCAGCTAGAGGTTCTGTTTGTATGCTGAACATTCCTGAAAGAACCGCTTGCGATATCACAGTCAATGCGTTGATGACCAACCCACAGCAAGCAGCGGATATTATTGATTCATTGGAGTCAGTTTTTCATATCTCTTCACAACTCCATTCGCTAGAAGGGGCAGCTTCATACAAAAACGAAGTGAGGAAGGCTAAATTGCGTGCAGATCGTCTTGGTTGGGCTGTTGAGGTCTATAGGAAGGAAATAGATCCCGGATGGGAAGGAAGACTTAAGTCTGCTGGGGCATCAAAAGGAAAGCTTAAATCTAGGCTGCAATTTATAGCAACTTCTCATTTCTGGACCACCATAGAAAAAAACTTGTCACTCCTGATGAATCATATCGAGTCTAAAGATACTGAAATGGCCATCCCAACTCGGGATACTTGGCGGAAAATGCTTTTTTCCACGACGTGTGATGCCTACCGTATCGCTTGTGGGCAAGAGACGCCACGGCAGATGAAGGCATTCGCTAAGGGGTGGGGAAAATTAACCGGCCAGCAGGAAGATAAATCGCCAGAAAAAAGAGCAGAGGAGGTATCACTATGAGTGGGTATATGGATCGGCTACAGCGTTATAAGGAGAATCGAGGCGTGATGGCCAGTCTCCGCTGCATTTTGGTGGAGAGTAAAACACACCGTGCCTGGTCGATGTTGAGTCGTCTTGGAATAGGCATTGATGATCCGGCCTGGTCCTGGGTGGCCGGACTTTTTGCAACGCACCCGGAAACTGCATCGGTCGGAAATTTTGGTGCTACCTGCCGGGCCATTATGGTGAGTCGGGATGAGAAGCCGGGGGATGATAACAAGATGACGCCCACGGAACGGCGTTTTCAACACCTGCTTGCAGCGGAACAGGGAAAAGAGGTGCGGGATCGTGTTTTGCGTATGGTGCTGTTGGCCAAGGCGCAAGGTGTGCCCGTCAATTACGAAAAGCTGGCGACCGACCTGAAATGCTGGAACGACCACACCAAAACCGAATGGGCAAAGGCATTCTGGGGGCAAGGCGAATCAGTAGAAAATAAGGGGGCGGCATGAGCTGGTTGGCACGCTTGGATATTGGCGCGGAGGTTGCTCACCACGAGGGTGTTCGGGATAGCTACGGATGGCATCAAAAACTGTGGCAATGTTTTCCCGGTATGCCCGATAAGAAGCGGGATTTTCTAACGCGCATCGATCTGCTCGATGGTGGTTATCGGCTTTGGGTGTTGGGACGGAGCAAGCCACAAAGGCCGACTTGGTGTCTGGCCGATGGGTTTGCCCTGAAGGAGATCGCCCCTTCATTTCTCTCTCATCGTTATTACAACTTCGACCTGCGAGCTAATCCGGCCAAAAGTGTGGTGCAACGTGGTCCTAATGGCGAAACTCTCTACAAGGCAAACGGTAAACGAAAGCCGGGAAAACGTGTGCCGTTGGTGAATCCTGATGAGTTGCGCTACTGGCTGGTCCGAAAAAGTGAGACGAGGTGTCTTGATCAGAAGACAGGTCAGAATGTACCGGGGGGATTCCGCATAGTAGAGGAGCGACCGTTGGAGGTCAGCCCGATGGTGGAGAGCCATTTCCGCAAGAAGGGACAGGCGGGCTATCACGGTGGCGTTCAGTTCCGCGGAACTTTGGAAGTCACCGATCGCGAGCGATTCATTGATACCTACTATAGCGGTATAGGCAGTGCCAAGAGTTTTGGCTTTGGTCTGCTGCTGCTCGCGCCTGTCACTATTTAATCAATTGAACATATAAGGAAAGTAATCATGAAGCATTTAGAGTTGCATATTATTCAATCGGTCCCCGTTGCCTGTCTTAATCGTGATGATCTTAATTCACCAAAAACTGCTATTTTTGGTGGTGTTCAGCGGGCTCGGGTGTCGAGTCAGTCGTGGAAACGGGCGATTCGGGAGATGGCGAAGAGTATGTCTCCAGAACAGTTTAAGGGGCAGCGGTCGCGGCGCATGGTTTTTACACTTACAAACAGGTTTATTGATAAAGGTATTGGGGAGTCCTGCGCTGCAGCAATAGCAGAGCACATAGCAGATATTATTGAAACACTTGACTCAAAAACAGATGAGGACGGTGCGAAGAAAATCAAAACTATGATGTTTTTTTCTGATGCCGAGTACGATGCCATTGTGGAAAAGATAGTGTCGGCCGAGGATGTTACGGGTTCCATTGATTCGCTTGAGAAAGTGTTGTCACAGTTGGAATCTGCCGCTGATAAAGATGAAAAAAAAGAAGCTGAAAAAGCTAAAGAAAAAGTATTCAAGGCAATGAAGACGTTATCAAAATTATCTATCGCAAAAATGATAAAGTCCGCACAACTAAAAGATGCTGCTGACATCGCCCTCTTTGGTCGTATGGTCGCCAACGATCATTCATTGTCGGTTGAAGCAGCCTCCATGTTTTCCCATGTGCTCTCCACACACAAAGCCGATAATGAGATCGACTTTTTTTCTGCCGTGGACGATTTGCAAACAACCGACGAGTCAGGTGCAGGTATGGCCGGTACGCTGGAGTTTAACTCGGCAACTTATTATCGTTTTGCCGCCCTCAATCTGGATATGCTTGCCGATGAGACTCATCTCAATTGCATGAGTGAAACAGAACGCCAATCGGTGGTACGCACATTCCTTGAGGCCACTATTAAGGCTGTCCCGACGGCCAGAAAAAATACTATGAACGGGAATACGATGCCGCTCTGTGTTTTTGGCATAGTGCGTGAGAAAGGGCATCCGATTCAATTGGCCAATGCATTCGAGAGAGCGGTTCGTCCCTCGTCGAACGGTTTCGCAGTTGAGTCTATCAACCGGGTGAATGGTGAATATGCCGACCTTAAAGAGACCTGGGGCATTGCTGCTGTTTTTGAGAAGATGGTTGTCAAACGCAATCTGAAGGATGAGATTGCAGAGAGCCTTGGTTCTATAGGAACCTGTTCGCTTGAAGAACTCCTTGAAGGAATGGTGAACCATGTCAACTGAGAGCGCATTTCTGGCCCTTCGCTTGAAAGGGCCGCTGCAATCCTGGGGGTTTGATAGCCAGTACAACCGACGCAATACAGGACTCATGCCGACCAAAAGCGCTATTGGCGGTATGTGTTGTGCCGCGCTTGGGTTCCCGCGAGGTAGTGATGATGAACAGGCATTTCTCGTTCTGTTCACCAAATTGAAAATGACGGCTATTGCCATTCCCTGCGGGGTGGATGGCAAAAGGTATTTAGTGCGGCGCATGCAGGATTACCATACCGTCCAAAATACGAGGAAGGCGAAGGGAGGAGGGAGCAAGGATTGCCACATAACCCACCGGCAATATTTAACCGATGCTTCTTTCGGCATTCTTCTTGAGGGAGATGGCACTCTGCTGAATAAGATAGCCGATGCCTTGGTTGATCCGGTGTGGGGGCTTTGGCTGGGGCGTAAAACCTGTATACCGTCGGCTCCACTGTTCGTCGGCCTGGAGAAAAGCCGGGAAGATGCGCTGAGGTTGCTTGTCGGAGATCAGCTGCTCAGTTCATTTACATATCAGATTGAAGTGGAGGAGTTTGCAGAAGGCAGAGATTCGCTGCCCGATAATCCTGTTTCGTTCGATTCAGACAGGCGGCGCTTTTTTCCAAGAAGGGTGAGAACAGAGCAGGGAAGTAGCAGTACATGAAAACTCATCATGCCTTGTAAAGTTTCTAACTTCGGTTTGTTTATCATATATGTGGATTAAAACCTTGTGTTTTTCTGTTCCAGGGCTTTAAAGATTACCTTACATTGTTCATAATGTAAGGAATTAAAAGTTATTCAGGAGGTCATATGTCCACAGCAATGATAACCAGCAAAGGCCAGATCACCATTCCCAAACCGGTACGGGAACGGTTGAAGGTAAAACCCGGTGACCGGGTGGAATTTGTAGAAATGGAGAACGGTGTCTTCCAACTGGTGGCATCGACTCGTGATGTTCGTTCTCTGAAAGGCATCGTGCCCAAACCAAAACGGGCTGTGTCTATTAAGGCAATGAAAAAAACCATCGAGTCCAGGGGTAAAGCTTGATAGGTCTGGATACCAATGTGGTGATTCGTTACCTGGTGCAAGATGATGTAGCCCAGGCGCGAAAAGCGAACAGGCTAATCGAAAAATCCCTGACGCCAGATGAACCGGGCTTTATCAACCTGACGACCTTATGTGAGATTGTTTGGGTGCTCAAACGCAACTATCGATTGGACAAATCGAGGCAGGTAACCGTTGTTGATGGACTGCTCACGAGCAAACAATTGTTAGTGGAAAATGTTCCCGTGGTGTGGAAGGCGCTACGGGCCTACGAATCCGGGCGTGCGGATTTTAGCGATGCCATCATTGCCTATGTCAATCAGGTTCATCAATGTGACCATACTGTTACGTTCGACAAGCAGGCGTCCCGATTGGACGGCATGCGCTTGTTGTAGTTTTTATTATGCTCCCACCCCTTAAACCCATTCCCATGAAAGACCGCGTATCTATGATTTTCCTGGAACATGGTCAAGTGGATGTTATCGACGGCGCATTTGTATTGCTCGATAAAAATGGTGTGCGCACCCACATCCCGGTGGGTTCAGTAGCTTGCATTATGTTGGAGCCGGGTACACGCGTCTCCCATGCTGCCATCAAACTGGCTGCCACTGTGGGTACATTAATGGTGTGGGTGGGTGAAGCCGGAGTGCGGCTTTATGCCTCAGGCCAGCCCGGTGGGGCACGGTCTGACCGATTGTTATATCAAGCAAAACTTGCACTGGATGAAGAGCTACGCCTAAAAGTTGTGCGTAAAATGTTCGCCTTGCGTTTTGGCGAAGAAGCCCCCTCGCGCCGTAGTGTGAATCAATTACGTGGCATTGAAGGCGCGAGGGTACGCAAAATGTACCAATTACTAGCCCAACGCCACGGTGTGGAATGGCATGGCCGGCGTTATGATCCTAAAGACTGGAAAAGAGGGGATGTCGTCAATCAATGTATCAGTGCCGCTACTTCCTGTTTATACGGTATTTCCGAAGCTGCCATATTAGCGGCAGGTTATGCGCCTGCGGTCGGCTTTTTACATTCGGGCAAACCCCTTTCCTTTGTTTATGATATTGCCGACATCCTCAAATTTGAAACAGTGGTGCCAGTCGCATTCAAAATTGCCGCTAAAAAACCGGCAAAGCCTGACCGCGAAGTCAGGCTTGCCTGCCGGGATCTATTTCGTAGCGACAAAGTGTTGAAACAACTTATCCCGTTGATCGAAGAAGTATTAGCCGCTGGCGAAGTAGAACCACCCCAACCACCTGAAGACGCTGTACCGCCTGCCATACCCGAGCCTGCGTCTATGGGTGACGCTGGTCATCGGAGCGGATGATATGAGCATGCTGATGGTCGTAACCGAAAATGTACCTCCACGATTGCGCGGACGTTTAGCGATATGGCTACTGGAAGTGCGATCGGGTGTTTATGTCGGAGACGTTACCCGCCGTGTTCGGGAAATGATCTGGCAGCAAATTATTGAACTGGCAGAAGATGGTAATGTTGTTATGGCCTGGGCCACGAATACTGAATCAGGTTTTGATTTTCAAACCTTTGGCGAAAATCGTCGCATACCTGTCGAATATGATGGTTTGCGTTTAGTCTCATTTCTCCCCATCGAAAAAAAGTAGTTGCTCTTTAACAATCTGGAAAACAAGCCCTGGTAGGAGTGGAAAAAAGCCGGTGGATTGTTGGCTCTAGTTTTTTGTAAACAGGATCAATGAGGTACACTTAGTGTGTTCCCCACATACGTGGGGATGAACCGCGTATCTTCCTCTGAACCCGGTAAATTTATGGGTGTTCCCCACATACGTGGGGATGAACCGAGCGCTCCTGACCCGTGGATATGTGGACAGCCGTGTTCCCCACATACGTGGGGATGAACCGCGTTTATTGCCACTGCCAAGCTACAGGCACGCGTGTTCCCCACATACGTGGGGATGAACCGTCGGCCTTTACATTGTGGGCCTTCCCATAATCGTGTTCCCCACATACGTGGGGATGAACCGTCATACCTACGGAGTGGGTACGTTTAGCGCAGGTGTTCCCCACATACGTGGGGATGAACCGGCAGGTCACTTCACTCCATTGTGTGACCTATAGTGTTCCCCACATACGTGGGGATGAACCGGTGAAACTTAACTTTAGCAAAGGATATAATAAGTGTTCCCCACATACGTGGGGATGAACCGTAGAGTTTCACTCACCAGCGACGTGACCATAGGTGTTCCCCACATACGTGGGGATGAACCGTAGTAGAAAATGGTTTCATTGTATATGAATATGTGTTCCCCACATACGTGGGGATGAACCGCTCTGTTGTCATATGTCTACTCCTGATTTAACGTGTTCCCCACATACGTGGGGATGAACCGCGGATATCAATGTAACCTTTTTTAATGGTCAAGTGTTCCCCACATACGTGGGGATGAACCGTTTAGTGGTGAGAGCCCCGGAGGCCGTGGTGGGTGTTCCCCACATACGTGGGGATGAACCGATTTTAGAACAACGTTGGACCGCAGTTTCCAAGTGTTCCCCACATACGTGGGGATGAACCGTATCGGCGCTGGATGCTGCCATTGCCTGGGCTGTGTTCCCCACATACGTGGGGATGAACCGAATCAGAGCTGGCTATGATCCAGTTTCCAGGTGTGTTCCCCACATACGTGGGGATGAACCGCCGACGCTTGTTTTCGATCTGCCCAGATGACTGTGTTCCCCACATACGTGGGGATGAACCGTGCTGTGATGTTGTACCTGTGCTATACCAAGGGTGTTCCCCACATACGTGGGGATGAACCGTGAGGATAAATTTACCGTAGCTAAAAGCGCAGGTGTTCCCCACATACGTGGGGATGAACCGCGTTTAGTATCAATTCCTGTTTTTATCAAGGAGTGTTCCCCACATACGTGGGGATGAACCGACACGATGTTATGCACGCCCCAGCCGAGTGTAGTGTTCCCCACATACGTGGGGATGAACCGAGGAAAATTAAAAAATATTGGGACGAAATCAAGTGTTCCCCACATACGTGGGGATGAACCGCGTGCCAACTGGCGATTATGGCCACGATCTAGGTGTTCCCCACATACGTGGGGATGAACCGGGGTTATCGTTTGTCGCCCCCCACCTTTTCTAGTGTTCCCCACATACGTGGGGATGAACCGCATATTCTTCTGTCCATTCAGCACTTTCGTATGTGTTCCCCACATACGTGGGGATGAACCGTAGTAGCACTGTCTACAGATAAAGCGGCATCCGTGTTCCCCACATACGTGGGGATGAACCGCACTCAAATGCGGCGCGGGACGCATTCTCTGAGTGTTCCCCACATACGTGGGGATGAACCGACAGCCAATTAACAAAACATTAACTGAGTAAAGTGTTCCCCACATACGTGGGGATGAACCGCATCAGTCACCGTCTCCCCTACAGGCCGTTGCGTGTTCCCCACATACGTGGGGATGAACCGACTGCACATGCCCCGCCTGCGCTCCCCCCGTGGTGTTCCCCACATACGTGGGGATGAACCGGAGCTGTACGACCGTGACCACTCCGCCACCATGTGTTCCCCACATACGTGGGGATGAACCGCATCAACATTAAATCGTCCCTATTGCTCAGGTGTGTTCCCCACATACGTGGGGATGAACCGGTGGGTCCGTGCGCTACAAACCGGACTCGCCGGTGTTCCCCACATACGTGGGGATGAACCGCTCGGATGGGAGTCCGTACCCCAAAATGGTGGGTGTTCCCCACATACGTGGGGATGAACCGGGGTGTGATCCCGTTGAGTACTGGGGCGGGGCGTGTTCCCCACATACGTGGGGATGAACCGATTGTTTCGCACTACACCACCACGTCGCCGCGTGTTCCCCACATACGTGGGGATGAACCGTCATAGTTGCGTAACACCTTCAGTTCTATATCGTGTTCCCCACATACGTGGGGATGAACCGAATTCGCGGCGAACTCGATCCTCGATATCTCCGTGTTCCCCACATACGTGGGGATGAACCGCCATAAAATTCAACCGGTGATTTATGAAATACGTGTTCCCCACATACGTGGGGATGAACCGCAGTGGCGTCACCGACCAAAAAAGTGGCCGGAGTGTTCCCCACATACGTGGGGATGAACCGGCGTAACCGACCCTGATAGACGCCCATTTATTGTGTTCCCCACATACGTGGGGATGAACCGTCAGCCCCTCGAATCGTTTTTCTATCGCAGCTGTGTTCCCCACATACGTGGGGATGAACCGCGCCAGCACTGCTGTAGGTGATGTGTGAATCCGTGTTCCCCACATACGTGGGGATGAACCGGTCGATGGGTCGGTTGGCGGCGTTACCGTAGCGTGTTCCCCACATACGTGGGGATGAACCGCTGCCGCGCCTGCTGAGGTAAAGGCGATGTTCGTGTTCCCCACATACGTGGGGATGAACCGAGGGCATACGTCATCGACTGAATCAATCGGGCGTGTTCCCCACATACGTGGGGATGAACCGAAGTTGAAGCCGATAGCCAAGAGCAGGCAAAAGTGTTCCCCACATACGTGGGGATGAACCGAAATGATCATTCACAATATGGAGCAAGGAAGCGTGTTCCCCACATACGTGGGGATGAACCGGGGGTTCGGCTCACGCCCCGACAGATTATCACGTGTTCCCCACATACGTGGGGATGAACCGGTGGGTAGTCCCACACCCGGTGCCCAAGCGAGGTGTTCCCCACATACGTGGGGATGAACCGCGAAAACGAGTCAATTTGCCCCTGCTGAAAACGTGTTCCCCACATACGTGGGGATGAACCGCATAGGGGCTGTAAAGGAACAGAGCCTTTTAGGTGTTCCCCACATACGTGGGGATGAACCGTTTGGATTACAGGGAAGGTTTTGTCCGTGAAAGTGTTCCCCACATACGTGGGGATGAACCGCATTTTGACCAACTTGATCGTCTATGCATTGAGTGTTCCCCACATACGTGGGGATGAACCGAGTGCTGGCAATGTATTCCTGAATTACGAATAGTGTTCCCCACATACGTGGGGATGAACCGGAGATGGATTATGTCGACAGGATTGGAACGGGGTGTTCCCCACATACGTGGGGATGAACCGGTGACGTGGTCACCTTCCAGGAGGTGATATTAGTGTTCCCCACATACGTGGGGATGAACCGATTTTCTGTTGGTTTTTGACGAGGAGGGGAGTGTGTTCCCCACATACGTGGGGATGAACCGGAGGCGATGATGAGTGGAGTGGGTGATGCACTGTGTTCCCCACATACGTGGGGATGAACCGTTTGCAAGGTGAGGATGTGGTGTTTAAGTTTGGTGTTCCCCACATACGTGGGGATGAACCGTCATCATCAAAATCCGTACCCATAAAATCCATGTGTTCCCCACATACGTGGGGATGAACCGGTGGGTCAGAGTGGGCGCCCACCGTCAGCCCCGTGTTCCCCACATACGTGGGGATGAACCGGCGGACGTGCTCAAATGGCGCGACGAGTCGCCGTGTTCCCCACATACGTGGGGATGAACCGGCGGCGGATTGCCTTACTAGAAAAGGTTTTAGGTGTTCCCCACATACGTGGGGATGAACCGCGCATCATTGGTGCTATAAATGAAGCAAAGATGTGTTCCCCACATACGTGGGGATGAACCGCGGATACGGGATCGATATAGATACAATATTCCGTGTTCCCCACATACGTGGGGATGAACCGGCAGATAGGAGTAGAAAACATGATTGGTCGATGTGTTCCCCACATACGTGGGGATGAACCGACGCAGCTCCACCTGACCCCGCTGAAACCGCTGTGTTCCCCACATACGTGGGGATGAACCGGCATTGCCAGGACTGCGGAACACTTGGACGTAGTGTTCCCCACATACGTGGGGATGAACCGCGTCACCCGGCCAATATCGTTGTGGTTATCGAGTGTTCCCCACATACGTGGGGATGAACCGGGGAAATGGCGTGCCACCATAACAATTCCAGCGTGTTCCCCACATACGTGGGGATGAACCGTAGAGCTACTCCCGGGCAACCATCGCCAGGGTGTGTTCCCCACATACGTGGGGATGAATAGCATGACGTTGGTTGCTCCCAATCGCTTTATGATCTGATAGTAGTTTGGTAACCCCATTTTTTCGGGGATTGGTGGGATGTGCTAATCAATTGATGGCATGGAAGCCTTACTGTGTAATCTTAAAAACGGTTCTGGATACCCGCAGATT
>Ga0316204_10001576_pt1 | contig 59775 bp, 57 predicted proteins | sample 6monrhotite_MG_2_FD_205661 | JGI IMG/M metagenome (GOLD analysis project Ga0316204, IMG submission 205661) | Microbial mat bacterial communities from mineral coupon in-situ incubated in ocean water Damariscotta River, Maine, United States -... | ecosystem: Environmental > Aquatic > Marine >...
ATTTTGCAGCGTCGATATGTGCCTTCGCAACGAAATCCGCCGACGGGGCGTGGGTCCCCGATTGAGCCTGATCAGACATGAATGCTCCTCTTGTTGCTCCGCCTTGCATTGCGATAGCGTCATCGCATGCCCTGACGGTCCTCCATCCGGTTGCGATCATATCCCAAGGGTCAATCTTTGTGTAACTCTTTTTTACAAAACGAAATTTCTGTAAATTCATTCACTGCAACGATGGCGAATTTGTAAATTTTTTGTCTGCCTGCAAAAATTCCGCCATGTTTTTCAGTCCACTGCCTGTCACGGATACAACGAAGCCCAAATTATGATACCGCAACCGGTGATTGGCGTGTCTGACAGCGACTTTTCGCCTGTTTTGGGCTCTTGGGACAGGACATGACCTTGCGTCACCGATCCGACACGCATTTGCCCAATGGCCGGAAAGTGATTCGCGCCAAAGGCGACCTCGGCGCACCGCCCCCCTGCAAACAAAGGGGCGGCATGTTTCCATGCCGCCCCAACTGGCTGTAACCGCGGCCCCCGCGCGCCGGTGCAGATGTTTACAAAGGGTTGTCAACCCGAACCGTAACCACCGCGCGCCCACGCGTAGCACTGGGCCAGGTCAGACGCACCTCGTTCGAATTTGTGCCTTGCTGGGTATTTACGTAGGGCATGCTCGTGCGGATTTCCGTGCCGGGCCCATTCGCCTGCCCTTCCATCACCAGGCCACTGACGGTGCGCGCCCAGCCGTCAAACGGCAGTTTGCCGCCCGTGGTGATCGCCCAACTCGTTGTCGCCGTGTTCTGGTCATGGCGCAGGACCATGGGGCTTTCCGATTGGGTGCTGATACCGTTGTAGGTGTTGTTCTGCCACACGACATTTCGAAACCGGGAATAGTCCAGATCAGCATGCGTGGTATCCACCGCTTCGGCCCGCTGCGGCGCGGCATTGACCGACCGGAACGTATTGCCGGTGAAAACCAACCCAGACAGAAAGTGCCCCGGCCCCATCGGCTTGACCACGAAGAACCGAAAACTGCTGATCACATTGGACACCAGAAAGACGTTGTTCGTCACGCTCAGCCCGCCAAAGCTGTATTCATTGTTCCACGACGGGCTGGCATCATGCTCGTTCGCCAGTTCGATGAAGCAATTGTCGATATAATTGTTGCTGATCGTGGACACCGAATTGGGATAGGTCAACGTGATCCCGGGCTGGCGCACCGCGTTGGGCTCACTGTCACCGGCATAAAAGTGGTTCCCGGTGATGATGTGGTAGCTGCCGCTCAGCACCGCGAACTGGGCAAAACGGATGACCTTGTTGTTGCGCAGTTTGGTGTCGTTGGAATTGGCGTTCAGGGCAATCGACACCCGATCCTGCGCGCGCAGGGGCATTTCATTGGACATGAACAGATTGTTGTCCAGCAGCATGCCCTGGCAGCCGTAGCCAATCGATGTGATCCCCTTGTTCAACGGCCGGTTGATTGTGCAGTCGCGCATCGTAAAGATCTGCCCCTGCGTGGACAGGTTCAACGCGCTGCACACGCCTCGGCACTGAAATTCCACACCGTCGATCTCGAACCGGTCCAGCGTGCCAAATCCGGACATGTCCAGGATGTATTGATACCGGGCAAAGGTGAACACCTGCGTGCCCTGCGCCCCATACAATTGCTGGCTCAAGGTGACCGTTTGCGCCGACACGTTCGTTGCGCGCACATAAACTTCACGCCCGACCCCGGTGCCCGTGACCCGCGCGCCAACCCGGATGTTGGCGACATTGGTCACGCCGGTCAATGTGGTCGGCTGCGCTGTCGAATAGCTCGCCTGCGAGGTCACCGTCACGGTGTCCCATGCTGGCCCGGCATTGGCTTCGATCAAGCCATTCTTCAACACCCGGCGGATGGAATACAGGTTCAGACCGGTGGTCTGCGCCAGATCAATCGGCGCATCCAGCAAGATGCGGCGGCCGCCCAGATCAAAGGTGTCATGGTCGGTATAGTGAAAGAGCGCCTGCAGCCCCTTCCGCAAGCCAAGACCCTCAGAGTTGAAGGCAGCGGCATACGTCGGAAAGTCGAAGTTGCGCGACAATTCCAACCTTGCCGTGTCCGGCATGGCCAGGTGCCCCTGAAACCGCACAGGTGTTTCAATGGTCAGCGTGCTGCCAATGAAATAGGTCCCCTCGGGCACCAGAACCGAGCGCCCGCTGGACAACGCGTCTGCCGCAGCCGCCGTGAAGGCCGCGTGGTCATTCGCCACCCCATTGCCAACCGCGCCATAGTCACGCACATCCACCCAATCCATCATGTCACGCAGCCAGAAGCTGGTGACGTCTTCGATGGTCACGTCGTCGATACGCACCACGCCGCCAGTCGGCCCCGTCAGATCCAGACCCAAATGGCCATAGGCCACGCCTGACCAATTCAAGTCCACGCCGCCCTTGTTGCTGGTGCCGATGATCGCGCTGACCTCAACCGCCTCACCATAGCTTGTCAGCGTCACTTGCGGCGCGGTCAGGGTGACCCCGGCCACTGCCCCGCCGCCGGAATTCGCCGCATATCCGGCAATCCGCACGTTGGGCAAAGCACCGCTGACCGCTTTCACACGCATGCGCACCCGCAGGTAGCACCCTGGCAGAATTGGCGTTTGCCCCTTCCAGCGCAGCGATTGTGTGGCGGACGTCTTGAGCAACTCCAGGCAGCCATCGAAATCCGGGTCCGACGGCACGAAGGCCGCATTGGCCGCCCCGTCGTAACTGGGCGATCCGGGCGTGCCATTGCCGCTGGACCACACGGTCAGCCCATCGGCAAACGGTGGCGGCATCAGAATAAGCCCGTCGGTCACTGCCTTGTTCATTTCAGACCCCTGTCTTGAATACCAATGAAGGCGCGGGGCACCGCCTTGGGTGTCCGCTTGGGGTCAGAGGTATCAATCAGGATTTAAACGGGCCTGAGGCGGGCGTGCGTTGCCCGGCGTTGCAACTGGTTCAAGCGCCCAAGCCCGAAGGCAGAATGCGCACACCGTTGATCTGCATCTCATCGGCGGTTCCGACAAGTTCATATTCCAGCAAGAACAGTCGGTTCTGTTGATCCGTGATCAGCACCCGCTGCACCGTCAACCCGTTGCGTTGGCTCTGATCCAGATAGCGCACCGACTGCGGGCGATGCACCATGGGATAATCCCGCGTGACCATGCGCTCAAAATTTCCGACCGATCCGAACAGGGATCGGATGTAGGGGCTGGCAAACCCGAAGCCGGTTTCAAAGTCGTCAGCCTGAAATGCCTGCAATTGCGCATCTATTACGTCGCGGGGGGTTCGGACGTCCTGCGCCCCGGCGACTGACGCGCCGGCCATCGCGAGGATGAACAGTGCAAGGAAAATTATCCGCATGGAGATCTCCTTTTTCCCGCAATACGCGCCAACCACCGGATTGGATCACTTTTCACCGCGCAGGCTACTGGCGTTTCAATCTGAGTTGCAATCTGACGTGGAAATCCACACCGGATTTTTCGCGATTAATCTTCCAGCACCCAACGAAACGCGCGGCGCAATTCGGCATCTGCGTTTTGGTCATACCAGCGCCCATGCGCCATGATCGCCCGCTCCGGCCCCCAATCCAGTACTTGCCGGATCGCGGCGCGGGCCGTGTCTTTGCCGCCCCGAAACGTCTGGCGCATGTCGATCGGGGTCTTGCCATTCGGGTCTTTGATGCCACCCAACCAGATCAGCGGAACAAACCACGCGGGCACCTTGTCGGCCTCGAAGTTTTCGATCAGGTCGGTCAGGATCAATGACTTGCTGGCCCGGTGGAAAAAGACCGCCTCGCGGTGCACCCGGCTGCCTTCAACGATCACCTGATCGATCTGTCCCTCCCACTCAGCAGGTGGCGTGCTGGTCAGGTCATGGTCCACGCGCAAATCCACCCCCCGTGACACCGCGCGTTCGGCGACGCCGGGGGCGACCCATGTCTGGGCCTCAGGAAATCGCGCGGTCCAATCGGGCAGATAGGCGTAATGGATCCAATTCGGCGCCACCAGATGCCGCACCGGCCCCAACGCAGACAACGCCGCCAAAAGCCCCTCGTCCATTTGAACGGGTGAATGCAGCCACAATGCGCCATCAGCCAGCCGCACGACAACCATCCGCGTGGGAAAGGGCATCCCATAAAACCGGATGACCGGCCCGTCGACCACCCAGACATCGGTGCCGACGGGTTTTGGCGTCAGCAACGGCTCGTAGCCGGTTGAAACTGTCATATCAGGCTCCGGTCCAAGCTTGTCGGCCTGCCTCAGCAGATCGCGTCTTTACGTCGCCAACTCTCCACGCAACCCTTTTTCAATCAGGGCGACGGTTTCATCGATGCCATAAAGCGCGATGAACCCCCCGAACCTTGGCCCCTGCGAAGCCCCCAAAAGCACCTCATACAATGCCGAGAACCAGCCGCGCAGCGGCTCAAACCCATGCGTCTTGCCAATTGCAAAGACGATGCTTTGCAAGAACTCGTCGTCGTGCCAGTTGACGGCCGGGGCGGGCTCGTCCTTGCCGTCTTGCGCGTTCTTGCGGGCGATCACATCCAGTGCCTTGTCGGCATCGCCCAAACACGCCACCAACTCTTCCATCGCGGCGCGTTCTTGGTCGGTGGGCAGGCGAAACTGGCGGGTTGGTTTCACGAAGTCGTCGAAATACCGCACCGCAAACCCGGCGGCCTGGTCCAGTTGCGGATTCTTTTCCGCACTGGCGTCAGGCGCGTAGCGGTTGATGAACCCCCACAATCCCGCCGCATCCGCCGCGCCGGACACGGACGCCAAGTTCAACAGCATCGAGAACGGCACCACCATATCCGACTTGGGCGGGGTGCCGCCATGGATGTGCCAGACCGGGTTGGCCAGACGCTTACCAAGGTCCGCCGTGGCGTGATAGGCCCGCAACTGCTGATGATATTCATCCACCGCCTTGGGGATCACATCGAAATGCATCCGCTTGGCGGTCTTGGGCTTGAGGAACATGAAATATGACAGGCTTTCGGTGCTGGCATAGGTCAGCCATTCATCGATCGTCAACCCGTTGCCCCTGGACTTGGAGATCTTCTCCCCACTCTCATCCAAGAACAACTCATACGTGAAATGCTCGGGCTTGCGACCGCCCAGAATTTCACAAATGCGATCATAGATCGGCGTATTCGTGCTGTGATCCTTGCCATACATCTCAAAATCAACATCCAGCGCCGCCCAGCGCGCGCCGAAGTCGGGCTTCCATTGCAGTTTGACCTGCCCGCCGGTGACCGGCAGCGTCCACTCGCGCCCGTCCTCATCGTCAAAGGTGATCGTGCCATCTTTGGCGTTCACCTCCTTCATCGGGACATACAAAACGCGCCCGGTTTCGGGATGGATCGGCAGGAAACAGGAATAGCTTTGCCGCCGCTCCTCGCGCAGGCTTTTCAGCATCACGGCCATAATGTCATCGTAGCGTTCACAGGCGCGCAGCAAGACCGCATCAAAACGCCCGTCCTTGTAGAAGTTGGTCGCGCTGATGAATTCGTAGTCGAACCCGAATGTATCCAGGAACCGGCGCAACATGGCGTTGTTGTGGTCGCCAAAGCTCTCATACTCGCCAAACGGATCAGGCACCGAGGTCAGCGGGCGCTGCAGGTTCTCGCGCAACATGTCCTGGTTTGGCACATTGTCGGGCACTTTGCGCATACCGTCCATATCATCCGAAAAGCAGATCAGCCGCGTCGGGATATCGCTGATCTCCCGAAACGCGCGGCGGATCATGCTGGTGCGTGCGACCTCGCCAAAGGTGCCGATATGTGGCAGACCAGACGGACCATAGCCCGTTTCGAACAGGACATGGCCCTTTTCCGGCGCACCCTTTTCGTAGCGTTTGAGCAGCCGGCGCGCCTCTTCAAAGGGCCAGGCCTTGGAGGTCATCGCAGCATCACGCGAAACGGTCATGTCGTGCACTTTCTTGAGGGTCGGGCTTTCGCACAACCGGTTTAACCCCGGCTTCCTATTGCCCGGCCCGGTTCCAGTCAATATTCTGCACCTGCAACAAGGTTAGGAATCCCATGCAAGACGCCCAAGCATCGCTGTCACCCCAAGACAGCCTCGTCGCGCTGATGATCACGGTCTCGGCCGCGGATTCGGCGATCCGCACGGTGGAGCTGCTGGCCATCGAACAGGTCGTCAATCAATTACCAATTTTCGCCGGGTTCGATACCGACCGTATCAAGGTGATTTCGCAGACCGTGTTTGACCTGCTGGAAGAGGAAGACGGGCTCGATGCCCTGTTCGGCCTGATCCGCGATGCTTTGCCCGAACGGTTGGTCGAAACCGCCTATGCGCTGGCGTGCGATGTCGCGGCTTCGGATGGAGAGTTGCGCCAAAGTGAGTTGCGGCTTCTTGAGGAAGTCCGGCACGAATTGAACATCGACCGCCTGCACGCCGCCGCCATCGAGCGCGGCGCACGGGCGCGGTTCATGCACCCCTGACACCTCACCATCCCCGCCAGGGAACAGGGCGTTCGAACGCCCTGAGGCACCCAATTCGGAGCAAGTCACTGCGGGAACGGACCGCAATGCGCGCCCCAAACCCGCCGCGCGGGTTTGAAGGCGCTGCGCAAGGCGGTTCGAACCGCCTTGCCGGTCTCGGTGGGAACACCGTCAGTCAGTTTCGGCGGCCAGTGCGCTGGCCTGCGCCACCCAATTGTCGCGCGTGACCCGGCCCTTGAAGCTTTCCAGATTGGCGTCCACCCAAGCAATTTCGGCGTCATCCCAACTGGCAATTTGATCGAAGTGCCAAAAGCCCAGGCGATTGCACAAAACTTCCAGCTTCGGGCCAATCCCCTTGATCCGCTTCAAATCATCGGGCTGGCCAGCCCGAGGGGCGTCCAGCGCTGCCGGCTTCCGGCCCACGCTGTCGGCTTCTGGCGCGGCCTCAGCAACAGGCTCAGATGCGGCCACCGTCGCAGGTGCAGGATCAGGCGCCGGGTCTGGCACCGGTGCGGGCTCAGGGGCCGGTTCGGGCGGGGTGACCGCCCGGCGCGCCGGAGCCGCCGCAAGGGGCGCCGCCGAGGCCGCACGCGCGACCGACAAATCGTCCTCCAATCGCGCCACCCGTTTCGCACAATCGCGCGCGCGCGTTTGGCAGGCCTCAAGTTCAGCCCGCAACCGCGCCGCTTCGCCGCCGTCATTCACGACGCTGCGCCGGCCCCAGACCAGCCAGCCAATGAACAACCCCAACAATGCTGCCAGCGCGATCAAGATCCAGATCTCGCCCAGCAAAAAACCCCAGCCCTGGAACATGCCCTGTCCTCCTCTACCCTAAATCACTCGGTCCAACGCACGGCTGTGCGCCGGTTGGCCCTGCGGCCGTCTTCGGTGTCATTCTCTGCAATCGGTTGCGTCGCGCCGTAGCCTTCGGCACTCAACGCATCCTCGGGCACACCCCGCGCGATCAGCGCTGCACGGACGGCCTCGGCACGTTCGCGGCTCAGCGTCAGATTGCCTTCGGCGCTCCCGGTGCTGTCGGTATGCCCGCCCAGTTCTGCCTGCAGGCCGGTGCCGCGCAGGCAAGCCCCCATCACGCTGGCCAATGCGTTGATCGCTCCACGCGCCCGCGCGTTCAATCGCGCAGAGCCTGTCACAAAGCCGATGCCGTTTGACGCCAGAACTGCTTCCGCCTGCTCTGCACACACCTGCAGCCCCGGCTCGAACGCGGCAACCGGCAACCAGAACCCGCCGCGCAATTCCTCTGCCCGCCCCGTGGCGGTGTTCATGCGCTGCGCGCCCTCGGCCTCGTTGGCCTCAACACGTGCAACGTCCACGGATGAAACCTGCCCAGACAGATCGGCCTCCAAGGCTGCCCGGACCAGATCAAGGTCAGCGCCTGCACCGAACCCCGCCGTGACGTCCACCCCCTCGGGCGTCACCGCAACGTTAACGGCTTCGACGTCGCCCATCCAGGATGCCAGAGCCGACACACCTGCCGGCACCACGCCCTGATCGCCCATCAACGCCTGCGTTGCGGCTTCATCATTCACCGACGCCAAGCCCAGTGCAGCGGCCAGATCCGAGGCGGCCAAGCCGCGCGGTAACTTGCCATCCACCCAGGCGCCGGTGTCTGCCGCATAGTGGAGCGTATAGGCAGCCGGGCTTCCGTCATCGATATAGTCGAGGCCAAGATCCGCCTGATATCCGGCAGGCAAACCATCCAGCATTGCGCGGATCGCCTCGCCGTCGTCCGGTGTCTGGGCAACACCCATCACCGACATCCGCTGACCGACAAACGACAATTGACCGCTTTCCAGCATGCGCAGCGCCGACAGACCGTGATGCGCCGCGGTGGACCAGTTCGCATCAGGCGCACCGGCTGCCAGTGTCAACCCGTTTGCCCCCAATTCCGCCAGCATCGCTTGCCCCGGCTGCGTTGGCACGTGGCCCGTCACATTCAGCGTCTGGCCTTGCCATTGCGCATTCAGATCGAAGGGATCCGCAACGGGCAGAATTTGCAACGCATCGACCACGGTCCGACGTCCGCGAATGCTGGTGAACGCGGCGATCAGTTGATCATGCTCGCCCGGCCCATCCGCAAGCCCGGCAACCGTGATGTCACGCCCCGCGACCGTCGCCGCCACACCATGAACCGACCCAGCCGCAACGGTCTGAGCCTGAAGTCCAACCATTTCCTGCATATGCGTGGCAAATTCCGCGCGGGCGAGCCAGCCGATACCAACCACACCGACACCCAAAATTGCCAAACCGACACCAAAACGCATGCCGAAACTCCCATGTTAACACTGTGTTCATGGGTAGCACATATCAAGGCAAAGGCAATCTTGGCGCCGTTTTAAGGCGTCACACACGTTAACCGTGTGCTTGGGTCCATCGTTCGATCAGGTCCTGCTGCAACGCGCGCGCCCTTCGGTTCCACCCCCGTGCGCCCGGCGGCCGTTCCCGGGCATCGTTCTGCGCCGCTTGGCGCAGGGCCAGGTCCGCGCTCATGATGGAAAACACAACGGGCCGTCCCCCGTTTGGCTGCGCAAAACCGGTCAGCGTTGACACGAAATTCAACGTGCCTGTCTTGGCCTTCACCGCCACCGGGTGGTTGCGGCGCGGCGCCCCTTCAGCGTCGCGCATTGGGAAGTCGCGCAGAAGGTCAGGCAGTTGACCGTCTTGTTGAGCACTTAGCATATATTGCGCCATGGACTGCGCTGTCACGCGCGACCCGTCGCCCAGGCCCGAATGATCCAGCATGTGAAGACCCGGCGCGCCGTGGGCCTGCTGTGCCCAGGTTGCCATTCTGCCGGCCGACAGTGCCAGCGTACGCGCGCGGTGGCCTTGGGCAAGGGTCGCGGTCAGGCCAACGGTTTCGGCCGTCAGGTTGGTTGAATACCGCAACATACCGCGCAGAATGCTCTGCAGCGGCTGTGAATGATGCTCTGCCAAAATCGCGCCGCGCAGCGATGCGTTGGTCAGTTGTGGCTCTGGCAGGCGGCACCCGCGCGCCATCAACAAGGCGCGCAGCACATCGCCTGCATAAAGCCCGGAATTCCGCACCGGCAACCACCGTGAGCCGGTTGTCCGCAAGGCACTGGCGGCCACGGTCCAGCGTTCGCTGTTGCGGCGCACATCATGGGTATAGACCGGCAGATCCCGGGCCACCGCGCGCATGTCAATCACCGACACCTGCGGGACTTCCCGTTCCGAGCGCGCATCCATAGATACCGCAGCCCGTCCGTCGCTGACGTCCCACCCGAAGTGCACGCGGTTGAAATTCAGGTTCAGCCCGGACACCGACGGGTTGTAGCCCGCTTGCACAGGTTGAGAAGGGTCGATCTGTGCAATCACCGGCAGCGCGTTCTGATCGATGACAAAGCGCCCATCGATCCGCCTGAGGCCGCGTTCGATCAATTCATCCGCCAAACGCGCCAGATCGGCGGTTTGCAAAACCGGATCTCCGCCGCCCTTCAGCACCAGATCCCCGCGCAATGTTCCGTCGTCGATCCCGCCGCCCTGGGTCAGGACGCGGGTGACATATCGATGATTGGGGCCCAGATGTTGCAGCGCATACAGCGCGGTGATGGCCTTGGCCGTCGAAGCTGGCGGCAGCCCCAAGTCGGCGTTATGCGCCTCGATGACCTCGCCAGTCCGGGCATCCAGCGCGACCAGGGCCGTCTGTCCGCTGACATCCGCGCGCTCCAACAGATCCGAAAGCCCGCCAACTGGGCGCACCAAGGGCGCGTCTTGCAGGATTTCGGCAACATGTGGTCGCGCAACCGGAAACGGGGACGAGGACGGCGCCCGGGCCACAGCCGGGACAGCGACACTTGCCGCCAGCCCGGCCAGCACGCTGCGACGGCTCAATACGGAACGATCCGTCAACATTCTCAAACCTTAACTTCTACCAATGCGATGGGCGCAATCCTTCGCCCTGCGCATATCTTACATAAATTTGGCGCTAACAAAGGGGTTAATTCTGGGCTGGAATGCGGCAATCAGCGGATATTTCGGGCGGCGCGCAGGGCGCTGGAACTGTCATCGCGCGTCGGCATGTCCAGATACACCCAGGCCGGCGGCCGCATCATGCCCAAGGCTGGCGCAGATGACGCGGGCACCCGCGTTGACGTGAATTGCCGCGCCGCGCGCGACGTCAACGCAGGCAGGCGTTGCCCCGGCCGGGCCAGCACGGCCACCGGAACCTGCGCCAGAATGTCGGGCCACCGGTCCCATTTGTCGAACCCCGCAAGGTTGTCGGCACCCATGATCCACACGAATCGCACTTTGGGATAGGCCCGGCGCAATGCCTCCAATGTGTCCACCGTCGCCCGCGTGCCGAACCGCGTTTCCAGATCCGTGATCCGCACCCGCGGGTGGTGCATCACGCGCCGCGCCGCGTTCATGCGTTGCTGTAACGGGGCCGGCGCGTGGGCCTTGATGGGGTTGCCCGGACTGACCAACCACCAGACCGCATCCAACCGAAGCCGCTTCAGCGCCTCTTTGGTCAGGTGCACGTGCCCTGCATGTGGCGGATCAAACGATCCCCCCAGCAAGCCGATGACCTGCCCCGTCGTGGCCCAAGGTTTGCCCATGACACTCCAGAATTACGCGCCCAATTTGAGCGCGCACCTTGCCCAAGATTGCGCCAAAGGCCAAGGGGCCGGAATCCGGTCCGTTATTCGGCGATCAATACCACTGATCTGCCATGGCGGCTTTGCGTTGGGCAACAAAGTCCTGCAACGCCTCATCCAACCCTGGATCCAGGTCCGGTGCCTGATATTCGGCCAGCCGCTTTTTCCACAAGGTGTTGGCACGTGTCGCCGCATCCACGCTGCCCCCGGCCTGCCATTTTTCGTACGGTTCGTTATCTGACAGGCTGCTGTCCCAAAATGCGGTCTCGTAATTGGCCAACGTGTGCTGACAACCAAAGAAGTGATTGCCCGGTCCGACCTCGGCAAAGGCATCGACGGCCAGTGAGTTGTCATCCACCACCACGCCGCGCAAATAGGCGTGCATTGCGCCGCACAGGTCTGTGTCCATGACGAATTTTTCGTAGGACATCGACAGCAGGCCATCCAGGAACCCGGCCGAATGCAGCACAAAGTTGGCCCCGCACTGCACCGCAGACAACATCGACATCGTGCCTTCCATCATTGCCTGCGCGTCGGGTAGCTTGGAGTTGCTGAAGTTCCCCGCGCAGCGCAGCGGCAGATTCAACCGGCGCGCCAGTTGCCCCACCACCATCGATCCGATCGCTGGTTCCGGTGTGCCGAAGGTTGGTGACCCAGACCGAAGCGACATGGACGACAGGAAGTTGCCAAACACGACCGGCGCGCCGGGGCGTTCCAATTGCGCCAAGGCGCATCCTGCCATCGTTTCCGCCAACGCCTGCGCAATGGCACCCGCCGACGTGACCGGCCCCATGGCGCCGCCCAGAATGAAGGGCACCAGAACCACGCCCTGCCCGGCGCGCGCATAGGCCCGCAAGCCCTTGGTCATGGTGCCATCCCAGACAAGCGGCGAGTTGACGTTGAAGTTCCCCATGATGACGCAATTGGTGCCGGCAAATTCACGGCCGAACACGATCCGCGCCATCTCGATGGAATCCTCAGCCCGGTCGGCCTGCGTCACCGAACCCAAAAACCCGCGATCCGAATATTTGACATGCGCATACACCATGTCCAAATGGCGCTTGTTGACGGCAATGTCCGTGGGCTCACAAATCGTACCACCCGAATGATGAAGCCAAGGTGAAGATTGGCCCAACTTGATGAAATTCTGAAAATCTTCCAGCGTGCCAAAGCGCCGGCCACGATCCAGATCCATCACGAAAGGAGAGCCATAAGACGGCGCAAATACCACGTTCTTTCCGCCGATCCGCACCGATTTAGCCGGATTACGCGCGTGCTGCGTGAACTCAGCGGGTGCTGTTTTCAATATCTCGCGCAGCATCCCGGGTTCAAACCGAACGTTCAGGCCGTTGATCTGCGCCCCGGCCTTGCGCCACAACTCCAACGCCTCGTCGTCGTCTCGAAAATCTATTCCGGTCTCTGCCAGGATCCGGTCCGCAGTGTGCTCGATCCGCTGCAGATTTTCTTCGCCCAGCACATCATAGGTTGGAATATTTCGCACGATATACGGCACCGCGCCATGAACACTGGCCGTCGCGCGCTCGGCTCTGCGCGATGCCCGGCCCGAGCGGCTGCGCGCGGGAGGTTGTGCAATGGTCATGAAGGCGCCCCTGTCGAGTGAAAATCGGTGTTTTGGATGGTGCTGGACCCTGGGGCCCGTGGCCGGACAGTAGTGCGTGAATCGCAACCTGTAAGCCGCAGAAAAACGACGCGCTTGAATGATCTGAATTTATGCCTGCTGCGCCTGAAACTGGGCGATCATCCAATCCGTCAACCGCCGGGCGCCGCGCCCCTGAACGCGCGTTGTCGGCAGCAACAGGCAATGGCCCTCTTGCGGCGAGACACTGGCCGTCCCCAATCGGACCAGCCGACCTTCTTGCACGTGCCGGGTGACCAGGGTCTGCCAGCCCAGCGCCACCCCTTCGCCCTCCATCGCGGCATAGATCGCGTCGGTATACTGCGAAAAACGCAACGCGTTGGCCTTTTGCATTGGCCCCAGGTCCGCCATCTGCGCCCACCGCCGCCAGGACAGCCAAGACGGCTCCACCCATTCACAGCCAATCAGCGGCAATTTTTCCAGCGGTTGCTCAAGCCCACTCAGCCCAGGCGCAGCCACCGGAAAAACCTGTTCCGACAGACGTGCCACGCACCGCGCCCCGTCAAATGGGGGTTTTCCATAGTGGATCAGCACATCCACGGCGTCCCGGCGCAGATCGAAGCCCGAATCCTGCGACACCAGCCGCAACTGCACTTCCGGATGAGCGGCGCGAAAGCTTGGAAGGCGTGGCAACAGCCAGAAATGCATGAATCCCAGCGTCGCGCCGACCGTTACCGTGTTGGAACTCGTTGGCCGTTTGATGGCATCAATGGCCTCCGCCACCTGGTCAAAAGCCCCGGTCAGAGCGCGCGCCAAAACGATCCCCGCAGGCGTCAATTCCACTTTTCGATGCCCACGCAGAAACAACACCGTGTTCAACTCGGTCTCAAGCAGCTTGATCTGACGCGAGACCGCAGCCTGCGTCACGCCCAGCTCCTCTGCCGCGCGGGTAAACCCGGTCAGCCGCGCCGCTGCCTCGAACGTGGCCAGCGCACCCAGCGATGACACCGACCGTCTGAAGCCCGCCATGGTGTTCCTTTGCCATAAACTCTGCTCATGCCAGTCTGCCGCAGAATTCTGGTTGTGCAAAGCCCCAAACGCAGGCCACAGTAGCGCCGAAACAAGCGGAACCTGACATGACGAACGATCCCCTCTTGCAGCCCTTTCAGCTCAAGCATCTGACGCTGAAGAATCGCATCTTTATTTCGGCGCATGAGCCCGCCTACCCAGAAGACGGGATGCCCAAGGGCCGTTATCGCGCCTATCATGTTGAACGCGCAAAAGGTGGCGTCGCCCTGACCATGACCGCGGGTTCTGCCAGTATTTCGCGTGACAGCCCACCAGTTTTCAACAACATCCTGGCGTGGAAAGACGAGGTCGTGCCCTGGGTGCGGGAGATGACCGACGCCGTGCACGACGCCGGCGCGGCGGTCATGATCCAGTTGACCCACCTGGGGCGCCGCACCCGCTGGGACAAAGGGGATTGGCTGCCGGTTCTTTCGCCCAGCCATGAACGCGAACCGGCGCATCGTGCGTTCACCAAGAAGATGGAAGACTGGGATATTCACCGCGTCATTCAAGACTACGCGGATGCCTGCGAACGCATGAAGGCGGGCGGCATGGATGGCGTGGAGTTCGAATGTTACGGGCATCTGATGGACCAATTCGTCTCGCCTCTGACCAACCAGCTCGAAGCGCCCTGGGGGGGCGATCTGGACAACCGGATGCGGTTTCCACTGGCGGTTCTGAAAGCCTGTCGTGAGCGCGTCGGCGATGATTTCATCCTGGGCATTCGCTACGTCGCTGATGAACGCGTGCCAGGGGGCGTCAGCCCCACCGAGGGAGTTGAGGTCGGACGCCGGTTCAAGGCTTCGGGCATGGTAGACTTCCTCAACGTGATTCGTGGTCACATCGAAACCGATGCGGCGCTCACCGATGTGATCCCCATTCAGGGCATGCCGTCAGCGCCGCATCTGGCTTGCGCCGCAGACGTGAAAACGGCCGTCGACATCCCTGTTTTCCACGCTGCACGGGTGCCCGATGTTGCCACGGCCCGGCACGCCATCACGTCAGGTGCGGTGGACATGATCGGCATGACGCGCGCGCATCTGACAGAGCCACATCTGGTGCGCCGAATCCTCGAAAAAGCGGAAGATCGGATCCGCCCCTGCGTTGGCGCAAACTACTGCCTGGATCGCATTTATCAGGGTGGTTTGGCCTTTTGCATCCACAACGCGGCTTCGGGACGCGAAGAAACCTTGCCCCAGGACATCCAACCCGCGACGACGCGCAAGAAAGTGGTCATCGTCGGTGCTGGCCCCGGCGGGTTGGAAGCTGCACGCGTGGCGGGCCTTCGCGGCCATGACGTGACAGTGCTCGAAGCCGCTGACAAACCCGGCGGCCAGATTCGACTGACGGCCCAAAGCCCACGCAAAAAGGAAATGATGGGGATCATTGACTGGCGCATGGCAGAATGTTCCGCGACAGGGGTTAAGATTCGGTTCAACACCATGGCCGAGGCGGAGGATGTCCTCGCCCAATCGCCCGATATCGTGATCATCGCCACCGGAGGCCTGCCCTTTACCGATGTTCTGACTCATGGCAACGATCTGGTGGTGTCCACCTGGGACATATTGTCAGGCGACGTGAAGCCGGGCGCCAATGTGCTGGTCTATGACGACGCTGGCGACAACGCAGGCCTGCAAGCCGCCGAGCATATCGCCAACAGCGGCGCCCAGGTTGAAATCATGACCCCTGACCGCAGTTTCGCGCCCGAGGTCATGGCGATGAACCTGACCCCCTATATGCGCGCCATGCAAGAAAAGGGCGTGACGTTTACGGTCACCTGGCGCCTGAAATCGGCGCACAGGGACGGCAACCAACTGCGCGCTATCGTGGGCACGGATTACAGCGACTTCACCCGCGAACAACAGGTCGATCAGATCGTCGTGAACCACGGCACAAGACCGCTCGATGACCTCTATTTTGACCTCAAACCGCTGTCACGTAACCTGGGCGCCCTCAACCACGAAGACCTTGTCGCACAGCGCCCACAAACCGAAACACCGAACCCAGACGGCGCATTTCAGCTGTGGCGCATCGGTGACGCCGTCGCCTCGCGCAACACTCACGCGGCAATTCTGGATGCCCTGCGCCTGATGTCCATCCATTAAAAAATGGGGCCAACGCGGCCCCTTCATCTTTCTTCAAATACTCAAAACCGGGGTTCCAAGGGGGGCGTGCCCCCCTTGGCGAGGGGGTGCGGGGGGCGAGTAGCCCCCCGCACCTAACAGGTCCGAGGCCTGATCATCCCGCCGGTTCGACCGGACGCGATTCATCGGCGCGCTGACGCTCACGGTCGGCCATGAACTGGTCGAATTCCGACTTGTCCTTGGCCTCGCGCAGACGGCCCAGAAAGTCCGAGAACGCTTCTTGTTCGTCTTCCAGACGCTTGAGCGTTTCGGCCTTATAGGCGTCGAAAATGCTGTTGCCCGACGAGGATTGCGCAGCCCACGCCGCACGGTGTTGATGGTGACGAGAGCGGCCGTTGCAGTTTTTTCCAAACATTCGTTTTCCCCAAATCATGTAAGCCAGAAGTGCCAGCCCAACGGGCCAGAAGAAGATGAACCCCAAAACCATGGCGGCGATCCAGGCACCTTTGCCTTTGTCATCCAGCCAGGTTTCGGCGCGGTTCGGCCAGGCGGTAATGGCGGTCATTGTGGTGATCTCCTTTGCTGCAGTGTTAATGTTATTTACATTTACATAGATGGGGAATGCAACTCTTTCTTCAAGGACCGGCCACACAATTTTTCAAGAAAGCGTCAGTCCGACGAAATCAGCCCCAGGCCGCGCAGATAGATGCCCACCCCGGTTTCCAGCAGTTCCTCGGGCGTAAAGGGTGTGCGCGCGCCGGGTTTGCCGCGTGCATAAAGCTCAACAATCCCGTGACTGAGCGCCGAGATATGCGCAGAAAACATCGCGCCCGGCGGACGCCGGTCGGCAGGAATTCGGGCGGACAACGCATCCGAAGCACGGGCCAGCACGCGGTTGGCCTTTTCCGATGCGCGCGACAACTCCGGCGTCTGCCCGGGCGCAACACCTGATTCGAACATCGCCATGTAATGTCCGGGATATTTGCGCGCGAAGGCCAGATACGCCCGCCCAACCGCCTCGAACGCGGCCAAAGGTGACGGTTTTCCGTCGTCATAGGCAAATTCAAGCACATCACCGAATATATCATACCCCTGCGTGGCAATCTCGGCGATCAGGTCTTCGCGCCCTGAAAAGTGGCGGTAAGGCGCCGCGGCCGAGACGCCAGCAGTTTTCGCCGCTTCGGCCATGGTAAACCCGGTCGGCCCTTTGTCAGCGATCAGGTCCAGCGCGGCTTCAACCAACGCCTGCCTCAGATTACCGTGGTGATAGCCGCGTTTGCTCATGAATCTCGGGTTTCATTGGAGTGTGGCTGCAGTATCGCACATCGCGCGCGGGCCGCAATCGACCATTCCTTGCTGGGGCCGAATGCGATCCAAACTCTTGCAAAACGATGCGGCCTTCAATAGATGGGCAGTGAGAGGTCGGCGCGGGCAGGCTCTTCGCCAACTCGGTCAGGTCCGGAAGGAAGCAGCCGCAACGATTTCCGTCTGGGTCGTGTCCGGTCTCTCACCTAAGCCCCGCCGCTTTCAGCGCTGTGGTTTACCTTTTTTCCCACCCTGCTTTGACATCGCCCGCACCGCCTGTGCCGCTCCGCGCAGCTCTTCGGCGATCTCTTCGGCCTCGTCGGCGTCGAAATCCAGCGGCAGGTCCAGCCCTTCGGCCTCTATATAGATCCGCACCATGCCCTGATCGGTCGGCCCGATCTGCAGGTTGGCGGCAATCTCGCTTTGCTTGTTGATGCTCATGTCAGCCCCTTCCATTTCGCCTTGGTGCCTAGCGCGCCGTGCCGGTCCGCGCAAGCCGGTGGCTTGACAGCCGCAGTGCGCTTGCGCAGCCTGCGGGCCATGACCACGCCGCATATTCGCCCCTTCACAGCCCTTGACGGCGACTGGGTCGTCGCACGCCACGCGGCGCTCTATGCCCAGTCAGACGGGTTCGATGGTGGGTTCGGCGTTCTCGTGCGTCAGATCGTCGATGGATTTTTGGCCGGGCCGGACGCCGAAACAGTCCGGGGCTGGATCGCGTGGCACGGCGGCCGTCGGGTCGGTTGCATCTTTGTCGTCCGCGATGCGCCGGGGATCGCAAAACTACGCCTTTTTCTGGTTGAGCCTGAGTCGCGCGGCACCGGTCTGGCGCAAACCTTACTGGACCAAGCTATCGAATTCGCGCGGGACGCGGGATATTTGCAGATGCACTTGTGGACCCATGAAAGCCATATCGCCGCCGGGCGCATCTACCTGCGCAATGGATTTCGCATCGTCGAAAGCACGCCGACCCGGGCCTTTGGCCAAGACCTCGTCAGCCAAATCTGGGCGCGGGACCTCTGACCCGATTGCCCCCTTGCAATTGAAAGCACGGGGGGCTAAACGGCCCGCAAGTGCCGACATAGCTCAGTTGGTTAGAGCGCTAGATTGTGGATCTAGAGGTCCCCCGTTCGAGCCGGGGTGTCGGTACCATCTCCCACATTATGTTCTGCATGCACACCGCGTCACTCGGGCGAATTCGCCGTGGCGCACCCACGGGGCGCTTGACCGCATCCATTCGTGCGTCATGCTGCGCGAATGACACACACCCCAAACACCACTCGCCCGACCGCCCCCCCCTCTGGCCGCGCGTCACGCACCGGCGGCCGGCGCCGCAGCACCCCGGCAGCACCGGAACGCGTGGTGAATTACCGCCAATTGCGCCACCCGTTTACACCGCAAAAGGTGTTCAGCGATGATGAGGTTGCAGCCCTGCACGATGCCGCATTGCGCGTGCTCGAAGAGTTGGGACTGCGCGTCTTGCTGCCCGAAGCACGCGACATCCTGCGCAGGGCCGGCGCCCGTGTCGTCGAGGACATGGTGTTTATCGGGCGCGACATGGTGGCGTCGGCACTCAGCAGCGCGCCGCCCTCCATTCGAATGCGGGCAGCGACCCCCCTGCGTGAGCAAATCTATGAAGACGGCGCGATGATCTTCACCCCTGGCTCGGGCTGCCCCAACGTCACCGACCTGGACCGCGGGCGCCGCCCCGGGTCGCTGGAAAGCTTCACGGAAACCCTGAAGCTGCACCAGACCTATGACGTGATCCACATTCTTGGCCCGTCCGCAGAACCCCAGGACATCCCGCCAAATCTGCGCCATTACGCGATGATGAAGGGGCAGATGACGCTCAGCGACAAACCCATGTTCGTCTACGCGCGCGGCCACGGTCAGGTGGAACAAAGCCTGGACATGATTCGCATTGGCCTGAACCTGTCTGATTCAGAGTTCAACGACGGGGTTTGGGCCTATACCGTGATCAATTCGAATTCGCCTCGTGTGCTGGACAATCCGATGGCCCAAGGGCTGATCGACTTCGCGCGCGCCGGGCAGATGTCAGTGATCACGCCATTTTGCCTGGCCGGTGCGATGGCCCCGGTCACCGTGGCGGGCGCGCTGACCTTGCAGCACGCCGAGGCGCTGGCGGGTATCACCTTGGTGCAGATGACCCGCACGGGCGCGCCGATCAGCTACGGCGGGTTTTCGTCGAATGTGGACATGAAATCAGGCGCGCCGGCATTTGGCACGCCCGAGCATGTCAAAATGCAAATCGGCGCGGGGCAACTGGCGCGGTTTATCGGCCTGCCGTGGCGGTCAGCGGCCGGTTCGGCATCGAACACCGCCGATATGCAGGCGGCCACCGAAAACAACATGGGGCTGTGGGGCGCGTTGATGGGGAACGCCACGATGAACGTGCACAGCGCGGGCTGGTTGGAAGGCGGCCTGAGCTTTGGGTATGAGAAATTCATCAACGATGTGGAGGCCTTGCAAACCATCGCCGAGTTATGTGTGAAGCCAGAGGGGGATGCCGAGGCAATCGGATTTGAGGCGATTGCCGAGGTTGAACCCAGCGGTCACTTCTTCGCCGCGGCGCATACCATGGCCCGCTATTCAACGGCTTTCTATGCGCCTTTGGTCGCCGATCTGAGCAATTTCGGAACCTGGGAGGCGGCCGGTGCGCAAAGCTCTGCGGAGCGCGCGAAACAGATCTGGCAGACCAACCTGGCCGAGTTCACGCCACCAGAGCATGGGGCCGAAGCCGAGGATCGGCTGGCCGATTACATCGCCCGTGAAACCGCCGCAGGTGGCGCGGCACCGATGGAATAACGCGTGCGGGCAACGTCGAGGGACAAGCGGCTTCGAAGCCGCTTGGGCGCCCGGTCGCAAGAAAGGGGCCACAGATGCGTCCGCCAAGGGGCCCGGTCTTTCCCGCATTGCGCCCGGCCGCGCATCGGCGCCCAAGGCAATTCGAATTGCCTTGGGCCTGGGCACCCCGAATGACCCAAGATCATTCGGTCGCGGGTGTGGGTGCTGGATCCGATGCCGGGGCTGCAGCGGGGTCCGATCCGCCGCCCAAGAGCCGCAGCAATCCATCGCGCACCGCGTTTTCGGCCTGATCGCGCACCGCGTCTTCGACATTCTGGCCCTCTTGAACCGTGACGTTCAGCTCTTGCTGCAAGCGCTCTTCCAGCTGCGCCCGGGCTTCGTCTTCGCGTCGCGCCAGTTCAGCCCGCGCCGCGGCTTCCAGCCGCACGCGTTCTTCTTCCAGGCGTTGTTCGGCCAGTCCTTCCAGGTCCAGCCGGAACCGTGGCGCCGACCACGGGCCGGTGATCAGAAGCGGCACCCGCAGGGCTTGACCAGTGTCGGCGTTGCGCATGGCCTCGGGCGTCACACGGTATTCCAGCACCTGCCCACCCAGGTCGACGGTGCCATCGCCCAGCACGCTCAACAAGCTGGCCGCCAGTGTCAGATCATCGTTGCGCAGAACCCCGTTTTGTACGGTGTAGCTGCCGCTCAGGCTGTCAAAAATCGTCCGGTTCCCTTCGCCCACGTAGCTGGCATCCAGGTTGCGCAGCATCCCGGCCAGATCGAAGCCGATGATTTCCCCGGCCCCGAAATCGAAACGCCCTTGCCCCTGCAGGCTGCGCATGATCGCGTCGACGGATTGACCAACTCCCAGAAACTCCACGTTCATCGCAGCCGAACCGGTCAGACGCTCAAACCCCGCCGCCTGGCTCAGCAACGGCTGCAGGCTGACGCCTTGCAACTGCATGGAGCCGCCCACAGACAGCCCTGACCGGTTGTTGGCAACCAACTCGCCGGTCATCGTCCCCTCGAACGCACGCACGTCGGACAGGTTCAGGACTGCACGGGACCGGTCGATGACCAGCGACCCTTGCAATTGATCCAGGTCGCCGAAACCGGTGATAACCGGCCCCAGGCGAAGCCCGATCTGCGCATCCATCAGCCCCAACGCAGACGCGTCAATGCGGTCTGTCGGCCACCCCTGCCCGCCCGACGACGGCGCGCTTTCACCACCGGTCAGAAAGGCGCTCAAGTCCAGCCGGTCCGCGCTCAGGTCGCCGGTCAGGCTGGGTCGTTCGCCGCTGGTGATCAGGTCCAGCGCGGCGTTGATCCGGTTGCTGCCCGCGCCCAGAACCCCTTCGCGCAGGTGAATGGACCCTGTTGGCGCCAGGGTAATGCGCCCTGACAGGTTCAGGGGGCGCGCCGCTGGCGGCAGGGGTTCGGCTCCGGCAATCCCGGCCAGGGCCAAGGCAGGGGCCAGTTGTGCGCTGCTCAGGGTCAATTGCCCGTCGGCGGCCAACGGTTCCAACCCGGCGCGCCCGTCGAAACTGGCCTCCAGGCCATCGGCGCTGACGGTGGCCGTAATCGTCGTGACCTCACCGCCCAACAACCCCGCAACCGATCCGACATGTGCCTGCACCTGGCCTTCGGATCCGCCGCGACGTGCTGTCAGCGTCAGATCGGCAGGGCCGTCAGAATTGGGCATGCTCAGTGTCAGATCAATACCGTCAATGGTGATGTCTGTTCCGGCGGCCCGGTCAATATAGCGCAGACTGGCGTCTGTGATGACCGCGCGGTCCACCGTGATGCCCCCGATCATCCCGCCAGTGTTGGGCGCGTCCTGCGACCCGGTCTGGGCGCCATCGGACGCGGTATCGGCACCGCTCAACCCGCTGAACACCCAATTGCCTTGCCCGTTCGCGTCACGCTCCAACACGATCTGCGGGCGATTGACCTCAAAGTGCTCAATGGCCAATGCACCCCCCGTCAGGGCCGACAGACCAACGCCCACGTCAACGCTGTCCGCGCTCAACATCGGGCCGGCATCGGAGCCGGCGACATTGGCCAGGGAAACCCCTTCGATCCGCGCCCCCAGGCGCGGCCACAATGTCGGACGGACAGAGCCCGAGAAGCTCAGCGCCCGGCCTGTTGCGGCCTCGAACTGCTGGGTCGCAACTGCGGCGATCCGTTCGGTGGGGATCAGAAACAACGCCCCTACCGCGATGACGATCAGTACAACAATCAGTCCGATCAGCCTGTAAATCCAGCGCATGGCACCCTCCGGTCTTGGCGTGGGCGCATGATACCAGCCCCCCGAACGCACACAAGCATCTGTTCTGTCACACAATCGTGCAATTGCAGCATTCGGCACGGGTATCGCCGGCCACCGCTTTCCCCCTTTTCAGCGCCTGATGCATTGCCCATGATGGCGCGATGAACCTTGTCTCAGTCCCGCGCCGGCTTGCCGCGCGCATCACCGGTCAGGCCATTGTGCTGTTTGCGCGGGCCATCACGGCGGTCAATGCCGAATGGCGCGGGGTCGGGCCGTCGTCACGTCAGCGGGTGTATTTCGCCAATCATGTGTCGAACGCCGACATGCCGATGATCTGGTCGGTTCTGCCGCATCATCTGCGCCAGCGCACCCGCCCCGTTGCTGCCGCCGACTATTGGCTGACCAATGGCGTGCGTGCGTTTGCCGGGCGCGACGTGTTCAAAGCAGTGCTGATCGACCGGCGCCCGGACGCCCGCAACGATGATCCGATGGCCGCCATCATTGACGCATTGGACACCGGCGCGTCGTTGATCATTTTCCCCGAAGGACTGCGCAATCAGGGACCTGAACCGCTCAAACCCTTCAAATCGGGGCTCTACAACATCGCCAAAGCCCGCCCCGATGTGGAACTTGTGCCAACCTGGGTCGCCAATCTGAATTCGGTCATGCCCAAAGGTGAGGTGATCCCCCTGCCCCTGATGGTGCGCGTTATCTTCGGCGCACCTGTCGCCTTGCACGATGGCGAAGACCGGCATGGCTTCCTGAACCGCAGCGCCGCCGCCCTTCTGGCCCTGAAACCCGAGGAAAGGACATGAGCCCGATGTTGCGCGATATCGGGCTTTTGGCACTGGGCGTGACCCTGTTGTTGCTGGCGCTGACAATTTTCGGGGAGCGCCTGCGCAATCGAAGCGATCAGCCAGAGCCCGCGGTGGAGGTCTTCATGACCCGCGTGGATAGCTGGTGGGCGATGGTCGTGTTGTTCACACTGGCGCTGCTGGTTGGCCCCAAGGCCGTGGTCTTGCTGTTTGCCATCGCCAGCTTCGCGGCATTGCGAGAATTCTACACCTATTCCGCCCGCGCCCGCGCGGACCACCTGTCGCTGGCACTGGCGTTCTACATCATCTTGCCCGCGCAATTCCTGTTTATCGCCTTCGACGCCCCCCGCCTGTTTGGCGTATTCATTCCCGTCTTCGTGTTCCTGTTGCTGCCCTTCGTGTCGGTTTTACGGGGCTCGGCGGACCGGTTCCTGTCTCGGGTGTCGGAAATGCAATGGGGGCTGATGATCTGCGTCTTCTGCCTCAGTCATATTCCGGCGCTGATGTGGTTGGAGTTGCCGGGCGAATCCGGGCGTGGGATGCTGTTGATCGCGTTTTTGGTGCTTGTTGTTCAGGCAGGCGACCTTGTGGACTTCTACATCGGCCGCCGCCTGGGGCGAAAACGCATCGTCGAAGGGCTGTCCTCCAAGACATGGGAAGGGGCCGCCTGGGGCATCGCCGCAGCCGCCCTTCTGGGCTTGATCCTTGGCTGGATCACCCCGTTCGGCCCTTTTGCCGCCGCGGGCATGGCGGCGCTGGCATCCGCCTGCGGGCAGGCCGGAAACCTGATCCTGCGCGCCATCAAGCGCGACCGTGGCCTGCGCGACTGGTCGCATCTGATCCCCGGTCAGGGCGGGTTTCTGGACCAACTCGACAGCGTTATCTTTGCAGCCCCGGCGTTCTTCTACCTGACCCGCCTGTGGTGGCTTGCGTGACGCCGGATACGGCCCATGGGCGACGCCACGTCCCCCTTGCCCCGCGCCCGGCCCTGCGCCAGCCTTTCGCAACCCCCTGCTAAAACCGAGGCCCGATATGTCCGACGACCGCGTTACGATCCAAATCGAAGACGGCATCGCCGAAGTGATGCTGAACCGCGCCGACAAACTGAACGCCTTCGATCAGGCGATGTTTCAGGCGGTGTCCGACGCGGGCGACCGGTTGGCGCAGGAAAAGGGTCTGCGCGCGGTCATCCTGCATGGGGATGGTCGCGGCTTTTGTGCCGGTATCGATACGACACTGATGATGTCGTTTGCCGGTCGCCTGGATGCCCTGAAGCAAGAGATCAACACCCCCCTTCCCGGCCGCGCCGATAACGCCTTCCAACACCCGTGCACGGTCTGGGCCGATCTGCCTGTGCCGGTCATTGCGGCCCTGCATGGCGTGACGTTCGGCGCCGGGATGCAATTGGCCTTGGGGGCCGACATCCGCATCGCGCACCCGGAAACCCGGTTGTCGATCATGGAATCGCGGTGGGGGTTGGTGCCAGATATGGGCCTGACCAAACTGCTGCCGGGCGTCATGCGTGCTGATCAGGCATTGGAACTGATCCTGACCGCCCGCATCGTGCAGGCGCCCGAAGCGCAAACGCTGGGCCTGGTGACCCGCCTGTCCGAGGATCCGTTGGCCGCAGCCCGCGAAACCGCTCGGGCCATCACCTTACGCAGCCCCGATGCGGCGAACGGCGCAAAGGCGCTGGTGCGCAACGCCTGGCCGGGCGGCGACGACTGGCTGGCGCTGGAAGCCCGCCTGCAAGGCGATATCATCGGCTCGGCCAACCAGATCGAGGCGATTTCAGCGGAAATGCAGAAAAGAACACCCAGCTTCACGGACTGATAGCCATGGTTTGGGGTGTTTTTCGTTAACACCATGCTGCTAAGCTGCTCAGACCTTTCGAACTGGAGCATTGACCATGAACGCGCGCTATCTGCGCTACACGACCTTCGCGCTCTGCGTTGTGTTGACCTTGATCTGTCTTGTCCTGATCCCCGTTTTGCCGTGGTTATGGATCCCATTTTTGGCATTCCTGGCGTTGTCATTGGTCGGCCTGCATGACGTGCGCCAGACCCATCACGCCATTCTGCGCAATTACCCGGTTCTTGGGCACGTGCGATTCTTGTTCGAAATCATCCGCCCTGAGATCCGACAGTACCTGCTGGAAAGCGATCAAGATGAGGAGCCCTTTTCACGCGAAGCCCGCAACATCGTCTATCAGCGCGCCAAGAATGTCGAAGACAAGCGCCCCTTTGGGACCAAAATCAGCGTTTACGGCGGCGGCTATCAATGGCTGACGCACTCAATCCGCCCGCGCAAGATTACCAACACCGATTTTCGCCTGACGATCGGCGGCCCTGACTGTCGCCACCCCTATGAAGCCTCGATCTACAACATCTCGGCAATGAGCTTCGGCGCGCTGTCCGCCAATGCAATTTCGGCGTTGAACAGGGGGGCGAAGGCGGGCGGTTTTGCCCATGACACCGGCGAGGGGGGGATCAGCCGCTATCACAAGGCCGGCGGTGGCGACTTGATTTATGAAATCGGCACCGGATATTTTGGCTGTCGCACGCCTGACGGCCAATTCGACCCTGAAAAATTTCGCGAAGCGGCGGCGCTTGATCAGGTCAAGATGATCGAAATCAAGCTCAGCCAGGGCGCGAAACCGGGTCAGGGCGGGATCCTGCCCGCCGCCAAGATCACCCCGGAGATCGCCGAGGCGCGTGGCGTGCCACTGGATGTTGATTGCCATTCCCCCGATGGTCACAGCGCATTTTCGACGCCTGTCGAGTTGATGGAGTTCATCGCCCAACTGCGGGACCTGGCGGATGGCAAACCAGTCGGCTTCAAACTCTGCGTCGGTCACCGACGGGAATTCATGTGCATTGTCAAAGCGATGCTGAAAACCGGGATCACACCGGATTTCATCGTTGTTGACGGCAAGGAAGGCGGAACCGGGGCCGCGCCACTTGAATTTGCCAACCATATGGGCATGCCGTTGGTCGAAGGACTGACCTTTGCCCATAACGCCCTGCGCGGCGCCGGATTGCGCGACCGCATCCGGATTGGCGCGTCGGGCAAGTTGATCCACGCTTTTGATATCGCCAAGGCCTTGGCATTGGGCGCCGACTGGGCCAACTCGGCCCGCGGTTTCATGTTCTCCATCGGCTGCATTCAGGCACAGGCCTGCCACACCAACCACTGCCCTACCGGGGTCGCCACTCAGGATCCCCTGCGTCAACGCGCCCTTGTGGTCACCGACAAAGCCGTGCGTGTCGCCAATTTCCACCGCAACACCATGAAAGCGCTGGGCGACATGTCTGGCGCAGCAGGGTTGAGCCATCCGTCACAATTCTTGCCCTGGCATTTGATGATGCGTGAGAATGATCGTGAAATGGTCACCGGCGAGGACGTATATCCCTATATGCCCGAAGGATTCCTGCTGCGCGAGGAAGTCGATGAATTTGGGTACATGAAACGCTGGAACCGCGCCAGCGCCGATAGTTTTGAGCCGTTCGACGACGGGGTGTAAGGCGTTCTTCTGAAGACCTTTCGAGTGCAAGGGCCGCGCGCTGACGCGCTTCGGCGTTGAGGTCGTGCGCAAGCCGGGGGCATCGAGCCCCCGACTTGCGCTGGGGTCCACCCCTGCCCCCCGCCGGGCGGGTTTGCCACCCGCCCGGACCCACCCGGCGGATATTTGGCGCACAAAGATGAGGGGGGCAGTACGCTGGCCCCTTTCCGCAGCGCATCATCCCGCGTATATCCGCGCCATGAGCCAAAACCCGCCCGAGCTTCGCCCCGATCTTGCCCCCCGCGCGCAACTGCCCCAAAGCGCCCGCCCCGAAGGTCAGCCGACCATCGGTATGGTGAGCTTGGGATGCCCCAAGGCCTTGGTGGACAGCGAACGCATTCTGACCCGGCTGCGGGCGGAAGGCTACGCGATCTCGGCGGATTATCAGGGGGCCGATGCTGTTGTCGTGAATACCTGCGGGTTTTTGGACAGCGCGAAAGCCGAATCCCTTGATGCCATCGGCGAGGCCCTGCGCGAGAACGGCAAGGTGATCGTGACTGGCTGCCTGGGTGCTGAACCAGACTATATCACCCGCGCGCATCCGAAGGTCATGGCCGTCACCGGACCCCACCAATATGAACAGGTTCTGGACGCTGTTCATGCCGCCGTCCCGGCCAGCCCCGATCCGTTTATCGACCTGCTGCCACCCGCCGGGATCAAGCTGACCCCGCGCCACTACAGCTATCTGAAGATCTCGGAAGGCTGCAATCACAAGTGCAAGTTCTGCATCATTCCGGACATGCGTGGCCGCCTGGTCAGCCGCCCCGCCCATGCGATCTTGCGTGAGGCTGAGAAACTGGTCGATGCCGGGGTTCGTGAACTCTTGGTGATCAGTCAGGATACCTCGGCTTACGGGGTGGACGTGAAGCACGCAACCGAGCGTGGCCACCGCGCGCATATCACTGATCTGACGCGTGATCTGGGGCAGCTGGGCGCTTGGGTGCGGTTGCATTACGTCTATCCGTATCCCCATGTGCGCGACCTGATCCCGCTGATGGCCGAAGGGCTGGCCTTGCCCTATCTGGACATCCCGTTCCAGCACGCCCATCCCGACACGCTGAAGCGCATGGCACGCCCGGCTGCGGCGGCCAAAACGCTGGATGAGATCGCGCGCTGGCGCGCCGATTGCCCGGACATCACCCTGCGCAGCACGTTTATCGTGGGCTACCCCGGCGAAACGGAAGCCGAGTTTCAGACGCTGCTGGACTGGATGGATGAAGCGCAGTTGGATCGTGTGGGATGCTTTCAATACGAAGATGTGAAAGGCGCGCGCTCGAACGTGTTGCCTGACCACGTGGCCGCGGAGATCAAGCAGGATCGCTGGAACCGGTTCATGGAAAAGGCCCAGGCCATATCGGCGGCAAAACTGGAGGCCAAGGTCGGCCGCATTTTGCCGGTGATCGTGGACGGCGTTGACGAGGACGGGGCCACCTGCCGCACGCAAGCCGACGCGCCGGAGATTGATGGGAACCTGTTCATCGACGAAGGCTTCGCCAATCTGAAGGCCGGTGACATCGTAAATGTTCGCGTTGATGAGGCTTCTGATTATGATTTATGGGGTCATTTGGTTGAATAAGTGAAATTCTTCGCGCCGCGTTTTTGTCAGACAATTATGCGCCCGAAGTTTGGCCCTGCGCCATGAACCCTTGAATGAGTTTGGCCACCACCTTCGGCATCTGGTGGCAGATCCAATGGTCGGCACCGGCAACCTTCTGGATTTCCAGATCATCGCAATACCCGTCCAACCCGGTCAAAGTACAGGGTAACAGGGCGGTGTCATCCTGCCCCCAGATCACCAGATGCGGCATCGAGATCCGGCCGTTGTCCGGCGACAGGACCCGCGGATTTGCAATCGGCTCGCCAGGTTTGGCGACTTGCAGCGGCGATGCGCGATACCAGTTGAGCATCCCCGTCAACACGCCCGGGCGTGCCCATTCCGTAAGATATTGCTCCAGCACCTCACCCCTCAGCCATGACATGTCCATCTTGGCGGCAAACAGGCGGCGCAGCGCGTCAAAGCCGTCGCGGGCCAACCGCGCTTCGGCACCCGGCGCGCGCAGATAATGAATGTATTGCGAGGCCTCGGTCTGTGCCCCGCCGCGCGCAATTTCACGCTGAAAAGGGCCGGGATGGACGCCATTGATGACCACCAACCGTGACACCAAATCCGGATGCCAGATCGCCAGCATATAGGCCAGAATCGCCCCCCAATCATGGGCCACCACGGGAACCGGTCCGGGCAGGCTGCGGATCAATGCGGCGACATCTGACACGAGCAGCCGCAAATCATAGTTCGCCGGATCTTGTGGTGCCCAGCTGTGCCCGAAGCCACGCAAATCCGGGGCGATGCAATGAAACCCCGGCAAGGCGGCGGCCACTTCGGCCCAGGCGCCGCCATATTCCGGAAAGCCATGCAACATCACCAACGCGGGGGCATCCCGGGGGCCCCAGTCATGCAAACTGAAACGGTGGTGGTTGAGGGTTATGAAGCGCCGGGTCATGGGGGCAGTGTCGGCATCCCCTGCGGTATGTCAAAGGCAAAACTGCCACGCGGGGATTGACCCGCAAACGGCAATGCCGAAAAAGACACCGATGCCACCTATTCGCCCCGCCTGCCCTGAGGACCTGCCCGCGCTGTTGACCCTGGTGAACGGATTGGCGGCGTTTCATGATGACCCGCCCAACGCCGATCTGTCCGCCCTGAACCGGGATCTGTTCACCGACCCCGTGGTGATCTGTCTGGTGGCGGATGGGGACGCAGGGCTTGTGGGCTACGTGGCATTGACGACGGTTGTGCAATGGCAATTTGGGGTGCGCGGGCTGGACATGCACCACCTGTTCACTGCGCCAGATCATCGCGGCGCGGGCGTTGGCGCTGCGTTGGTCGGCGCCGCACTGCACACCGCCCGGCAAAAGGGATGCGCTTATGTCACCGTGGGCACGCATCCTGACAACCTGGCGGCGCAGGGGTTTTACCTGTCGCAGGGGTTTCAACGGCGCCCTGACACTCCCGCCCGGTTTTCCATTCGGTTGCGTGCCGTCTGATCCCTTGCGCCCGAAGGCGCCACGGGCCACGTTGCCCGCACAACCAACCGGAGGAACAGATGCCTAAAGGATATTGGGTCGCCCATGTCGATGTCGCCGATCCCAGCGCGTATGCCGCCTACCGAGAGGCAAACGCCGCGCCCTTTGCAAAATTTGGTGCGCGGTTTTTGGTGCGCGGGCCGGAACAACACCAGGCCGAAGGGCACAACCGCAAGCGCACGGTGGTAATTGAATTCCCCAGCCTTCAGGCGGCCAAAGATTGCTTTGCCTCGCCGGAATATCAGGCGGCCAAGGCCATTCGCGATCCGGTCTCCACCGCCGACATGGTCATTGTTGAAGGGTATGAGGGCTAGCCAAAGCCCCGCCCCCGGCCTATACCGGCGCCGCAATTAGCGACGGAAAAGCCCCATGCGCAGCGCCATCATCACCCGCGAAACCGCCGAAACCACGATCAGCGTCACGCTGAATGTCGATGGCAGCGGTCAGTATGACAACCAGACCGGCGTGGGGTTCTTTGACCACATGCTGGACCAACTGGCGCGCCATGCGCTGTTCGATATGACGATCCGCGCCGAGGGTGATCTGCACATTGATGATCACCACACGGTCGAAGACACCGGCATTGCCATTGGCCAGGCCTTGGCGCAAGCGTTGGGCGACAAGCGGGGCATCCGCCGCTATGGCGAATGCGCCCTGCCAATGGATGACGCACAGGTGCGCTGCGCGCTGGACCTGTCAGGTCGGCCGTTTCTGATCTGGAACATCGCGCTGCCGACACAAAAAATCGGCATGTTCGATACCGAACTGGTACGTGAGTTTTTTCAAGCACTTAGCACCCACGGGGGCATCACGCTGCATCTGGATCAGGTGCACGGGTTCAACAGCCACCACATCGCCGAAGCCGCGTTCAAGGCGGTCGCCCGTGCCCTGCGCGATGCGTGTGAGATCGACCCGCGCAAGGCTGACGCCGTGCCCTCGACCAAAGGCAGCCTGTAAGCCCATGCTGACCGTCCTCGTCGATTACGAATCCGGCAATCTGCATTCGGCGCAAAAAGCCTTTGAGCGCATGGCGTCCGAAGTTGGCGGCGGCGATGTGCTGGTCACCAACCGGCCCGAAGATGTGCTGCGCGCCGACCGGATCGTTCTGCCCGGCGATGGGGCTTTCCCGTCCTGCAAGCGCGAATTGCTGGCCGTCGATGGCATGGTCGAGGCGCTTGACGAGGCCGTGATCCGGAACGGCCGCCCCTTTTTGGGCATCTGCGTGGGCATGCAACTGCTGGCAACAACCGGGCATGAATACACCCAAACCGCCGGGCTGGACTGGATTGGCGGGGACGTGGTGCCTATTCAACCGACGGTTCCGTCGATGAAGGTGCCGCACATGGGGTGGAATGACATGGTCATCGACCGCCCCCACCCGGTGCTTGATGGGCTGAACACCGGTGATCACGCCTATTTCGTACACAGCTACCGGTTTCAGGTCTCGGATCCCGCCGACCTGTTGGCGCATGTCGATTACGGCGGGCCAGTCACCGCGATTGTCGGACGGGACACCATTCTGGGCGCCCAGTTTCACCCGGAAAAAAGCCAATCCGTCGGCCTGCGCCTGATCGCCAATTTCCTGCGTTGGGCGCCCTGAAACCAGCCACATTGCCCGTTGACAGCAACATCACGCGCAAACACGGATTTGTCTGTTTGCCTTGGCGTCATGATTTGTTAGGGCTAGCGCAAACAGACGCACTGGGGCACCGGAGACCGACGCATGGGGCAGGCACAACCGCACGAGCGCATTCAATATATCGTTGAAGGCGGGCATACGCTGAAAGGCACGATCGTGCCGTCCGGCAACAAGAACGCGGCCCTGCCGATTGTGGCGGCGGCCTTGTTGTGCCCGGACCGTGTGGAATTGCACAACGTGCCGCGCATCCGCGATATCGAGGTGCTGGTGGAACTGATCCAGTCGGTCGGTGCCGAGGCCAGATGGCTGGGCCGCAATGAGCTGGAAATCCACGCCAAAACCCTGCGCCCCGCCGATCTGGACCCTGATCTGTGCGCCCGCGTTCGGGCCTCGATCCTGCTGGCCGGGCCAATGCTGGCGCGCTGCGGCGAAGTCTTGTTGCCGCCGCCCGGTGGCGATGTCATCGGGCGTCGCCGTGTGGACACACATTTTCTGGCTTTGGAACAACTGGGCGCGGACATCAGCGTCAACGGCTCGTATAGCTTCAAGGCCGCGCAATTGACGGGCGCGGATGTGTTCCTGGATGAGCCATCCGTCACGGCGACCGAAAACGCGCTTTGTGCGGCGGTTTATGCCAGTGGCACCACGATCCTGCGCAACTGTGCGTCCGAGCCGCACGTGCAAGATCTGGCGCATTTCCTGAACGCCATGGGCGCGCAGGTCGAAGGCATCGGCACCAACACCATGACGATCCACGGCGGCAAATCGCTTCACGGCACGACCCACCGCATCGGCCCGGATCATATCGAGGTCGGATCGTTGATCGGGCTGGCGGCCGTTACGAAGTCAGAAATCACCATTCAAGATGCCGGGGTTGAGCATCTGCGCTCAACTCTGATGGGGTATGAGCGTCTTGGCATCCGCTGCGAGATCCAGGGCAATGACCTGATTATTCCGGCAGATCAGGAAATGACCGTTCAAGCCGATTTCGGCGGCCATATCCCGACGATTTCAGACCAGCCCTGGCCCGCTTTTCCGGCCGATACCATGTCCATCGCCATCGTCACCGCGACGCAATGCGAAGGCGTGGTGATGATGTTCGAAAAGATGTTCGAAAGCCGGATGTTCTTTGTCGACAAGCTGATCGCCATGGGCGCGCGCATCGTGTTGTGTGACCCGCACCGTGCAATCATCGCAGGTCCGTCGAACATGCGGGGCGCACGCCTGGAAAGCCCCGATATCCGCGCGGGCATGGCGATGTTGATTGCCGCCATGTGCGCCGAAGGCACCAGCACGATCAACAACGCCCAGCAGATTGAGCGCGGGTATGAGCGAATTGATGAACGGCTGAACGCCATGGGGGCCAAGATCACGCGCGTCCCGGCCCGCATTTGACGGCAGACGCCTAAGCCTGTTCGTTGACTGCCTCGCGCCAATGACGGCGGCACAAGGACACGTAAGTCTCATTGCCGCCGATCTGCACTTGCGCCCCGTCGCGCAGGGCGAAGCCATCCGGCCCCATGCGCACCACCATCGTGGCCTTCTTGCCGCAATGGCAAATCGTGCGGACCTCACGCATTTCATCAGCCAGCGCCAGCAACGCGGCTGAGCCGGGAAACAATTCGCCCCGGAAATCAACGCGCAACCCATAGGCCATCACCGGCACTTTCAGGTCATCGACGGCGCGGGCCAATTGCCAAACCTGATCGCGCGACAGAAATTGCGCCTCGTCGATAAATACGCAGGCGCAGGGGCCTTCGTCCAGCCGGGCGTTGATCTTTGCAAACAAGTCTTCACCGGGTGCAAACGTGTCCGCCGGTTCCCCGATCCCGATCCGCGACGCAATGCGCCCGTCCCCGGCGCGGTTATCGAACTGCGCGGTGATCAGATAGGTCTGCATCCCACGTTCGCGGTAGTTGTGCGACGCCTGCAACAGGATCGTCGATTTCCCAGCGTTCATGGTGGAGTAGTTGAAGTATAACTTGGCCATACGCGCGGTTTTAACGCGCACCGGCTTGCGGGCCAAGGCCTGACACCGCCATAAAATTGGCCCAGCACCGCGCAACGCGGACCGGGCCTGTCTCAGGCGTGTGCGCCATCACCCGATAGCGACGACCTCGACCGCAAAGGTCAGGTCCTTGCCGGCCAGCGGGTGGTTGGCGTCGATGGTCACGGTTTCAGCATCCGACGCGGCAACAACAACAGGCATCGCGCGGCCATCTGGGGTCTGCATTTGCAGTTGGGTGCCGGGATCAACCGGGATTTCCGCCGGGATCTGGTCACGCGGGATGGATTGCACGGCGTCGGGGTTGTGATCGCCATAGGCCTGTGCGGCGGGGATCGTCACGGTCTTGGTGTCGCCCAGCGCCATGCCGTCGATAGCGGCATCCAGCCCGGCAATGATCTGGCCAGAGCCCAGCGCAAAACTCAACGGCTCACGGCCGTCCGAGCTGTCGAACACGGTTCCGTCCGACAGCGTGCCGGTATAGTGAAATTGAACGGTGTCACCCGCCTTAGCCTGGGTCATGGTTTATCCTTGATTTGGGGATGAATGGCGGAGGCGCCTGTTGCGGTTTCTCCTGATGATCCCGGCAGGTTAGCAGGGATCGACACAGCAGAAAAGAGCGCAACCTCAGCAAAAAAGGTGGGGAAAACCCCCACCTTGTTCCGACCTCCGGGCCAGCTCTGTGCTTAGCTGATCAGTTCGATGTCATACCGTTCGATCACGGTATTGGACAACAGTTTTTCGCACATCTCGCGCACCGTGGCCTCGGCTTTGGTGGCATCGGATTCGGCAAGATCCAGCTCGATCACCTTGCCTTGACGAACGCCCTCGACGCCCTCAAAGCCCAGCGCCCCCAGCGCGTGGCGCACGGCCTCGCCCTGCGGGTCCAGAACGCCGGTTTTCAACATGACATGAACACGGGCTTTCATCGGCGGGTCCTCAATTCATCAGTTTGGGCTTGGTGATCGGCGTGGCATTGCCGGGCATAACGCCCAGGCGGCGCGCCACCTCGGTATACGCCTCGGACAGGTTGCCCAGATCACGGCGGAATACATCCTTGTCCAGCTTTTGGCCGGTCTTCACGTCCCACAGCCGGCAGCTGTCTGGGCTGATTTCGTCTGCGATCACAAGCCGCTGGAAATCGCCTTCGAACAAGCGCCCGATTTCGATCTTGAAATCGACCAGCGTGATCCCGACAGCCATCATCACGCCCGACATGAAGTCGTTCACGCGTGAGGCAAGACCAACGATATCGTCCAGGTCCTGATGCGTGGCCCAGCCGAATGCCAGGATCTGGTCTTCGCTGACCAGCGGATCGCCCAGATCATCGTTCTTGTAATAGAATTCCACGATCGGGCGCGGCAGCGGCGTGCCTTCCTCGATCCCCAAACGCTTGGAAATTGACCCGGCCGCGATATTGCGAACCACGACTTCCAGCGGGATAATTTCAACCTGACGGACAAGTTGCTCACGCATGTTCACCCGGCGGATGAAATGCGTCGGCACACCAATCGACGCCAGGCCAGTCATGAAGTATTCCGACAGGCGGTTGTTCAGCACGCCCTTGCCTTCGATCACGTCGCGCTTTTCGGCGTTGAACGCGGTGGCGTCGTCTTTGAAATACTGGATGTAGGTTCCCGGCTCGGGGCCTTCATACAGGATCTTTGCCTTGCCTTCGTAGACCTTCGTGCGTCGTGCCATGTGTGCTGTGTCCCAACCCAGCCTGCGCGACCCGCGCAGAGCTTCATTCTGCGCTGCCTATACGCCATGCGGCGGTGTCCCGCAAGCATCGGGCCAAGCACATTGCCGCAGATGCACATTCAGACGCAAACAAGACTTGCAGCCTGCGCATGTTCCCCCCATATCTGAAGGGGAACGCGCCAACGGCAATACTGAAACGCACTTCACTCACGCACGAACCAGACGAGAGGCCACGACATGAGCAGCTTTGACGACCGCGAAAACGCATTTGAGAATAAATTCGCCCACGACGCTGAACTGGCGTTCAAGGCCGTATCGCGGCGCAACAAGGCTTTGGGCGAATGGGCCGCTGGCATACTGGGCAAGACCGGGGCCGACGTTGCCGCCTACGGGATGGAAATCATCAAAGCCGATTTCGAAGAAGACGGCGACGAGGATGTGGTTCGCAAGCTGGTTGCTGATCTGGATGGCAAGGTTGACGAAGCCACAATCCGCGCCAAAATCGGCGAACTGCACGCCGCTGCAAAGACCCAATTGATGAACGAAGGCTAAGCCATGGTCCCGGCCCTTTGGCCGGTGAACATGAGCCCAGCCTCACGATCTTTATGAACGCCATGCATTTGTAACGCCTGGCCGGATATGCGACATACCAAGCGCGCCGCCTCAGCGGCGCGTTTTGCATTCCCGAGGTTCGCAATGACCCAAATCACAGATCCCCTGACCGCGCTGCTGAAACAGAACGGCACCCTGATGGCCGATGGCGCGACGGGGACGAACCTGTTCAACATGGGTCTCAGCTCGGGCGATGCGCCGGAATTCTGGAACGTTGACCACCCTGACCGGATCCGCGCCCTGTACAAAGGTGCGGTTGATGCCGGCTCCGACGTGTTCCTGACCAATACCTTTGGCGGCAACGCCAGCCGCCTGAAATTGCATGATGGCCAATCGCGGGTGCATGAGTTGAACCAGCGCGGTGCCGAACTTGGGCGTGAAGTGGCCGATGCCGCTGGGCGCACGGTTCTGGTTGCGGGCTCGATGGGGCCGACGGGCGACATCATGGTGCCGATGGGCTCATTGACGCATGAACTGGCCGTTGAAATGTTCCACGAGCAGGCCGAGGGGCTAAAGGCCGGTGGCGTTGATATCCTGTGGGTTGAAACGATTTCCGCCGCCGAAGAATTCCGCGCGGCCTCGGAAGGGTGCGCATTGGCCGGGATGCCCTGGGTCGGCACCATGAGCTTTGACACCGCCGGGCGCACAATGATGGGCCTGACGTCTGCCGATTTCGTGAAGCTGGTGGGCAAGCTGGCGCATCCGCCGGTGGCCTTTGGCGCGAATTGCGGGGTTGGCGCGTCGGATCTGTTGCGCACCGTGCTGGGCTTTGAAGCCGAAGGCGCCGATTTGCCGATCATCGCCAAAGGCAATGCCGGTATCCCCAAATATGTGGACGGTGAAATCAAATATGACGGCACGCCGGACCTGATGGCGCAATATGCCCTGCTGGCCCGTGACGCTGGCGCCAGCATCATTGGCGGCTGTTGCGGGACCATGCCGGCGCATTTGCGCAAGATGCGCGCGGCGCTGGACAGCCGGCCGCGGGGCGAGCGGCCGACGCTGGAACAGATCACCGCCGCCATGGGCGCGTTCTCGTCGGCCAGCGATGGCACGGGTGATCATGCTGGCTGCGCCCACACACCGCGCCGCGAACGCCGCGGCCGCCGCCGCGCCTGACCCCGCGCGGCGCCCCGGTGGCCGAAAGTTGGGGCGGCTGAGGAACGTCAATTGCACCTGCGGCCAAAGGGCTTAGTCTTGCCACTCTGCCGCGCGATGTCTACATCGGCGGGAACCCGTACTGATAGGTGATCCATGTTCCGACTGCCCGCCCTGACCGATCCGCGCCAATTTGATGCCAACCCGTCAGGGGCCGGGCTGGGGGATCTGCCGGAATGGGATCTGACGGACCTGTACCCGGCGCCCGACGCGCCTGAAGTCGCCCGCGATTTCGACTGGCTGGACAGCGCCTGCGCCAATTTCGCGCAAACCTATGAGGGCAAGCTGGCCGGGCTGGACGCCCAGGGTCTGCTGGATTGCATCAACACCTATGAAGCCATCGAAGTCATTGCCGGGCGGCTGATGTCCTATGCCGGGTTGCGGTATTACCAGAACACCACCGATTCAGAGCGCGCCAAGTTCATGGCCGACGCCCAGGACCGCGTGACAGTCGCCACCACGCCGCTGGTGTTCTTTAGCTTGGAAATCAACCGCATTGACGACGCGCCGATGGAAGCGCTGTTGAACGCCAATGCCGATCTGAACCGCTACCGCCCGGTGATCGAGCGGATGCGCGCCATGCGCCCACATCAATTGTCGGACGAGTTGGAGAAATTCCTGCACGACCAGTCGACGGTCGGTGCCTCAGCCTGGAATCGGTTGTTTGATGAAACCATGGCCGGGCTGTCCTTCACCGTCGAGGGGCACGATGAACAGTTGCCACTGGAAGCCACGCTGAACCTGCTGACCGACCCGTCGCGCCAGCGCCGCGAAGCCGCCTCCAGGGCGCTGGCCGAGGTGTTCCAAAGCAACATTCGCCTGTTCTCGCGTATCCACAATACGCTGGCCAAGGAAAAGGAAATCGACGACCGCTGGCGCAAGATGCCAACCCCGCAGTATGGCCGCCATCTGGCCAACGATGTGGAGCCCGAGGTTGTCGAAGCCCTGCGCAACGCCGTCGTCAACGCCTATCCGCGTCTGAGCCACCGCTATTACGCGCTGAAGGCCAAGTGGCTGGGGCTGGAGCGGCTGGAAACCTGGGACCGCAATGCCCCCCTGCCCGTCGAAAGCCCCAGCCTGATCGACTGGGACGCCGCCCGCGACACCGTGACCCGCGCCTACGCCGGGTTTGACCCGCGCATGGCCGATCTGGCCGCGCCGTTCTTTGACAAGGGGTGGATAGATGCCGGGGTGAAACCGGGCAAGGCACCGGGCGCGTTTGCGCATCCCACGGTCAGCACCGTGCACCCCTATGTGATGCTCAACTATCTGGGCAAACCGCGTGACGTGATGACCCTGGCGCATGAGCTTGGCCACGGTGTTCACCAACGTCTTGCCGCTGGCCAAGGGGAATTGTTGTCCTCTACCCCGCTGACACTGGCGGAAACCGCGTCGGTGTTTGGCGAGATGCTGACCTTCCAGGCGTTGCTGGCGCAGGCCAAAACCCAAGCCGAGCGAAAGACCCTGCTGGCCGGCAAGGTCGAAGACATGATCAACACGGTTGTCCGCCAGATCGCGTTTTACGACTTTGAGTGCAAATTGCATGCCGCCCGCGCCAACGGCGAACTGACGCCAGACGACATCAACGCGCTATGGATGTCGGTGCAGGCCGAAAGCCTGGGGCCGGTGTTCGATTTCAAACCGGGGTACGAGACCTTCTGGTCCTATGTTCCCCATTTCGTGCATTCGCCGTTCTACGTCTATGCCTATGCCTTCGGTGACGGGTTGGTGAACGCGCTTTATGCGGTTTACCGCGAAAATCCCGAGGGGTTTGAAGACAAGTATTTCGACATGCTGGCCGCCGGCGGATCCAAGCACCATACGGAATTGCTGGCGCCCTTCGGACTTGATGCCTCGGATCCGGCGTTTTGGGACAAAGGCTTGTCGATGATTGAAAGCTTCATTGACGAACTGGAGGCGATGGAGGGCTGACACCTTTCGCGCTGCCCGTCAGCCCGTCAGCCCATCAAATCAGCCCAGCAGCGTCATCCAGCCCCAGGCTGTGATGACACACGCGGTTGTCGCCACCAGCACCGTTGACGCAGCGACCCGCTGCGCGCGGCCATACATATTGGCGAACAGATACGCATTCACCCCCGGCGCCATGGCCGATGTGACAACCGCGGCGCGGAATTGCCCCGGCTCCACGGCCAGCCCGCGCCCCATCAGCCACGTCACCGTGGGGTGCAGGATCAACGACACCACCACGGCATAGGCGATCAGTTTCAGGTCCCCTTCGGGCCGGTAACGATACAAAACCCCGCCCAACCCAAACAGCGCCGTCGGCAACCCTGCTCCGGCCAGCAACCCGGCGCCATCCAGAAACGCAGGCGGCAGTGGCAGGCCGGTCAGGTTGACCAGCGCCCCCAGACTGATGCCGATGACCAGCGCGTTGCGCGCCAATCCGGTGACCACCCGTTTGGCGGTCTGCAACAGCCCGGCCCCACGGGCGCGCACGCTTTCCATCGTCAGGATGCCGACGGCATAGCAAAACGGGCCGTGGATGGCGACGATCCCGAAATTGGCGGACAACGAGTCTGTGCCGTAGGCGCGCTCGGATATCGCCAGCCCCAACAGGACGGAGTTGGAAAAAAGGCACACAAACCCCACCGCCACCGCGTCTTCCCAATCGCGCCCGAACAGGAATCGCGCGCCCAAAAGCCCGGCCAGAAACCCGCTGATCGCGCCGGTATAAAAGCTGATCAACGTGCGCCATTCGAAAATATTGCTCAGGTCCAGCCGGGCCAGCGCCAGGAACAGCATGGTCGGAATGGCGAAATTCTGGGCGAATTTCATCAAGGCTTCAACGGCATCGGCGCTGATCCACCCGCGCCAGACCACCAGATACCCCGCGCCCACAACCATGAACACCGGCAAGATGACATCCAAAAGCGCCTGCATGTCAGCGGCCTGCCCGGCGGATCACTGCGCGAACTCCAGCACCATGCCGTCATGGGCCGGGGTAATGTGATCCGCGGTTTCGCCGTCCAAAATGGTGTAATCCAGGTCAATATGCATGTTGGTGAGCACGGCGCTTTGAGGCGCAGCGCGCTTGATCCATTCCAGCGCCATTTCCAGATGCGCGTGCGTCGGATGCGGCTTGTAGCGCAGCGCATCGACGATGAAACACTCCAACCCCTGCAGCGCGGGCCAGCTTTCATCAGGGATACGCACAACATCCGGCAAATAGGCCAAATCGCCCACCCGAAAGCCCAACGCATCCATGCTGCCGTGATCCACGCGGAACGGCTGCAAGGTGATCTTCCCGCCGGCCCCGTCGATGCTGAAGGTCTCATCAATGGTGTTCAGGTCCAGGATCGGCGGATAGGGGGATCCGGCGGGCTGCACGAAGGCATAGCCAAAGCGCGACAACAGCGCGTCCTGCGTGGGGCTGTCCGCCCAGACCTGCAACCGTTGACGGGTATTGAAGACGATCATGCGCAGATCATCAATCCCGTGCACATGGTCGGCGTGCGAATGGGTGAAGGCCACGGCGTCCAGATGGCCCACCTCGGCATCCAGAAGCTGCTGGCGCATGTCGGGCGAGGTGTCGATCAACACCCGTGTCACGCCCGCCTCGGTGATCCGCTCCAACAACAAGGAACAGCGGCGGCGGCGGTTGCGAGGGTCGCCGGGATCACATGCGCCCCAATGCCCGCCCAGCCGGGGCACCCCCCCGGACGAACCACAGCCCAATATGGTTGCCCGCAAGGTTGCCATTACCTGGCTGCCCCGGTTGCGGTGGCCCCAGTCGCGGTGGACCCAGTCGCGGTGGACCCGGTTGCGGTGGCCCCAAATGCGGCGGCTTTAGTGAACAGCCGGTCGAAATTGGCGCTGGTCTGCACCGCGAATTCCTCGGGCGTCATGTCCCACAAGGGCGCGACTTTCGCAGCGGTCAGCGCGGTATACGCGGGCTCATTGCGCCGTCCGCGATGGGGTGGCGGGGCCAGATACGGCGCGTCGGTTTCGACCAGGATGCGGTCCACCGGCGCCGCGGCAAAAATCTCACGCAGCTCAGCGCTTTTGGGAAACGCCGTGATGCCGGATGCCGACAGATAGAACCCCAGATCCAAGGCCGCCTGCCCCAGCGCAGCACTGCTGGAAAAGCAGTGCATCACGCAGCTATAGGCCCCGGCGGCGTGTTCGTCCGACAAGATGCGCGCCATGTCGTCATCGGCGGCGCGCGCATGGATGATCAGGGGCAACCCGGTTTGGCGCGCGGCCTCGATGTGGATGCGCAGGCTGTCTTTTTGCACCGCTGCACTTTCGGCGGTGTAGTGATAATCCAAACCGGTTTCGCCAATGCCCACGAACTTCGGATGCCGCGCCAGGGTCACCAGTTCTTCGACCGTGGCCAAGGGTTCCTCGGCCGCCGACATCGGATGGGTTCCAGCGGCGAAGAACACGCCCTTATAGGTTTCAGCTATGGCGCGCACGCGGGGTTCGTTCTTCAACCGCGTGCAGATCGTCACCATACGGGTGACGCCGGCCGCATGGGCGCGGGCCACGATGTCATCACGTTCGCCATCGAAGTCGGGAAAATCCAGGTGGGTGTGGCTGTCAACGAAGATTGGGGGCATTGCGGGGTTCCGGGCCTGTCATCACCGTCAGGCAAGCGGTTTGTGTAACGCCGCTTCCAGACGCAGAAACATATCCAGCACCAGCGCGCCGGGGTCAAGGTTGACCGCCCGCGCCGTGCGCGCCCGCGCGCCCAGTTCGGCGGCTTGCTGCGCCCAGATCCGGGCGATGGCGGGGTTGGGTGACAGCCGCGCCAACACGGCAGCTTCACCCGGTGCCGCCTCTGGCAGGGGCAGCCCGGTGGCGCCGGTCTTGGCCAGCCGCGACAGCGCCAGATCGAACAAGCGCACCAACAGATCAAACCGTGGTTCGGCCTGTTTGCCGCCCATGCTGTCACACAGCTTGCGCAATTCGGGCCGGGGCAATCGCGGCAGTTGGCTCAGAAGGGCGATGATCTGGGCATACAGTTCCGCCCCGCCGCCCGCCATCATGCGAATGGCCTCGCCCACGGACCCGCCAGACAATTGCGCCAACGCGTCGCTGTTGTCGGCCTGACCGCTGGCCTGCGCCAACGCCCGCGCCATCGCTTCGGGCTGCAAGGGCTTCATGCGCAATTCGCGGCACCGGGACCGGATTGTCGGCAACAAGCGCGAGGGTTGATGCGCGACCAAAAGCAGCGTCGCCCCTTCGGGTGGCTCCTCCAGCAGCTTCAGCAGTGCATTGGCAGCCGAGACGTTCATCTCGTCTGCGGCATCGACAATCACCACCCGCCGCCCGCCATCCGTGGATGACAGGCCAAAGAACCCGCGCAGCTTGCGCACGTCATCCACCACGATCTGTGCGCGCAGCTTGCCGGTCTTTTCGTCAGCACCACGGCGGATCGGCAGCAACCCCGGCTCAGAGCCCGCAGCAATCCGGTGCGCCACGGGATGATCCGGTGACACATCCAGCGTTTCGGGCGGGCCGAACAATCCGCCGCCCGGCTCCTCGGCCAGCAAAAAGCGCGCAATGCGCCAGGCCAGCGTGGCCTTGCCCACCCCACGCGGCCCGGTGATCAGCCAGCCATGGTGCAGCCGGCCCTGCGCATAGGCCTGCAAAAACGCGCCTTCGGCGGCGTCTTGCCCGAACAGCCGCAGGGTTTCACGCGGATGTGGCGCGCCGTCTATTTGATCGGCCAACGGGGTGTCAGCCATGGTCACGCCCGGTCAGGAACGCCCGCGCGCGGGCCAGAACATCCGCCGCGATCTCATCCGCTGGGCGGTTGCCGTCGATCACCTGCACCCGCGCGGGATACTCTTGCGCCAGCGCCAGAAACCCGCGCCGCAGGTCTTGCTGAAAGGTCAGACCAAGGGATTCGAACCGGTCCTCGCCGGATTGGCGCGCCAAACCCCGGGTCAGCGCGGCCTCTGGGTCCATGTCGATGACAAAGGTCAGATCGGGCTCCACGCCAATCATTGCGGCGTGCAGAGTATTCACCAACCCACCCAACGCGGCCCGCGCCACGCCCTGATAGACCCGCGTAGAATCGGCGAACCGGTCGCAGACAACATTTTGCCCCCGGTTCAACGTGGGCCAGATGGTCTTTTCCAGATGATCACGCCGCGCGGCGGTGAACAGCAGTATCTCCGTCTCTGGGGACCACCGCCCGGCGTCCCCTTCGACCAGCAATCGGCGGATTTCCTCGGCCCCGGGTGAGCCGCCGGGTTCGCGCGTCAGATGCGCACCCAACGCCGCTGCAAGGGCCTTGGCCTGCGTGGATTTCCCTGACCCGTCGATGCCTTCGAAGGTGATGAAGGCCCCCTGCCGGTTTGGCGCGGACGTCACCCCGTCACAACCCAAGCTGTTCGGACAGGACAGCCGCAGCGGCCCGCATCCGGGGGATAAATCCACCCTGCGCCACTGACGCACCGGCCAGCAACGGCGTTGTCACGGTTCCCATGCCTTCGACCTCTATCATCAGATCCCCCAGACGAGTGCCCTCATCGATCGGGGCCGCGATCGGCCCGTCATAGCGCACATGCGCCGTGGCTTCGCCTGCGGCGATTACCGGCAACAGAACGGTGACATTTTGCGCCGCAACCAGCGGCACCGTGGAGTCGGCGCCCATCCAAACATCGGCCAGCGCCACCGTTTCCCCTTCGGTGAAATAGTCGTGCGCGTCAAATTGGCGGAACGCCCAGTTGACGATGCGCTCGGCCTCCTCGGACCGTTCCGACGTGCTGTTCAGCCCCGAAAACACATAGACAATCCGCCGGCTTCCCTGCCGGGCCGAACCGACCAAAGAATAGCCCGCAGCCTCGGTATGCCCGGTCTTGAGACCATCAATTCCGATCCCCGCGCCCAGTAGCGGAACACGGTTGGGCTGCGAGATCCCGTTCCATTCGAAGTCGCGCTCACCCAGATAATGATAGAATTGCTCATGCTCGGTGATCAGATAGGTCGCCAGAACCGCCAGGTCATGCAGGCTCATGCGGTGGTTGGGGTTGGGCCAGCCTGAGGCATTGGCGATGCTGGTCTCGGTCATGCCCAATTGCTCGGCGCGGCGCTGGGCCATGGCGGCGAAGGCCTCTTCGGTGCCGGCCAACCCCTCGGCCACGGCAACGGCGGCATCATTGCCTGAAACAATCGCGATGCCACGGATCATGTCTTCGGTGGTCGGCCGGTCGCGGGTTTCCAGGAACATGCTGGAGCCGCCCATTTCATGCGCACGCCGAGAGATGGACCAGGTTGTGTCCAACTGAACCCGGCCGTCGCGCAGCGCGTCGAACAGCATGGCGACGGTCATCAGCTTGGACATGGATGCCGGCGGCAGCGGAATATCGGCGTTTTGTTGCGCCAACACCTGCCCCGTGCCCACATCCAAAATGTAGAAATTGGGCGCCCGCCCGCCATATGGCGACTGGGCCGACGCAGCACCGGCCAGAACCATGATCATCGTGCTGGCGATCAACACCCGCAAAAAGCCAATCGGCATAGGCAACTCCTGTTCAGACAACGGACCGACGCGCGGCACCCGGGTGCGCCCAGTCTAGCGCCAAGTGATGGGGGGATTCAAACCCTGCTCAACGCACAACTGCGTAAGCGTCGGCAAATCCCATGGTCCGCACCCGGCGCAGGAACCTTGCCCGTTCCGAGGTTGAGCCCGCTGGGCCAACAACAACCCGCCAGAACAGATTTTCCCCGACCCGACCACGGCGGATTTCAGCATTCAACCCGGCGCCCTGCATTTGGGCGCGCGCGTTGATCGCGTTCTGCTCGATGCTGAAGATGCCGATCTGCACAAACGGCCGATCAATGCGCGGGCCTTGCGGTTGGGCGGGTGCGGCGGTGGCAGCCAGAGGGGCAGCAGCCGCGTCCGCCGCGCCGGGCAGCGCGATCATCGTGGTATCTGGGTCAGGCTCGGGGTCGGTGCGGCGGAACAATCCAAACAGCCCGCCCCGGCGACGCGGCTCCTCTGAGACAGGCGCGGCTGCGGTCGGTGCCGCGCTGCTGGCCGCAACTTGGGCAACCTCACTGGTCGCGGCGACAGCGGTCTCGGCTGTAGCTTCCGAAGGGGCCAAGGTGGTTTGCGCGATGGCAGCGGCGGCGTCCGGCTCCCGGCGGCGGAAGAGGCCGAACAAGCCACGGCGCGGGCGCTCTTGTTCTACGATATCCACCTGCCCAGACGGCGCGCCTGTGGGCTGAACCGTCGGTTGTTCTGCCTGCGATGCGGCGGGGGCCGTTTCAGCGGCAACAGGAACAACAGGCGCAAGCGGCAGCGTTTCCTCGGCTGCGGTTGCGGGTTGCGGCCCGGGCTCGATTTCAAGTTCCACGCGTTGCAGGCGCAAGGCGGTCACTGCGATTTCTGTGGGGGCACCGGGCAAGATGCCCAACGCATTCGCAGCCTCGGACGAAATCTGAAAGCGCGGACCGGGATTTTCACGCTCACGCCGGAACAGCGCGCCGATCACCTCTTGCCCGGTTGCCGGATTGCGGATCATGGCGCGTTCCGGGTCCTGCACATCCGGATGTGCCACCCAGACACCACCCAAAGACGGGCGGCCATCCCACAATCCGCCTTCTTCTACCTGAAACACGTTGGGCGCTTCGATATCGCGCTCAATCACCCGTTGGCCCGGACCGGCGACAACTGCAGCCGCCGCGCCCCCGCTGCCTGCCATTGGCGTGCCCTGTGTCATCTGACACCCGCCCAGCGCCAACGCGCCGGCAAGGATCAACGGAAGTCGCGAAACTGCGATGCTGTGTGCTCGAACCATACTGCCCTCGTGCCAAATGCCGGGGGCTGTAACAGACCAACCGGCGCGGCGTTTGCCCACGCCCAGTTGGCCGGGCGCCTATTTTTGCGCAGATCATAGCCGCAGACGGGTGCCAAGAAAAGCCCGTGCGGCGCTCTGACGGGGGCATTCACGCGGGATCGGGCATCAACTTGCCGACAGACCGGCATATCGCGCCTGCCTCAGGATGGATCGCGCCAGCGGTTCACCATCGGATACCGCCGGTCCAACCAGAAGGCGCGCGTGGTCAGCCGGACGCCGGGCGCGGACTGGAACCGCTTCCATTCGGAGATATAGACCAAATGTTCGATGCGCTTGATGGTGGCACGGTCGTGGCCTTCGGCGACCAGTTCCTCGACCGACAGATCGCGGTCGACCAGCCCGTCCAGAATGGCATCCAACACCTCATATGGCGGAAGGCTGTCCTGATCGGTCTGATCCTCACGCAGTTCGGCAGAGGGCGGCTTGTCGATGACACGTGCCGGGATCACGGCCCCCTCGGGCCCGTTCATCCACGCCCGAAAATTGGCATTGCGCCAGCGGCAGGTCTCGAACACGCGGGTCTTGTAGAGGTCCTTGATCGGGTTGAACCCACCATTCATGTCGCCATAAATCGTGGCATAGCCGACGGCCACCTCGGATTTGTTGCCGGTTGTCAGCAGCATTGATCCCAGCTTGTTCGACATCGCCATCAACAACAGCCCGCGCAGTCTGGACTGAATGTTTTCTTCGGTCACGTCTTCAGCCATTCCGGCAAACTGTGTCGCCAAGGCCGTGGTCACGGCAGCGCGCGGACCGGCGATGGACACCTCATCCAGCTTGCATCCCAGTGCCGCGGCCACCGCTGCCGCGTCCTCCAGCGAAAGGGCCGAGGTATATTCGGACGGCAACATCACGCAATGCACGTTTTCGGGGCCCAAAGCATCGGCAGCTATGGCCGCCACCAGCGCACTGTCGATCCCACCTGACAGGCCCAACAGAACGCGTTGAAAGCCGGATTTGTGCAGATAGTCGCGCGTGCCCAACACCATCGCTTGATAGTCGCGTTCATAGTCGTCGGGCATTGGGGCAAGCACGCCGGGCAGCGCGCGCCAACCGTCGTTTGTCTCGTGAAAATCCACATGGATGACGGCGTCTTCGAAGCCGGGCAACAGATGGGTCATTGCCCCGCCGGGATTCAGCACGAAGCTGGCACCATCAAAGACCTGATCATCCTGTCCGCCGACCAAATTCAGGTATACCAACGGCAGCCCGGTTTCCACGACGCGCGCAACCATGTGGTCAATCCGCGTGTCATGGCGCCCCCGCGAATGCGGTGATCCGTTGGGCACCAACAGGATCTGCGCGCCCGATTCCTCCTGCGCTTCGGCGACATCCTCATGCCAGGCATCCTCGCAAATCGGCGTGCCGATCACCAAGGGGCCAACCCGGTACGGCCCCGAGATATCCGCCGGGGTGAACAGCCGTTTCTCATCAAACACCAGCGAATTGGGCAGGTGATGCTTTTTCACGACAGCCGAAACCCGGCCCCGGTCCAGCACATAATAGACGTTGCTCAGCACCCCGGCTTCCAGATGCGGGCCGCCAATGCCAATGGCCGGGCCATTCGCGCAGTCACGGGCCAGCGCAGTCAGTGCGGCCATCGCATCGCGGACGAATGCAGGTTTCATCACAAGGTCCTGCGTCTGGTAGCCCGTGATATACATCTCGGGAAAGGCAACCATATCGGCCCCCGCCACTTTCGCGGATTGCCAAACGGCGCGCGCGGCATCTGCATTGGCGGATAACGCCCCGACAACGGGGTTCAACTGCGCCAGCGTCAGGCGAAAATGATCAGACATGGGGACTCCGACGTTCGTCAATTGCCCCCCTCATATCAGGTTGCAGGCCAAGGAAAACCACCCCAGAGCGCGGATGTCACGGGCTAGCCGCAAGCCCGCCCCCGTTTCGCCCATTTTGCCGGGAAATGTGGCTCGTGGTATTAGTGAATCTGGAGTTAATCGATGTTGCCGACATCTGTCCCCCTCATTTTGCGAAAATTCTGCGCTGACGATCAGGGCGCCGTGACAACCGACTGGGTCGTGCTGACCGCAGCCATTGTCGGGCTTGGCATCGGCGCGGCGGCAGTGGTGCGAACCGGCACCAGCGCACTGGGCGGCGACATTCAGACGTCCCTGTCCGGGTCAACGGTTGCCAGCCTGGACTGCATGGGCACCAACGACGGGCCGGCGGGCTTTGAATGCTATGACGGCCCGACGATCACGTCGATCGGCATGGCCAGCGCCTGGGTATCGGACGGCTATTGCGTGATGGATCTGGATGGCGGCGGATATTGCACTCCGGGGTCTTCAGGATCGACGCAAAGCTACCAGATGTCGGATGGATCGACCTACTATCAGAATATCACGACCTCTGGCAGCGAACGCACCGAAACCTGGACGGATGGGCGTGGCAATCCGGTGGATGAGCCGCCGCCCGCCGGGGACAACGTCACGTATCAAGGCGGCTGCTGGCAGGACAGCGACGGCTACACCGTTTGCGCGTGACCCTGTGTTCCCAAGAAAAGAAAGGAGAAATTCCATGTTTGCACGACGAATGACTTTCTTGCATCGGTTCCGCACCGCTGAAACTGGCGCGGTCACCACGGATTGGGTTGTCCTGACCGCCGCGATTGTTGGTTTGGGCATTGGCACCGTCAGTTTGGTCCGCTCTGGCACCGGCGCGCTGGGCAATGACGTGAGTGCGTCACTGTCCGGTTCCACCGTCGCATCGCTGGATTGCATGGGCACGAATGACGGGCCATCCGGCTTTGCGTGCTACGATGGACCTACGATTTCATCCGCAGGCATGATGTATGCTTGGGCGTCCATGCCCTATTGCACCATGGATCTGGATGGCGGCGGCTCTTGCACGGGCGGATCGTCCGGCACATCGCAGCAGTTTCTGATGTCCGACGGCACGACGTATAACCACAGCACCAGCACATCCAACGGCGAAACCACCGCGTATTGGACCGATTCCAGCGGCACCGTGGTCGACGCCCCACCGCCGATGGCCGATGGCACCTACAATTATCCGATGCAGGAATTCACCCTGTAAACTGCAGCCACCAATTTGCGCCGAACGATTTGCTCTGCAGATCAATCGGCCGGCGCAAAAGGCGTTGCCCCTGTAACCTGACGTCGCGTCGCCGTACGGGCCGACGCGACGTGACGTTCGACGTAGACAAGGCGCGTTTCACAATTCTAGGGTCTCGAAAATTTCTTGCGGAGGCCCCGATGAAGCACCTCGACGATCTGGAACTCGAACATACGCAACTGTCTGTCGATGAGGACGGTATCGCGACCCTGACGCTGGACCGCGCGGCAAAACGAAACGCCTTGAACGCCGCGACGATCGACGAGCTGATCGACATTTTCACGGTGGTGCCACGCGCCGGGGTGCGCGCGGTTGTGCTGCGCGCCGAGGGCACGCATTTTTGTGCCGGGCTGGACCTGGTTGAGCACCATTCGGAAGACCGCCGGCCCGAGGATTTCATGCACCTGTGCCTGCGCTGGCACGAAGCCTTCAACAAGATGGAATACGGCGGCGTGCCGGTGATCGCAGCGCTCAAAGGCGCGGTGGTCGGCGGTGGGCTGGAACTGGCGTCCAGCGCGCACATCCGTGTGGCGGATGCCAGCACCTATTTTGCCCTGCCAGAGGGCCAGCGCGGGTTGTTCACTGGCGGCGGCGCAACCATCCGCGTGGCCGATCTGGTCGGCAAGGCCCGGATGATCGACATGATGCTGACGGGTCGGGTGTATCAGGGCGACGAAGCCGTCGCTTTGGGCTTGGCGCAATACCTTGTTGAGGATTCCGAGGCCAAGGCCTATGAGCTGGCCCGCGCGGCGGCCAGCAATCCGCCGCTGTCCAATTTCGCCATCTGCTCGGCGATCAGCCACATGCAAAACATGTCGGCGCTGGACGCGGCCTATGCGGAAGCCGTTGTGGCGGGGATCGTCAACACCCAGCCCGCAAGCCGGGGACGTTTGGCCGCCTTTGCCGACAAATCCGCAGCGCGCGTACGCCCGAACCAGGGGTAAAAGGCGCTTCGAAGCGCCTTGGGCGCGCGGGTTGTCTAACCGCGGGCCCTCGACAGAGCTGACAGGGTGCGCGTCCAGGGCGTCGCATTCTGCCGCAGCTTGGCGCGGCAAGGTTTTTCGAAAAACCTTGCCCTCCAAATCCAAAGGGCGCGCCTAGCGTCGGAACCGCTGCCAGAGCCAGATCAGCGCCATCGACCCCAGCGCTGCCAGCACAAAAGTGATCACCCAGCCCCCGGCGGTCACGATCAGGCGCAGCACGAAAGCGCCAAACAATGCCCCCAGGACACCGATGCCCATGGTCGTTGGCAGGTCGGTGTTCACCTTCATCAACCGCGTTGCCAGCAATCCAGCCGCCGCCCCGATCACCACCAAAAGCAGCAGCGACGGCATCATGACGCCGCCCCCGCCCCGGCGGCTTCCTCGGCAATCTGCGCCCGAGACTTGCGCCCGCGTTCGGTCGCTGATTTCAGTTGCCCGCAAGCCGCCATGATGTCTTCACCGCGCGGGGTTCGGATCGGGCTGGCGTATCCCGCTTTGAAAATGATGTCCGAGAACGCCTCAATGCGGTCCCAATCTGATCGCTGATAGGGCGCGCCGGGCCATTCGTTGAACGGGATCAGGTTGATCTTGGCCGGAATGCCGCGGATCAGTTTGACCAGCCGCCGCGCATCGTCGTCACTGTCGTTGATCCCCTTGAGCATCACGTATTCAAACGTGATGCGTTCGGAATTCGACAGGCGCGGATAGTCGCGCAGGGTTCCCAGAAGTGCCTCCAGGTTCCACTTCTTGTTGATCGGCACCAGCCGGTCGCGCACGGCATCCGTGGTTGCGTGAAAGCTGATCGCCAGCAGACATCCAATTTCCTCGGCGGTGCGGGCGATTTCGGGCACGACGCCGCTGGTCGACAACGTGATTCGGCGGCGTGACAGTGAAATCCCTTCACCGTCCATGACGATCTTCATCGCGTCGCGCACGTTGTCGAAATTGTAAAGCGGCTCTCCCATCCCCATCAGCACGACATTCGACACCGCCCGATCCTCGCGCCGCGGCTCACCGGGGATGTTCCATTCGGCCAGATCGTCGCGCGCCACCAGAACCTGGCCGACGATTTCTGCCGCCGTCAGGTTGCGCACCAGCTTTTGCGTGCCGGTGTGGCAAAACGAGCAGGTCAGCGTGCAGCCCACCTGGCTGGAAATGCACAACGTGCCGCGCCCCTCCTCGGGAATGTAGACGGTTTCCACCTCGTGCCCGCCGTCAATCTTCAGCAGATACTTGCGTGTGCCGTCCGCGGACAGCTGCCGTGTGACCACTTCCGGCACGGACAGCGAAAAATTCTCGGCCAGCTTTTCGCGGTAGGCTTTGCCCAGATTGGTCATCGCCTCAAAATCGCGCACGCCCCAGTAATAGATCCATTGCCAGATCTGACCAGTGCGCATCCTGGCTTGCTTTTCGGGTGTACCGACGTCCATCAGCGCGGCGCGCAACTGGTCGCGGGTCATGCCGATCAGATTCGGCTTCGCCCCGTCAGGCGCCTTTCGCGGGATCGTCAGAACGTCTTGGGTGATGGGGGCGGTCATGCGCGTCTCCGTTGCTTGGCGCACCATATAGGAAAACGCCGCCGGGCTGAACAGTCCGACGGCGTGAAACTGTGGTTAAACGCGGATCAGTTGCAGCGGCGCTGCGCTTCTTCGCTGGCGGCGGTGATGCCGAACAGGTTGAAGCTGTCCTGCGTGCGGGTCCCCCGGGACGAGAACGCAACCAAAACCGCGCTTTGCCCCCGGCGCATCGCAGCAAGGATGCGTGCATCCTCTTCCGGCGATGCGGCCCAAGCCCATTCGCCATCGACGAACAGTTGGAATGTATCGGTGCCGATCGTCACTTCCACGGTCGACTCAGGACGGAACGGATATCCACCGGTGAAAGAGATTTCCGCCGTGTCACCTTGGCCCTGCCGGTATGTGACGAACATCAGAATGTCGCCCCGGCGCACCGAAACGGGCCGGCCGTCACGGCTGTTGACGGTTTCGCTGGGCATCGACACGGCCCAGCATTCGCGCGGATCCCCGTCGACAAACACGCTCCAAGCGGTTTCGACAGCGACCCGGTTGGTCGATTCCTGAGCCACGGCGCTCTGGCCCATCAGCCCCGCCATGGTCAGCGCCAAGACCAGACCCGCGGTGCCCAATTTGAACGATGCTGCCATCTGCCTCAAAACCTCCAGCGTGTTTCACGTTTCTCCCGCAGCCAGCCTTGTCGCACAAGGGTTTCAACTGGCGCAACGGGGGATTGCCCGATACCTTGCCTCTTACCGCGATTTTCAGGGGCAGAGAAACCCCTGTTGGCGGAAAATTGCGCATCTGTGAAGGGAACTTGCGATGACCGAGGTGTCGAACGGGTCCGTGCCCATGGTCGAATTGTGGCGCGGGGGGCGGTTGGAAAGCCAACATCGTGGCCACGCGGTGATCTGTGATGCCTCGGGTCAGGTGATCGACGCCTGGGGAAATCCTGACGCCGTGATCTATCCGCGCTCCAGCTGCAAGATGATCCAGGCCCTGCCGTTGATGGAATCCGGCGCGGCTGACGGGCTGTCCGGGCGGCAACGCGCGCTGCTGTGTGCGTCTCACCAGGGGGCTGCGTTGCATGTCGGTGCGGTGTCTGACTGGCTGTCAGACATGGGGCTAAGCGAAAGCGACTTGCGCTGCGGCGTGCAGGAACCCGCCGACATCCCTGAACGCAATCGGCTGATCTGCAGCGGCGACAGCGCCTGCCAAATGCACAACAACTGTTCCGGTAAACACGCGGGATTCTTGATGTTAAACAAGCACCTGGGGGGCGGGTCTGAATATGTCGAACCCGATCATCCGGTGCAACGGGCGGTCAAGGCAGCCTTCGAGGAGGTCACCGGAGAAGCCAGCCCCGGCTACGGTATCGACGGCTGCTCTGCCCCGAATTTCGCCACCTCGGTGACCGGCCTTGCCCGCGCGATGGCTGCCTTTGCCGGGGCGTCAGAGACCAGCGCACGGGGCGCGGCCATGGTTAAGCTGCGCACCGACATGGCCCGCTATCCGGAAATGGTGGCCGGTGAGACCCGCGCCTGCACCGAGTTGATGCGCGCCATGGGCGGCACCGTGACGATCAAGACCGGGGCCGAGGCGGTATTTGTCGCCATCCTGCCCGAACACAAGATCGGCATCGCGCTGAAAATCCTGGACGGCGGCACCCGCGCATCCGAGGCAGCCATCGTTGGCCTGCTGGTTCGCGCGGGCGTATTGGACCCGGCGCATCCCGCGGCGCTGAAACGGCTGGGCGGGCCGATCACAAATTGGCGCGGAAAAGTGTGTGGCGACACCCGCTTGGCCGAGGGATTCGCCGGGGCCTGACGAAGCACTGCCGACAACTGAACGCCAGACTTGCCAAGCCCGCCGCAACCGCCCACTCTGACAGCATGGTCATGAGGGGGCTGGCATGGAATTCGACTATGTGATCGCTGGGGGCGGTTCCGCCGGCTGCGTGCTTGCCGCGCGCCTGTCCGAAGACCCTGCCGTTTCGGTGTGCCTGGTTGAGGCCGGCGGCGATGGCCGGGATTTCCTGATCCGCGCGCCGGCGATGGTGGCCGCCATGGTGTCAGGCCGCCCCAGGATCAACAACTGGGCCTTTCGCACAGAACCGCAGCCGGGCCTGAACGACCGGCGCGGGTTTCAGCCGCGTGGCAAGGCCCTGGGCGGGTCTTCGGCCATCAACGCGATGTTGTATGTGCGCGGCCAGCGCGAAGATTATGACGGCTGGGCGGACATGGGCGCAGATGGCTGGGATTGGGCCAGCTGCCTGCCCTATTTCCTGCGCGCCGAAGGCAACGCGCGCGGCAATTCCGGCTTGCATCATGCCGATGGCCCCTTGCAGGTCGCCGATCAAAGCCGCCCGTTTGAGATTTCGCAGGCCTTCATCGACGCCTGCGAGGCGCAGCAAATTCCCAACAACCCGGACTTCAACGGTCACCAGCAGGAAGGCGCGGGGTTTTATCAGGTCACGCAATTCCACAAAGGCGCACATAAGGGGCAGCGGTGCTCGGCTGCGGCGGCCTATTTGCACCCGGTGATGACCCGCCCCAACCTGACGGTGATGACCAAGCGATTGGCCGAACGGGTCGAATTCAAGGACGGGCGCGCAACCGGCCTGACGATCCGCCACGGCGGGCGGCGTCAGACCTTGACCGCGCGACGCGAAGTCATCGTGGCCGGTGGCACCTTTGGCTCGCCGCAAGTGTTGATGCTGTCGGGCATCGGTCCGGTTGATGAGCTGCACGCACGCGGGATCAAACCCCGGGTGGAACTGCCGGGCGTGGGGCAGAACCTTCAGGATCATCTGGATTATATCCTCAGCTACACGTCGAGGCGCCCGGACGTGGTGGGGCTGGGCCCGGCGGGATTGCTGCGACTGGCCAAGGCCGGGCTGGAATGGCGCAAGACCGGAGAGGGGCATTTCGCCTCGCCGATGGCGGAAGGCGGGGCATTTTTCCGCTCCAACCCCGCTGTCAGTCGCCCCGACCTGCAACTGCATTTCGTGGTGGGGATCGTCGATGACCACCTGCGAAAATTGCACTTCAAGGACGGGTTCAGTTGCCATGTCTGCGCCCTGCGCCCGCAGTCGCGTGGCTCTGTCGGGCTTCATTCGGCGCATCCGGCACAGCCGCCGCGCATTGATCCGGGCTTTTTGTCCGATCCGCGCGATTTGCAGGTGCTGATGGCGGGCGCGCGGGCCATGGAAGCGTTGATGGAAGGGCCGGAGCTGGCCCCCTGGCGTGGCCAGCGGCTTTATCCGCATGACGGCAGTGACGCCGCACTGGAGGCCGATATCCGCAACCGCGCGGATACCATTTATCACCCCGTGGGCACCTGCCGCATGGGCCGCGATGACATGGCCGTCACCGACCCGCTGTTGCAGGTGCACGGGGTTTCGGGGCTGCGGGTGGTGGATGCCAGCGTCATGCCACGTCTGGTCAGCGGCAACACCAACGCGCCGACCATCATGATCGCCGAACGCGCCGCCGATCTGATCAAGGGCGCCAGCACCTGACTGGGCGGCGCGGGCCCCCTACCCCGGCGCGCCCGCGCAATGCCGGTCCACCATGCGCTGCACCATCGGCGCAAAATGCCAGAAATCCGGCGTCTGCATGTCCGCATGTTTGCCCGCGTCATCCAGATAGCGCACGGCGATGATTTGCTTCAAATTTGGGTTCTGCGCGAACTCGGTCACCTCGTCGGGTGACATCGGCCCACCTTGCAGATGCAGTGAGTGTACCGAAGCCTCGGACAAGCGACTGAAATACTCGGGCCGCGTGGCACACAGGTAGCGTTTGGCGGCAACATGAAAGCGCACGCAATCGGTGATCACGGTGGGAAAGAACCGCTCCAACACGCGCGCGCCGGCTTCCTCGTGGAACCGGTCTTCGGTGTCGTCCATCGAAAACGTGCCAAATTCGCTGGTGAAATGGCCGATGTCGTGCAGCAACGCGCCGACGATAATCTCCTCTGGCTGGCCGCTTTGCTCGGCCAGGGTTGCCCCTTGCAGCATGTGTTCACCCATACTGACCGGCTCGCCCAGATATTCCTCGTTTCCACGGCGTTCAAAGATGGAGCCGAGGAAATCCACGATCGTGGCAGAGCTCAGATCAGCGGCGGCAGTCATTGCGCCGCCCCCGCATCGCGCGCGCGGCGCAGGGCATCGCAGGTCGAACGCAGGCCATCCATGTCAGCGTAACATCCCTGTAGCCACCGCTTGCCGGCACCCGAATACCCTTTGCGCGCGTGCAAGACGCGGGTGTTGTCCACCACGAACGCTTCGCCCGGGTCCAGCCGGAATGTCACCTCCATCGCCGGGTCGTCGATGATCTCCCCGAACCGGCGGTAAGCCGCGTAATAGGGGGCCATCTGATCAAACGGCACATCGGTGATCGCCGCCAGAGAGCGGTTGTTGAACCGCACACCGATCACTTCGCCATCGGGTGACAGCTCAATCATCGGGCGGCGGGATGTCAGGCAGACGCCGGCCTCTCCGGCGTATTCGAACCGCGCGCAGTGATCAGCCAAGACGTTGAAATACGCCGGGTTTTCGTCGCGCAGGCGTTGGGCAGCACGGAACCCATCGACCACCATGTTTTCGCCCCCTTGGGCCGAGCTTTCGAGGCAATAGAGCACCTGCACCGTCGGCACCGGATCGCGGTAGGGGTTATCGGTATGCGCCTGCAAGCCCAGCCCGGTGAAGGCAAGATTGGTCGGGTTCACCTCGGTTCGAACCTCGAACAGGCGGCCATAGTTGGTTTCCCGCACGAACCCGAACAAATCGACCAACTTGAACAGCGCGCCGTCCTGCACCGGACCGCCTGTCACCTTGCCAAAGCCGTAGCGTGTGACATCTTCCAGCCAGGCCAGACGTGCGTCGGCGTCCGTGGAAAGCTGCCCGAAATCTGCCACCGGAACAGCGCCCATCAACCCGGCATCCCAGGTTTCCACCCCGGCACCGACCCAGCCGCGCGTGCCGGGTGGCGGGCGGTCGTAGGCGTGGGCGCACAGCCAGTCGATATCAAAAGCGACCTGCTTGTCCTCAGGCAGGAACCGCACCACCAAGGCGTTGCCCTGCACGTCCGCCGATGCCAAATGGGTCACGGCAGGAATGTCACGCAGCGCAATCAGTCGCTGCCCGTTGCCGGGCGCGCGCGTGTCCGCATCAGGGGCGTTGTCGCGCAACCAGATGGCATGGAAACGCACGGTTTGGCCGGCGGTTTCCAGCGTCAGGACGTCGCGGCTGGGATCCAAGGTCACGTTGGGCATGGTGGCATCCTGCAGGCATTTCATCTGCGCAAAGCGTTAGGCCATTGCGTCGATTTTTCAAACGGAAAATCCGCCTCGTGGCGCATTTTCGATTCGGGTTCAGCCCAATTTCAGCCCCTTCGCGCGAAAAAGCTCCTCGGCGATGATCATCTTGCGCACCTCAGTCGTGCCGCCACCCAATGAGGCAATCCGCGCGTTGCGGTAGTGGCGGTTGACCTCGGTTTCCCAAACAAAGCCCGAACCACCATGGATTTGCACCGCCATATCGGTAACTTTTGCGATCATCTCGGCCCCTTGCAGCACCGACGCCGCGCAAATCATGTGGATCGAACCGCGCCCGCCCTCGCCCTTTTGCATCGCATCACAGGCCGCCAGCGCGCGGTAAGCCGACAGGCGCGCGGCCTCGATCAGCGTATACATTTCAGCCAGCATGGCCTGGATCATCTGGAACCGGCCGATCGGCTGGCCAAACTGCTGGCGCGTCGCGGCATAGTCCAGCGACAGGTCCAGACAGCGTTGCGCCGCGCCAATGTAGGGCAGGCCCAGAAATGCGCGTTCAATATCCAGCCCCGACATCACCACCCCGACGCCCGCGTTTTCAGCCCCCAACAGGTTGGCGGCGGGCACACGCACGCCGTCGAACACCAATTCGCCGGTCGGACAGCCGCGCCAACCCATCTTGGTCAGCGTTTGCGCCACCGAAAACCCGGGTGCGTCGGTGTCAACGATGAAGGCGCTGATCCCCTTGGCGCCGCGGTCCGGCGCGGTCTTGGCATAGGTCAGGACCACATCGGCCACCGGCCCGTTGGAGATGAACATCTTGCGCCCGGTCAGCACAAACTCATCGCCGTCCCGGACCGCGCGCAACGCCATGGAACCCAGCGCATCCGACCCCGCGCCCGGCTCCGTCAGCCCCAGCGCGCCGACTTTGCGGCCCGCGCACAGATCGGGGATATAGCGCGCGATCTGATCCGAGGTGCCGTTGCGCAGGATGTTGTTCAGGCACAGGTTCTCATGCGGGCCCCAGATGAAGGCGGCGTTGGTGTTCCAGTAGCCGAACGCCTCGGCCACCAGCCCGGCCGACATCAGGTCCATCCCGGCCCCGCCCACATCCTCAGGCGCGGTCAGGCCGCAATACCCATCAGCCCCCAGTTTGGCCATCAGGTGATCGGGATACCAGTCGTCGTCATCCATGCGGGCCAACAACGGATGAAGTTCGGCCTCGGCATACCGAAAGGCGGTGTCGTAGACATATTGCTGATCTGGGGTCAGGTGGAACTGCATGATTTACCTCACGAAACTTTCGCCTGGGGCCTGCGCGCGCTGAAACCCGCCCCGTGCTTTCAGCCGGTCCAGATAGGCGCGGGTCTGGGGTTTGAAATGCTCGGCCAAGCCGATTGTCTCAGCCAGAAACAACGCATAGCCGACAGCGATATCCGCCCCGGTGAACCGGTCGGCGCACAGGAATTCGTGCTCTGCCACTCTTTGGTTCACCAGTTTCAGGCGCGAAAAAAACCACTGCGTATAGTCATCAACTACCTGCTGTTGGCGGCGTTCCCTGGGCTCGAACCGGCCATAGCGCAGCACCAGTGTTTGCGGAAAGGTCAGCGTGGCGTCCGCGTGGAACATCCAGTTCAGATAGTCTCCATAGTCGGCGTCGTCTGGCGTTGCGGCCAGCGTTCCGGCCCCGTATTTCTGCGCCAGATAATGCACAATGGCACAGCTTTCGGTCATGCGCGTGTCGCCGTCGACCAGATACGGCACGGTGCCCAGCGGGTTGATGGCCAGATAGCCCGGATCCGTGAACCGGGGCGGAAACGCCAGCAAATGCAGCGTATACTCCAACCCCAATTCCTCGGCGGCCCAAACCGCGCGCAATGAGCGCGCATCCTTGCAATGCCAGATCTCCATCATGTCTCCTCGGGCGTGATCGTAATGAGCAATTGGCGCGCGGCCACTTGTGCGCCGGGGTGAATGGTCACGGTTTCAACGCAGCCCGCGACGCTGGCGGTAAGCGGGTGCTCCATCTTCATCGCCTCGATCACGGCCAACGTCTGGCCCGCGACGACCCGGTCGCCGGGCGCCACCGAAACCGCAATGACTGCGCCCGCCATCGGGGCCGTGATCTGGCCGCTGCCCCCACGTTGCCGCGCGTCCGGCGGGGCCAAGGTCACATCGTGCAGCGTGTGATCCCCCAGGTAAAGCACATCCGCCCGAACCGAGCACGGCAGCGCCTGCAAGACCCCATCGACGCTGAACCGAACCAAACCGTCGGCGTGGGACACAACGCGCACACACGTCCCATCGTCCAGCACCACACTCATGTCCGGATGCAACGTAAAACTCACGGTTTGCATCTGGTCGTCGCAGTCGAACCGCCGGGTCAAACGTGGCAGCGGGCCGTTGGTGAAGCCAAACCGTGGCCGGGGCGCCCCTGCCAATATCACCGCGCCCAGCGCCAGCAACGCCGCCGCCGGGGGCCGCGCCATCAGGCTGGGGTCTTGTGCGAAATCCCCGTCCAAAAACCCCGTATCCGCGCACCCGGCGGCAAAACCTGGGTGCGCCAGAACATTGCGCAAAAAGGCCCGGTTGTTGCGCACGCCTTGCAAAACCGTCGCTTCCAGCCCCCGTATCAGCCGCAGCCGCGCCGTTTCACGATCCGGACCATGAGCAATCAACTTGGCCAGCATCGGATCAAACCGCGCGCTGATCTCGTCATCCACGCGCAGCGCGTGGTCGCAGCGCAACGCCGTATCCGGCCGCCACTCCACCACGCGCCCGGTCTGCGGCAGGAACCCTTGCGCCGGATCCTCGGCATAAAGCCGCACCTCGATGGCATGGCCGGTCAGGGCGATCTGATCTTGCGTCAACGGCAGGGGTTCGCCGCGCGCCACGCGGATTTGCCAGTCCACCAGATCCAGCCCGGTGATCGCCTCGGTCACCGGATGTTCGACCTGAAGGCGGGTGTTCATCTCCAGAAACCAGAACTCCGCCCCTGACACCAGGAATTCCACCGTGCCCGCACCGACGTAGCCGCAGCTTTGTGCCAAGGCCACCGCCGCCGCCCCCATGCGCGCGCGCAGGTCTGGCGTGATGGCGGGCGACGGGGCTTCCTCGACCACCTTCTGATGACGCCGCTGGACAGAGCAATCGCGCTCTCCCAGATGCACCACATGCCCGTGTAGGTCGCCAAAGACCTGCACCTCAACATGCCGCGGCCCGATCAGCGCGCGTTCAAGGATCAGC
>Ga0316204_10001577_pt1 | contig 59754 bp, 52 predicted proteins | sample 6monrhotite_MG_2_FD_205661 | JGI IMG/M metagenome (GOLD analysis project Ga0316204, IMG submission 205661) | Microbial mat bacterial communities from mineral coupon in-situ incubated in ocean water Damariscotta River, Maine, United States -... | ecosystem: Environmental > Aquatic > Marine >...
CTAGTATATCAATTTCATTGTATAATGCCGCCAAAATTTACACTTATATAGAGAAACTCATGAGCACACAGCCAACAAAAGACCTGGAAACATTTGATAACCCCCGTCCAGAGCGCGATTACACCATCCGCATCCATACACCCGAATTCACTTGCATCTGCCCAAAAACCGGTCAGCCTGACTTCGCGACCATCCATTTAGATTATATTGCGGACAAAAAGTGCGTTGAACTTAAATCATTCAAACTCTATATGTGGTCATTTCGTGAACAAGGTGCATTCCATGAAGATATCACTAACCAGATTTTAAGTGATTTGGTAGATGCAACAGATCCCAGGTTTATGCGAATCACTGCAGAATTTAATGTGCGTGGCGGCGTTTACACCACGGTAGTGGCCGAGCATCGACAGGAAGGTTGGGTAGCACCAGAGCCAGTAGTGCTCCCATAGAAATAATTTAATCAACAGCTCACTTCCCTCTGGGTCAGACCCGCGTCTTTATGCGGCTCTGCCCCCTAAACCCATACCACCCAACCCCAAAAAGAACTCAAAACCAAAATTGACACCCCACTCCATGCCCTCATAATACCAACACATGAGCACCCCCTTATACATCGGCATAGACATAGGCACCTCAGGCATAAGAGCCTGTGTTATTAATCGCCAGAAAAAACTACTCCGCACTTATAACACCGCCTTGCCAGCACCTATAAAAAACCAGCAATCTATCACCCAGGCTGCCGAGCTTTGGTGGCAAGCCACGCAGCAGGTATTGAATGAGTTATTAAACACGATTGACGCCTCACAGGTTCAGGCCATTTCGGTTAATGGCACGTCGGGTACGGTACTTCTATGTGATACTGATGGTACACCACTGGCACCGGCACTTATGTATAACGATGCCTCCTGCACCGAGCAAGCAATGCAGATTAAGGCCCTGGCCCCCATTAATAGTGCAGCTCATGGCAGCAGCTCAGGGTTGGCAAAATTACTATATTTGCAAGAACAGCACCCTCAGGCTTCACACTTGTGTCATCAGGCGGACTGGATTGTCGGAAAACTCTGTGGTCGCTTTGATATTAGCGATGAAAACAATGCCTTAAAGACGGGTTATGACCCTCAACTAGCCAACTGGCCAGAGTGGTTAGATCAACTTAATGTAAGACGTAACCTTCTACCTGAAGTACTTCCGCCTGGTAATCGAATTGCATCTATAAAAAATAATTTATTTATTCACACTGGTCTAAACCCAAACTGTCAATTAGTCAGTGGTACCACCGACAGTATTGCTGCCTTTATAGCCACAGGGGCCAACCGGCCTGGTGACGCGGTAACCTCTTTAGGCAGTACACTGGTGCTAAAAATCATCACTGAAAAACCAGTTTCCGCACCGGAATATGGTATTTATAGCCATAAACTAGGCGATTACTGGCTTGCAGGCGGTGCCTCTAACACTGGTGGAGCTGTGTTAAAGCATTACTTTAGCCAAAAGCAGATAGACGAATTCAGTGAACAAATAAAACCAGAACAGTCAACAGCTCTGAATTACTACCCACTGATTCAGGCGGGAGAACGTTTTCCTGTTAATGATGCAAATTTACAACCTCGGCTTGAACCAAAAGCGAATACACAGCTCGAATATTTTCAGGGTATATTAGAAGGCATAAGCCAGATTGAGCTTGAGGGTTACCAAAAATTACAGCAATTAGGCACACCTTATCCAACTCATGTAGAAACAGCAGGTGGTGGAAGCAAAAATACAGGCTGGAGTGAAATGCGTGAAATAGCCCTGGGGGTTAAGGTTAAACAGGCAGAATTTAGTGAGGCATGTTATGGTAGCGCGTTGTTAGCTATGAGCGCTAATAACTAATTTTTTAAGCACAGTGTGCGCAATTTACTCAATAAATTCTGCGCTTTAATAAACAACTAAACAAACGAAATAATAGATACATTATGATTGGAAACTTACTCTCTGGCTTCAGCCAAATTTATAACGGTTTAAAGATAATCACTCAGCCCGGCTTACGACGTTTTGTGGTAATTCCCTTAAGCATTAACGTGGCATTTTTTGGTGGTGCCACCTGGTATTTATTAATTAAATTTGATGAGTGGATGAACAGCTTACTACCAGATTTTCCCGACTGGTTAAGCTGGTTAGAAACCGCTTTAATCTGGTTATTATGGCCATTATTTTCAGTTATGATCCTGTTGGTAATATTTTATACTTTTACTTTTTTAGCCAATTTAATAGCTGCACCTTTTAATAGCTTACTGGCAGAGAAAGTTGAAAAGCATTTAACCGGCCAGCCATTAGATACAGGCCCGAGCTTTCCGACATCAGAAATGATCAAACGCAGTATTGGTTCTGAACTAGGTAAATTACTTTATTTTATAAAGTGGTGGGTACTGTTATTTATAATCACATTGATACCGGTTATTAATCTTGCTGCGCCTTTTATCTGGCTTATGTTTGGTGCATGGATGTTATCACTTGAGTACCTTGATTACCCAATGGCCAATCACAACAAGTTTTTTAAAGATATAAATAAACAGGCCATTTCAAAACGTAGCCTATCACTTGGTTTTGGTGGCGGTGTTATGTTATTTACCAGTATCCCCGTATTAAATCTGATTGCGATGCCAGCAGGCGTTGCAGGAGCAACATCTTTATGGGTTAAACATGAAGGTGAAATTTATAATGAAAGTACTAATGAAGTAAAAGCACCATGAATGCTTTATCTGAAAATGATCTACAGGAAAAAATAGTAGATCTTGAAATACGTCTCACTCATCAGGAAGAGCATATTTTATCTTTAGATAAAATTGTATACGAACAGGACAAGTTACTCAGTGCCTTACTTGAAAAAGTAAAGCAGATGGATGAAAAATTAAAGTCGACGGGTGAGAATAATATTTTATCTTCTAGTGAAGAAAGCCCGCCACCTCATTATTGATTTTATAATAATTGCTGAAACGTCCAGTTTTCCACCGGGCTTTTTTTGCGTGAAAATTTACCTAACGTCTTATTTAATAAACTGTCCCTGGAAATAAATGATATAACCTGTTTTGAGCGAGTTCCCAGATGTTTTTGAAGTTTATTTAAACCAGGATGATGACAATCTACGTATAAACCTTTTTCCAGGGTTTTTATACTGCGCTTTCGGCTTTTCATGTGTAACTCAGCATAAGCCAGATTGAGATAGACATCGCCATCTATCGCCTCCAGCCTCGCCGCATCTCTGCATAAATCGACGCCCGCTCTGTCACCGGTTAAAACACGTGCCAAACCACAGTAAGAAGCATACTTATTATGATAAATATCATCATAAGGAGCTGCGTCATACGCACGTTGAAAATTATTTAAAGCCTGCGGAACTGAATATTCCTTCAGGTGATCCAAACCTTGTACAAAATCATTACAATGTCCGGTTAAACTGTGATTACTACATTTTAAAGTCATATTTTTTCCCTTGCCCTTAGGCACTTAAAAACACGCATCATGCATATACTCATTATTGCATTGGTATCAATATTCAACCAAACATAAGCATAAAATTTTGCAGGATATATCACAGTATGAGCAATAATTCTCTTAGCCTGTTAAAATAGTGTTTTAGTTATTTAACAAGTTTAAATCCATGTCATCCATATCAGATAAAGATACACCTCAAAACTCAAAAAAAGTCGGTTTCATTAGCCTTGGCTGCCCTAAAGCACTGGTCGACTCAGAACAGATTATTACCAAATTACGCGCTGAAGGTTACGCAATTAGCCCGTCATATGAAGGCTCAGATATTGTTGTGGTTAATACCTGTGGCTTTATTGATGACGCTGTGGAAGAATCACTTGACGCGATTGGTGAGGCATTAAACGAAAACGGTAAAGTTATTGTCACCGGTTGCCTGGGGGCAAAAGGTGATATTGTTTCAAACAATTACCCGCAGGTATTAGCGGTAACCGGCCCACATGCAGCTAATGAAGTTTTAGAGGCGGTTCACGAACATTTACCTCCGTTACATGACCCTTATACCAGTCTTATCCCCCCTGCAGGAATTAAACTCACCCCAAAACATTATGCTTATTTAAAAATATCTGAGGGCTGCAATCACCGTTGCACTTTCTGTATCATCCCTTCGCTAAGAGGGGATCTGGTCAGTCGACCTATTGGCGAAGTAATGACAGAAGCTGAAAACCTGGTGAATAGTGGTGTTAAAGAATTACTGGTTATATCTCAGGATACCAGTGCTTATGGTGTAGACATGAAGTACCAGACTGATTTCTGGAATGGCCGCCCAATTAAAACAAAATTTGAAGATCTGGCAAATAATCTGGGGGAACTAGGTATATGGACTCGCATGCATTACGTATACCCCTACCCCCATGTTGATAATGTAATTCCATTAATGGCAGAAGGTAAAATTCTTCCTTATCTGGACATACCCTTTCAGCATGCCAGTCACAGTATTTTACGTGCAATGAAACGCCCTGCCAGCTCTGAAAATGTATTAGCTCGCATTAAAAAATGGCGCGAAATATGTCCAGATATCACTCTGCGTAGTACTTTTATTGCGGGATTCCCCGGTGAGACTGAAGATGACTTTAAAGAGCTACTCGACTTTCTTGTAGAGGCCGATCTTGATCGTGTCGGCTGCTTTGCGTATTCACCAGTTGAGGGCGCCACGGCCAACCATATTGCCGAACAGGTTCCAGAAGATGTAAAACAGGATCGCCTGCAACGTTTTATGGAATTGCAAGCTGAAATCAGTGCTAATAAATTGAGTAAAAAAGTCGGACAGACCATGCAGGTTATGGTCGATGATATTGATGAAGAAGGCATTATTGCGCGCAGTAAAGCCGATGCCCCTGAAATTGATGGCCTGGTCTTTGTCGACTCAGATAAGCAGTATGAAGCCGGCACATTAATTGATGTAAAAATCACTGACTCTAGTGAACATGATTTATTTGCGGTTGAAGTTTAGGTTATTGACTCTGTTTATTCTGCGAAACAGATTTTTGTTTATGCTTTCACTGCCTACGTTTTTATGGGCTTAGATCAATATGTATGCTTAAAAAATATTTTAAGCTCCAACTTCACTATTTCGAATAATAACTATGACTACACTCGCTGATACCCGTCGTGAATATGATTTTAGCAGCTTAAGCAAAAAGCAGTTAAATCAGAACCCTATTGAACAACTGACACTTTGGCTGGAACAAGCCAAGCAGGCAGAGTTTAAAGATGCCACTTGCATGACACTCTCAACGACTGATAAAAATGGCATGCCCGATGCGCGTATTGTATTACTTAAACAGATCGATGACTCTGGTTTAAGCTGGTATACCAATTATGCCAGTCACAAAGGGCAACAGCTGTTAGATAACCCACAAGCTTGTCTGCTTTTTTACTGGCGTGATGTCGATCGTCAGGTAAAGATCCAGGGTAAAGTTGAAAAATTAACTGCCAAGGAAGCGGAAGAATACTTTCACTCTCGTCCATTGGAAAGCCAGTTTAGTGCGGCAGCATCCAATCAGAGTCAACCAATTGATTCTCGAGAGACACTGGAAAACAAATTAGAACAGCTTAAAATAATCAATGCCGATGCTGTAGATAGACCTGAAAGCTGGGGTGGTTACCGGTTACTGGCAGATTCATTTGAGTTTTGGCAAGGGCGTGAAAACAGATTACATGATCGTTTTACTTATTCAAAGGATAATACAGGCAGCTGGCTAATAACTCGCCTTCAGCCATAATCTGGTATAATTCGATTACAAACCTGACTGCGCAGGCGTTGCCTGTGCTACTTCCTCCCAATACAGAACTAGATTTAATATAGAGTTAAAAAATATGAGTGACAAAATTCTAATAACCGTCGGTAAAGTTAAAATAGAAGCCAAACTACTCGACACCCCTACTGCCAGAAACATTAAAGATGCACTTCCTTTTGGCAGCAAGGCATCTACATGGGGACAAGAGGTGTATTTTGAAACACCCGTAATGGCAGAGCTTGAAGACGAAGCAAAAGATGTAGTCAAAGCTGGTGAGATAGCTTTCTGGGCTGATGGAAGCATCATTGCTATAGGGTTTGGAAAAACACCGGCATCTCAGGGGGATGAAATTCGTCTAGATAAAAAAGCCAATATCTGGGCACATGCAGTTACGGATGTGACTTTATTAAAACCCTGCAAAGCAGATGATTTTGTCTTTATAGAAATGATTTAAACAGACAATATGTCATGACAATAATCCCAGCCTCAACACCGAGATTATTGTTATGGAAGATTTAACACCTTAATTTATCAACACCGACTAAGCCAACCAAACCACTATATTGAAGATTAATTATTTTCCCTATACTGCCTTAAAAAACGATCCATCTTCTCCATTACACCATCCATATCTTCTCGACGTGATAAGAAGACTAATCTGAAATGATCCGTTTTGGGCCAGTTAAACGCCGTACCCTGCACTAACAAAACTTTTTCCTGTTGCAATAATTGTAAAACGAACTTTTGATCATCTTCAATTCTGTATATTTCGGGATCCAGTTTTGCAAATAAATACAACGCACCTTTTGGTCTTACGCAACTAACACCTTCCAGCTGATTTAACATCTTCCAGCTGTAATCCATTTGCTCGTATAAGCGCCCACCGGGTTTGACCAGATCGTTAATGCTTTGATAACCACCCAACGAAGTTTGAATTGCATGCTGACCCGGTACGTTTGAGCATAAACGCATTGATGCCAGTAACTCCATGCCTTCAATAAAATCACGTGCATGATCTTTAGCACCACTAATAACCATCCACCCGGCGCGGAAACCTGCAACTCTGTAGGACTTTGATAAACCGTTAAAACTGATCATTAACAAGTCATCAGCCAATGAGGCTAAAGCAATATGCACGGCATCGTCGTAAATTATCTTGTCATAAATTTCATCTGCGAAAACCACCAGATTATGTTTTCGAGCAATTTCAAGCAACGCAAGCAGCGTTTGTTTTGTATATACCGCACCTGTTGGGTTATTAGGATTGATAACTACTATGCCACGGGTTTTAGGCGTGATTTTACTTTCTATATCCGCAATATCTGGTTGCCATTCATTTTCTTCATCACACATATAATGCACAGGATTACCGCCAGATAAACTAACTGCCGCTGTCCATAAAGGGTAATCCGGTGCTGGAATTAGCATTTCGTCATCATTATTCAATAACGCCTGCATTGACATGACGATTAATTCGCTGACCCCATTACCGATAAAGATATCATCTACATCTACATCGTCAGGAAAACCCTTCTCCTGACAATATTGCATGACTGCTTTTCGAGCGTAATACACACCTTTAGAATCTGAATACCCCTGACAATTAACCAGATTACGCATCACATCCTGAATAATTTCATCTGGTGCACATAAGCCAAACGGCGCAGGGTTACCTATATTTAATTTGGTAATGCTGTGACCTTCTTCTTCAAGGCGCTTGGCTTCCTGTAATACAGGGCCACGAATGTCATAACAAACCTGATTTAATTTGTCGGATTTTAGTATGGTGGTCATAAAATTATTAATTGTTCAAAGGTATTTAAGTTATGCCATCATACAATCTGCAAATTTATATATAAAGTGATTTTGATGAATATAGTATTAGTCGACAGTGGGCAGCTTTCAGGTATGCCTGAATTTCCTCCCGTTAACCTGCCCAAATTTGCCTGGTTAGAGTATGTCGACTTAACCGAAGATGGTGTTGATGATCGCTGCTGGCGCGCAGATATTATTGTAAGCACCAATACAACAATTAATGCAAAAGTCATTAGCGAAACCTTTAAGCTGAAATTATTAATCGCTGCGGGAGATAAAAGTGACCATATTGATTTAGCGGCTGCAAAAAAACGAGGAATTCCTGTTTGCAATATTCCGGGGTTAACCGGAGATACGCCTGAAAATGCGCAAAAAATTGCTGAGCAGATTATCGATACAATACACGCATGGTTAGATGAAAAACCAATTAATATAATTGATTAAACCATCTAAATGAGTATAATTCTCATTTAGAAAACTCCCAAGGAGCACCATATGAATGACTTGATAGAAACCTTACTTGACTGCCCTAACCTTAGTCTACGATTACTTGATTCAAAAACAGGGCGTTCTGTAAAAACAGTTAATCATGATCAACTTCAAAAAATTATTGTAGATCAACAAGTTAGCTGCACTAAAGATTGTGGGAACATGAGCTGTCATAATCGCTCAATTGATGAATAGATACACAATAGCGCCTGCTCATCAGGCACACAGCCTGAATGAATTATGCCTTTCTTCTTGCTCTGACGGCTTCAGCCAATTCCCTTAATAAAACGTCTGTTTCATCCCATGCAATGCACGCATCGGTTATGCTTTGCCCGTAAGTTAAATTATTCTTGTCTTCTACGTTCTGGCGGCCTGATACCAGGTGACTCTCAAGCATAACACCCATAATATCGTTATTACCTGAGCTTATTTGCCCGGCAACATCACGACACACATCTAACTGACGGTTATGATCTTTTTCGCTATTTGCGTGAGAACAATCAACCATTAAATGAGAGCTCTGCCCATTCGCCTGTAATTGTTGCGCAGCCTGTTTCACATTTTCAGCATCATAATTAGGTGCTTTACCGCCACGTAGAATGATATGGCAGTCTTCATTTCCCGTTGTAGAGAAAATAGCTGAGTGCCCCTGCTTGGTTAACGACATAAAAACATGTGGACGCGAAGCTGCCTGTATTGCATCTATAGCTACCTTTAGGCCACCATCCGTTCCATTTTTAAAGCCAACAGGGCAAGATAATCCTGAAGCCAGTTCGCGGTGCCCCTGACTCTCAGTTGTTCTGGCACCGATTGCACCCCAGCTAACCAGATCAGAAATATACTGAGGGCTAATTAAGTCCAGATACTCTGTTCCGGCAGGTATTCCCATATCGGCAATATCCAGCAATAAACTACGAGCCTGACGAAGACCATGATTTATATTAAAACTATCATCCAGATGGGGGTCGTTTATTAACCCTTTCCAACCCACCGTTGTACGTGGTTTTTCAAAGTAAATACGCATAACAATACATAGATCGTCAGCCAGCTCATCAATAAGCGGTTTTAATAACCGCGCATATTCTCTGCCCGCTTCAGTATCGTGTATGGAACAGGGACCTACAATAACGAGCAGGCGATCACTCTCTGACTGAAGTATTTCATGTATAGCCTGACGAGCTACATGCACCGTATCAGATGCGGCATCTGTTATGGGATACTCCCTGTGTAACTCTTCTGGAGGTAGTACTTCCTGCAGGCCGGATATGCGTAAATCGTCAGTTTTATACTTCATTAAAATTCATTTTGGGTTAATTGAGCAGGGCATTATATATGATGATGGCGGCCACATAAATATCAGGACAGTTAAATAATGCAATCTGGTCTTATTTCAGTTCAGACAGCCAGTTATGAAACTGGTTCAGGTTATCAAATTGCTGCTCGGGTTCCGGCTCACTAAGATTCCAGGTTTGAGCAAATCGCTTAAGCCAGACAGTATCTATACCGGCATTTCTGGCACCCTGAATATCATGCAATGGATGATCTCCAACATGTATAGTTTGTTGCGGGCTCACACCCGCCATTTTCATAGCAGTAACAAACATCGCAGGATCGGGTTTTGAAGCTTGCACATCAGCAGCTGAGACCTGAAAATCAAAATAGTCTGATAAGCCCGTTTTACTGATATGAGCATTACCGTTTGTTAAAGCAACTAACGTGTAGTTTTTTTTCAATTCAGATAAAACAGGCAGTACATCGTCATACAGATCTACTTTTTGCCGCGCCTCATAAAACACATTAAACGCCGACTCCACCCAAGCATCTGTATCACCAGTTTCAGCTGCCAACTGTTTTAAATGTACTTTTCTAGCTGCTGATAAATCATGCATTAATTCTGGTTGTTCCTGAATCAGCAACTTACGTTTTGTGCGTAACTGTTCAATATCATAAACTTGTGCAATCTCAGGTTTATTCTCACTTAACCAACTGTAAAGTGTTTGTTCTGCAAACTGTATGGTTGGCATACAAGGCCAGAGCGTATCATCTAAATCAAAACAGATTAATTTATACATCAAACTATCGTGTAATTACCACATACGCAGGTGATGAAAAAGATTTTTGAAACTCTTTCAGCAACAACCTTGCCTGATCTCGCTCTGCAAATCGACCTACCCGAACATTATATTTTGTAGCGCCTGAACTAGAAAGAAAACTACTCACATATGCATCAAACTGTTTAGCGGCCAGTTTATCGATAAAACTATTTGCATTAGCTTCACTGGCAAACATTCCCGCTTGTATTGAGTAAACTTTTTTCTCAACATCAGCATCATCTGACTCTAAAGACGTCTGCACATCATTTATATCAGAACCAGCTTCATTTTTATTACTAACGACGGTATTTGAATTGTTTTGTGCTGAAATTTCTTCTTTTTGAGCTGCTTCTTTTCTTGCTTGTTCTTTTTTGGCCAACTCTTTTTTAGCGAGTTCTTTTCGAGCTTTGTCTTTTTTAGCTGCCTCTTTCTTGGCCGCTTCTTTTCGGGCCAGTTCTTTTTTAGCCGCTTCTTTCTTAAGCGCTTCTTTTCTGGCTAACTCTTTTTTAGCTACTTCCTTTTTTGCTTGTTCTTTTTTTTCTGCCGCTTTTTTTGCAGCCATTTCTTTTTTCTGCTGTAAACGCCTTTTTTCAGAGGCTTCATCTTGCTTTTTAGATTCAGCGATTAAATTTTCCTGACTAACCTCATTTTCAGCCTGGGCAGTATCCACTTCTGAATCAGCATTCTGGTTTGCCTGTATTGGTAACTCTACAGTTGTCGATAGTTGAGAGCCAAAATAATAGCCCAACATAAAGGCAAAAAGTAAAGCACCCGCCAGCATCATAACTGCGTTTTTTATTTGATCTTCATTGATTACAAATGCTTTCATTTTATATTTTATCTCTTTAATTTGTTAAGATTTCCGGTAATTAAACTCAACCGAAAATTGACTATTTCCTGCATTCCATTGAAGTCAGGTATTTCTGTAACTGTTTAAATAAGGCTAGATTTGCGGCAGCCATAACTGATCTGGGGGCTAATGTCTTTTTAAACACCTTATCGCCACCAAATGTTTTAGCGCAACCACCTGCTTCAGTTAAAATTAGCTGACCGGCAACATAATCCCAAAGTTTTTGCCCACCATGTATATTAATCTGGCAACGCCCTACTGCTAACCAACACCAGTCTAGCGCACCCGAGCCAAAATTGCGCTGTGAAGCATAAGGGTGCTCACGTGAAAGGCAAACCCGCATCTCAGGCTTAAGTCGTTTAAAATCAATTTGTGCTGTGCATTGGTGTAAAAAGTCTCTTTCAGTCTGACTCTTCAAAGGCTGATTATTCAACCAGGCCCCTTCCCCTTTAATCGCAGTAAACGTTTCATCTCTATTCGGGTCATAAATCAAACCTAGCACAACTTCAGAATTTATAACTAACGCTATTGAAACAGAGAAAATGGGAATTCCGCTGGCAAAATTACTTGTGCCATCAAGCGGATCCAATACCCACAGCCCTGCAGCATCACTATCCAGTTGCAGCTGCTGCTCTGCTTCTTCCATTTCTTCGCCTAGTATCACGTATTCTGGCCAATGTTGTTGAAGGCTAACAATCATCGCTTTTTGCATTTCAGAGTCAGCTTCAGTCACCAGGCTACCATCTTGCTTAAAACTATACGCCACCTGATTATAACGGGGCATAATTTGCTCAGCAGCATGTTGTTTAATTATTTCTTCTAACTGTTTTAAAATGTTTTTCATGAATAGTTAAATAACTTTAGTAAACAAAGCGATTGATTCCACATGTGCGGTGTGTGGAAACATATCCATTACTCCCGCACTTTCCAATGTATAACCGTATTCATGCACTAATATATGTGAATCACGCGCCAATGTTGCCGGATTACAGGAAACATACACAATTCGTTTTGCGTTTAATATGCCAATATATTTGAGCATTTCCATAGCACCCGATCTAGGTGGGTCGAGCAATATTTTATCGTAAGTCTGATTAACACCTGCCTTGCATAACCAAATTTCATTTGATATATCCTGAGATAAGTCTGCGGCAAAAAACTCACAATTTTCAATATTATTTCTCTGTGCATTTTCACGGGCCTTAACGACCATACTTTCTGCGCCTTCGACCCCGGTGACCTCTGCACACTGCCTTGCCATTGCCAGGGTAAAGTTACCCAGACCACAAAACAAGTCTAATACCTTATCTTGTGGAGCCAGTTCTAACATTTGCAACGCATTACTCACCATTGACTGGTTTATTTCACTATTTACCTGAGTAAAGTCATTAACCTGGAATTCAATTGTGACCTGCTGATCCTCTAATGTATAACTTAAAGCTGGCGGGTCTTCAGGCCACAAAGGCGTTATTGTATGCGGCCCACCGGATTGCAACATGATCTGTAATCCATTCTCTTTAGCAAAATCAATTAAAGCGACTTTGTCACTTTCACACAAATCTTCTAGATGTCGAAAAACCAGAGCTGTTTTTGTATCATCTACTGCAACTTCTATCTGAGGGATACTTTGTCTGGCTTTCATTGTTACCAACAAATCAGATAAATCTGTAATACGCAAACCCACAGATTCATGCAATACAGCGCAATTAAGTATATCGGCTAGAAAGGAATTTCCTTTTTCACGAAAACCAACCAGCACTTTGTCTTTTTTATGCACATATTTCACACCTAATCGTGCCTTTTGCCGATAGTGTTTTACCGGCCCTCTTAATGGCTGTAAAGTATTTTTCGGCTCCACTTGCCCCAGATACTTAAACTGATGCATCAACGCATCCTGTTTACTGTGTATCTGTGCTTCATGATTTTGATGCTGCAGACTACAACCACCACACACGGTAAAGTGCTCACAAATAGCCTCAACTCTATCTGCTGACGCTTTTAATATATTAACGGCCCGACCTTCATCAAATTTTTTGCTCATTCGACTGTATTTAAACTCAACGACTTCGCCTGCAAGTGCAAAATCAATAAAAACAACCTTACCTTCAATATGAGCAACGCCTCTACCTTCTGGACTCAATGACTCTATGGTAGCCTCAACAAGTTCTTCAGGCAGGCGTTTTCTACGTACTCTTCTTTTTGACATATAATAAATTCTTTCTGTAATTCAAGGCTTAGCTGGCTAAACAATCAACTGAACTAACAATATTTCTGTACTGATAAATTAGTTAGTGGATTTAATTTTAAGCAGGGAAAACACCCGTAGATAAATAACGGTCCCCGCGATCACAAATGATAGATACGATGACAGCATTTTCAACCTGTTCACATAGTTTTAATGCTGCCGCTACTGCTCCACCTGAGGAAATTCCGCAAAAAATACCTTCTTCAGACGCTAAACGTCGAGTTGTTTCCTCTGCTAATTGCTGCCCGATATCTATCGTCAAATCCACACGGTTTTCATCAAAAATACCTGGTAAATACTCCTTCGGCCAGCGGCGAATACCTGGTATTTTTGAACCTTCTTCGGGCTGTACGCCAACTATTTGAATCTCGGCATTTTGCTCTTTAAGGTAACGCGAGGTTCCCATTATGGTTCCTGTTGTGCCCATCGCACTAACAAAATGCGTGATCTTACCTTTAGTATCACGCCAGATTTCTGGCCCTGTGCCTTCATAATGCGCCACTGGATTATCCTGATTATTGAACTGATCTAGCACTATTCCCTTACCAGCAGACTGCAATTGCAGAGCAAGGTCACGTGCACCTTCCATGCTCTGTTCCTGAGTAACACTGATCAATTCAGCCCCATATGCCTTCATACTGGCTCGACGTTCTTCACTCATATTATCTGGCATAATTAGAATCATTTTATACCCCTTAATTGCTGCCGCCATAGCAAGTGCAATACCCGTGTTACCACTGGTAGCTTCAATTAAGGTATCGCCAGGTTTAATTTCACCCCGTTCTTCAGCCAGTTTAATCATGCTCATAGCAGGTCGATCTTTCACAGATCCTGCAGGATTATTGCCTTCCAGCTTAACCAGCACAATATTATTATTGGGTACAAGCCTTTGCAGGCGTACCAACGGGGTATTGCCGACAAAGTTTTCTAAGGTCGGAAATTCTTCAGAATGCATAAATATAGTCACTTTCAAAATTAGTTTTTACAACAAAAGCTGCTAGAATCAACTCTATAATCATAACGCCTCGGGGAATTCAGAACATTATCACATAATTAGGGGCCTCCTAAAATTAAATCAATGAGTCGCTGTAAACACTAAATGAATTCAAATATACCTTTTCTCGGACTGTTATTAGTACCGACAAGCCTTTTAGCCATAAATTCAGATGATACTCTTGCCATGCTCGGCTCAGAGGAAATGTATCTAGATGATATGCCGATTATTATCTCAGCAACACGCTTGTCTCAGCCGCTTAACGAATCTCCCGTTGCAACTACAGTAATTGACCGACAAATGATTGATGCGTCAGGGGCGAAAACCATCCCGGATATTCTGAGACTGGTACCTGGTTTTACAGTCGGTTATTTAAATGGAAATAATCCCGTTGCAACCTATCATGGGCATAGTGATAGAGAGTCTAGCCGTATACAACTGATTATAGATGGTCGCTCAGTTTATTTACCAACTCTAGCAGGCGTCTCCTGGTCAGATCTCGTAGTAACAATAGATGATATAGAGCGCCTGGAAGTAATTAGAGGCCCAAATGCCTCCACTTATGGTAATAACGCTTTTTTAGCTGTCGTCAGCATAACAACTAAACATGCTTCAGAGGATCAGGGGCACTATATTAAAAGTACTGCGGGATCACATGATACAGCCGATGTGTTTTATCGCTTTGGCGGCCAGTCTAATGATCTGGACTATCGCGTTTCAATAGGAACAAAAAACAACTCTGGAACCGACCTGCTAAATGACTTCACTGAAACAGATTACCTGAGTTATCGTCTCGATTATCAAATTAACTTATCAACTCAACTCTATTATGCTGGAGGCGCACAAGATAGCACTTACGGCGATATTCTTGAGTTTGTAGGTGATGTTGATAATGACTTTGATGTGAAAACTGCATTTCAACAACTCCGGCTTGAACACAATTTTGAAAATGAAACGAGTTTATCCGTTCAGTACTATTACAATACGACCAATAGTTTTGAATCATCTTTTATAGGCACCGTTGATGTATCGCCTTTGGGCCTCGACTCATTTGATATTTACGATACCTTTGACCTGACTTCAGAGCGCCATGATTTAGAAATTTCTTACTACTACCAGCCACTTGAGTCACTTCGCTTAGTTTCAGGCACCAGTGTTAGGCTCGACAAAGTAGGTGCTAATAATGTATTTGATCCATATGCTGATAATAGTCTTTTATTATATAGAGCATTCACCCATGGTGAACTTAGCTTTACAGAAGACTGGATATTGAATGCCGGTCTAATGGTTGAAAACAATGATATTTCAGGCACTGATGTTGCACCCAGACTTGCTTTAATACACCACCTTACTGAAAACCATACTTTCAGGTTAGGCGCATCAAAGGCAACTCGAACACCCACCATATTCGACGAATCAGCTTATGTGGCTTTAGAGCAAGTTCTCACAAGAAATGATGGGCAACCACTCGCTGCAAATGACCCGATAGTAGGTATATTAGGTAGTGACCAACTCGTGGATGTTGAAATATTCTCTCCAGGGAATGTAAGTTCAGAGGAAATAACTAGCTTTGAATTTGGCTGGATGATGAACTTTCTTAACAATAAACTCGTTCTCGATTTTAAGTTCTTTAAAGATGAAATTAACTCCCTTATATCAGGTATTAGTCAATTAGAAAATGTCCCAAATGAAAATATAGATAACCTGAATACCGCGCTTTCTATACCTTATGACCCAACTGATCCAAACTTTATTTCCGCAAATGTGATTGGTAACCCAGGTGCTGCTTTTTTTGGAAACGCCGCAAAAACGGATACACAGGGGTTTGAAGCTTATAGCGACTACCAGATAACATCTGATTTACGTTTATATACATATTATGCCTATGTTGAGATAACTGCAGAGATAACAGAACCCAGCCTTTCTGCAAAAGACCAAACACGAATAGTAGGGCGGTTAGAAGAATCCTCACCAAAACAAAGCTTTGGTATTATGTTAATGAAGCAATGGGCGAATAAGCTGAATACAAGTCTTTCAATATATCATGTAAAAGATATGGACTGGTTAGATCGCACCAGTAATCGAACAGATTCGACTCAAGATTACAAAGATAGATCTGCAGAAGATTATACTAAAGTCGATTTAGTTATACGAAAATCACACAAAATATCTGGCGGGCGTATAGATTTTTCTTTAATAGTTCAAAACCTGGGCGGGACACATTTTGATTATACACAAACCAGTTTTAATGACCCTGCACAACAGAGCGTTAAAATCCCAGGTAGTGAACAAGACAGAAGAGGATACTTTGAACTTGCCTTCAAGTTCAATTAAGCAGAATAATTAACAGTAAATTGAATGGTAAAAGCTCACACCTTAACCAGGCTAAATTACAGGAATAAAGTATTACACGGAATGATTCAAGGCACATTACTAAATTGCAGCATAGACAGCCAAAGAACTAATGGTCTAACGCCATTAAATTTCTTTGTGTCTGATATTACGCGGTTAGTAATTTCGATTCTTTTTTTGTTATCAGCTAATTGCATTCATGCAAACACAACTGAAAAAAACATACTTATTGTTTACCAAAAATCGCAAGGCTTTAGCCAACAACTTATTGATCATCTACAACTAAAGCTTCCTAAACAAGGCTACCTCGTAAGCAAAATGTTACTAAAGCCACATCAATTAGACATAATAACCTTAAAAAAACATTCTCTATTAATTGCTGTAGGCAGTCAGACAACTAAGGCCCTGTTGGAAAGCAATATTAGTACACCTATATTAAGCGTCCTAATTCCAAGGCACATTTCAAAATCTTTACAAACTAGATTTCCACGCAAAAACAACTGGAGTCGAATACTTATTGACCAGCCTTTAGATCGTCAATTTAACTTAATTACAGTACTTTTAGGCTCAAATAAAACATCAGGAATATTACTTGGCCCATACACAAAAGATTTAACTAAATCATTGCAAAAAACCTCCATTAAAACTTCTCAACAGATAAACATTGAAGAAATAAAAAACACAGATGAACTTACCTCCTCCCTTAAAGCATTAAGCAATAAGTCGAATGTGCTTTTGACGCTTCCAGATCCTATCATCTACAATAAAAGCACAATAAGAGGTATTTTATTATTAGCCTATCGAAACAAGCTTCCTATCATTGGTTTTTCACAAGCTTATGTTAAAGCAGGTGCAATCGCTGCTGTTTATTCTAAACCTGAACAAATAAGTAACCAGATAAGTAATATCGCCAGTTTGTTCTTCATAAATAACAACTTTGATCAAAAAGAATATTATCCAGATGAATTTTCCGTCGCATTGAACAAAAAAATTGCCAGATCTCTGGGAATCAAACTTGCCACGAACAAAGCCATTACCCAACAAATTAAAAAAGCTGAGAAAAGGCAATGAAAAACTGGGGCATCAATAAACGAGTCATGTTTTTGGCACTATTACCAACACTGGTAATAACTATTACGCTTGCATCCTACTTCAGCTTTAACCGATATAGTTATATTGAAGAAGCACTTCACATTAAGGGGCAACTTATTGCCGACAATCTGTCACCAGCAAGTGAGTATGGTGTGTTTGCAGGCAACCTGGAAATACTCGAGAACCTGATTAATAATACATTAAAAGAAAGCGATATAACCAATATCACCATTAGCAATACATATAATGAAGTACTGATTAGTCGCACACGAAAAATAAAGCCACCTGAAACAGTTTTACCCATTTTCACAAATCCAAAAGAGTTTAAATATACTGCAAAAATCATAGGTAGTGATTTAAACATAGATGATTATGGAGAACTTTTCGTAGACAACACCTCTGATACACTGCCATCCAGCACATTGGGATATGTGCACGTCACACTGAACAATCAATCCACGCAGGTACAACAATTAGATAGTTTAATTAAAGGATTTTTAATTACATTTGTTGGTTTATTTATAACCGTCTTTCTTGCTATCAGCATCAGCCGAAGTGTTGTTAACCCAATTCAACGACTAACAGATGCTGTTAAAAGAATTGCCCAGGGAGAATTAAACACTCGTATAAAAATAGACAGTGGTGGAGAAATCGGCTCACTTGAAGAAGGTGTGAATAAAATGGCAAGTGAAATGCAGTTAATTCGTGCCGAATTATTAAGCCAGGTTAACAACACAACCGCTGATTTAAAGAAAACCCTTGAAGAACTTGAAATACAAAACATTGAAATTGATCTTGCAAGAAACCAGGCAATATCAGCAAGCAAAATAAAGTCTGAATTTTTAGCTAATATGAGTCATGAAATTCGTACACCAATGAATGGTGTAATTGGTTTTACAGAATTACTTGGAAAGACCCAGTTAACCGATGAACAGGATGATTTTGTAAACACTATCCGTAGCTCAGCCAGCAACCTGCTAACAATCATCAATGATATTCTGGATTTTTCAAAAATTGAATCTGGAAAGCTGAATATTGAAAACATTAACTTCAGTCTTGATGATGTAATGGATGAAATCATTACCATGTTTGCACCTATGGCTTACCAGAAAGACATTGAGCTAATTTATCACCCTTCATCAAAACTACCTGAAAATATTTCTGGTGACCCGTCTCGTATTCGACAAATATTAATTAATTTAATAAGTAATGCTGTGAAATTCACACAGACTGGTCACGTCATTATACGTGTTCTTGTAGAGACACAAGCAAACAAAGAAGAAATTATTAGATTTACAGTCACCGATACTGGTATGGGCCTGGATGAAATAAGTAAACAACGCTTATTCACCGCTTTTACTCAGGCAGACACTTCAATTAGCCGAAATTTTGGTGGTACAGGACTTGGTCTGGTAATTTCCAGAAAGCTTGCTGAATTAATGAATGGTGAAATTGGCTTTGAAAGCAATCTGAATAAAGGCTCCAGCTTCTGGTTTACTGTACCACTATCATCTAATCAAACGACACTTATTAACGTTGAAAACAGCTCCGAGTTTAAGGTTATACTTTTTGAGTCCATTGATCAGCATAAAATTGCGAGTCGTGCTTTATTAAATAGTTTAGGAATAGTTACCATAGAAACTGGGCGTATTGAAAAAATACCTGATTTTATCGCGGCAGATACAAACCATGAAATTATGGGTATTGTTGCGGGTATAAACAGAAGTAATTTAAAAAACAGTACGCTTTTGAAAAACCTGCATAAAACACTGCAACAAACAGGTATTCCTTACATTACACTAGCGAGTATTTTCGATATTAATGATGCTCAGGATTTAACACGCACAGGATTCAAAAAAATAATATACCGTTGTTCCAGAACCAGTTTAATTAAAAATCTAATTCAAAACACATTTAGTGCAAACAAGGAAGAAACAAGTATGACAAAAGATGATGTCACAGAATCTGTAAACACGCCAAATCTATCTCACCTTCACGTACTTTTAGTTGATGATAATAAAATAAACCTTAAATTGGCTAAAACGCTATTAGAATTACAGGGCATTCAGGTTGTCACGGCTGAAGACGGAAAAGAAGCCGTTGAATATGCTAAACATCAATACTTCCATTTAATATTTATGGATTTACACATGCCAAAACTAAATGGTTTTTCAGCCGCAAAAGAAATACGTAAAACTAACAACCCATGCAAACAAACAACAATTGTCGCATTAACAGCAAATGCAATGCCAGAAGAACAGTTGCAGGTCTTTGACTCAGGTATGAATGATATTTTACTTAAACCTATTACCGAGCAACAACTACTCGATGTCTTCACTCGCTGGATAGATACAGATAAGGCTATTACAAGTAATATACAAAATGAAACGACTCCAGCCACTCAAATATTTAATACTGAATTAGGTATTGAGTTAGCCGGAGGTAATGAACAACTGGCAAATGAACTATTCCCTATGTTAATAAGTGAGCTTCCTACACACAGGGAAAACTTATTACTCGCTAAACAGGAAAATAATACTGATGACTTAAAAAAACACATCCATAAACTACACGGCGGTACAAAATATTGTGGTGTGCCTGATTTATTAGAGTCTTCAGCCACATTTGAAAACATTTTAGACCTTAAAGATTACGAAAAAATTGATGCCACACTGGGTAGAGTTATCTCTTCAATTGATAATTTGCTTGAGTTCTATCAGGATAGCTATCAGCATCCTGAGGGCTAAGTTTGTTATTTGGCTTAATGCCAGATTACAAACACTCCCACCTATTCTAAATTTTCAATGTTTCTTACAATCTGGCTTCTAGCATAAGCTTTTTCATATTGCTAACAGCTGGCTGTATGCCGCAAAAGAGAGCTTCGGCTATAATAGCGTGTCCAATATTGAGTTCCTGAATATTAGGTATTGACGCAATTGCCTGAACATTATGGTAATGAAGACCATGCCCCGCATTTACCTGTAGGCCCAGATCATGTGCAACATGTACCGCTTCAATAATTTTTTTAAGCTGCTTTAACTCATCATCAGGGTTTTCAGCATCTGCAAAATGACCTGTATGAATCTCAATTACAGGTGCACCGCATCGCTTAGCCGCTTCAATTTGACTTAATTCCGCATCAATAAACAAGGATACACGCACATTCGATTCAGTTAATTGTTGACAGGCTTCTGTAATACGACTTTCCTGGTTGGCTACATCAAGACCACCTTCAGTTGTTAACTCTTCTCTGCTTTCCGGTACGAGACAGCAGTCTCTGGGCTTAATTTTACTCGCAAAATCCAGCATTTCATCTGTAACGGCCATTTCAAGATTCATATGAGTTAACAACATATCTTTAAGCATCAAAACATCACTTTCCTGAATATGTCGACGATCTTCACGTAAATGTAAAGTGATTGAGTCAGCACCTGCCAGCTCCGCCTGCAAAGCTGCATGCACTGGATTAGGGTAACGGGTGCCTCTTGCCTGCCTTAAAGTAGCAACATGGTCTATATTTACACCCAGTAAAATTCTGCTTGATTCTGACATTACAGTATCCTGTTTTAATTTGATCATGTATTTTATTAGAAATATCTGTTTGTTGAAACAGCCATTATTAAATCATGAACCTAAAAGCAGAATATGGAAGTCACTCTACTTCTCTGCTATTGTCTTAGAGATAAGTATAATAACGATTACAGGGGCAAATGGGTGTTTAAACAGAGATTTTTTAGATACAGTTTGGGACTACTGATTACTTTCATTCTCTTTGCCAATGCCAGCGGTATGATTCCGCTTCGCTTTGTTGAAACACTTGAAAACCTCTCCTACGATTTTCGGCTACAACTATCCCTTCCCTCTAATGTCACAAAAAAAGTTATTATTATTGATATTGATGAAAAAAGCCTGGCTGAAATTGGTCAATGGCCATGGGAACGAAACGTACTCGGAAACATAGTTACAAATTTATTTGATTACTATGATATTAATGTTCTTGGCTTCGATATTTTATTCGCTGAAAAAGATGAAGACCCAAGTGATAAAATTTTGCAGCAATTATCTAATAGCTCTATTTCAAGTAGTGATGAATTTAAACAAATACTAAAAAACAACCAGAATATTATGCGTCGTGATGAAAGCCTTGCCAAGAGTTTGGCTAATCGAAATACAGTACTGGGGGTGATTTTTAATAACCTGGGTAAAGAGCTTTCAAAAGGAACACTTCCTCCTTCCATTCCTCAATTTACGCCGGATATTATACAATCATTCGAATTTTTAGACGCTTTAGGGTATACAGCCAATATCAATACTTTACAAAAAAACGCATTATCTGGCGGTTTTTTTGACAACCCTCTTATAGATGAGGACGGCGTATTTAGACGTGTCCCCTTATTACAATCATATGATGGAAAGTTATACCCTTCTTTGGCACTGGAAATAACCCGTGCTTCATTACAAAATAACACTTTAAAACTCGGTTATGGCGCAACCGATGAAACAAATGGCAGCCGATCATTGGAGTGGGTTTATGTAGGTGATATAGCGATTCCAGTGGATGAGCATTCAGCTGTCATGGTGCCTTATATAGGAAAACAAAAAACATTCGACTACATTTCAGCTGCTGATATTTTAAACAAATCTATACCTAGAAATTTACTAAAAGATAAAATTGCTATTTTTGGTACAAGTGCTGCCGGCTTACTAGACCTTCGAACAACCCCTCTTGAATCCGCCTACCCTGGAGTCGAAGTACACGCAAATATAATTCAGGGCATACTAGACCAGTCAATAAAACATAAACCAGAATATATAATTGGTTTTGAGCTTTTGTTACTCCTTTTATTCGGGATAATTCTTACCATTATTTTACCTATACTATCTCCGGCCTGGAGCACAATCACCGCGGTTTTCTCTATCGGTATTGTTTTATTAATGGATCATTACGCCTGGAATCAGTTAATGGTTATTATGCCAATTGCCTCGCCACTAATTTTAGTTGTGATGCTGTATATGATGAATATGTCATATGGATTCTTTGTTGAGTCACGTGGTAAGCGTCAGCTCACCCACTTATTTGGTCAGTATGTGCCACCTGATCTTGTAGATGAAATGAGCCGTAATTTAAAAGAAATAAATCTTGATGGCGAAATTCGCAATATGACAGTACTTTTTACTGATGTTAGAGGTTTCACCAGTATTTCAGAAAAAATGGAACCTAGAGAACTCACTACATTTATTAACGCGTTTCTAACACCTCTGACGGAAGTGATTCATAGAAACAGAGGTACTATAGATAAATACATGGGTGATGCAATCATGGCCTTCTGGGGGGCGCCATTAAAAGACCCGCATCATGGTAGAAATGCGCTTAATGCCGGACTGGACATGTTAAAAGCCATTAAAAAATTAAATAAAAACTTCAAAGCGAATGGCCAACCAGAAATCAAAATTGGTATTGGTGTCAACACTGGTGAAATGAATGTAGGTAACAAAGGATCTGAATTCCGTGTTGACTATACAGTACTGGGAGACGCGGTTAATCTGGGGTCACGCTTAGAAGGTTTAACAAAAAATTATGGTGTTGATTTTATAGTCAACGAATCAACCCAACATGAGGTGCCTGAGTTTGAATATCGCATGTTAGATCTTGTAAGGGTAAAGGGTAAAAATAAACCCGTTACAATTTATGAGCCAATTGATCTAGTCGATAAAGTAGATAAATCAGAACGCAAACGAATTAAAGAATTTCACCATGCGATTAAATTATACAGAAAACAAAACTGGGATGATGCAGAACAATCTATATTTCAATTAAGCCAACAGGAACCAGACAGGCTAATTTATAAAATTTATCTGGATAGAATTGCATTTTTCCGAGCAAACCCTCCTGATGAAAACTGGGACGGAGTATTTACACATACTAGTAAATAAATTCACAAGATAATCACTCGAACGGGTTAGTGGTATAGCGTCTTTGTGTACACGTTAAAGTTTTTAGCATAAACTCTATAATGATATTTTAATGCAAAAACATACGCCTTAATTCACATAACTCATAAATTTTACACTCAATCCCGCTTATCACTAAACTGAGTGTGATTAATCTCACAGATATTTTGACTATGCCTTTGTAGGATTAGGCTAATACGAAATACAACTTATAAATCCAGACTCTCTAATGAAATCACGTCATTCACAATACGATGTATCGAACACAATAAAAGTCACAGACAGCCAGGCTGTATGCGATGCCGTGTGCGATATTTTTCATAGTTGTTATCTGGCAACTGATGACAGCCGTATACGTCAGGCATTTGAAGACTTTGATAGTTTATTTGAGGGGCATTTCAACGGATTTAATGCCTGTGATACGTTCTACCATGATAAGCAACATACTCTGGACATGACTTTAGCTCTGGCTCGTCTTATCGATGGCCATGAAAGACAAAGCGACCGGGTACACACTTTCGGTGCAAAATTAACAAGCCTCGCTATTATCACCGCACTGTTTCATGATTCAGGTTATATTCGTAAATCTAACGATCAGAAATCTCACAATGGTGCTCAATATACGCCTATACATGTCAGTAGAAGTGCAAATTTTTTATATAACTATCTACATATGACTGGAATGCCTGAATTCGCAGATATTGCCGCAAATATGGTTCATTACACAGGTTATGAAGTCGCCCCTGATCAAATTCAATTACCTGACGAAAAAATGCACCTACTAGGATACATGTTAGGTACCGCCGACCTCATTGCGCAGATGTCAGACCGCTGTTATCTGGAAAAATGTAAAGAAAGATTATTCCCCGAGTTTGAACTGGGAGGTATGACAACAAGCCATGACAATGATGGCAAGCCGATTATAATATTTGAATCTGCAGAGGATCTATTGGCCAAAACACCTGTATTTTATAATTCAGAAGTTAAAGGTCGATTAGACAACCTGTTTCAACAGGTATATAAATTTGCTGAAGCTCACTTTGGTGACAGTAATTTGTATTTAGAATATCTTGATAAAAATATAGGCCACGTTGAATCACTAATTGCATCAAATACACTGGATACATTACGCAGACTGCCTCCTGATAATGCAGGAAATAGAATATTAATCCCTCACTAAACTTTTATACCTGATAAACCCTACTTAAACACCACAAAAAGAAGGGGCCCTCTTCTCTCTTAGACATCACTTTATTGCAAAGACCTCACCATTTACAGCACTGATAATAACCATTCCATCAGCTATTGCAGGTGTTGAATAGATTTTCGAGTTCACGTTATAACGCCAGCGACGTTTACCGTTTTCAGCGTATAATGCGTATAAGTAACCATCAGTACTGCCTATATAAACAGTATCTGAAGCAATAACCGGTGATGAATAAACCGAACCCTGAGATTGATACTCCCAGACACGGCCACTTTTTTCTTCATCGTAAGCATATATATAATTATCAGTACTACCTACATACACTTTATTATCTAGTACTGCTGGTGATGAAAATAACTTGCCTGCCGTCTTTTTCTTCCACTTCAACTGTCCTGTGTCGATATTAATTGCATGTAAACGTTTATCATCTGCACCAATATAAACGTGTTCACCATGCACACTGGGAGATGAGTATACCGCTTTGTTTATAGCGTAATTCCATTGCTCTTGACCTGACTTTTTATTAATAGCACGCACATAACCATTTAGTGTGCCCACAAATACCATACCATTTGAAACTGCAGGAGAGGTATAAACAACCGCTTTCGCATTAAAGCGCCATATCTCTGCACCCGTATCAGCATCAACCGCATAAACATGTTTATCCTTACTACCAAAATAAACGACTCCACCTTCAATAACGGGTGCTGAATAAATAAGACCAGCTGTTCGAAATTTCCATTTCAACTCATGACTGTCTATATCAACCGCATAAAGATAGCCATCCCAGCTGCCGATATATAATGTATCGCCTTGCACTGCTACGGATGCTTCAACATTATCTTTTGTAGCAAAGCTCCACTTCAGGTGCCCGTCATACAAATCCAGCGCATAAACAGAGCCATCTTTGCAACCAACGTATACAGTTCCGTCAGACACGATTGGTGAGGAATAAACTTTGCTCGGTGCAGAGTACTTCCATACCAGTTTATCGAGTTCTCTGGGTGCCGATGAGTTAGCCACACCTGAATGCTCAGGGTTTTCTCGAAACATCGATGTACCACCACCACAGCCGGTTAACAAGCTAACGAGTATTGCGATAAAAAAAAGAGGAAAACCCTTTAACATTTTTGGCTCCAGGATATTGATTTTTTCATTATGTAACAGACACTAGCGGATTAGTCTTTATAGATCAAGTTAACCTAAATTACATAACAGTTCATAAGAGATTGTATTTGCACAGGCTGCCACTTCATCCACTGAAATATGCTTGCCCCAACATTCGACCAAGTCACCATGCTCAGCCTGAATATCTCGTAAATCCACGGCAAACGAATCCATAGATACCCGACCGATCAAGCGGCATAATTTCCCGTTCACTAAAACGGGTGCATCGGTAGCATTACGTGGATAACCATCACCATAACCAATATTTACAATACCTACCCGCATATCTTGAGGACAGATCCAACTATCGCCATAACCAACAGACTGACCTTTCTTTAACTCATTAATTGCTATTAACTGTGCATGTAAACTCATTACTGGCTTTAGCTGTAACTCGGCGGCCGTTCTACCAAGCAAGGGTGAAGAGCCATAAAGCATAATACCCGGGCGTACCCAGTCTTGCTCTTTACACAGAGAGTTAATAATAGCACCCGAGTTAGAAATACTGGTTTGAGCTTCGTATAAATTAGAAATACTTTTAAACCGCTCAAGTTGTAATTGATTTGATTTGTGATCAGGTTGATCTGCATTTGCGAAGTGCATCATTAAACCTGTTTGGTCTATAGAGCTAATGTTTTTTAGGCGCTGATAACTCGTTTCCACTTCATCGAGCTGAATACCTAAACGTCCCATGCCGGTATTTATTTTTAACCACACATCTATATTCGTTTTTTGTTCACTGGACTCTAATAAATCTATTTGCCAGCACTGACTAATAGCGGGCCGTAAGGCATACTTAAAAACCGCCTGTAACTGATCTGAGTCAGAAAAACCCTGAAACACGGTAATCGGTTTATCAATTCCGTTCTTACGCAAAGCTATAGCTTCAGATATTTGTGCAACAGCAAAGCCATCTGCAGATGTCAGGCTTTTGGCCACCTGTAACATTCCGTGACCATACCCATTAGCCTTGATAACGGGCATAATTTTACTGTTAGATATGTATTTTTTTACCTGCTGGAAGTTAAACTGCAAAGCAGCCAGATCAATTGTAACTTTTGCAGATCGGTTACTTGCCATCAGAAAAGGTATCCGCGAATATTTTATTCAAAACCATTTGATGAATACATTTCAGGACTATAATTTTCAAATTTTGTAAACTGCCCCAGAAATGTTAAACGCGTTGTGCCAATAGGGCCATTACGTTGTTTACCTACAATTATTTCAGCAATGCCCTTATCAGTAGTATCTTCATTATAAACTTCATCACGATAAATAAAGACTATTACATCCGCGTCCTGCTCAATAGCACCTGACTCACGTAAATCTGACATAACTGGTCGTTTATTTGGGCGCTGCTCTAAACTACGATTAAGCTGTGATAAAGCGATAACCGGTACTTCGAGCTCCTTTGCTAAGGCTTTTAATCCTCGTGAAATTTCAGAAATTTCATTGGTACGATTTTCAGATGATCCAGCTACCTGCATTAACTGAAGGTAATCGATTACGATTAAACCCAAACCATGTTCTCGTTTTAATCGCCTGGCACGGGCGCGTAAATCAGTGGGTGACAATGCAGGGGTATCATCAATAAACACCTTAGCCTCTGATAGCAGAGATACTGCAGAGGTTATTCTTGGCCAGTCTTCATCATTCAATTGCCCCGTACGTAAACGATGCTGGTCAATACGCCCCATCGATGAAATCATCCTCATGGCTAAAGACTCTGCGGGCATCTCCATACTAAAAATAGCAACAGAAGTGCCTTGTGCAATGGCTGCATTTTCAGCAATATTCATTGAAAAGGTTGTTTTACCCATGGAAGGTCGACCAGCCACAATAACCAGATCCCCTTTCTGCAACCCACTCGTTTGCTCATCGAAATCTTTAAAACCAGTAGTAACACCGGTAAGTGTGCCTTCTTGCTCAAACAGTTTATCTATTTGCTCTACGGTAGTGGTTAATAGTTGTTTAATTCCCTTAAAGCCGCTATTAGCATGACTACCCTGCTCTGCAATCGTGAAAACACGGCGTTCCGCCTCATCCAGTAGCTCTTTGCTCTCGCGCCCTTCTGGGTTAAAAGCACTACCCGCTATATCGGTACCTACTTCGATGAGTTGCCTGAAAACTGAGCGTTCATGCACAATATCTGCATAAGCACGTATATTCGCGGCACTGGGTGTATCTTTGGCAAGCTGCCCTAAATAGGCCAGACCACCTGCATCATCAAGTTCATGGGTTTTAGATAATTCATCAGACAGTGTTACAACATCAAAAGGCTTATCTGCGGCTTCCAGCTTGGCAATACTACGAAAAATAAGACGATGATCATGACGATAAAAATCTTCTTCTGTAATACGGTCAGCTATCTGTTCCCAAGCTCTTTTATCCAGCATAAGCCCACCGAGCACCGCCTGTTCACCCTCAATAGAATGAGGTGGAACTTTCAAATTTTGTGTAGGCGCATCAGCGACCTGATAATCGTTATTAGTAGGATAAGTTAATGATTCGGGCATAATATTCGTGCAAGCTGGATGGTCAATTAGTTTGCCTTTTCAGGAGCAGGACTGCAATAAATTTCAGGATAAAATGATATATATCAGCAATTTTTTTTATAATTGATTGATCCATGATGTTATCGAAATAATTGAATCGCTTGAAAAAGCAAAAGATTAACGCAAATAGAACCATTTTATTTTCTCGACGTAATTTTACCCTGCCATGACACATCTCCCTCGAGAAAAGGTCGCAGCTTTTTGCGCCCTGCCCCCTTAACCCAGACAGAGTAGAGAGCTGACCCCGTAAACCTCTTGATGGCATCAAAACAGGGGACAGAGCGGGAAAGATGCTCAGTCCCCGAGGGAAATGTACTGGTGATTGACAGTTTCTGATTATTTCTAGGCTTCCAGTGACAGTAGAACTAAACGGGCCAGGAATAAATACCCTATATTATTATTTTCTTTTAATAAATCATTTGCGTAATGCTTTATAATTCTAAATTCGTTTAATTATGATAATCACACATGCCTAACTTAGAAAACGATCCGACAATCCAGCTTGCCTTAGACCTTATTTCTCGTTCATCAGTGACCCCTGAAGATAAGGGCTGCCAGCCACTTATGACAGATAGGCTTGAAAAACTGGGTTTTGAAATAGAAAATTTACGCTTTGCAGATGTCGATAATTTCTGGGCCAGAAAAAATAAAAACGGCCCTCTTCTTGTTTTTGCCGGGCATACAGACGTTGTTCCAACTGGACCGGTTGAAAAATGGGATGTACATCCTTTTAAACCTGAAATTATTGACGGCGTCTTGTACGGACGAGGAGCGGCTGATATGAAAGGCAGCCTGGCCTCAATGATTACTGCATGTGAAAACTTTATCTCTGAGCACCCAGACCATAAAGGATCTATTGGCTTTTTAATAACCAGTGATGAAGAAGGCCCATCGATTAATGGCACGGTAAAAGTCATTAAACACCTTGAGGCGCGTGGTGAAAAAATAGATATGTGTCTGGTAGGGGAACCTTCGAGCACCAACAAACTGGGCGACGTTGTAAAAAATGGCCGCCGTGGCTCATTGTCTGGTAATTTAACCGTTCTGGGTAAGCAGGGTCACGTGGCTTACCCTCACCTCGCTGAAAACCCAATTCACACAGCCGCACCTGCATTAACCGAATTGACAGCCGAAGAGTGGGATAAGGGTAATGATTTTTTTCCCGCAACAAGCTTCCAGATTTCCAATATGAATTCAGGTACCGGTGCGAATAATGTTATACCCGGAGAATGTAAGATCATGTTCAACCTTAGGTTCTCCACCGAACTGACTGAAGATCAAATCAAACAACGGGTTGAAGCCATTCTAAATAAGCATAATTTGAAATATGAACTGCAATGGGTTTTATCTGGGCACCCTTTTTTAACCCCTAAAGGTGAACTGGTAGAAGCCACCTGTAAGGCAATTAAAGATATTTGCGGATATGAGACAGAACTCTCAACAGCGGGTGGTACTTCAGATGGCCGTTTTATCGCACCAACAGGAGCCCAGGTTCTTGAACTTGGCCCCCTCAATGCCACTATTCATCAGCTCAACGAACACGTAAAAGCTGAAGATTTAATTACACTTTCAAAAATTTACCAGCGAATGATGGAACATCTACTATTATAAAGAGTAGAAGACCCCCTAAAAGCAACCATAATAAAGTAATAAAAAGGGCCTATAAAAATGAACCGCGAAAAAGTTGTCTTTAGTTTTTTTATGATTCTCGCACTCACCCTGAACTTCGGTTTTTTTGCTGGTGAAGTTGATAACCCAAGCCACCATAATGTTTATGAGCTATTTGCTGTAATCATCGTAAACCTGATAGCAACCGTGCTTAAATTTGGTGACCGTTCACAAATGGGTGCAATGCTACTGGCTACCAGTCTGGTTGCCTTAGTGCAATTATTTTCTGCCTCCATTGTATGGGCTTACGTGGTCAATATACAGGGTAATGAAATGACACCAGACACCATGTCTACGATTATTTCTTTAAGTGGTGGTGCCATGATTGCCAATTTTATTTCCGTTATTCTGCTAATCATTGAAACATCAATGATGCGCCACTAGTACAGCGCGGTTAAAAAACATGTCACTAGTGACATCATTAATTATGCGCCAGATGCGGGTGCCCATTATTATTCTAATAATAGGCTACTCCATTTCAATACTCGGTATGGTACTCGCCAGTGGTATCGATGATCAGGGGAACCCCTGGCACATGTCTTTTTTTGATGCGTTCTACTTTGTAAGTTTCACCGCTACAACCATTGGCTTTGGTGAAATCCCCTACACTTTTAGTAATGAGCAACGCACCTGGGCCCTAATAACAATTTATTTAACTGTTATTGCCTGGTTTTATTCACTCGGAAAAATCGTATCATTAGTTCAAGACCCTATGTTTCGTGAAGCGCTTAAAGCAAACCAGTTCTCTCAGCAACTTGCACGCATTCCTGACACATTTATTTTAATTTGTGGCTTCGGTGAAACTGGCCACGCACTAGCAAAAGCGCTCACTGAACGGAACATACATACTGTAGTCATTGAAGAAAATGACAAACTCATACAAACCTTACCACTTGAAGACTTCCCATTAGTTATTCCAGGGATTAAGGGCGATGCACGTGATCCGGAAAAACTAATACTGGCAGGTTTGCAACATAAAAAATGTGCTGCAGTTATCGCCGTAACTGCATCTGACGAAACCAATTTAAAAATAGCGGTTACCAGTAAGTTATTAAATCCTGAAATTTGTGTAGTCTGTCGCTCTGAAATTGAAGAGTTCGAAAGCAACATGTTCTCGTTTGGTACTGACTTTGTAGTTAATCCATTTGAAACATTTGCCGATATTTTTGGTATGGCAATGCACTCCCCTTCTTTACACCTACTATATGACTGGCTTACGGGTGTGCCTGATACCGATTTAACAAATCCGATTTACGTTGAGGAAGGCCACTGGATTATTTGCGGATTTGGGCGATTCGGAAATGATTTATATAAACAATTACTGAAAAGTAACGTTCAGGTTACGATAATTGACCCCTCTGAAGAAAAGCGAGAAGCCTTTCTTGGCCGCCCTGAAAACAAAAGCAATGATTTTATAATAGGCACGGGCTTTGATGCTCATACTTTGACGGTTGCCGGCGTGACTAAAGCCGTTGGTTTAATATCCGGCACAGATAATGATTCTAACAACCTTTCAATTATTATGACTGCCAGAGAACTTAACCCTGAATTATTTATAGTTGCCAGACACAATAAAAAATCTAACGAAAAACTATTTGAAGCAACTCATGCCAATATAGTCATGCAACCCAGTGAAATAATTGCCCGTAAAATTCGAACGCTACTGGTCTCTCCATTAATGATTGCTTTTTTAAACAAGGCACGTAACCAGGACGCTTCCTGGGCCAATGTAACCATAAGCCGAATAATGGGTGCGCTAGGGGATTCTGTTCCAAGCATATGGACGCTACATGTAAATAAAGATGAAGCACGAGCCCTTTGCCAGGTACTACATTTAGGACGCGTCATTCGAGTTGGTAATTTACTACAGAACCCGAGGCAAAGAGAAAACCAGCTAGAGGCCGTTCCCTTAATGCTCAAACGAAACCAGAAACTGTTGTTGATGCCCACCAATGATATTGCCATTAAATCTGGAGATCAGATTCTGTTCTGCGGTACTCCCGGGGCACTGCGTAGTATGCAATGGTCACAAAACGATATTCATAGCCTTAATTACATTATGACCTATGAGGACACCCACGACGCCTTTATATGGCGAAAAATACAACAATTGATCAAGCAAAGTGATCGACGAAACCGACCCAGACGAAAAAGACACATTATGAAGTAAACCGTGCGATTGCTTTTTCAACACCCACTTATAAGAACTCAGTTCAATTGATACCAATACCCCTATGATCCTGTAATCAGTTCATTTCAATTTTGATAAGATTGATATGGCTGTTATAATTCAGCGCAAATTTGTCCCCGTAGCTCAGCTGGATAGAGCCACCGCCTCCTAAGCGGTAGGTCGGACGTTCGAATCGTCTCGGGGACGCCATATTTCAACCAGAACCCTGCTCTTTAAAAGTTCAGGTAAATTGCCCTCAAGGGCACCAATAATCACTGTAAGAGTAAATATTATGTCAGAAAAAATATGCCTGGATACAAATCACGGAAAAATTATCATTGAACTGAATGCAGAAAAAGCACCAATTTCTGCTGAAAACTTTTTAAACTATGTAAAAACTGATTTCTTTAATAGCACAATATTTCATCGTGTCATTCCTGGCTTTATGGTTCAGGGCGGTGGTTTTACTGAAGATATGCAACAAAAAGAAACTAATGCCAATATCAAGAATGAAGCCGACAATGGTCTTACTAATAAACGTGGTAGCCTGGCAATGGCACGTACACCTGATCCAGACTCTGCTAGTTCGCAGTTTTTCATCAACCTTAAAGACAACGACTTTCTAAATTACTCTGCCCCAACTTCACAAGGCTGGGGTTATGCTGTTTTTGGTGAAGTAGTTGAAGGCATGGATGTTGTAGATAGTATTGCGCAAGTTGCAACGGGCAACCACATGGGGCATGGCGATGTACCTGTTGAAGCCGTAATTATTAATAGTGCGACAATCGCTTAAGCTGAACATAGCTTAATCAATGGCGAAACATCTCTTTATATCAGATTTACACCTGGCTCCTGAGCGACCTGAAATAATTCAACTGTTTGTTGAATTTATGAATAATCAGGCTGCTCAGGCTGAGTCACTTTACATACTCGGCGACCTGGTAGAATACTGGCTTGGAGATGACGACGATGCTGCAGGCTTAAACGATGCGTTTAATGCGATGAAGCAACAGTCAGAAAATGGTCTGAAAATATATTTAATGCATGGTAACCGTGATTTTCTAATGGGCGAAAAGCTGGCTCAGCGAACCGGTTGCACATTAATTAATGAACCCTATATTGTAACGTTTGATAATAATCCCGTATTACTCATGCATGGGGATATTTTATGCACCGATGATGTGCGTTATCAGGAGTTACGCAAAATGCTCAGAAATCCCGCATGGATAGATGATTTTCTCAACAAACCTCTAACCGAGCGTAAACAACTGGCAATTGCACTACGCAAGCAAAGCAAAGAAGAAACACAAACTAAGTCATCTGAAATTATGGATGTAAATCCATCAGCTGTTGAACAGGCGTTTATAGATAACAATGTTTCTTTATTAATTCACGGGCATACTCACCGCCCTGCAATTCACAACAGTGAAATTAATAACAAACCTGTAAAACGTATAGTACTTGGAGACTGGTACTCACAGGGCAGTGTTCTGGAATTTAATAACACAGATGATTACCAGTTAAATCATTTTAGTTAAAAAATTTACATTTACGTCGAGTTTTATCACGAAAAATACCTGTAAATTAAATTTAACCTTTCCGCTACTTTAAAATGCAGCCGTATATTCGCTATAACCTTCAGGCTTAATAAACAACTTAGTATCAATCATACTTTCTTTATAGTCTTTCAAAAATTTTTCATAACCACGACTATAACTTATATGCACAGGCAGGCCCTGCTTATAATAATTTCCTGAATGGTAAATCTGATCTATCAAAAAACAGGGTGTATGCATTTCTTTCGGCGTATTCTTCAGTGTTGCCACCTGCTGGCCTGATAGAACCTGTTGGTATTGATAAAATACCTGCATATCTTCAGCATACATGTCTTTAATCATTGATACCTGCGTACAGGCAATTTCATCGGCTTTAACAATATAGCTAAACACCTGTTTGTTAGATATTTTAGGTGCCTTATGCATAATTTCCTGTTGTATTTTAACTTTAAAATCAAACTCAGGCATTTCCCATTGTTTATTTTCAATTTTTAAAATAGTTTTGTCTTCATGATTAATGCTATAAATTATCATCTGTTTCGTATCAAACAAAATAAAATCAGCATTATCTTCACCATTATCAATTCGTAAATAACGTGTATTGACTATATAACGCATAGTCTGCGTGCCCACACCTTGTTCTGTCTCTTCGTAGTAAAACACTCGACTACTAATGTCTTCAGCTTTTACAGTATTTATTAAGAATAAACTGGAAAGTAGGATATAAATTTTATTTTTCATATATTAATTAATCTCTAATGCATTCAGGTCAGCAATTTCCTGTGGTGTAAACCCGGCCTGTAAGCGAGCCACCTCATCAAACGGCCCTCTTAACGAGCCATTCATATAATCTTGAATAAGTTGTTTAAATGTTGCTCGGGCATCAAGCCCCCGTTTCTCACACAAAAACTTATACCAGTGATTACCGATGGCTACGTGGCCAATCTCATCTTTATGTATTATTTCAAGATAACCTATAAACTCTTCGTCTTTTTGTTGTGCCAGTTTTTTTAAGATTCCGGGGGTTACATCTAAACCGCGCGCTTCTAATACTCTGGGTACCAAGGCCATTCTGATCATAACATCGTGCGCTGTGAGCTGAGCCATTTCCCACAACCCATTATGCGCATCAAAGTCACCATATTTTGCATCACGTTTGTGCAAGTATGATTCTAACAATGTGAAATGATAAGCCTCTTCTGATGCTACTTTTAACCAGTCCCCGTAAAACGCTTCTGGCATGTCAGTAAATCTATAGGCAGCATCCAGCGCCAGATTAATAGCATTAAACTCAATATGCGCGATAGCATGACACAGTATCACTCTACCCTCATCTGTATTGATACTACGCCGTGGAACCTCTCTAGAAGCAACCAGTTCAGGCAGTTCAGGGCGCCCTACTTCGGCTATTTCTTCTGCAACAAATGCGCGATCGATATCTAACTTACCGGCACACCAGTCTTTATAAAGCGCTTTAGTTAAACTCACTTTAAGCACCGGGTCACAGGCATTTAAACACTGCTCTGTTCTGAGAAATAATGATGATTTATGTGATAATGAGGACATGGAGATAACCCTTAATAAAATTATTTATCTCAAATAAGGGGGAGTGAGAAATACTAAATCAATTTTGAATAGACAAGGTTTAATTACCCTGTCGATTCAAAAATAACACTACAAACTCACATCAATTAAAAGCTAAAATTATTTTAGCCGTAAACACTCAGTGAAAGATAGTTGGGTTAGGTCAACTAACTATTTTGGCTTCCATACACCAAAAGCATCTTCCGATGGTGGTGGTGCCATTTGTGGCTTTTGCGACTCCATATATTCAAATACATGGGTCATAAAGCCACCTAAATCATTAAGTGCATCTTTCTTGTTCATTTGAGGGTTATTAATATCTGAGAGCATCATACCCGCAGCTGCAACCAGGTACTGCATAGCCATAACATCATCAGATGTACGCGCATCCTGCTTTTTCAACGCGTCTCTTAAGTCTTCCATCAATTGGGGCGATAGTTGAATACCGTCATCACTCATTTTATTTTTCCTGAAATTAGTTCAATATGGGATTATTGGAATGCATTCTACATGAAACAACCTTTTTATATCATTCCAAATTATCAGGAATTAGCACTTATATGTATAAACTTTGCGTCTATATCCCATTAAGCCATGTAGAACAGGTCAAAAAAGCCATCTTTGAAGCTGGCGGTGGAAAAATTGGCAATTATGATAATTGCTGCTGGCAAACTCATGGTCAGGGGCAGTTCAGGCCTCTAGCCGATAGTAATCCATATATTGGTCAACCAGGTGAAATTGAGACCATAGAAGAAGTAAAGATTGAGCTGGTTGTCGATGAAGCCCTAATAAAACAGGTTATTGCCCGTTTGAAACAGGCGCACCCATATGAAGAACCTGCCTACGATGTTTGGTTACTGGCAAATATTTAAAAACCAATCGAATATGCTAATATTCGCCCTCACAGATAATTTGGAGAATCCATATGTACGGTTTTAATGTCACAATTGATGCAACAATGGAAGCAGCCGAAGTAAAAGTACGGGACGCGCTTGCAGCTGAAGGTTTTGGTGTATTGACTGAAATTGATGTGCAAAAGGTCATGAAAGCAAAATTAGACGTTGATCGGTCAGGTTATAAAATTCTAGGTGCCTGCAACCCTAATCTGGCACATGAAGCTATTCAGGCTGAGCCAGATATTGGTCTGTTGTTACCCTGTAATGTGCTGTTACGCGAAGAAGACGCAGGCAAGGTCAATATTAGCTTTATGGATCCTGTTGCAGTACTGGGTATGGTAGATAACCCCAAAATTGCAGAAGTTGCTCCCCTGGTTCAGGGTAAGCTTAAAAATGTTGCAGCTAACTTATAACGAATCAGAACGGATATATTATAGTGATCATTAAACCTAAAACTCGTGGATTTATTTGCGCCACAACTCACCCTGTCGGCTGCGCGGCCAATGTTGCTGAACAAATCGCACGTGTTGAAAAAGATGGGACAGTTAAAAACGGCCCCAGGAATGTACTTGTCATAGGTGCGTCAACAGGATATGGACTTGCTTCGAGAATTACTGCCGCATTTGGTTCAAATGCTGCAACGCTTGGAATATTTCTTGAAAAGCCTGCAACAGAAAAAAAACCAGGCTCAGCTGGCTGGTACAACTCAGCAGCATTTGAAAAAGCGGCTAACGCAAAAGGTTTATATGCAAAAAGCATTAACGGTGATGCTTTTTCAAATGAAATGCGTAATAAAGCAATAGAAACAATTAAAGCTGATATGGGAAAAATTGATCTGGTTGTTTACTCACTGGCCTCCCCTGTAAGAAAGTTGCCAGATAGCGGTGAAGTCATACGTTCAGTTCTGAAACCTATCGGTGAAACTTATAAAGCAACTGCTATCGATACCAGTAAAGATATTATTATTGAAGCAGAAATAGAACCGGCTTCAGATGAAGAAGTTAAAAATACTGTTACTGTTATGGGTGGAGAAGACTGGGAGTTATGGATTAACGCCCTTAAAGATGCCGATGTATTAGACGAAGGCGTTAAAACTGTATCTTATAGTTATATAGGTACAGAAATAACCTGGCCTATTTACTGGCACGGTGCGCTAGGTAAAGCAAAAGAAGATATGGACCGTGCAGCCTCTTCGATAAGAAACAATCTGTCTGAGCTAAATGGCAGTGCTAATATGGCGGTTTTAAAAAGCGTTGTTACTCAAGCATCTGCTGCAATACCTGTCATGCCTTTGTATATTGCAATGAGTTTTAAAGTCATGAAATCTATTGATATCCATGAGGGCTGCATAGAGCAAATTAATCGAATGTTTCGCACTCAGTTATATAAAGACGGTGGTGCTGAACTTGATGACAGCGATAGAATTCGCATGGATGACTGGGAATTACGTGATGAGGTACAAAACAAGGTAAAAGAAGTTTGGCCAAATGTAACCTCAGAAAATTTATTTGAGTTAACTGATTATCAGGGATATAAAGATGAGTTTCTGAAACTATTTGGTTTTGGTGTTGCTGGTATCGACTATGAATCTGACGTAGATACGCTAGTCGATTTCGAACCCCTTTCTCTATAAATCACTTAGCTAATAGAAAAACCTGGGTACATTAAGAGTACAGAATTTATCAATTAAGTTCTGTACTCTTAATAATATCCATTCAAATAAGAATAGTAAGTTTAATTATTACGTCTAGTAACATGGTAAACAGATTCATAAAACGCAACAGAAACAATAACTAAACCACCAATCATAATACCGGCTGTTGGCTCTTCATCTAAAATAATCCATGCAAAAAAAGCGGCGGACAATGGTTGCAAGCAACTAATCATCGCAATTGATTTAGCAGCCAGGTGCTTCAGACTATATGCCAGCAAACTGTGAGCCGCCGCCGTGCTAATAGCTCCCAGCACGACCAGTAATAACCAGTCATTCAATTTAAACTCTGCCACCGCATCCAGATCAACAAAAATAAACAACATAAATGAGATAGCAATCACCTGATGCAATATAAGCCCGTCAGATGAAACCCCTGAGTGATTATATTTTTGTAATAAATTTCTGATAGAGAATAAAAATGCGGATATCACACCCCAGAATACTCCCTGCATTGAGCTGCTATCAAACTTATCTAAATCATCACCAAGCATGATCACAATACCTGCAAAAACGACAACAGCAGCAACAATATCAGCAAGCTGAATCTTACTTTTACTAAAAAACGGCTCTAACATCACCGTGATGACAGGATAGGTAAACAATGACAACATACCTATGGCAACAGTAGAAACCTGCATCGAATGATAAAAACTTATCCAATGTAAGCCTAATATCACCCCTATCAGGTATACACCTACATATTCCTTCAGTCCATTTAAACGAAAAGCTCGTTTACGAGCATATGCAAATAAAAGTAGTGCAATAGCAGCCATAACACTGCGTAATTGCGTAACGGATACTGCATCAAGTGGTATCAGTTTAGAAAACAAACCATTTAAGGAAAGTAAAAAGACGGCAACATACAAAATACTCAAGCCATGTTTAGAATCTGTCATAACACCCTATAAACTATTAAATGCTAATGCATTATAAACTAGCCATAACCAAAATACGTAAAGACATTTCAATTACGAATACTCCAGTGTGATGCGTAATCTTATTCTATACTCTAAAAATGGAATTAGACGGTTATTCAAATCTCAGTAAATTTGCCACTGGTGGTATGGCAGCGGTATATAAAGCACGTCAGCTTTCACTGAATCGTACTGTTGCAATCAAGTTTTTATCAGCTGAGCATTTATGGGACGAAGAAGCTAAGATCTTGTTTGATCAGGAATCCCTGGTTATTGCACAATTAAACCACCCAAACATTATTCATATTATTGACAGGGGCTTGACCGAAAAAGGCCGTCCATATTTTGTAATGGATTATATACAGGGCAGTGATTTATCAGAGGTCATCCAGCAGGAGAAGCTCACTCTAAACAGTAAAATAAATTTGCTTATACAAATTTGCAAAGGCATGTCTACTGCCCATAAGAACGGTGTTATTCATCGCGATATCAAACCGTCAAACCTGATTGTAGACACTGAAAACCATTTACATATACTGGATTTTGGAATTGCATGGCTTGCTGCCAGTGGCAAGCCTGAAAATATTGTGGGCACACCTGACTACATGTCACCAGAGCAATTCACTCAGCCAGAATCAGTTACACACCTAACTGATATATACTCATTAGGCGTCATAATGTATGAAATGTTTTTTGGCAGTCTACCCCCTGGAAACAATGAAAAGCTCTCCAACAGTCTGAACAATCTTCCAGATGAACTGGCAAAATTAATATCACAATGCTTAGAAGTTAACCCGTTAAAAAGACCGGTCAACGCAGATGAAATACGTTTACGCTTATTAAAAGTAACCAAAGGATCGCATTTAAACCAGAATCAAAAATCTGAAGCTAACAATGCTATTAACAATACAGAAAACAAATTCTCACTATTGGATATTATCAAGAAGAATGAATTTGGATCTGTCTATTTGTTTGAAGACCTCAGCAGACATAATCTCCTGGTTATAAAAAAGCGTACACATTCACTTGCGGGATACAACGAGGCCAGGTTATTAAGTCAGACTAGTCACGAGAATATCATTAAGATTTATGGTACTTCTAAAAGTAAAAATGCCTTTATTATTGTTATGGAGCATCTTACAAACGGCAGTCTTCAGGATAGACTTATTCGAAGTTTTAGCATGCACCGATTCATACACGTGGCTGAATCTATGTGTAAAGCACTACAGTTTGCGCACAACGAAAACATAACACACGGTAATTTACGCCCAAGCAACATTCTCTACACAGACAAAAACAATATTAAAATATCAGATTTTGGTCTGGATGAGCACTACGCAAAAACTGGCAGCAACTCTGACTGGTATCAGCCAAATGACAGAGGTGGCTCATCAAAAACAAGAGATATGTATAGTGCCGGGGCAATTTTCTACCGTATGCTCACGGGAAAACCTGTGACTTTTTCGAATAAACGCATACAAAATACCGACGAGTTTAACAAACTAAACAAGCCAGTAAGACACCTTCTACAAAACCTCATGGAAGAAGACACGACAAATCATTATCAGTCATTTGATCAGGTATTACCGGATCTACACAAACTAAAACAAATTACAAAAGATGAAAAATCGGAAAAACAAATATGGCTTCGAAAATCGCTAAAAGTTGTGAGCATACTATTAATGATAAATACTATTATACTGGCTGTGTATTTTTATTTTAATCCACTAGTGTTTGAAGAAATTTTGAAGTTTATCAAATTATAGATTAGAAAATTAACGTAATTAAGATGACTTCGCTCAGCTGTTGGTGGTATCAAACAGGGGACAGAGCGCTAAAAAGCAGCGGTCTATCCCCGATAGTGATATGCCTTAACAGGGTAAAATTTTATAGCCATTCCCTGTCAGCGGAAACCAGTTCTAGTTCAGAATATTCAAGAACAACTGTTTCTATATGGCTGTATTGTTTATCAAGATAAGACTTATCGTTACTTAACAAACACACACCAATCACTGATTTTTGCCAGCTATCCAGCATATCAACTTCAGCTACAGATGCATTAAATCTGCTGCTTAACCTGTCTTTTAAGCTTTTTATTTCACGGCGTTTTTCTTTTAAAGAATGGGCATTGGGTATATGCAGGTTTAACGTAATTAAAAGAATATGCATGATAGTTATTTTGAATAGTATGACACTGAGCAATCACGAATCATATTTGAAATGATTCGTGATTCTGTCAGTTTGTTTAAAGTGTATGAATATTTAAACCCAGTTCTTTTACAACTTCTTCATTAGCAGGGTTAGTTACCACTGCAACACTTGCTTTTTCAGGTTTCATATATTTTTCACCAACACGTTTTAAATCCTCTACCGTCACTTTCAAAACACGCTCTCTATACAACTGACGTTGTTCAGGAGTACGGCCATAAAGTTCATTGTGATATGCCTGCTTAGCTTCACCTGCAGGAGAGCCGGGTTTATCCATGCTACCAATAACACCTAAAATTGACTCTTCCACCTGTAACTCAGTATGCTCTTCATTTAATAACCACTCGATAGATTTATCAAAATCATCCAGTGTCTCAGATAAACGAGGGTCTCTATATGAGAAAAAGCGGAAACACGCATTGCTCGGTTCGTGACTTGCCCCGCCGCCATAAGCTCCGCCCTGCTCACGAATAACACGATGCAAAAAACCATTTCTTAAAAAGCCGCCAAGCACGGATAATGCCGCGGCATCCTCATGATTAACGCTGACAGTAGGGTATGATTTAGCACTAAAATTAACCTGTGTACTGGTTAACCAGGCTTGTTTAACCTGCTGCTTAGTTTCTGGCAAGCTAAACTTGCTTTGCTCATGATTACCTTTACCGGACCAGAACGTTTGTAGATCACTTTCTATCTCATTTCTTGATTCCTTCTCAGAAATCGATAGATATTTACGCGGTGCATTAACTATTTTCTTGTGAATAATTTCAAATTTTTCGGCCAGTTCTTTTAATACAACTTCAGAATCTAATGAGTCATCAATTTCTTTGAGTTGTTTAATGCCCTGTAAACCAGACAATCGATGACTTAACTCAGCTGCAGGACTCATCCCACTACTCGCCGCTGTCATCGCAAGACTATGCCCCTGACCCGTAACGCTTTGTTCTTTTCTGGCACGTTTTTGAGAAACTAGCTCTCGTATACGTTCCAGCTCATCAAAACGTGCGCTCTCCAGCATTTCTGACATCAGTTCATTTAACGCCTGATGATTTCTGGCTAAAGCTTTACCAGAAAATACAAAATGCGCTTTAATATCTTGCTCATTATCAACCGAACCTCTTACTGTCGTGTATGCCCCGACACCACCACTTACTGCATCCTGCCATGCCTGTGATTGTAAGTAGTCTTTATCACCGCAACCAAGCTCCGTTAAACAATATGTATATATAGGTAACAAATTAACCAGCTCTGTTTCAAGCTCAGGTAAATCAACAATAATTTGCTGGTAAATTAAACCATTGGTGCCCTGCTCAAAAAATGAAAGCGCCGACTCACCCATTTCAGTAGATGAGCCTGTTGGTATTTGCATTTTCGCAGGCACATCTTCTAGCCCTACTTTTGGCAGAATACTAATGTCATCAACTTCGTTTTGTCTTTTTTCTAAGGCTGCAGCCTGATTTATAATTTGCTGCTTTTCTTCATCTGTTAATTTTGCTTTTATTTCGGCGAGTTTATCCGCTTCTGCTTTTTCTTTTGCTTTACTTAAACTGGTATCAGGCGTCATCACCAGACGTATGCGATGCTGGTTATCAAGTAGATTTTTTCTAACCAAATTTTTAATAAAATCCGGGTCTTTGATATCTTCTCTTAACTGCTCTAAAACTGGCTCAAGATTCATAACTGCAACAGGGTCACCACGATGAATTGCCGCAGACAGACCACCAAGAATTAACTGCATACCATAAGGGTAACCATCACCACCTATTTCACGCTGTCCCAGTTCAAGCTGATGTAAAACCGCTTCTACCTGTGATTGCTCAACACCATTTTCAGCCACATCTTGGAGAACCTTTAACACCAGACTCTCAATTGCATCAGCATGCTCTGCTTCAGATGCCTCGAGACCACACATAAAACTCATCTCACGATTAGAGTCTTCCAGACCGCACAATGGTGAAGGGGATGCGCCTAAATCGGTTGTTTCAAGTGCTTTCTGTAACGGAGAGGCCGAGTTATCTAATAACACACTCGACATTAAATGCGCCTGCAACATATCTTCCAGCGATGTACTTCTGCCTAATAACCAGCTAATTACAACATGGGTTTTACTTTTAGTGTCTTCTTCATCAAAAGCATAACTATCGGTAAAGTTTTGTGGTTCTGTATAACGTTTCTCATCATCCACTTTAATTTGCATATCCAGTTTTTCAAACCGGCTCAATGCTTTTTCTTCAAACACTTCATGATGTTCAAATGCGGGGATATCACCAAATGTCATGAATACTGAATTTGATGGATGATAATGTACCTTATAAAAATCTTTTAACTGCTGATAACTTAAATCAGGAATATTTTCTGGCTCACCACCGGAGTTATAGTGATAGGTCGTGGTTGGAAATAAGTGCTCAGTGACGGTTTGCCACAAAGTACTCACCGGTGAACTCATAGCCCCTTTCATCTCATTAAAAACAACACCTTTATATACCAATGGTGTTTGTGCATCATCTGGTGTTTCAAACTCAAACCTGTGACCTTCCTGTGCAAAATCAAGCTCATGCAGACGAGAGAAAAAGACCGCATCCAGATAAACATCCATTAAGTTATCAAAATCTTTACGATTCTGACTTGCAAACGGATAGGCTGTCCAGTCACTGCTGGTAAAAGCATTCATAAATGTATTCAGTGAACGACGAATCATCATAAAAAATGGGTCTCGTACCGGAAAGCGTTCACTTCCACACAGGGCCGTATGCTCTAACATATGAGCTACACCCGTTGAATCCGTGGGTATTGTTCTAAGCGCAACTAGAAATACATTTTCATTATTCTCAGCTACTAGATGATAATGGGCTGCGCCTGTTTTTACATGCTCGTATTCTTCAATGGTAATATTGAGTGAATCAATTCGCTCTGAGCGCTTCCACTGGAATGCGGGGTGTACTTGAGCGGGCTTCAAATCAACAGACGACATATAAAAATTCCACATTTATTTATTAAGACACCGATTGTAGCTTGTTACACAATTGAATAATACGGCTTTTATTTCTACTGTTAATAAATCTAGCCTGCTGTACTGCTAATTAAGTGATGCTGTATTAACTTAGAGAGCCATTCACCTCTGCTAAGCCGATAGAAGACATCAACTGGCGGCCTTTTCATGTGATTCAGCAGACAAATTATGCGAGAATAGCCTGACAATAAGTAAATAAGAATGATACACAGAATGATTAAATCTCTCTCAGCCGATAAGCTGCGTCCCCAGTGCACAGCCGAAACCTTGCCATTTAAAACATCAGCAGAACTTGAAGACCTGCCAGAAATACTCGGCCAGGATCGAGCTTTCAAGGCTATTGAGTTTGGCATTAATGTTAGCCATAGAGGGTTTAATCTGTTTGTTATGGGTTCATCTGGCCTGGGCAAACACGGCTTGATACGTAAGTACCTCAGCAAGGTCGCTCTGCAAAAAGAGTCACCATCTGACTGGTGTTATGTTCATAACTTTGAACAAGACTACAAGCCCAGGGCACTCAAATTACCTGCTGGACAGGGCCGAACCTTTAAAAAGGACATGAAAAACCTGATAGAAGACCTCGGTAAGGCCATTAACGCCGCCTTCGAAACCAGTGAATATCAGGAACAGATTCAAATCATTGAACGCTCTTTTCAAAAGAAGCAAACCACCCTGCTGGACAAACATGCTGAACAGGCGCGAGCACAGAATATAAACCTCAGCAATACACCATCTGGCTTTATGCTGACACCCATTGTTGATGGTCGGAATATAACCGAAGATGAGTACGACGAATTACCTGATGAGCTGAAAGATGAGATTGAAGATAAAATAGCCAGCTTTCAGGAAGAGCTTGAATACCTGGCGCCAGAGATGTCTCGTCAACGACGCGAACATAATATAAAAATTAAAAAGCTTAATCGTAAAGTAGCTTTATTTGCCACCAGTAATTTAATCAAAGATACCAAACGTAAATACAAAGCTCTACCAGAAGTTGTAGGTTACCTTAAAGGTTTACAGGAAGATGTATTACATCACCTTGAGGAGTTCACAGAAATTGAAGAAGACGACTCAACCAATGAGTCAGGGCAACAAGGCAGTAAAGGTGAATCATTACAACGTTATCAGGTGAACCTGATCGTTGAATGCGGAAATCAAAAAGGCGCCCCGGTGGTCTATCTCGATAACCCCACCTACCAGAATCTTGTCGGCAGAATTGAATATGAAAACCGCTCTAGCAATCCTGGCAATAATTTTACTTTAATAAAGCCTGGTGCGTTATTACAGTCTAATGGCGGCTACCTGGTTCTGGATGCTCACAAAATTTTGAGTACACCCCATGCATGGGATGCTCTCAAACGCAGCATGTATGCTAAAAAAGCAAAAATCGAAAATCTCGATCAGGCAGTTGGCGGTGACAACTCCGTTACTCTGGAACCGGAACCCATTCCCTTAAAAATTAAAATTATTTTACTGGGTGATCGCAGTACTTATTATATGCTGCATGAAATCGATCCTGACTTTCCCGAGTTATTTAAAGTTGAAGCCGACTTTGAAGAAGAAATTCTAAGAGACGAAGATTCAACACTGCAATACGCCCGATTAATTGCTTCTCGCACTCGCAAATTTGAATTAAGAGATATGGATGCCGCAGCCGTTGCTAGAGTAATTGAATTTAGTTCACGTATGGCAAATGACTCTGAAAGACTGTCTACTCGTTTACGCACAATCGATGATCTTTTAATTGAAACTCACTATCATGCATTACAGGACAATAGTAAGTTAATTACCTTTGCACATGTACAACGGGCAATTGATGCTCAAATTGAGCGCACCTGCAGAATACAGGGCTTGATTCAAAGTGACATTCAACGTGGTACATTAATGATCCGTACCGATAGTGAAGTCGTTGGTGAAATTAATGGTCTGTCTGTATTTGAAATTGGTAAATTTGGTTTTGGTCAACCATCACGTATCTCTGCCACCGTACATTTAGGTGATGGAAAAATTATAAATATTGAACGTGAAGTTGACTTAAGTGGTTCAATACATGATAAAGGCGTTTTAATTTTATCAGCTCTTTTAGCAAGCAAGTACACTCAGGACACACCACTTTCTTTTTCTGCCAGTATTACTTTTGAACAGTCCTATGGTTTAATCGATGGGGACAGCGCTTCGGTTGCAGAATTATGTGTTTTAATTTCTGCATTAACAGACCTACCTATTCAGCAAGGACTGGCTATAACAGGCTCACTTAATCAACAAGGTTTTGTTCAGGCAATAGGCGGCGTTAATGAAAAGATTGAAGGTTTCTTTGATATATGCAACCAACGTGGACTAACTGGAAAGCAGGGATGTATTATTCCGCAAGTGAATGTAAAAAATCTTTCACTAAGAAAAGATGTTATCGATGCCATTGAGCAAGGCACATTTAGTATTTACCCGGTTGAGCATTACCAACAGGCGCTGGAATTATTACTAAATATGCCCGCGGGTGAAGCACATGTTGATGGTAGTTATGATAAAGGCAGCATCAATGACCGCTTAGTTAATCGATTATGCCAGTTTGCAAAAAACCGTAAGGCTTCACAGATTGTTCTGTAAATTTTGCAAAGAGCTTAGATGCGAAATGATGAATCACAGAGAATTTAATAAAACATAAAATTTCTCTGTGACTCTATTTAATTTTTAAAGTTAAGTGACTTATTTACGCGATTCCTACCAGTCGCTTTAAATATGCCCTCACATCATGCCCAACAGCCAATGTTGCCGGAATAGTAAACAGGGTAACAACCGTTGCAAAAACCAGTCCGGATGATAATGCTAACGCCATTGGTGAGACAAAATGATCCAGTCCGCCCCAACCATAAGCTGTCGGCAATAATCCAACAACTGTTGTTGCCGCTGTTAATAATACAGCTCTAAAACGTCTGCGACCTGCCAGTAAAATAGCTTCCTTAATTTTCATACCTTCGGCTCTCGCTCTCTGAACAAAAACCAGCAATACCAGTGAACTATTAACCACAACCCCGGTTAATGCCACCATACCCATTGTTGAAAAGAATGATAACGGCATGGGTTTCCAAAACATATCGTGTAAATAGAAACTTAAAATAACACCTATCGCACCAAAGGGTATCGCCATCATAACCAGTAAAGGATAAACCATATTATTAAACTGAATCGCCAGAATAAAAAATATTGCGACCAGTGCAAATACAAAGGCAATTAACAAACTAACAAACGATTCCTGATTTTTTTCCTGTTCACCACCATAGTTAACAGTAATATCACTATCAATACCTTTAAGCCAGATTGCCTCATTATCTTTTACTATCTTATTTAACTTTAGACTTGATAGAACAGTACTATCAATATCAGCAACAACGTTTACGATACGCAAACCATCTTTATGACGAATAGTAGTGTAACCTCTATGCTCAACTAAGCTGGCAATTTTATGCAGAGGCACCAAACCACCCTTACTATTAGGTATCAAAACATTATTGATTTGCTCAAGCTCATCAACGCCTTCTGAGGGGAATCGAATCGTCACATCAATTTCTTCTGTTCCTTTACGAATAGTTGATACAACCAGACCATCAGCGGCTGCCCGTACATGACGGGAAACAATATCTAAATCTATACCCGCATAGGTTGCCAGTTGTTTATTTAGTACAACATGTAATTCTGCATCACCAGGCTTTAAACCGCTATCAATTGTTGTAACACCCTCAACCGTTAATAAATAATCCATCAATTGTTGAGCCGCGCGCTCCCCCTCCTTTATATCAAAACCACTAATTTCAGCCTCTAACGCTCGACCTAGAGGCGGCCCGTTAGAAATTAAAGTAGATGAAATTTCAAGCTCAGGGTATTTCTTTTTTAAAAGCGCCGTGACTAGATTCATATCATCGGTCGCATCGTGATCTGGCCTACCCACAGCGGGTGTATATATAGCCCTGATTTGACCATATCGACTACCTCTTTGTGTAAGCGGGTCGCCTTCATCCATTGAAATATCCCCACTTTGTGCAACCGTCGCCTCCAGATACTCAGGATTAGCCTGGTCACGCATATCCTGATCAATTTTACGTAAATTTTCTCGCATAGTTTTTAGTGATGTGCCTGGTTTGGCAGTAACCCGTACCAAATACTCTTCAACACCAACCGGTGGAAAGAGTTGAAATTGCATACTTTGTTTTGCTAAAACAATTGCGCCAATTAATACCGCAAAAGAAATCATCACAGTTACCCAGCGAAATCTGATTGCTTTTTCAAGTAACCAGCCATAGGCATTTTCAAGTGTCAGTAACCAGGCTCTTTCCTTAGGGTGTTTATTAGGGTTGGTAACATGAGCAACATGACTGGGTAACATAAAAAATGATTCGAGCCAAGAGAGTATCAATAAAGTAATAACAACAATCGGAATAGCGATAACAAATTTACCAATAATTCCTGACATAAACATCATTGGTAAAAAAGCAGCAACTGTTGTTAATATAGTTGTTGTTACCGGACCAATTAATTCAACAGCCCCTTTTACAGCCGCTTCAACCGGATTTAATCCTTTCTCCATATGGTAGGTAATATTCTCGCCGATAATAATGGCATCATCCACCAGCATACCGAGCACCATAATAAACCCCATCATGGATATGAGATTTAGCGTCATACCTAAAGCATAGATCACCCCAATACCTGTCATAAAAATAATAGGTAAACCCCAGGTCGTTGTCATCGCCACTGAAAAACGTAAAAATAAGATAAGCGAAATAAAAACTAAAACAACACCCACTAAACCATTATTAGTTAATACACCTAATCGCATACGAGCGAAGCGTGAAAAATCCTGAAATGACTTAACAGATAAATCATCGCCGTAACGAGCAGGAATACTATTCAGATAAGGTTTAACCAAATCAATAGTATCAATAATATCTGCATCAGATCGTTTTAAAACCAAAAGTGATACGGCTGAAACCCCTTCCACATCATGCAATGTTCTTGGTTTTTCCAGGGCTTCCGATATCGTCGCAATATCCCCCAAACGTAATAAGTTACCTGATGCATTAGCCCGAATCACAATATCTTCAGCATCTTTAATACTGGTAAATTCACCCACAATTCGAATTGCTTTCTGGCCTTCCGATGTATCAATTTCTCCACCGGGCGTATTAAGATTCCAGCCACGTAAAATTTGAGAAATTCGATCAACTGAAACCCGGGCCTTTCTTGATTTTTCAGGATCAATAATGACACTGTACTCAGCTTTTCTATCACTTAAAATGGCAATTTTAGCCACACCCTGTATTGCTAATAAATCTTCCTTAATATCATCGCCTAAACGTTTAAGCTGCAACTCTGAACGGTTTCCAGAAATTGATACCCTTAAAATGGGAAATACAGCGCCATCCACTTCTGTTACAAACGGGTCTATCGCAAGATCAACTGGTAAGTTAGCCCGATCAACAGCCAGTGAAATATCTGACGTCAATCTGTCACGATTATTGGCATGGGGATCAACCTCCATAGAGATACGACCAGAACCCGGAAATGCCATAGAGATCATCTTATCTATACCATTAATTGCCCGAAGTTCCTGCTCAATTGGTGTAATGATTAACTGCTCAACTTCACTAGGTGACGCCCCCGGATAAGTTGTGTCAATTTGTATAATATCCAGATTTACATTTGGAAATGCCTCAACCTGCATAAACATAACAGCTGTAACACCACCTACTGCTAATAGAAAAACTGAAACCAGATTTACAACCAGGCTACGCGTCACCAGATAACGTATTATAGATTCCATTAATTATTTCTCTCTTGTAGGCCACTCAAGGTTTTATCATCAAATGTAAACTCGGGTAATAAAATATCTTTCCAGATGAACCCGCGAATCAGATTTAACTGATGATAACGACGAATTAACTCAATAGTTTGCAAATCAAGAGATAATTCAGCGACGGATAATTGTGATTCAAAATCAATTATTCGGTCCGTTTCTATACGCCCGTCTTTATAACGCGTTAACGCTTCTTCTAACTTTTTGTCTTCTGCTTTAACACTGTTTTTAAACGCAATTAATGCCAGCTCACTGGATTTTATTTCTGCCAGTAAACTTGAAACTTCATACTGCAAATCTTCCAGTACCTGTTTTTTGTCTTCTAATGCGATACCCTTATCATAATGAGCTTGCCTTAAATCCGCATCGAAGCCACTTTTATCCAGACCCCGGTTAAATTCAACACTAATGCCACCAACAATTTCAGATTCATCTAGATCTCCAATTGTTGTATCACCTTCATTAAATTCATTTCCGATATACAAAACCAGGTCTAGATCATCTTTTCTTTTATCACGACTACTACGAATAGAGCTATCTGCCAACTGTAATCTTGCATCAATACGTTTTAATGCCGGACTATGAGACTGGGATTGCTGGTAAAGTTCTATATAAGTTTTGAGATCAAATCTTTTAACTTTCGTATCAGCTAATAACGCTTTATCCCACGAGCGTCCCATTAACCTGTTTAAAGAAATAACCTGCTTTTGCTTAGCTACCTGCAAACTCTTTTTATCAGCTTCATTAATTCTTAATCTAGCATCAACTTGCAAAACATCTTTTTCTTCTGATAAACCCAGCTTAAATTCATCTTCAATATATTTTTTTAAACGCTGTGCTCTATCAATTGTTTTGTCAATACTGTTTATTCGTGCCTGGGTTGTTGCAGCAGCCAGATATAATTCGATAACTTGTGAAGCCAGTTGATCATACAAACTTAATGTGTCGCTTAATGCGAGTAACTCACCCGCTTGAGCAGACTCAAGACCTTCTGCATACAATGGGTTACCCGCTCCTTTTGAAAATTTGTGTCGATAATTCACATCAACTCGGGTTTTTGTTGCAGGATTGGGAACCGTTGGACCAAACGTATCCTTAGCATCTTCTCTTGAGATACTGGCATTAAAGCCTAATAAACCACCATTATCTAAACTTCTGTTAACGCCTGCACCCAAATTATATCGGTCAGTTGCTGTACCAAATAAACTGGTTTCACGCGCATAACCCGCGTTACTTTTCATTAACCATGAAAGCTGACTTTCAACTTTAATATTTTCCTGGCTGGCTTTTTTAACCTGTAACGCCGCTGATTTTATAGAAGGATAATGATCTACAACTCTCTGTAATACCTGCTGTAAGCTTAAGTTCTCAGCTGAAACATTTGATGCAAACAGACCGAAGAAAACAAGCGCAATATTTAGAAATCCAAATTTCATGAGTCACTTATTTCCTGTGTTAAATTTAATTTAGGCTGCTTGAGAAGACTGTTTAATATAAATTCTGTATGTAGTTGTAAATAACCCTGAGTTCCCGACTCATCATCATAGGGTTTTAACGAATGCATCCAGATTGTTGCCTGCACCAGTGGTGCGACGACAAGCCGTGCAACAGTTTCTGATTCATAGAGATTAAATTCACCATTAATCATACCTCGACTAATTACTTTGCTAAACAGGTTACGAGACCGCACAACAACACTTTCTGTAAAGTACTTTGCCAGTTCCGGAAAGTTACCTGATTCAGCGACTATGATTTTAGGAATAGCGGATAATGAAGTGCAGGCAATGCTCATCCACCAGCCACTAATCAATTGCCTGAGTAAATCTTCCTGTGTACCTTCAAATGCTTCAACCATCGCTTCAACCTGGTCAAGCTGTGGCGTTATGCGTTGCTGTACAACATCCTTGAATATGGCTTCTTTGCTATCAAAATATAGATATAGAGTACCTTTTGATATACCTGCCGCCTTTGCCACATCAACCATACGTGTCGAGCTGAAGCCTTTTTCTGTAAATAGTTGTAATGCTGCATCCAGAATTTCCTCTGGACGCGCCTCTTTGCGGCGCTTCCAGCGACAACTTGACTCTGATTTCTTATCACAAAACATAAACACCACATTATATAACTGACCGGTCAGTTATATATTAATGATAAATGACCCGTTGTCCAGTAATTGACAATACTTTACTAATAACTTACAAAAGAGATTCTAAGAATAAAAGCATGATTTCCGCAAATGAACGCTATAAACGTTAATAAAATCGAAGAACGAGCTCGGTGAATCGCGCCACAGGCGCTTGAATAAGAAACAATTAGCGCTTACTAGTGCTCATTGAGGGACAAACAGCATTTTAATGACAAATCCAGCTCATCTGTACTCATTGATTTATTAGAAATTATCTCGAGCACAGAAACCTCATTATTATCAACCTGTAAAACCTGATGCTCATTTCGCGTGAAGTTTATCGAGCACCAACCAACACTTGTACAAACAACGCCTTTAACCCTTTCTGCGCCCGGGTTTTCAAACAATTTATAAATATATTCAAGCAGATTTTCTTTATTAAACAAAAAAGACTTATTTATTTTCCAGCCAACACTGTAATAATTACTGGCATACCCTTCAACGACTACCCAATCACAAACACCTTCATTTAAAACATCGCAAACTTCTTCTGCATTATCATGATAATGAGGATGTGAATGGTACTCAGGAAACTGTGCGGTTCGTTGCTGTAATCGAGGTATATCAAGCCAGTCTAGTTGTAACTGCCCCTGCTCAACCATTGCCACTTTCATTTTTGTTGGTTCAAACTGACTGGCATAACTAATAAAAGCATCTTTATCTACCTGGTCATAAGTATCTAATTTACTGGCTACGAGAATATCCGCTAAATTCGACTGATCTATAAATGTTTTATTTGTAATATAACGATCATCATTCAACTGCCTGGCATCAAGCAGATTAATAACAGCCTTTAAATCAAGAACTGAATGATAAAACTCACCTGTTAGTGACTCGACTAACTTAGCAGGGTGCCCCAGACCCGTTGGCTCAATAATAATACGCTGGGGTTTAATCGTACGAATAATTTGATTCAAGCCAACATTTAATGACTGACTACCCACACAGCAAAGACAGCCGCCAGCTATCTCTTTTATTTCAACGCTGTCATTTCTTAACAGCGCTCCATCAATACCGATTTGCCCGAACTCATTAACGATTACTGCCCATACTTCATTAACCGGTTTATGTTTTAATATATATTGAATTGCAGTGGTTTTTCCTGCACCGAGAAAACCAGAGATAATATTTGTGGGAATGTTTTTATATGTTGTCACGAGCTGTTCTTTCATATTTCTCTATTAATAAAATAGAGAAATATAATGATTTAGCATTAATTCATTATATCAACATGAATTCCCTGCTCTTCAAATCGCTTTGCGCGAGCATCAATATAACGCTGGAAATTAGCCTGTGTTTTATAAGCACCGCTACTGACATAGTCCATAACAGACTGTACATGGAATGATCTTAAGTAAGCATCACTTCTAAACACCTCTTTACCCTGGGGGTCGAAATAAACCAGGCTGGGTGCATACTGAATATCAAGCTGCTTAGCCCATTCTTTAATGGTTGATTTATTACCATTTGGCTGCACGATTTTATCTTCTGACCACATATCTAACACAGAGACATTGAACTTACCAAGCTGATCTTTTGATTCTTTACGTTTTAGAATATCACCATGTAATTCATCACATTCAGTACATTGCTTTTGTTCAAACATAACCAGCTTATACTTTTCATCTTTTTTACTAAAATTATAAGGTGATTTAAAACTTTCAACTTCTTTATTGATTTTGCCTTTAGTTTTCACCGGTGAAACACGGGACAAATAAGATCTGAATTTTTCTTTTTTATCATGATGCCCCAAAACATAATCAAGAGCGGCATTAAACTTAGCCGGGTGATAGTAACCATTTGTCCGCAAAACCGCTTTACCCTCTTCATTAAAAAAGATAAGCGTCGGGGTATACATCACTTTTAATCTGGCAGCAAAATCTTTTTCTGTGGTTTCGATATTTTCAAAACTAACATCTCTGTCACCCCATATATTCAAAGTAACTACATCAAAATTTGATTTTGTTTTTTCCGCTATTTCTCGTTGACCAAAATTATCCTGTAATATTTTTTTGCAGTATGGGCAGCCATCCTGATAAAAAAATATCATTAAACGCTTGCCCGACGCACGCGCTTCATTTATATCATCACTTAAATCTAAAAATGAATTCTTAAACCAGACTGGTTGCTCCTCATAACCGGGATTAACCATGCCCTCTGATAACGAGCCCTCTGTCTTTGCGTTTACCGAACTCATGCCAGTAATAAAAAACAACAATAAAAGTGAACATATTTTAACGACGTTTATTATCATTACCCTGCCTCGTGCGATTAGATGGTGCTTTTTTAGTACTACCGGCTCTGCTTTTTGCAGCTGTTCGATTATTTCCACTTCCGCTCTTCCCTGCACCGGGACGACCGCCTCTGTTTGTTTGCTTTCGGCCTTGCATACGAAAAACTTTTTGCACAGGCACGCCTGAACGAAGCGATTTATCATACTCAATTCCAGCAAGTCCCGCCAACTCACGAATATCTTTAGGCTCTAACTCATAAAAGCGCCCTGGGCGGTTGCTCTTCGTCATTAACACTGAGCCATAACGAACCCGCATCAAACGACTCACCTTAAGATCAACAGCCTCCCACATGCGGCGAACTTCTCGATTACGCCCTTCCATTAGCACCACATGATACCAACGATTAAAACTTGAGGAGCCACCTTCCATTTCTTCATTTGTTGTCTCAACAATATCCTCAAATCTGGCTTTGCCATCTTCAAGTTCAACTCCGTGAGTTAATTGCTTTAATTGATCCGGTGTTGCTTTACCCATTACCCTCACTGCATACTCTCGCTGCAACTGACTGGAGGGATGCATTAGTTTATTAGCCAGATCACCGTCATCAGTTAATAATATCAAACCCGATGTATTGATATCCAGACGCCCCACCGCAATCCACCGACTGTGTTTTAATCCTGGCGCGTGGTCAAAGATAGTTGGTCGGCCTTCCGGGTCACTTCGGCTACAAACTTCACCTTCAGGCTTGTGATACATCAATACCCGTGGCAAAGTCTGTTGCACATCACGAATAATAATTTTACGACCGTTGTGCATCACGATATCACCGGTATCGACTAACTGGCCCAGCTCTATGACTTCACCATTAAGCTTGATTAAACCTTCCTTAATCCAGCCCTCAATTTGTCGTCTTGATCCAAGCCCCTGTCTAGCCAGTGCTTTTTGTATACGTTCTTTACTCATAAAGTGAATCTTTTCCGGATATAACAATGAAAATAATATTTACCTGTATTGTACTACTTTCTAGCATCCATTACGCCTATGCAGATGCGACTTTAGAATATAAGGAAATCACCAGTAAAGGTCTGATTAAATACATAATTAAAGGCGAAAAACTCAAGTTCACCCAGTCAACACAGGCGCGTTTAAATTTATTTAATCATAAACAACAGCAGTTTATCAGCTTTGACCCGAAATCAGGACTGAGCTCCATGGTTAACAATGACGTTTTAAAACAACGAGTTAGCCAGCTTACACAGCAACGTCTGAAAAAATTATCTCAGGTTGAACTGAAACTAGAGAAAAAACTCCAGACAATGACACCTGAACAGCAACAAGCAGGTGAGTCTTTGATCAATATACTTAAATACCCGGATATGTATGGAGAACATACTCTGCTAAAGGTTAAAAAGTCAGATAAATCAAAACAAATACTTAATACCACTTGTCAGGTTTATCAAGTTTACCGTGCTAAAAAACTAATTAGAGAAATCTGTATGGCCAGTAAAAAATCGCTTAAATTAGACTCTGAAGACTATTTAACTCAGAGAAGTTTTTATGCCTTCAATTACAAAATGCAGAGCCAGATAATGATTGCCATGGGCAAAACGCGGTTTTCACTGGTTGATTATGACCAGCATGATATGGACGGCGTTCTTATAGAGAGCATTGATTATAAAGACTCCGCTATTCAGCAACATTTGAAGCTAAACACAATAAGTCTCAAGAAAGTAAATGCATCAGAGTTCGCACTACCCGAAGTAGTGAAAAGCGACTAAATACTACATAGCCTCTACAACCGTCAGAAGCTCAAATCATTCTACTGTAACAGCTGCAAGCCCATATATTTGGTCTATACTTGAAAGATCGAATAAATTTATACGCGGTTTCACCTAACCGCCCGCTGCTATGGCCATAAGCACTAAACTGAAAAAAGTTCTGTTCAAACTGAGCAACCGTTACTTTCCTTTTAACAATTTAAGCCCTGAGCGTTTACAGGAGATTGTTAATCATATTCGAATTATTGAATTACAACAGGACGAGATATTACAAATGAGAGGCAGTCGCTCTCAGGACTATCTCTATCTAATGGAAGGCGAAATTGACATTATCTGTGAAGGTAATATCCGCACCATTAGCGACCCGGTAGACACTCAACGCAGCCCTGTAATATTACCCAGTGAAAAAAGTAGCTGCAGCATTATCGCTAAAAGTGATTGTATTATCAGCCATGCTAACCGAGATATTTTAGACACCATTATTGCGTGGGATCATATCGGCCGTGAAACTAAAAATACGGTTAAATATATAGATATGATACGTAACACACTGGTCTTTCAACGCTTACCAATTGAATATATCGAAAATGCCTTTTCTCGCATGAAACCGTCCCATTTTAGCAAAGGGGAAAGCATTTCAGCCGAGCAAAGTAGCGCCTATTACCTGATTTTAAGTGGTCGGGCTGAGGTACAGAAGTTCGACAGCGTCAATCAGGACTTTAAACGCGTTACCGAGTTAGGTATTGGTGATATTTTTGGTGATGAAGCTCATGTTTCCGGCAAGAACGCGGATGAAACTATCACTATTCTCGAAGACAGCGAAATACTTATTTTAGGGAAAGATGATTACCAACAACTGTTAAGCCGCCCCAAGGTTCAAACAGTACAGTCGCAGGTTGCAAAAACCATGTTAGATAACGGTTACCAGTTACTTGATGTGCGCTACCCTGAAGAATACGCAGAAAACAGAATTCCTGGCTCAAGAACAATCCCTCTATCCGAACTAAGCCAACAGCTTGAAAAACTTAATAAAAAACAGCCCTATATCATTTATTGCCACTCTGGCCCAAGAAGCGCTATAGCCACACTAATACTCCATGAACACAATTTTGAGGCACTTTCACTGGAAGGCGGCATCAGGGACTGGCCCTATGATGTTGAAGAAGCTTCAGCCAAACCAAATATTGTGCCTCTTGCCAAGAAATTCCACTAGATATAGTAGATATTCTTCACAAAACCCGATAAATGGCATAGATTTTCAATTTCCCGAGCTCTAAACTGAGTGTAAGCAGTTACTTCTGCTTAACGATGCAAAACATAAGAAACGGGGATTTTATGGCTACAGACTACTCTGAAAAACGTAACTTCTTTCGCATGAATCTAGAGTGCAATGCGGAATACACTATCAACGGTTCAGGTAATCAAAAATCAGGTAAAGTAAGCGACCTAAGTGGGGACGGCATCTCTATTATCGCTGACCAATCAGTTGATCCAGGCACTGAAGTGCGTGTATCAATACAACCTGAAAATGATGTTACACCACCGCTTGACGTGGTAATGGAAGTCATTCGTTGCGAAGCACAAGATGCAGATAGTTATTTGCTTGCGGGTAATATAACCAAGCGATAAACCCGTTAGTTAAACACTAGCGAAACTATCTCCTCAAGAACACTACTAGCTGCTTCAGCCGGTACAGACTTCAACCCCCCTAAAAAACCTACACAAATACAAATAATTTACCCAATACAAAAGAACAATGGTTAAAATTTACTCACACTATTTTGTGTAAATTGGTGTCAGGCAAACTGATTTAATAAGACCGGCGCCGGATCAGTTTGCGCCGTAGCCATAAATGCACTAATTGCAGCGGCTGGTGGTTCATTGCTGCGCAGGTTGGTTGAATTCACACTTGTTGGGGCAGTAACAACTGTTGAAGGTGACTCTGAATTATCAGGCTGAGCAGCATCAGTAACGGCATTAGCATTTTCCGGCTCACTCGAACTTTTTTGCAAGTTATCCACCTGCTGCTGGTTTTCTTCTAATTTAGCTTCCTCTCTTCGCTGTACCGCCAATTCAATTCGCGCTCGTGAAGCCAGCTGATTCGCATTAGCTGCGACTCGTACATCCTGTGCGGACGGTTTAGCCGGCGCCAGTGCTGCAGCACGAATTTGACTTGCCTTGGCCAATGTAGCCTGTGGATTATTAGGCACAGCAGAAACATCTAACTGAACCTCTCCTCCTATAGCATAGGAACGCCCATCTGGCCCTGTTTGAAATGTATAACTAGGCCCGCCTCTAACCAGACTACCACCAGCCGCAGTGTGTGCAGCCTCATGAGCCCTCACTTCGCGGTCACGTGCTCGTAACTGACGAAGAACGTTATCATTCTCCTGCTTTTGTAGCTTTTCAGCTTCTTTATCTTCAGAGTCTAAGTTTGAGGTGCGAGAAACATTATTAACACGCCTGGATGAACTGGTGTCGAGTGGGTTACTGCTTTGAATATTTTGTGAGCTGTTTACAATCATAAGGCACTTTCATGCTGAGCACTTAAGACCTACGAAAACCAATAGTTTAAACCAGAATTAGGCACGTATATCTATAATCGTCCCAACGACTTCATCTATTGCCGAAACGACTTTAGCGGAAGCCTGCACCTGAGTTTTATTTTGCTGCATATCAAGAAGAGAGCCTTCCAGATTAGAACCTTTTCCAGCCTTATCTAGCTGATCGGAACTGGCAATTTCTGATGCATTTTTACGCAACCCATCCAGACCACGCTGAATACCTTGCACTGCTTCACTTTGAACTGACAAAACGCCCATAGCTTTACTCCAGAAAGAATGATACTTAAGCTAAATTTATAACATAAGTAAGCACTAAATTCAATTTTGCAAGGCTTAAACGACGCTCTGATGCGATAAACGGTGAGTTTGATGCAACCTCAAAGCGGATTACCTATATTGAAAGCTAAATAAGGCAGGAAGAGTTGTATATTACTTTCAGATTCCTTCCGTCGGGGACTGAGCATCTTTCACGCTCTGTCCCCGAGGGAGATCTGCCACAGCAGGGTACAAATTGAATTACGTAGGATTAGATTCGTACTAATACAATTACAATTTTTACTAAAACGAGCTCTTTCAGGAGAGGAAATCTAATTTATTACTGGCTCTTCTTCACTCTCATCCTCATCACTAACGGAAACTTCGTCAATTTCTTGCTCATTTACAGGACTTTCAGGCTCATTATCTTCATTTTCGGGTGAAGTTTCTGAAGTTTCTGAAGTTTCTGAAGTTTCTGAAGTTTCTGAAGTTTCTGAAGTTTCTGATGTTTCTGATGTTTCTGATGTTTCTGATGTTTCTGATGTTTCTGATGTTTCTGATGTTTCTGATGTTTCTGATGTTTCTGATGTTTCT
>Ga0316204_10001578_pt1 | contig 59737 bp, 54 predicted proteins | sample 6monrhotite_MG_2_FD_205661 | JGI IMG/M metagenome (GOLD analysis project Ga0316204, IMG submission 205661) | Microbial mat bacterial communities from mineral coupon in-situ incubated in ocean water Damariscotta River, Maine, United States -... | ecosystem: Environmental > Aquatic > Marine >...
TATTTCAGAAAAATAACTCGCTGGCTTTGATCCATTGACTATAGTTGGTTTGATCTATGGCTGATAATCGTGTGATCTATCTCGCACAAGAATGATTTTTGCAGGAGTGTTTGGTGCGGAATGTGAGATAAAAGCTAACTTTCCCTCTTCATCGAAGTCAGGATTATTCTGTGGGTCGACCGCTTTTAAGATAAGTGATTGAATGTCTTCTTCATCACCGACTATCGCTTTTCTGATGTGCATGATTTATTAAGTTTTTTGTTTCTTAACTTCTTCAATCAATTCTACAAGTAATTCATTGGTTCTTTCATGCTGACTCAAACTTTTTTCAATCGCTTCCATTGATGCTTTGCTCAAGATATTCGCTTGTTCTACTGATTCTTTTTGAAGGTCTAGAGATTCCTTGATTTTTTTATTTCCCAGTACTGATGAGACAAAAAAATAGAGGATTATAAAAACAAGAATATAACTCCAATATTCCCATAGCCAAAATAGCGCACCAAAAGTCTCCTCACTTCCTTCATTCATCAAGTATTCATTATATTGTTTTTGGCTAATCCACTCTTGCGTTTTTTGGTTATAGTAAAGGGTATTAGATTCTGCCCACTTGTAATACGTTCTTGAATATTTGACTGCCAACTCTTCAAGCGCATCAGGAAGATCGATTTCAACATATCCGGTTTTATTAAAATCAGACTCTCCCGTAGTACTAAACTCAAAAGTTTCTACATCATAAGCGACCACAACTAGCTCACCTTCATACGGTAAACTAGTAAATTTTATTTTGTATTTTAGATCATCAATTTTTTCAAATGACTCCACTTGAGAATTGCTAGATTGAATTTTTTCCCAAGCTAATAGGAAATCGCGCTTATCTCCAGCTTCGGCGAAAACTGATGTTGAAAAGAGAAAGAGTGCTAAAATTTTTAGGTAGGACATATTGTTTCCCTAACTAAATAAAGTTAATATTGCATCAAACTATCAGCAGCTTTGGCTAAAAATTCTGACCTATCCCCACATTCATCATGACCGCTAACAAACGCATCCATGCGAGCAAGCATCGATTCGGATAAGGTAATATTGATCCGTTTCTGTTTATTCTTAATGAATTCAATAGGCACTTCTATTGCCATCTATCTGAACGAAATTCAGCGGTATATTCAAGAAGCCTTAGCTAAGTACCATCTCTACATACTCAGTAAAATTTTTAGCTACCGGCTTAGCAAAGCCAAGATACACCGCTCCTGTATCTGGTCTGATATACACCTCTCCATCAATATCATTACTAAATACCCATAAGAACCCATAGTCAAAGTGGTCTTTATATTTATTTTGGGAATACAAATCTAACATTTCACCTTTTTTGTTTATTCCAAATATAGGATCGCTAAATATTTCGGCATAATTCAATTTGATTAAGTATTCTCTAAAGTCCTTTGGCAGTTTAATGTCAAGCCTAGCCTCTAAATCTTTTACCTTTACTGGATCAACCCCTTCGCCTAATTCTTCTGAATGATCTGTTAGAATTTCTACAATATCCATAATTTAATAATCTTTAACTAAATTCACAACGCCTTAACAATCCCATCCACACTCGCCTTAGCATCACCAAATAACATACTGGTATTTTCTTTAAAGAAAAGCGGGTTTTGAACCCCAGCATATCCCGGATTCATTGAACGTTTAAAACCAATTACGTTCTTTGCATTCCAAACTTTCAATACAGGCATGCCTGCAATGGGACTGTTCGGATCATCTAGTGCAGATGGATTAACGGTATCATTCGCGCCAATCACTAATACAACATCAGTCTCTGGAAAATCATCATTTAGCTCGTCCATTTCCAAAACAATATCATAAGGCACTTTCGCTTCTGCGAGCAACACGTTCATATGCCCTGGCAGGCGACCTGCAACTGGGTGAATACCGAAACGAACATCGACACCTTTGTCTCGCAATTTTTTAGTTAACTCATAAACGGGATACTGTGCCTGAGCTACCGCCATTCCATATCCCGGAGTGATAATCACCGATTTTGCATTCGATAACATATCAGCAACATCTTCAGCATTGGTTTCTTTAAATTCACCATAATCTTGATCAGTATTGACCACAACATCAGTTCCAAACCCGCCTGCAATTACGCTTATAAAAGAACGGTTCATCGCTTTACACATGATATAACTCAAAATTGCACCAGAAGAGCCAACAAGCGCACCGGTTATTATCAACAAATCATTACCGAGTAAAAACCCTGCTGCCGCTGCTGCCCAGCCTGAATAAGAATTTAGCATCGAAACAACAACCGGCATATCCGCGCCGCCAATAGAAGCAACTAAATGCCAACCGAATACCAGTGCGATCCCGGTCATAATCATCAGCGATAACATATGTCCTTCTTGCTGCACAAAATAAATCATCAAACCAAAGCTTATTATCCCTGCCATCAAGTTCATTTTATGACGATGAGGCAACATTAAAGACTTGCTACTGAAGATCCCGCGTAATTTACCGAAAGCAACCACTGAACCCGTAAAAGTAACCGCACCTATAAAAACCCCAAGAAAGACTTCTACTAAATGAATGTTCAACATTATGCCTGTAATGTCACCGTGCTCGATATAACTGTTGTAACCAACCGCTACAGCCGCCAAACCCACAAAGCTATGCAACATAGCCACAAGCTCTGGCATTTGGGTCATTTCAACTCTGAGGGCAAACCAGGTACCTATCATTCCACCGATTACCATCGCAATTAAGATCATTTGAATATTACTGACACTAGGATTCAAAATCGTCGCCACTAAGGCAATCGTCATACCGATAATGCCGTACCAAACGCCATGTTCTGCCGACTCTTGTTTGCTTAAACCGACTAAGCTAAAAATAAATAAAATCGCTGCTACAAAATACGCACCATTTAAAACTGCTTCATTCACTATTAATTCACTCATGGTTTAATCCTCCTTCCTGAACATCTTTAACATGCGTTTGGTGACCACAAAGCCACCCACCACGTTAATAAAGGCGATCAACACCGCAAAAGCTGAAATCCACATCACTAATTGGTTGCTACTTGAAATTTGTAACAGCGCACCAACCACAATGATCCCGCTGATTGCATTGGTAACACTCATCAATGGAGTATGTAGCGCATGAGTGACATTCCAAACTACGTAATAGCCGATAAAACAGGCCAGGATAAACACAGAAAAATGTCGCATAAAATCAGCTGGAGCAACCAGAGACAACCAACCGAAGATTAAACCACCACCTAACAACATTAAATGCTTGCCCATGCCTGATGATTTTTTCTCAGGCGCTTTTTCAACCACCACAGGAGCGGGCTTTGGCGGCGGCGCTGCACTAACTTGCACTGGTGGTGGTGGCCAGGTGATTTCTCCTTCTTTGGTAACAGTGACATTACGAATAATTTCATCGTCAAAGTTTAGTAAGATATTACCGTCTTTTTCTGGACAAAGTAATTTGATTAAATTAAGAATATTGTTGGAGTAGAGTTGGCTAGCTTGGGTGGGTAAACGAGCTGGCATATCAGTGTAGCCAATGACGGTGACTCCATCTACTTCAACGGATTTTCCCGGTTCGGTTAATTCACAATTTCCGCCACCCAAAGCGGCTAAATCAACCACCACGCTGCCACGTTTCATGGATTGAACCATTTCTTTGGTAATTAGCTTAGGAGCGGGCTTTCCAGGGATCATCGCGGTGGTGATGATAATATCCACTTCTTTAGCTTGCTCAGCAAATAGTGCCATTTCAGCTTTGATAAAGGCTTCACTCATGACTTTAGCGTATCCATCACCGCTGCCTGCTTCTTCTTCAAAGTCTAACTCTAAAAATTCTGCCCCCATGCTTTCTATTTGCTCTTTGACCTCTGGACGGGTATCAAACGCTCTAACGATTGCCCCTAAACTGCCAGCAGTGCCTAGTGCTGCAAGTCCAGCCACACCAGCACCTATAATCATGACTTTAGCCGGTGGAACTTTACCTGCAGCGGTAATTTGTCCGGTAAAAAAGCTACCAAACTGGTGAGATGCTTCAACAACGGCGCGGTAACCCGCGATATTTGCCATTGAACTAAGCGCATCCATCGATTGTGCCCGTGAAATTCTAGGCACAGAGTCCATTGCTAACACATTGATTTTCTTATCAGCTAACTTTTTCATCAGAGCTTCGTTTTGCGCAGGCCAGAAAAAGCCAATAACGGTCGCTCCTTCAATCATTTTTTCAACTTCAGACTCAGAAGGAGGGTTTACCTTGAATAAAATATCAGACTGCCAGACTTCGTCACTGGGGAAAAGTTCTGCTCCGACTTCTTCGTATGCGGCATCTGAAAAGCTAGCCGCTACGCCAGCTCCCGATTCAACCACTACAGAAAATTCTAGCTTAATTAATTGACTAACACTTGAAGGAGATGCCGCTACACGTGATTCGTTAGCTTCTGTTTCTTTGACTATACCGATCTGCATATTAGAGCCCTATATTAATTGGGTCTCCAACGAGAAATGAAATGAAAGACCCCAAAATAAAATAACAAACGGCTATTCTTGAGATATTTTCTTTAGAAATCTAAAATTATCTTAAACCAAGAATGCCTAAACTGCTCATTAGTTTTCATTCTATTGCCATAACAGGATCTATGGCAGCGATGATTAACTTTACTACATGAATGATGTGCTGACTCAATGTACGACTAATAGACCTAAATTGCAATATTCCGGCTTATAAAAAGTTTTTCTTAATCAATAGGATAGTTGTTAGCTATTGGCTGTTTTCAAGATGAACTCACGTATATTCTCTTCGTCTGAAATGGTTTGCCAATTGAGATTTAATTCAGTGATCGGGATACTCACAGAGTTTGGATAAGACTCTTTTGATAAATATTCTCCGACCGAAAGCTCACTCAAGTTCGGTAATTCAAGAAGTGGTGAATAATCTAAAACGCGAGTCCCTTGCACGCTTATGCGCCAGATATTCTTGAGACTAGCTAAATCATCGATTTGCTTAATTTCCGTTCTCGCTAAACTTAGGTTCGCAATGTTTTGATTATTAACCAGCAACCCACAGTCACTAAAACTAGTATAATGCAGAGAAAGAAGAACCAAACCCGCTAAATCCGAGAGCGGAGAAAACTCAATAATCGGGCAATTTGAAACTTCCAAGCGAGAGAGTTTGTTTTTTCCTTTAAGAGCACTAATATCTGAAAAGTGGCAATTATCAGCTCGCAACCATTCAAGATTATTTAGTTCTTTCAATGCCGAAATATCATCAACCTCTGTTTGGCTGATTTGCAACTCGATAAGATTGCTCAAATTAGCAATCGGACTCAAGTCTTTAATCGTTGAGCGACTTAAGCGCAACACCTTCAGTTGATGACAGTTTGCAATAGGTGAAAGATCAGTGACTCCTGTGTCCACAAGATCAAGCTTTTCCATTTTGGTAAAACCATTCAATGGGGATAAATCCATAAGGTTTTTGTGACCTGAGAGATCGACCGATTGTTTGTCTAGTATTTTTCTGCGTACCATTTAATAACTTCCACCTTAAACTAACTATTAAATGCAGTCTTAATCGTAAAGTTCTACAGCTTGATTTTTTGACATTCTGGTCATTGAACAAGAAACAATAATCCCGTTCACGAACTTTCTGTGTCCCAAGGACAACTTCCGCGTAGCCACAATCCCGATATGTCTTTTATCACCAAAATCAAAAACAGTTATAAATAGGGGAATCTCGAATCCATTTTTAATTACAATCCTTTCGTCGTTTACTAGTTGCATTAATTCGCATTCAGGCAAACGAGCCAAACGGTCTGTTTCGCTGTCTACTGCATTTTGAAATATTATATCTATAGTTGACACTATGCGCTCACGCCTCATGCAAATATTTTAACTAATTACATATACCTCTGAATTAGGTCTTGCTTATATGAATTTTGTAAGTTTCTAAATTAATTAGTATACTCAATTAACACTATATTTTTCGGTATATTTTCAATTTTAATCCGAGTTGAATGCAATATTTGTATTTTCCAAGTAGATCCTTCTTTTATCATCACAGCGCTTTCCAACCAAGCAACTGAGCGGCTTTTGTTTTTACTGGTAAATGTTGCTTTATTCCAATAGCTAACCCATGCCATATCACCGCTGACTTTGGTTTTAATTAGATTAAAATAATTACGCCTTTTATTCTTAGACGGTTTAACAACATTGACTAAATCATCCATACTCCAATCCTCACCTGCTTCCAACAATTGAAAATCCGTAGTCACTAAACTTCTCATTTTGTTGTGGTCAACTGCCGACATAGCTGAAAATAATTCTTGAACAGGTTTGAACGGATCGTTATTTGCAAAACAGGTTGTGCTGAGAGTCAAAAAAGCAGAAAGTGCAAATAATTTTAATATGGTCATTGTTTAAAATCCTGTGAAGTATAAATCATCTTGTTTTGTTTCTAAAAATACTGGTCAAAACAATGAAACCATTAACAGTTTATCAATTCATCTAAACTAGATATTGCTAGCCACAAAGACTTTATTCAAGTTCCAAAAGTCATCCGTATTTAAAAAAAGAAATACCCGACCACCAGCCTGATTTCCAATGAATTTTTCTTGTTCGGGTTTCGAGGCTCTAGCCAGTAAAAGTGTCACTCCATTGGAGCCTGGAGGTGAAACCACTACCCAACGTTTATCTTGTTCAGGTTGGTAAGTATCTGCGACAAGCTCAAACTTTAATTTATTAACGTAAAAATCAATCGCCTCATCATATTCTTTGACTACAATCGCTATATGTACGATAGACTGTTTCACTATTGAAGCCCTCTGAATAGATGTAAATATTAAACCGAAAGATTAGAGTTAAACTATACACACCTCGCTACCATTAATACTTCATCGGCAGAATAAAGGTTAGTAATCGTTGCTTCCACTTCTACACCAAGTACTTTTTGATAAAGCTTTTGCGCTTGATTATCGGCTCTAGTTGATACGGTTAGGCATTTAAGTTTTGAGCTTCTTCCTTCGAGCTCTAATTTAACTTTTTCTAGCGATTGTTTAATCATGCTTCCGCCAATACCTTTTCCCTGAAACTCTGGCAAAACGGCTATTTGTTCTAATTCAATGACAGCCTCTTTTCTAAACCCACTTTTTTGTGACCAGATAATATAACCAATTACTTTAGTTCCATCTTTAACAACATAACATAAGAAACGGGGATAAGCATTTAGACTACAGCTTAGCCATTCAAGAGAACATAATTGGCGTGAGAAAACCTCTTTATGGATCTGCGAAGCCTCTTTCAGATCACCCTCTTTTAATTCAGTGGTTAACATTTTTTATACTTAACGTCTATTTGGTGGAATTGATTTAGTATCGCTTGCAAAAGCTTGATGCTCTTCAGGATCTACTGGCTTATGGGTAACCTTTGTTGTTGCAGTGTTCACATGTTGGTCTGAGTTGTAGCAAATTTTTTCTCCTTCAGGTGGGTTTGCCCAAATAGTACTACTATTTATTCCAACTCAGCAACCAACTTCAACTTAACCTCCAGATTGTCGCAATAAAAACTCTTCAATATTAGAGCGAAGCGCTCTTTCTTTAGCGCTATTTTGCGGAAGGGAATCCGCCAATTCAGTATAAAAACCAAGATTAGATGAATTCAAATAGGGTAGAATGTTTGTAGCTAACTCTTCACCTGCATAAAAACTACCTGTAGTTAATACTTGGTAAAATAGTTGTTGGATTTCACTTGATAGTTCTGGATATCTTTGTAATTCTTTTAATGATTGACGAACTATTTTTGCATCGAAACTAGTTTCCAATTCAGTAATTAACAACGAAGCCAACTCTAGATTAGGTTCTTGTGCGCTCATCAGATTGATCGCTTGTTGCTGCACATGTCCATCTGGATAGTTAAGAAACTGTTTGACTAATTCGATACTTTGTTGGTCAAAATAATCGTACTGTAAATGCAGGTCAACGTATTCATCTAATTTTTCAGATAAAAGTTTTCCACGTAATATTGAAGAAGCTCTAGGATCAGAATTATCTTGTGGGCAAGATTTATTCTGATCACAATGCAGCAATTGTGACAACTCGTCAGTTAAAGATTTATTTTTATTTATAAAACTTATCGGCAGGTTTTGTTTCTTCGGTTTACTTACTAAGTTTTTTTCTTGTTGACCATTAGATATTTCCGCTTTATCACTATGCAATGGACGAACATCCCTGATATCATTTTCTTGGTTGCTATCACCATAAATTTGCATCTGTTTTTGATCAACTAACCCAAAAGACAAAACTGTGATAACAAAAATGACTGTTATTAGTATTGGAATAATTATTTTTTTATGCAGCATCGTTCGATTATTCCGATTATGAATTTTTATTAACTAGTAAACTAGTTTGCAAGAACTTCAGCCCAACTAATAAGATTACTATCTGGTGAAACCCTACCACCATAAATAAAACCTATTTGTCCGGCATAGTTAATTTGGTAATAAACATAATTATCAGAACCTTGCACAACATTTGACAATACCTTGTGCTGAGTATTCGTTGGTACGGTTTGTAAATAGGTTCCACCTGGTGTAGCCCGCATATTGATCCCTGTTGACGAAGTGATTAAAATGTTCTCATCCACTTTAGCAACATCAGCCGTTGATACGATTGCCCAACTATCAACCGTGTTAGTTCCTAATAGTTGACCACCGTAGATATAACCTGTTTGTCCATTATAAGTAACCTGATAATAAAGATAATCATTGCTTCCTTGAACTATCGTTTCAAATACATAAACTAGCGCACCAGCTGGTACGTTAGCTAAAAAAGTTCCACCGGGCGTTGCTCTTAAATTACTTCCATTCAGATTAACTATCTGGATCACATCTCCCGCTATTGGGTGTGGTGGCGGGGGAGGCAGCAATTTTACGTAAGTCGCCCAATCAGCTAACGTATTACCATTTAATATTTTTCCGCCATATATGAATCCTGTATAACCCTGGTAGCTCACTTGATAGTAAACATAGTTATCAACCTCTTGGGTGATAACACCTTCTACTGCGAGTTGTGTATTATACGGAATAGTAACTAAATAATTGCCGCCCGGCTGATCACGCAAATTAATACCTGTAGTCCGTTCAATATTAATCCCATCACCTGTTTGAGCAATTAAAATATCACTATCAAGAAGATCGCTATGGGAAGCTGGCATTGCCCAGTTCAAGTAATCATTTTTATCGCCTGCATAAATATACCCTTGCTGGCCACTTTCATTTATCAAATAATAACGATATTGATTTTGTTCATCGTTCACAACATAATTTAGTACCTGATAGTTTTTTCCTACTTGAGTAGTAATTCCCAATGAAGTTCCACCAGGCGTTGCTCTCACATTAATACTTAGATTTGAACTCAAACTTTCACCAACGACTGACAGACCATCCACCGCATCTTTAAAGCATTGATGTTTTTCATGAAGGTTAACAACATAATCTGTGGTTGCACTTGCGCTAGGAGATAAAGAATCAACCGTAGCCCCATATAATAAATTCAAACACATAAAATCTTGTTGATCATTCACACATTCAAATTGCCCAGCGTTATAAACGCAAGCTTCACCAGATGATAGATTGATTTGCACTCCTGACCAATTAGCTGGATTGTTTGGATCGTTTGGATCAATCGCCGCACAATTGACATTGCTCTGCATAAAACAAGCGACATCAATGGTTGTTTGGTGATCTAAGTCAGCAATATAATTTAACCAAATTTGAGCATCATATTTATCCCTAAATCCAATATCGTTTTGCGCCCAAATATCATTCGGATCAGTCCAGCGGCAAATTTTACTAGCACCGCCATTGTAAACGGAATAAGCTGAACGAGCACGACTTCGCCAGTCAGTCGCACCACTTACACAAGAAGCAGTTGCAGCACTTTCCCATGCGCTATAGTAGAGTTCCATTCCATAAATAATATTTTCAAATATTTGCCAACCTTTTCCTTCTTCAATTTGGGTAAAATGCCAGCGATCATCAATCTGGACAATGCCGTGACCATGACCAAAGTCACCGCGCACCATTTTTATATTTGTATCAATCCCATGACGATAGTGAGTCCAAAACGTTTCTTGATGAGCGAGCGCAAAGATTGCCCGTTGCCAAGCATCGAGTTCTGCTTGTGAGACGGTAGGCTTTCGTTGATTTATATAGTAAGAAGACGAATCCCTCAACATCGCAAAAAGTTCTTGCATATAACGCAGGCGTTCACTAGAAATTGAACCGCCTTTGGCAACTGCATCGTCTTCAAATATAATTAAAGAGAAATTGTCAGATACATAAACAGGCGAACCCCAAGGAGCAACATCACACGCACTCGGAACTCTACCGAAATTCCATTCGCCACCAATTCTGTTGTCACATTGATAATAGTCTGGTGTAGCCGCTGCAAAGGAAAAATTAAAACTCAGAAAAAACCAGCTAATCATAATCAGCTGGACTTTAGATTTTATTGATATCATTTATCGACTTCCTGCTCGGCTAATATCTTTGCGAAGTTAACCTGACTATTTGTTTATTATTAAGCCGAATAATAAACAGTTAGTTTTGTAATACAAGACAAGCTGAAAAGCGGCATTACAAAAAGTGAATAACATCATAGTCAATCCGTTAAGAAATCGCTAAATGAGATTTTCGTTGTGATGCTAAAAATGCCTAAATTCATTCACCGATTAACTAACGTCGTTACTGATTGAACTTAAGGAGTTTTAAAACGAGAATGAAATGGATGGCTTTACAAAACACTTTTCTGGATAGTGAAAAATAATATTTTTGTGCTTAAAAGATATAGCCACCACTTAAATTTAACGCTGGTTTATCCATACACCAAATTCATCGCGAGCATTCCACCATACTCTTTTGTTGGCACCATAAAAACGCCCTTAAGATCTAGACTTTCGAGATGCAATTTCAGTTTCTCATCGATAATTCGTAATCTATGCTCTAGGTCAAAAAGAGACAAATCGTTGGTCTTTTCCGAGTCAATCTCAAAATACTCAAGCTCGTCATATCCATCGGCAAGACAATCAGCATCAGGTACACCCAATACCATATTATGACCTTCCACTGGATCTTTATTATCTGGTTTAAAAATTTGCGTGGGCTTTGTGTTAAGCTCTATTCCAAAATCCTTCAAAGCTTCACAAAGGCGGATTGAATAAAGGCTATATGCCCCTCCAATAATATCTCCAAAGGTATCAGCACCGCTTCCCGGAGCTATGTCTCCTCGCTCATCGGGATCATCAAGATATACCGGTATAGTTCCCTCAAGCTCGTACCAATCATTCGGAACGGAACTCAAACTGATGCATGCACCAGCCTCGCGCATATCTTGTCCAAATACATAATAACTCATTGTTATTTTAACTCCCCTCTTTCGGTATTTTTATTAGTACGGTATTTTTCAAACCAAGCAAGTATATTACTTACTTTAGCAATCAAATTGCTCGGTCTTTTGGTTATTCCGTGTGATGCATTGGGAATACGCACCATAACAGAATCAATCCCTCTAAGTTTTAGTGCTTGATAATATTGTTCGGTTTCTGAAATTGGCGTTCGGTAATCTGCTTCACCTGTTAATAACATGGTTGGGGTGTTTACCTTACCAACTAACGATAGGGGAGAGCGCTTCCAATAGGTTTGATTATCTTCCCATGGCATTTTATCAAACCAATATTTTGTGAAATAAGGTGCTCCGTCTGCTGTTAGAACAAAACTGGTCCAGTTTATCACTGGTTTAGCAACAACCGCTGCGGCAAAACGATCTGTTTTACCAACTATCCAACTAGTTAAAACGCCGCCACCGCTTCCACCGGTGACAAAAAGTTGCTTTTGATCAACATTACCAGCAACGACTACACTATCGACCAACGACATAAGATCGTCATAATCATAGCCAGGATAGGCATGATGTATCGCATTTCCAAATTTTAAACCATATCCAGTACTGCCTCGCGGGTTTGCATAGAGCACCATATAACCTGCCGCAGCATAAAGTTGAACTTCTGGCGAAAAACGTTCTCCATAATTAGCAAATGGTCCACCATGAATTTCAAGAATTAAAGGATATTTTTTAGACGGATCAAAATTTGCTGGTTTTGCAAGCCAGCCTTGAATATTCCAATCATCATGGCTCGATTTAACATTGATCTCTTCAATTTTTGCTAGACTACGATGTTCTAGCAAGTCACTATTTAAGTCTGTCAGCAGTTTTGATTTGTTACCAGTCCCTGAAACCGTTGCCACCTGAGCAAGGTCTTTTTTAGATGTGTGAGTAAAAGCCACTACGCCCGATCGGCTCACTGTAAAACTTCCACCACTATAAGGTCGACCAAACGCAGTACCACCCACATTCTGGGTGACTGTTTTTCGTTTTCCTTTCAAGTCTGTGCGTACTATTTTTGTATCCCCACCATCATCATATTGAAAATACAGTTTATTATTTCCAGACCACTTGATATTTTTGACTGATCGATCCAGTGATTTTGTTAATAATTTTACATCGCTGCCATCAACTTTCATTATATAAAGATCGGTTAACTGATAACCTTGATGCTTATCTTTAAAACCTGTGTAGGCTATGAGTTTTCCATTGGGAGAAATGATCGGATTACTTTCTGGCCCATAACTTTTAGTAAGTTGCGTCAGATTTTTTGAATGTATATCTAACTTATAAAGACTGCTATCGAGTGGTTCTAGGGTCCAGTCATCTCGGCGATTTGCTGAAAAAATTAAATTATTATTATCCGAAGTCCATGCAATGTTGCCACGATGATGAAAATCGCCATCTGTCACCTGACGTGGCGTTCCGCCGTCTGTAGTGACCACAAACAAATGGTTAAAACCGGGTTTTAAATAACCGGCACCATCTGCACGATAAGTCACTTTATCAATTATTTTGGAAGCATCTGCCCATTTAGCACCCTCGGGTGCTTTTGGCATAGTCGCTAAGCTGGTTGGTTTGGAAGGAACAAACTGAGAAAACGCCAGCCATTTCCCGTCATTTGACCAAGCCAAATTTGACGCGCCAAATTGCAATTGAGCCACTTGAAGTTCACGATGGGTATCCAACCAACGAATAAAAATTTGAGGTTTTCCATTTCGAGTAGATTGATACGCAATGCGCTTACCATCAGGGGAGTAACACGGCGAAAAGTCATTCGCCATACCGCTCGTTAAAGGTCGATGTTGTTTACCATCTGCACTAACTTGCCACAGATTGCTACGCCTTTTATCTGCCATAATATCCATAAAATTACGCATATAGATGATATTTTTTCCATCAGGGCTAATTTGTGGATCGGTAGCCAATTCCATCTCGAAAACGTCTAGCATTTTGAGGGAATTATCAGCTTTGTCTGCTAATGCAAATGTTGATATGAGGACAAATAATACGGCTAATATTTTATGCATATTTTTTACCTAAGTTGGTTTTGCTGTTTAATCGCAAATGTAAACTAAATATTGATCAGTATTTTGATCTTGTAAAGTTTATATATTTCATAGCTTCGAATGAGCAGTATTTACCATATCCTGTAACGCATCAAGTATTTGAGCTTCTTTCTTTTGTTTCTTGGCATGACTAAGTGCTTGCTCAAAATTTTTCTTTGCGTTTTCAAATTGCTCTAAAAGCATATAACCCCGCCCTAAACTCATATGCGCATACGGCAGATCTGGATAAGCTGCTACAAATTGAATTAGTGTTTCAACTGCTTCTGTTTTTCTTTTATTATTTTGTTGTTGTTCGGCAAATTCAACATAAATATCGATAGGTATTTGAACCTTGAAGCCATATTTTTTTGATAGTTCGTTATAGTAATTTTTGATTACCGACACATCAGCATATCCAGCTAGTTCAGTGGTGATCTCAAAATTTAAATCTCTGAACAAATATTCAAGCCCTTCACTTACGGCTGGTAATATACCTGTCATATGAGTTTGATTAGGGTAATGTTTAAATTGTGATTCTAATCTGGGCGGTTTGTTTTTCTCTATTGCTGCCAACAAATCTAAGACTCCTGTATAAAAGCGTCCACCTTCACCTGCCACACTAAGAAATATCTTTTCATACGGACGATTTGGATCAGTGAGCTTTTTCACATTAGCAATAGTTTCATCATGACTCCACCAACCATTTGGACTGATAGTCAAATAGTTGTTAAACAGCTCTGGTTTATTAAAAAGAGCATAAAGTGATAATGTGCCACCATTTGAGTGACCGATAAGCGTGCGATGCGGGTAAGTCGAGTAATTTTTATCTATATAAGGAATCAATTCTTGTTGCATAAACTTCAAAAAATTATCAGTTTTTCCACCTTCCGGCCATTTAGACGATACAAACTCTTGAAATTTGGTTTTTGGTTTTCCGTCAACTTTTGGCAGAAAATCTCTCGATCTATTTGTGGTTTCTATCCCTACAACCATTGTTTTTGGTATTTGCCTATAATCCAGTAAAGATTTCACTATGCCAGTTACTGTATGAAAATGTTCTCGCCCATCAAGTAAGTAAATGGTGTAAAGCGGCTCATCTTTTTTTAAGTTTTCTGGTACATAAACCCATACAGATCTATCTTCGCCAATAACTTTTGAGTGTATCGTGAATTTTTTGCCAATGCTTACCATATCCGTTTCAGCGGTAAGCGCCGAAAACGTCATGAACAAAAGAACAATGAATAAAGAAAAAGAGCGCATAAAACAAATCCTTATGAGTTTGAGTTTATATTGAAAGTTTAATCTGGGTGTCTGTTATTTATTTTGTTTATTACCGCTGTTTCGTTTATAGATGGTTTATCACTTCCATAGACTTATGCAGTACACGAACAACCAAAATCGAATCTTTTTCTATCGTATAAATAATGATGTGGCTAATATGAGGGCAGATACGAACAGGAGGTTTAAACATTTTTCTTAAACTATGTTTTTCCGGAAACTCACATAATGAACCAAGCTTATTTTCAATGCTGTCAAGATAACGATCAGCTTGATTAATACCCCATTTTTGACAACCGTATATCCAAAGATCAATCAGATCGTCTTCGGCTAATGGTAGTTTATTAATTAACATTCGAGCCTAATTTTTTTCTAGCTTTATTCTTAATATCACTCATATCTAGTGGTGCTGGTTTTCCACTTTCAAAACCATCGTTAATCGCATTTTGTAGAGCCCGTAATTTTATAGCTTGATATTCTTCTGACGACACCAAAACGCCTTTTTCTTTGCCATTACGGGTTATAGATATCGGTTCGCTTTGCACGCTCATAAGAAGATCACCAAAATTGTTTTGGGCTTCGGTCGCAGTGATACTTTTCATATTGTTTACCTAGGTTAACTATTTTAGCTATTATACCTAATTTAGCTAATTTCGAAAGTTGTTAGAGTTTAAATTTGTGATGAATCCTCACCCCACAAAAACAAAATATCCCTCTGTAAACACTCAAATTCCACTGGCGTTTGCCCCAAGACTTCACCATCAGGGATCAACTTAGTCGGGTTTTCCTCCGTTATCTTAATCTTTTTAGCTTGAATATACTCAATTTCTGGATAATTAATATGCGAACCATCATAAATACTGGTAAAAACCTTTAACAATCTAAATCTTGAGATCTTATTGAGCAAAACTAAATCAAGAAGCCCATCATCCAGCTTAGCTTTAGGTGCAATTAAGAAACTAGTACCCGTATAGGTCGAGTTAGCCACTTCGGCAAACACACCTTCGCGTTTGAATTTGTCACCATCAACTTCAATTTGCATTTTTTGAGTCTTTAAATTGATTAATTTTAGAAGAGTGGCGGCAGTATATGCGGCATTACCCATCCATTTCAGCGGAATTGCCGTTTGTGCGACTTCAGAAACAAACCCCATTCCGACAATATTTAGAAAATAGTAAGTTTTGTTTTCTGTCACAAACCTCCCTACATCCAACGCTTTAGGTTGATTTCGCGCGATAATATCAATGGCTTTTTTCCAATCACTCTTTAATAGTTTTAACTCTTTCATAAACGCATTACCAGTACCATTTGGGATCAAGCCAATAGGAGGCTTGTTCTCAGAATCGCTTTCGCAACTGGTATTTTGATAATAGCCGTTGAGCACTTCAAACAATGTTCCGTCGCCACCCGAGGCAATAATTGCATCATAATTGGTTAAATCAGCGTTTGCAGCAATCTCAATTGCGTGACCGGAGTACTTAGTTAATATTGTTTCAAAACTTAGGCGTTTTTCCGTTAAATAAACTTCTATCTTTGGCAAGAGCTTTCTGGCTCTACCGCCACCTGCTTCTGGGTTGTATATGATAAGAAGATTCATGAATGCCAAATAAAGAGTACAAACTAATGCTGAATAACCCACTCTATTCAGTTATTCACCATAAGTCAAAAACAGCTTATCACTAGAAATAGTCTAATTTTTGCATTATTCTGTTAGTTAGATTTTGATTAACAACAAGGTCACCTAATGGCACAAACCAGTTTGATCCTAAAAGCACTTAAAAGCTGCTTAAAAGAGAACAATCTTACCTATCTTGATGTCGCCAATGCTCTTGAGCTAAGCGAAGCAAGCGTAAAACGTATATTTTCCGAAGAAAATATCTCGTTGCAAAGGCTAGATACCGTCTGCCGCATGATGAATATGGAAATTTGCGACCTCACTCGTCTTGCAGAAAAACAACATGAGGAAATTAAAGAGCTAACAGAAGAACAAGAAGCAGAATTTGTAAAGCAGCCTAAATTATTATTTCTTGCTTATATGCTTTTAAATGATTTTGACTTTGAAGAAATCCAGCAACACTATAACATCGACGAACATGAAGGAGTTCAACTGCTAGCCCATTTAGATCGAATAAAGTATATTGATCTTTTGCCGGGAAATAGAGTAAAACTACTCACCTCAAGGAATTTTAGATGGCGTAAGAATGGGGCTATCGAGCGCCTGTTTAATCAGCATATTCGCAAGGAGTTTTTTCAATCTAATTTTACCAAGCCTGAAGAAAGCATGCAGTTTTCGGGTGCTATGTTATCTCGTTCTAGTCTTTTAATTGTACATAAAAAAATGGAAAAATTAATGAATGAGTTTAACGAGCTGGCAAAACAAGAAGCATCTTTACCTTTTACTGAAAGATACGGTTGCAGCCTAGTCAGTGCGATTCGGCCGTGGGAATTTAGCGTCTTTTCCCAGTTTAGAAAATAAGATTAAAAAGTTGAGAGTTAATTCTTATGTCAAATAAAAAGCAAAATGAAGACGAGCAATTACTAGATGAGTTGCTGGCACTTTTAAGTCTTGAAACTATCGAAAAAGGACTCTTTAGAGGCAATAGTCAAAATTTGGGACTACCACAAGTTTTTGGCGGGCAAGTAATCGGGCAAGCATTATCTGCCACTAAAAGTACACTGGATGATCCTAGACCTGTTCATTCATTACACAGTTATTTTTTGCGACCTGGTGATGCATCCAAACCAATTGTATATGATGTTGAACGATTAAGAGATGGGCGAAGTATTTCAACTCGTCGAGTTAAAGCAATCCAAAATGGTAAGCCTATCTTTTTTATGACTGCGTCTTTTCATGTTGAAGCAGAAGGGCTTGATCATCAAGCCACGATGCCGCGCGTTGTTGGTCCAGAAAACTTAACATCAACCAGAGAAAGAATAAGAAAACTGGCGTTAGAATCGAGCATCCCTATACCAGAGAGATTCGAGCAAAAAAGTCCGATAGAAATTAAACCCGTTGAATCTTTTAATCCGCTAAAACCAGAAGCGAGCACTCCCTTTCGTCATGTCTGGATGAAAACTCGCGGTTGTTTGCCAGATGATCCTCGTGTACATAAATATATGCTCGCTTATGCTTCCGATATGGCTTTTTTACCGGTGGCTGGTCAACCTCATGGAATTTCTTTTTTCACTAAGAATTTTCAAATGGCAACCATTGATCACAGCATGTGGTTTCATCGAAATTTTCGTTTTGATGATTGGTTACTTTATCAAATAGAAAGCCCATCCGCCACTAATCAACGCGGTTATGTGATTGGAAAGTTCTTTGATCAAAAGGGACGTTTAGTTGCTAGTACCGCTCAAGAGGGTGTTATGCGTGAATACAAAAAATAGAGTTTTAATTCCTACACCAAGCTATGGTTTTGACCCAACCGAAGTTTCTGTTCCTTGGAAAATACTAACCGATAATGATCTTGAATTAGTATTTGCAACACCTGATGGTAACAAGTCGGAAGCAGATAAATTAATGCTAACAGGCGAAAGACTTGGAATATGGAAGTCCACTCTTCGTGCGAGGGAAGACGTCGTAGAAATCTATACTAACTTAAAGACCGACAATGCTTTCAACTCACCAATTAAATATGATCATATAAGACCCGAAGATTTTGATGGAATCATTTTACCTGGCGGACATGACAAGGCTATTAGAGAATACCTTGAGTCTGAAGTTTTACAAAAAATAGTTGTTGATTTTTTTACGCAACAAAAACCTATTGGTGCAATTTGCCATGGCGTTGTGCTAGCGGCGCGAAGTATTGATCCAAATACTAACCAATCTGTTTTATACGACTACAAAACCACTTGTTTATTAAAATCTCAAGAACGTCTTGCTTATAATATGACGAGACTTTGGCTAAAAGATTATTATCTCACTTATCCTGAAACAACCGTCGAAGATGAGGTTAAATCAGCACTTTGTAGTAGCGGAAATTTACTTAAAGGTTCATTCCCTTTGGATAGAGACGATCTTCAACATTTGAATCGAGGTTTTACTGTTAAAGACCGAAACTATCTTTCAGCAAGATGGCCAGGTGATGCCTATCGCTTTTCTTCTGAGTTTGTTGAAATGTTAAAAAAGACCTAAACATCAGGTCTTTTTGTTATTATTTACCTGCTTCAACTTTACTCATATCTCCCGCTTTGATGATAGAAAAATCTTCCAGCTTAATGTACTTGTTAAAAACACGCTGAACCTCTTTAGCGGTTAGTTTTTCGAGCCTTGCTTCATATTTTTTTCCCCATTGCATTGTTCGCTCTAGCTCCAGGTTTTCCATCAAGTCTCTGACTAACTCCCTGTCTTGAGAGCGACTCACTTTTTTCCCTTGCAACAAACCCGTTTTTGCATTTTTAATTTCCTCCTCAGTAAAACCATTCTTGAGCATCCTTACCAACTCTTCTTTAAAGCCTTGTTCCACTTTCTTTAAGTTTTGTGGCGCACAAATCGCGTAAGCACCAATAAAGGACCTGTTTTCATATGGGCTTCGTCCCATTAGCGAACCAGCACCGTAGCTAAGCCCATCCTTTTGCCTAAGTCGTGTTGCAAGACGGCTGTTTAAAAAACCTCCTCCAAATATATAATTTCCCAATTCTAGTGCCGCAGAATCATCACTATTTTCACCAATTGGTAAAGCTGTTATGGCAACAAATACGGCATTTTCTTTATCAGGAGTATCAAAAATTTTGTTCTCTACCTTGAGCTTTTGGTATTCATTTGGCACGCGGGTATAAGAAACTTCGGATGCCCATTTTCCATAAAGTTTTTCTAGTTCACTTGATATTTTGTCTTCTTCAAAATCACCTACTACCGATATTTGCATACTCGACGCACCATAAAATTGTTTATGAAATTTCTTTAAATCTTTTTGATTTAGAGAATTTAGTGATTCTAGTTGTTCATCAATGGTGGCAACATATCGAGGGTGTGATTTTGGAAAAGGACTCAAACGCCTGTTTAGTTCATTAAAAGCCAAAGACTGAGGGTTTTGTTTATTTCCGTCTAAATCAACTTTACGTGTGCTTTTGTATAATTCGAATTCTTTATCGGTAAAAGTAGGTTGTTGTAGGACTTCTGTCATCAATCGAATCACTTCTACTAAGTTTTCTTTTGTTGTAGTGACTCTGGCGAAAGCTTCTTGATTTGACCCGCCAATTCGAACTGTAGCTTTTAGTTCGTCAAACTTTTCCCGTAGCTCTTCTCGATTATAGTTTTTAGAACCGCGCATCAACATTGCTCCGACCGCATCACCTTGGGCTTTTAAACCTTTTAAACTTTTTTCACTTCCTAAACCAATATTAAATGAAACAACCACTGACTCACCTCTTGTCTTTTTTGACAGCAACGCCATTTTAACGCCATTACTTAAAGTAGTTAAACGGGTGCGTGAATCAATATTATTGAATGATGGTTCAAAAGCCTCTCCTTCTGCAATTTTTTCTTTCCCTTTATAGTTTTTTACCATAGAGGATATATCCACAACTTTTGGTATTTCAACTCTCTCTGGTTTTTCAGCAGGCAAAAAACGTCCGATCGTTCGATTATTACGAGTCAGATACTTTTCGGCGACTCTTTGAACATCCGCAGTTGAAACTTTCTCTATTCTATCTCGGTTCAAAAAATATAAACGCCAATCTCCCATACCCAACCATTCACTTAGGTTAAGAGCGATACGTTCCGATGAATTAAAGGATAACTCAATATCTTTTAGCATCTTTTGTTTAGCCTTTTTAACTTCCTTGTCTGTAACTGGGTTGTAGTTAATTTTCTCCAGTGTATCTAACATCGAATCTTCACTGTCATCTAAATTAAATGAATGATCTACTTGCGCGCCATAAATCGCGAGTCCTGGCTCTTTCCATTGAAAATCAAAACCAAAAGTACGACTTGCCAGTTTTCCTTCTACCATTTCTTTATGTAAGCGCCCACTAGGTGTATCCGCCAAGATTTGTGACAACACATTAACCGCAGCGAAGTCTGGGTGTGAACCTGCTGGAATGTGGTACATGGCTAATAATAACTGCATATCACCAACTCGACGAACAGTCACTTCTCTTTCACCATCTTGCGCTGGTTCCGAAGTATATAAAGGCGCTATCACCCTCTTAGGTTTAGGGATATGAGAAAAATATTTTTCAATCCGTTTTAACATATCTTTATTTTCAAACTTACCGGCGACAATAAGGGTCGCGTTATCTGGTTGATAATATTTCTTATAAAACGCTTTCAACCTTTCAATCGGTACATTTTCAAGATCGGCTTTAGCACCAATTGTTGACTTACCATAGTTATGCCATGAATAAGCAGCTGCCATACTGCGCTTTAAAGTCACTCTAAATGGGCTATTTTCACCACTTTCAAATTCATTGCGTACAACCGTCATTTCACTATCAAGATCTTTCTTGGCAATAAATGAGTCAACCATTCTGGACGCTTCCATATCCAAAGCCCAATTAATATTTTCATCCGTCGCCGCGAAAGTCTCAAAATAATTAGTTCTATCTGTCCAAGTCGTACCATTAGGTCGTGCGCCGTGAGAACTCAGTTCTTTTGGGATATCTTTATGGGTTGGAGTTCCCTTGAAAACTAAATGCTCTAACAAGTGAGCCATACCCGTTTCACCGTAATTTTCATGTTTTGATCCAACATGATAGGTCACATTAACGGTCACAGTTTCTTTAGTTTGATCAGGAAAAAGCAACACCTGTAATCCATTATCTAATCGATACTCGGTAATTCCTTCAACTTCCGTTATCTTTTTAGCTGCTATCGCGCTATTCGATAAAAAACTCACAGCAATTAAGCAGATTAATGTTGGCAAAGCGCTTTCTCGCTTTGAAGCGAGCTTTGTTGATTTGGATTTACCGCTGATATGCAGATTGGAAAATACTCGCAACATCCTTTTTCTCCCTAAGATTAAATAGAAACGTAAAAATAACCATCGATTCTAAGCCATTCAAAGGTTCAAATCTGCGTAAACATTAATGGTTTATCTACTAGATCGTTTCAAAATGTTTCATTAGTTAGCATTAGCGGGTTGACTTTATCCAATATCTATTCAATATTTAGTTAATTATCTAAAAAGAACAGAATGGATAAAACCCATGAGCCAAGGCGAATATACTTACTTAAAGCGCGTCAAAATGAACGTGGAAGAACTAAAACTAGGTATGTTTGTAGGCAAACTCGATAAGAAATGGGCTGATTCTCCCTTTTTATTCCAAGGTTTCCCCATTGAAAGTAAAAAACAGCTAGCGCAACTCCATAAGGAATGCAATTACGTCTATGTCGATTTCAAAACTCAAGAAGAATATGACGTATTTTTGTTAAATGCTGCTCAAGAGGAACAAGTCAAAGAAGAAACCCCTGACATCCAGTTGATAGATGAACTACCTACGGCGGTGAAGCTATTCGATGAAATATCAAAGATCTCCAAATTAATTATGCGCCGAGCAATGCAAAACAACGATATTGATTTATCAGATTTGGCCAAAACTCTCGCTGATTGTATAGCCAGCCTGGAACGATGCCCTGATGCGTTACTGCTCACCATCAATGCGAAAAATAAAATTCACTATACATCGGAACATAGTGCGAGGGTGTCTATTTTGTCCATGGCGTTTGGCTTTGAAATTGGAATGAGCAAAGATCAAATCAATATTTTAGGTATTAGCGCCATGCTACATGATATTGGCAAGGGCTTAATTCCTCATAAGATCCTTAATAAACCCGGAAAATTAGACAAGGCAGAAGCGCTACTTGTCAGAAACCATCCAAAAGAAAGCTTTCGTATTCTTTCAAAAATCGAAAATATAAGCGACTACATTAAGGAGGTCGCCTTATCGCACCATGAAAGAGAAGACGGGCGAGGTTATCCTAGAAATATACCAAAAGATAGAGTTTCTCGCTTTGCTAAAATCGTTTCAATCATCGATGCCTACGACGCTATTATTAGCGATAGACCCTATTCTGATGGGCGTCCCGCATCCCACGCTTTAAAAATATTAGAAAATGGTAGCGACACAAAATTTGATCCTCAATTAATTAAAGCATTTATGAAGTGGGTTGGAATTTACCCTGTTGGAACATTAGTTGAGCTAAAAACAGGTGAAATCGCCTTTGTCATCCGAAAAAATGACAGAAAAAGCTTATCTCCAAGAATAATGATTGTGACAGATGAAAACAAAAAAACCGGTCATCAAAAAGTTATTGATATCGCCGCGATGGTCATCCACTCAAATGGTAGACCCTACAAAATAGGTTCCGCAGTAAAAAACGGCGCTTTTGGAATTAATATTAGAAAATATTTAGATAAAGAAAACTTTGATGTTCCTGAGTGGTGTCGATCTCAATCATCGGTTAGTGACTCACCTTTTGCTAAGTATTTGTAATTCAGTTAAATTTTGCTCAACCCCAAGAGTAAGACATAGACTTATAAGCTTTCTAGATTTAAAATAGATTAATGCTCTTTAAATACATCACTGTGATAAAAATGAATACCAACAATCGCTTCAATTTAAAATTACTACTCTTAGTTTGTTTGTCTTTTCCACTTCATGCTGCTGAAAAAGAAGTTAACATTGATATACAAAACGTCAATGACGGGATCTATATGCTGAAAGGGCAGGGTGGCAACATTGGAATATCGGTGGGTAAAGACGGTATTTTTATGATTGACGATCAGTTTGCGCCTCTGTCACAAAAGATTAAAAGTGCGATAAAAACCATTTCTTCCAGTCCGATCAAGTTTGTCATTAATACTCATTGGCATGGCGATCACGTTGGTGGCAATCAAAATTTTGCCAAAGATGATGCGATTGTTGTCGCTCAAAAAAATGTTCGTAAGCGCATGAGTAGTAAGCAATTTATTAAACTATTTGATAAGAAAGTTCCGCCTAGCGCTGAATCTGCATTACCTATTATTACCTTTAGCGATGAAATTGAATTCCACTTTAACGGGGAAACAGCTCAAGTTATCCATATGCCATACGCGCATACAGATGGTGATGCCATTATTTGGTTTAAAAAATCAAATGTGGTTCATATGGGAGATTTGTATTTTGCGCGAACTTTTCCATTTATTGATACCTCGTCTGGTGGGTCGATTGACGGTGTTATCACTGCAGTTAATTGGGTTTTAAAAAACGCGAATAAAAGTACCAGGATCATTCCTGGACACGGTCCGTTATCGACGATGGAAGACCTGTTAGCTTATCGAAACATGTTAGTTGATGCTAGAGCAAGAGTGAAAGAAGCCATCATTGGTCGTGGCGATCTTGAAAGAATAAAGACGGAAAACGTACTCAAAGATCTAGTAGAAAAATGGGGAAACGGCTTTATAAAACAAGAGGCTTTTGTAGAGATTATTTTCGATAGTCTAAATTAAACTATCGTTTCATTCCCAAGATAGTATACTTTCAGCTTTTTGAATAGTAGTTTGGTCGCGGTTCATATCAAGGAGTTTAATAACACTCTCCAGAGAGGTAATAAGCCGATCTTTAAATTCAATTCGGGTTTCTCCCTCACTTGCAATTTTATTTGTAGTCCCATTATTTGAATTTAAGCGATGTGTTTTTAGCTTTTCTCTAAAACCAAATTCCAAAATTTGAGCTTCTTTGTAATGCATGTCTATCTTTTTCGCCGCGTTAATTAGGGAGCACTTATATGAAACTATCGTTCCACTTCCATTAGAAAAAGACAGTGCTGAAAAAAGGGCTCGTTCTTTCTCATCTAATAATTGGTTTATTTCATCTGATGACAAATAACATGGTAAATTAGTTTGACTAAAATAATTTTCCGATACTTCGAAAAAAGAACTAAATACTAAAAGCTTATCAAGAGCATTATTCAATGAACTTTGTCCAACGTATAATAACTTTCCTTGGCATAAAATATGACCGGCCGTAATGAGTATTTCAGACAAATAAAGATTGGTAATGATAGGTTTGAAATATAAATCATTTTTCTGAACGATTAATCCACCAAACAGTGGATCGAATGAATTCTGATAAACAAAACTTAGATAGGTTTGTTCTAAACTGTCGCGTTTCTTTGTTGATGCCGTAATGGTAGAAGCTGAAACTTGTTGAAGTTGCTGCAAACAGGCTTGTTTTTCTTGCCATTGATTAAGTAAACTGGAGCTTGGTGTGAGCAACATATAAGAAGTGTTTAAAGACTATCAATTTTTGTATATTATGAAGCTTTCGCTCGCTGACAGCAAACCTTATTCCTGCCTTTTTCTTTCGCTCGATAAAGTGCCAGGTCAGCCCTCTCAAACACAGCTTTAGCGGTGTCGTCATTTTCAAATTCTGAGATCCCAAATGACATACTGACCGGTACTAAATTTCCGTTGTCTTCAATTTCTAATTTTGCTATGTTGGATCGAATTTTATTCATCGCTCTCGTGGCATCTACGATTGCAGTTTCGGGCATTAAGATTACAAATTCTTCACCGCCGAAACGTGCGACAAAATCTGATTCTCGAATACTTTTACCCAAATAGGACGCAATGTTGTTAAGAACTTTATCACCGAAAGCGTGTCCGTGTTCATCATTAACTTTCTTAAAAAGATCAATATCTCCAATGACTAAAGTTAACGGATTTCGATAGCGTCGCCATCTATTGTATTCTTGTGTGAGTCGCTCATTGTAGGAATAACGATTTGGTAAATGAGTGAGTGGATCAGTTTGCGCTCTTACTCTTTGTTCAGCCAAGTCATCTTTTAATCGCGTCGCTTCATCTTCTGTTGCTCGCAACTGCTCACTTAACTTATCCATTTGCGAAACAAGTGTTTCACTATTACGCTCTTGTTTAGCACAATAATGATCAATTTGCTTAACGATGGCATCCATGTGAATAAACACCGATGACTTAGCATCCTCCAGTGTTTGAGAACTTGATAGACTATCTTTAATATCGCTAATATTGCCAGTAAGATCCAGATTTAGTTGTTTACTATTTTTATTGGTATCTTGACTAAATTGCAAGGTTTGATTAATAAAGTTATTAACTCTGACAATTCGGGTATTTAATGTCTTTAAAAACGCTTCAAATTGAATGTGTTCCTGATCAGATACTTCAATAAACGCGCTGGTGATCATTTCTAATATCGCAGCGAGTTGTTCTATTTTTTTTACCTTTTCAATTTCAGAATTTAATAGATCGGCTATTTCAGAATAACCATCCATACTAGATAATTGATCAATGAGATGTTGTAAAGAATCTCGCACTTTTTGTGGCAAACGATCATTATAAATGGTTTTGTTTGTTGATGGTGCTTCGAGATCCGAGCTCGTATTATCCGTTTGTTTAGATGAAAAAAGAGAGGCAAAAAAACCTCTTTTTTTCTTCGTTTTTTTTCTATCATCTACCGCATTAAGATCTGATTCTATTTCTGAAACGTATGAATGAATGACATCAGCAATTGAACCCATGATGACAGCACCGTCTATTTTTTTAGATTTTTTTTGAACTGATTTAAGTTCACGTTTTAAATTTTTTGGAAGTTGCTTTTTTAATAATAAAGTCAAAATATCGAGACGTTCATTGGCATTGCTAATTTCTTTTTCATTCGACTTATCATCAAGAGTTCTTAAGATTTTACTAATTGAATCAATCACTTGTTTTATTTCTTCAATATTTCCTTCTTTTTTGATTATTTTTCGGAGATTTGCAAGCTCTTTATCCAGTTCTTTGGTAACTCCCATACCCACATAACTCAAACGAGAGAGTCCACGTTTAAGTTCCGCACACACCTCTAGCAGGGTGTCGGTATCATGATCATCTATTTCCTTTTGATTCGTCATAATAATTGTTGGAGCGGTGTTTAATGCAGTATTTGAGTGGTGGGGTTATCTTTTGGCATTTCAATTTCCATGGAAATAGGTAAATGATCAGACACTCCCAGATTAAGTACTTCTGTTTTTATAATGTTTAATGAATCACTCACTAATATTTGGTCAAAACAATGTTTTGGCTTCCATCTAGGAAAAGTGGGCTTAACATTATTGTCGTGTTTTAATTTTAACCCTAACCTTTCCAGCTCATTTGATACATCTTCAGCCGGGCAGTTCATATCGCCCATGATGATAAAATAAGGGGTTTCTTTTAAAATTTCTGCAATGTAACCTAACTGTTGCAATCGAGCTTTGTGACTAAGGGATAAATGCACCGACAAAACCAGAATCTGTTGCCTACCTGAGCCATAATTAACCTGCAATGCGCCTCGACCAGGTATCCTACTAGGTAGCTTGTGGTGGATCACATGGGACGAAGGGAATTTAGACAGCACTCCATTTGAATGAGCGGCAAGTCCAATGACTCGCCGGTTTTGTTGTTGGTGATAGTGTGGAAACCCGCCTCGATCCGCCAAAAAGGCAACTTGGTTGATAAATTGAGTACGCAGACTTCCAGCATCAACCTCTTGAAGTGCGACTATATCGTAATTAGATAACCAGTCGGCAACATCGCTCAGATTGCTATGTCGCTTTGAGTCGGGTAATAAATGTCGCCAGCTTTGAGTGACATAATCACTATATCTATGACTGTCGATCCCAACCTGTAAGTTGTAACTTAATAGTTTTAAGCGCTGATTTTGTTTAAATATACTGATAAAAGACCTCAAAAGGCTTTGCCGCCTGTTTTACCTAAATTAACCAGTTTATCTATCTAAAGTTTAGATTGTTTCCTATAAATTCAATCCTTTGACCATCTAAATTTTATTAATTCAGTTATTTAGACAACAAAAAATCGATAATTTCAACCAAACGCCTGGCGGTTTGCGCTTGGTTGGCATCAACTTTATAAGTTTCATTAATAATAATAGTCGGTACTTGGCTAATTGAGAATAAATCTGCCCTTTTTCTGTAATTTTTTTCAGCTTGCCAGATTTTTTCTTCATCAATCAATGGGAGTTCGGCTTCGAGCTTTTCTGAAAACCAGTTAACAATGGACGGATAGTCGCTAAATAGTTGACAATCTAGCAAGCATTGCTGATAGATTTGAATAGTATTCGGTAAATTTTCTTGCTCCGATAATTGCGCCATAAGTGGCTGTATGTAAGCTTGTTCTCGCCATGATGGTCTTAAAACCAGCGGTGTTCGACGAATTAAATAATTCGGATTCTGTTCTAAATAATCGTCAATCGCGGCATCTACTTGGTAACAAGGTTCACAGCCGTACCAGTAAAAAACCTCAATATGACTGATCGATTCAAGTTCTGATAGCTGAGCAACATCGGTATTTTCAGGTTTATTCACCAAGCTATAGTCATCGCCTTCTACAAATACACTTTCTAACTCCTCTGCGGATAATTGGGTGGTATTTAACATCAATGCAAATGTGATAGCTAAAAGTAGATTTAGATGAGAGTATTTAATATTCATAATTTTCCGAGTATTTTTGCGTTATTTTGATTGATTTAAGTCTATGTTAGCCTGAACAGCTTAAACCAAATGGCAGATAATTTGCCTGAACAAGTACAAAAAAAGCGACTAAAAGCCGCTTTTTGAATGGTTGAACCTGAAAGTCTCCCTGGAATTAGTGCAAACCAACAAGATACAGACCAAGTGCCTCGATTTGTTTGTCATTCATTTTAGCAACAATATCTTGCATGACTCCGTTTAAGTCATTATTTCGCGCGCCACTCCGAAAAGCCTTAAGAGTTGTAATAGTATATTCTGGGTGTTGTCCACCAATTGCAGGGTATCCCGCAGTGGAAATTCCGTTTCCTTTTGCGCCATGGCAAGCAATACAAGCTGGAATATCACGATCTGAATCGCCACCTTGATACAATTTTTGGGCTATTTCAATAGTTTCTTCTGCTGAAATATCTGTGCTGCCAACAACCGCTGAATGTTGAACTTCTTGTGAAGAATAATAAGCTGCCACGTCTGCTATATCTTCATCATTTAGCAAATTTGCCATGCCAAGCATCACCGCATTGTCACGAGCTTTTGATTTGAAATCTTGTAATTGCTTAATAAGGTACTTTTCGCCTTGACCAGCAAGTTTAGGATTAACTGCAATAGCGCTATTACCATCAGCTGCGTGACAGCCAGCACAAGTCCCTGACTTAGCTTGACCTTTAGCAATGTCGCCCGCTTGAAGATGGGCAGAAAACAAAATTGCTATAGCTAACCCTATGATTTTTTTCATTTTATTACCTTTCAGATTAATATATATCGGTCATATGAATATGACCGTTAGTGTAAATTAAACATTTTAAAACTTGCCATAAAACCTTGGCATTACCTATAATTAACGACCGTTCTAAATAACGCGTGAATTATATACCTGTACTGCCTAATCTACTAGTATTTCCTAGTCACTAAGGATATAGACAATTGACGCTCGAAAATCCAGTATAAATGACAAAAATAACGAACAACCCTTTTCGAGTAGCAAGATACTTGATGGGAGCCGCCAAACTCAACCAACTTCCACCAGATGTTGGAGTAGAAGTCGCTCTTGCTGGCCGATCTAATGCTGGTAAATCAACCGCTCTGAATGCTATAACCGACCAAAAGAATCTCGCCAAAACGAGTAAAACACCTGGTCGGACACAACTTATCAATCTTTTTATGATTGATGAATCTAATCGAATAACCGATCTACCCGGTTACGGATTTGCCAAAGTCTCCAAGGATCAAAAAGCTCAATGGCAGCAAACATTGAGCCTATATTTACAAGAGCGTAAATGTTTAAAAGCTTTAGTGGTTTTTATGGATATACGACACCCACTGAAAGAAACCGACAAAGAAATGGTGCAATGGGCGGTGACTGCTGAAATTCCAGTTCACGTGGTATTGAGTAAATCGGACAAATTAAAAAGCGGCGCACGAAAAGCAGCGCTGATGACAGCCAATAAGCGATTGGCACGTATTTCAGAAAATATTACCAGCCAATTATTCTCTGCCACCAGTAAATTAGGCTTAGAAGAGCTTGTTGAAAAACTGGCAAGCTGGTATGCCTTACAGGACAAATCAAATAAGGATTCCGTAGAAACTCACACAAAAGTAGAAGCAAATTTAAACCCTGTACAACGTTCCCAATCAAATTAAGAGAACTCTCCCTTGCAAGATATAGTTGATCAAATTAGACGATCCGCGATAAAAACTGCGGCTTATTTGGAATTACCCGCCGAAGACGATCTTGTTTTAATTGAAGAAGAATTACTTCTGCCTATCCCAAAAGAACTTCGCTCGTTTTTACTGCAAGTTAGCGATGTTATTTGTGGTAGTTTGGAACCTGTCACCGTTGCCGACTCTGGTGCTCATACACATTTACCCGAAGTAACCGCAAATGCCTGGGCAAACGGTTTACCAAGAGATTTAATGGTGGTTTGCCAAGTGGTCGATGATTATTACTGCATCAATCAGGATGGAGAAATTCATTTATGGCAACAGGGCGAAATGTCAGATGGAAGTTGGGAAGATATCTGGCAATGGGCAGAAGAAGTTTGGTTAAATAGTTAAGGTTTGATCTTCTGGCTGCCCTGAATTCACAATATATTTTCGTAAATTATTCTGAGTAATATTTCTGTTTAATCCTTTCGCAATAATCGACTAACGAAGTGTATTCTCTTGCGATTTGGTTATAAGGATTATCAATATCTACCAAAATACATTCTGCTAACATTCCAAAACAGGTTGCATCGAGAGAGGTCGGATTTTCGCCAAAAAAGTATTGCTTTGCACCCAATAGATCAGTTAAAGCTTGAAGCGATGATCTAAGTAGTTGCCTTATCTCCTCATCAGAATGGCGAGAAACGCCTTGCCCATGTAAATTTCGAAGTACTTGTTTTCTAACCATTTTAGGAACAAATAACCTAAGTAAAAAAGGCAAACCTCCGAAAAATGTTTTGTTCAAAAGTGGCCATGTATCTTCTCTAAACCACCTAGAGTAGACCAAGATAAAATACAGATCTTCATCTAACGATTTAGTCACTAAATAACTAATTGCCTTTTGCTCGTCGGTTAGATCTTTATCCAGATCTTGCTCTGGTACTTGTTTTAAGTGCTTTATGATTGCCTGCGAGTCTGGGATCACCACACCCTCATCTTCAATAAAAGGTAACTTTCCTTTCGGCGCTTTTTGTATATTGTTTTGTTTAGCAATATTTTCAAATTTAATCCCTGCCATTCGCATATAGGCATCGACTTTAAGCACAAATGGGCTCGGATCAGCAACCCCAAACTTACTACCAAAACTAAATAACTTAATCATTTTTATTCCTTTTATGTTTACTATCTGATTGTTTTTATTTGAGATCTGAAGACTGGTAAAGAACAACTGATTTTATACAACGACTCCTGACAACCTTGTGTCAGTAGCAATTTATTTTAACTAAAAATAAATTGATTTTTTGCCCTCAAAATATGCCTTTTTTCCACTAGCACATCTCACAGTTGTTCCCTAGCCGTAAAAGCAGCTTTAGCCGCCAAAGGTCTCGACTTTAAGACCAAAATTGTAAGCTTCAACGATGGTGATCATCTAAAGCCCGATTTTTTAAAAATTAACCCATTAGGAAAGGTGCCAGCCATTGAAGTCGATGGTCTCGTGTTAACTGAGGGCGCTGCGATTAATTTATATCTTGCTGACTCTTACCGTCATGCCCAGCTTATGCCAGCAGGCGGATCATTTGAAAAACCCTTGTGAGTATTACCCAATCGACGATTAGTCTCACTATGTAATACTCGCGACAACTTATTCGCATCGTCCACTATTTCCGTTATCCTGTTAAACTCGAGCAATAAACCCTTGTTTAGGATTGAGTCATGCAAAATAATCGAAATACCATACTTCAATGGGCTGAATCGGGTCATATTAAAAAAGATGACATTAATCAAGCAATCAAAACTGCACAAGCTGAACCTTCTGCTGAAGAATGGCTAGGGTTTCTAAAAACCTCCTTTTTATGGTTGGGTATGATTTCTTTCTGTTGCGGAGTCATATTTTTCTTTGCCTACAATTGGCAAGATATGAGCCGCTTCACTAAATTTGCTTTAATAGAGAGTCTTATGTTGCTTTCCACTTTCGCCTACATTCGATTTGCAAAAACCAGGCTCATCACATCAGTCACGTTAACAGGTATGACATTATTTACCGGAGCGTTACTCGCTCTTGTCGGACAAACCTATCAGACAGGTGCTGATCCCTGGCAACTTTTTGCAACCTGGAGCTTACTAGTCCTCCCATGGGTTTTGATTGCGCGCGCCACAAGTTTATGGATTCTATGGGGAGTGTTGATCAATTTATCGCTAAGTTTATTTTTGCAAACATCGAATCATATATTCGGATTATTCATTGGAGAAAAATTGGAACTTTGGATATTTAGTTCGCTTAATTTGGCGATATTATGTGGTTTTGAATTAGCTCCTTATATACAGACCAGGTTTTTTAATAAAAATAATAGTCATGCAAAACAAAGCAGCTTTGAGGATCTTAGTAATCGTTATATCTGTCAGTTAGCGGCGTTTGTTTCCGGCGTTGGTTTCACCATGTTAGCTATCTATCATATCTTTGATTATCGAGACGAATTTTTTGGACTCGTTTTCTATGCAGGATTTATTAGTGCGGTTTATTATGTGTATCGATACCTTATTTTTGACTTATTTCTTCTCGCAGCGGCAACAGCAAGTTTAATTGTTGTAATCGTTAGTCTATTGATTGAATTCATTGGAAATGCTTTAGATGATGGTGGCTTTTTATTTATCGGACTTGTCATTATCGGTCTTTCGACTGTCGCCAAAATTTGGCTGACAAAACTATCTAAACAAAGAAATAAACAGGAGGAATTATCGTGAATCTTTCTAAGACAAAACTCGAAAATTCCTTATGGTCAGAACTCGTTGAATCCAACTTAGTTCACGGGGAAATGCCAGATGATAGTCATTCTAGTCAACCACCTTGGTATATTCGTGCGATGCAAGGGTTTGCTGGCTGGATTGCGGCTGTATTCATTCTTGCGTTTATAGGCACAGTATTCACATGGCTTTTTAGAATGGAAAGTGGAACAGTTCTTATTGTTCTCGGTCTATTCACCAATTTAACCGCTTATGTTATTTTTCGGGTATGCAATAAAAATGAATTTCTTCTTCAAATCGGATTAGTATTTAATTTGTGTGCTCAGCTATTGGTTGCTTTTGGATTATATAAAGTATTCGATTCATTCACCAAAGAATTATATCTAATTCTTTTTTCCTATCAGGCGTTATTGGTGATGCTAATCCCCAATTTTTTAAGCCGTCTTGTTTCAACCTGGTTTTCAATGATTGCACTATTTTTTGGACTAGCCAGGATGGGAATTTCTGATGTTAGCTCAGTGTTAGTTGGATTAGCTTTTGTTATTCTATGGATGAACGATCATAAATGGCTAAAACAGAAAAACCTTTGGGAACCGATTGCTTATGGTTTGGCGATATCTTTATTGCAGTTTAGTGGTCAGATTATGTTCGGTGGCGATTTTAAATGGTGGTTTAGTATGCAGGAATCTAATTGGTTTGATCAGTATTCATATTGGTTTAATCAACTCTTAACCATCGTCATTTTTATCGGCATTTTGCTAAGCTTGGTGAAGCAATACCATATTAAACTTCAAAGCAAAGTCGGTCTATTAGTTGTCATTGGAGCGATCCTTTTGGTAGCGATGAGTCACTATGTCATTGGTACAAGCGGAGCGTTATTCCTATTATTAGTTGGATTTATAAAACAGCGACGTTTACTCGTTATTCTTGGTGTTTTATCTTTGTTAAGTTTTGTTTCGTGGTATTACTATAACCTAGATGTAACCTTGTTAAAAAAATCAATTATTTTGATCGGTTTTAGCATTAGTTTTTTTATAGCTTACTACTTTCTTAATATTATGAGTGGCAGAGAAGGGATCACTTTAAGCAACTTAAAAGAAAAATATAGGATAACCAAAATTAAATGGGTTGCCGTTGGTTCAATGATTATCATTTTGATCCTGATTAACCAAAACATATATAACAAAGAACAAATATTAGATAGTGGTCAAATGGTTTTACTGGAACTTGCACCAGTCGATCCTCGTTCCATTATGCAAGGTGATTATATGCGCCTGCGTTTTGCGATAGAACGCCAGATATTAAAGAAAGAAGATAACGAGACAAACTACAATACCATTCAACATGGTTATTTTATTGCTGATTTAGATCCAGATAATATCGGCACCTTTTCTCACATCGATCAAGGGGAAGAGTTGAGCGAAAATCAAGTAAAGATGGAATATAAACTTCGTTACGGACGAATTTATTTGGCAACACATGCTTTTTACTTTCAAGAAGGCAAAGCGAGCGAATACGAAAAAGCTAGATATGGCGAATTTAGAGTCGCAACAAATGGAGAGTTATTACTTAATAATTTGAGAGATGAATCTTTTGCGGTTTTAGGATTTAATCGACCGAGTAATTAATAAAACCAGCATTTGAAATGCTGGTTTTATATTTAAACATTTATTGTATTTGCGTTAATTTAAAACCTTGTTTCTTAAGCAAATTAACAATGCCTTTGTCACCAACAATATGTCCTGCACCTACCACCACAAAAAGTGATTTTTTCTGTTGAATATTCTTAGCAATTTTTTCAACCATACCAATATTTCGATCATCCAAAATAACTTGGTACATCTCTTTAGCGCCAACCTTGTCAAAATCTTTGCGGAACATTTTCATCATATCGTCATCATTACCTGATTTCCAGGCATCGAACAAACCAATAAAATCTTCTTTGCTTGCTTGCAAGCTTTGTATCAACATTAATTCCTGCTGGGCTTGGCTGAAGCTGGATAACATTTTGATCTGAAAGTCAGCCGTTTCCAAATTGATAACTGTTTTATTTTCCTTATGTGCTTTATCGATAAAATACTTATCAATACCTAGATCTTCTTTAAATCCCAATTGTTGCATTTTCATTACCGACAATTGCAAACTTAATAACCATGCTTTAAGTGGTGCAAATTGCTCACAAGGCAGGGAATCTTTGCTGCAAGTCTCTTTATATATTGCTAAAGTTTTTTCGCTTAAACGATTTTCAATGGGAACACCTGGGTTTAATCCATGCTTCTGAATTAATGGAACTAATTTCATTTGGTCAGCAGGTTTTAGATCGATCTCAACAACCAAATGATCACTACTGGCATAGGCCTTAGACACCTCTTCAGACAATGGATACATATCTGGTGAGCCAAGATGAATTGAGCCAAACAAATAGCTCGTATTGCCATTTTTTTCAACTTTCCATAAATCTGGTTTGCCGTTATCCGCCTGCAGATTGGTAACAAATAATAGTAAAATGGTTAGAACAAATGCTTTTACGAATAAAAATTTCATTTAGCTTCCTTTTAATTGATTGATATGATTGAGTCCAATGTATATAGTCTAACCTAAACCTTGTTTATTACAATGCTGCGCAATTTAATTTGTGACTAGGTTAGCGATACCCTCAATTTAGAAATTCCAGGAATTAAAAATTATGATTACCAAAATTTTGCAAGCTGATTACCTCGATCCGCGACAAGCCAAAGATTTAGCTTATTTGCTTGATCTTTACGCCAGAGATCCCATGGGAGGAGGTACACCGTTATCGGAAGAAATAAGGGGAAAACTTGCCACTGAACTATCAAAATTGCCTAACGCTTTTTCTATTCTTTGTTATGTTGATGACAAGCCAGCGGGGCTGGTCAACTGTTTTGTTGGCTTTTCAACTTTTAAATGTAAACCACTAGTTTATATTCACGATGTAGTGGTTATTGCTGATTCTCGCGGGTTAGGATTAAGCCAGAAAATGCTTGAAGAGGTCGAGCGGATCGCTAAAGAAAAAGGATGCTGTAAAATTACCTTAGAGGTTTTAGAAGGCAATAAAGTCGCAAAAGCTGCTTACGAGAAATTTGGATTTTCCGGCTACGAACTTGATCCAACTATGGGAAAAGCGTTATTTTGGGAAAAGGTACTATAAATAGAACCTGTAAACAATATTAACTAAACTTTATCTAGCCCCGGTTAAGATTTGCACAGCTTGTTCTCGGTTTTGAGCCAAAGACTTCATATCCACGCTAGATAAGGATTTAGCCAATTGCTCGTAAACTGTTTTTATATGGTTTCGCTCCATCTCGGTTAATTTTTCACCGTCATATTTGTCCACTAATAGTTCATAAAGGCCATCATTACAAAGTTTGTCAAAACTCTCTTTGTTGAGTATCCATTGGCTATCATAAAAATAGATAGCTGATGCTGCAACTAACGATGATTCGCTAACTAATTTTCTATTTCTGATCGATTGGAAACGAAGATGATTTAAAAAGCGTTTTATTGCGCGAGGTGTGGATTGCTTAATCTGTATCCAGGGCGTCCAATTAACGATAGACGTTACGAAATCATCTGAATCTGAAGAAAACTTTTCTTTCTCTCGCTTTTTAATATACATTGCAAGCAATGCGAAAATAACAATACTCCAGAACAATCTATTCGCTGATAGCCTCGCTCCCGTTTCATTTTCAGCTTGTCTGAAAGTAGCAAAGTAATCGGTATTTTTATTGGTTGTTATAGTTTGCGGTTGTGTTGTAAGTTCTTCTTGAGCTGCGATCATTTTTTGTTGAACCATATCGCTATTATCTTTTGTTCTTTGGCTAGCTGTTTGTTGTTTATTATTGGTTAAGTTAGATAGCTGTTCGGTCGATAATCTTAGAATCAGATTAACATTCTTATCGCTATCACCTAATGATGCCACTTTTATTTCCTGTTGCTTTTGTTGCTGATTTGATTGCAAAAACAATGAAAACTTTTGATTATGAGCTGTTGTCATCTGGTCAATTTTTTCTGATATTTCGGTCGAACTTAGTGAATAACTTTCTCCTGCGAACAATTTAAGTACCGCAGATTTATCTAGAGAACCTAATTCATAAAATTTTGCTTCTGCTGCTCGCGGCTTTGCAGGAACTTGCTTTCCATACTCCCATCCGTAACCAATGGCTGAAATCAATATTATTGACTTAATCGCAAGACCACTTTTTAAAGTCAACCAATCAAAACCATTGCGTAGTGTTTGCCTAATTGAAAATGATTCCGTTGTTGACTCCTTTTCCTTGTCTTGTTGCTGACTTAATAATTGCGCGATACTTTTATCTTTCAAGCAGGGAACAGCCACTTCAATATTGATCATTTTTTCCAGATATTGGTTAGCAAAATTAAACTTGTGCTTTTCGGTTGTCTCTGGCTCACCCAAATTATTCTTTTCTTTTTCATAGTCTTCTTTTTCTGCAATACTTTTTGCAAGCGTTTCATAAGCGTTTGCCACACACGCTTTTATATATTTTGGTGCCATTCCCAAGATTAAATAACAATCACCCGAACTTGAAATAAAATTAATATTTTCTAAAATATCGATTAAATTGTCTTGAGAGCAACGATCGAGATCATCTATAAAGATAACCATTTTATTCTTTCCGAGAGCTTGAGTAACGTCTTTAAATTCACTCGCAAACCTTGCTCTTGCTCCCGGATCATAACCCTTTTTACCTTTATCTCGGTGATCAACGCTCACTAACTTTTCAGGGCTAATACCAAAGCCTCTAATTCCCTTCATCAACGCAATTAGTGGCGCAGTGACGCCGAGTAAACTAGCTAAACTAATGGCGGCATCTTTGCCATCGCTAAACAAACCAATTGGAGATAATTTCGCCCAGGGTACCTTCCAAAACTCATCTGGATCAGACAATGCTTTCGCAAGCAATCTGGTAAACTCAGAAATATTCTGTTGATTGATCGACCATGCCATAAACAATAGGAAAAACATCAGTGCAACGATAAACCAATGGCGACGCGCCCTTATAGTCGCCAACTTCATCCTAAACCAAATACCATCGATACTAAACCAACCCGGTATCGCTTGTTGTTTAATATGAGCAAATAGACTAGCGAGCAATTGCTCACCTTTTTGATGATGCCACGCGTTAAACCAGACAGGCGAAAACTGCCGTTCAACTAAACCTGCGCGAACTAAATTCATTAATGAACTCTTTCCGCAACCCCAGGGTCCAGTGATAGCGAGAGTAAGCGGTGCGGTCGTTTTTGGGTTGCTGAGAAAGGAAGTAATATCTGAAGCAATTTCTGCTAAATTCGCTGCATCAGGATCGCCTGGCTGTAGTGGTTTATCAGAAGCTGCGATTCCGGCTATACCTTCTTCAAAATTATCTTCACCAGAGCGTGGCCAAACAATCGTTAAAATAAAACCGCCACATATCAGAGTCAGCAAATACCACCAACTTGCTAAACTAACGGAGTATTTTTCTAGTGGGCTATTATTTACTGGATTTGGATTAGATAGATTGAACCACGATTTACCAGAATCATTTGATTGTTTTATAACACCATTTTTACCTACTAAAAACGCTCGATTTTTTCCGTCAAGTATAACTCTTGAAAAATGTTCATCGACATTTATAGAAGTAATATCCCATGACCCTCCACCTTCTTCGGAACGCAAAACGATTCCATTTTCTGTTACTGCAAGAGCAAATTGATCGTCACTTAATACAACTGATGTAATATTGTCTTTGTTATTATTGCTTACTCTTTTAGCGCTCGACGAATATTCATTCAATTTATGAATTATTCCGCGTTCACCAGCGATAATTATTTCATTGTTTTTGTTTACGGAAACTGCGTTAATATTTCCTCCACCTGGAATTTTTAATCGCCTTTTGCTTTGTCCATTATCATCAAGTAATCGGGCGTGACTACCATCGCCAACCATTATAAAATTATTTTTAGAGACAAGACTTATATCTTTAATATCTCTTCCAGAATTAAAGGATTCCGACACCCATGATTTACCTAGGTCACGACTGACTAAAATGGTATTCTTTTCACCCACTGCAACTACATTACCCAACGTCTCCGTATTTTCAGAAGGAATATAGGCTATAGACAACAGATCATTATCTTCATGGAGGCCTAGATTATGCCAATTTTTTCCTGCATTCTCTGTTCTAACGATAACACCATCGTCGCCAACCACGATTCCAATATTATCATTTATAAAAATAACTTTATTGAAATTAGGAAAATAGTTCTCAGGAGTATCAGTTGTCCGAACTACTTCTTGCCCCTTAACTGAGATACTAACTAAACTTTTATTTTCTAACGGTTGCTGTTCTTTATCTTTAGCTGTTTCCGCACGAAGCTCAGGAAAAAATGAAACTGAGTCTAAGCTTTCCGATAATGTAGCGATACCATCAATGACTCGATCAACGCCTTTTCTGGACTTAGGACAGGCAATATCAGGTTGACTATTAGTTTCATCTGGGGTTTTCACTCCATCTGTAGAATTACCATCCGAATTAACGGCTTGTTCTGTGGGTTTAGTTCTTTCACCAAGCATCCACTCACCTTGTGGAAACCAGCATCGTCCCTCGTCTGAGCTATATAAAATAAGCCCACCAGAGCCTACTAGCCAAATATTATCACCGACGATTGCTATGTCGTTTATATCCGCATTTATTCTAGGCAATTTGAGTGCTGAATTATTTTCTTGTGGATAAAAGAAACGATCAAAACCAGATTGTTTGGTTAGCGGATCGTTATGAACCGGCTGATAGAGAGCAATTGCCGTTCCAATAACAAAAGTTACAATGCTAGTGATAAGCAGCTTTCGCTTAACCAGGTTACTCAATTTTCCTATCGGATTAATACTTGCTGACGATATAGGATTGGATTTTGTAAAGGCTTTGTGTTGGCTTTTCATAGCATCCATTCATCCACTTTTGTAATATTATTTATCGAGGCATTATTAGATAAATCATCAGGATAAGAGGAATATCCTGTAAAGCGATACGGCGTATCTTGGTATAAGCTGGGATTAGTTTAACTGATTGTAAATGCCATGAGCAAGCGGCTTTAGTTTATGCGTTTCCCCTTCTTCATCACAAAAAATAACATCTCTCAGACAATCACAACCAATCCTCATAATATCAATGGTTTAGCGATAAAATTGAGCGAGAGGACATTACTTTTTGCGAACAAATACAAAAATGACTAAATTCTGGCAGTTATCAATCGGGTAAACTTTGTATAAAAAGAGAAATCTGTGGACTAGACTTTCAAAACCTGGTTCAAAAACACTTTCTATATAGTTGATTTTTGCCTGGGTAATTTTCTTAAAGGAAGCGTAATCGTAACACTTGTACCTTGATCTATTTTTGACTCTAGTTTTAATTTACCGCCCATTGCTATTGCTATATCACGGCTAATAGCTAACCCCAAACCGGAACCTTGGTGTTCTCGAGAATTACTACTGTCAACTTGTTCAAAACCTTCAAAAACTCTAGTTGTTTGATCCTTTGGGATTCCAATTCCTGTATCAACCACTGTGACGACTAAATGATCACTAGTCACTTCAGTTTGAATAATTACTTCTCCTTCGTCTGTAAACTTTACCGCATTACCTACAATGTTGAACAAAACTTGCTGTAGTCGATTTTTATCTTGAACGATTGTACATTGTGTTTTTTCGGGAACAAATAGTATTGGAATATTTTTTTTGTCGGCAAGCGGTGAACAAACAGCAATAACATCTTGAATAAGTTCTAAAAGGTCAAACTCACTATTTTTAGTAGTGAAATTTTTACTTTTTAGTTTAGACATTTCTAGAATATCGTTAATAACAAGTGCTAATTGCTCTCCCGAGGACTTAATTAATTTAAGTAAGTCTTTGCTTTCAGACTTCAAACCACTATTAGAATCCTGCAAAATAATATCTGACAATCCAATTATTCCGTTTAAAGGCGTTCTTAATTCATGGGAAGTATTAGTCAAAATTCGATCTTTGACTCGATCTAACTCTGTTAGTTTTTGGTTAACTTTTTGCTGTTGTCGTATAGCACGATGACTGTTAGTACGGTAAACAAAAAAGAATATCGTGAGAAATATTACTAATGCAAAACCTAACCAAAGCAATTTGTCTTTGTGCTGTTTTTCTAATTCAAGAGACAGGATTTTTTGCTTTTGTTGAAACCCTTTGAGCTTTTCTTCTGTTTCAGCCATTTGCCGATCAATCTTGGTGATTTCTGCAAGCTGTTGAACTTTTTCTCCTGAAATATAAACATTAAGCTGGTCGATCAATTCCATTTTCTCAATCGCACTAGCAAACTGTTTTCGCTTTTTTGCTATCTTAACAAACAATTTATATAGGGCGATAAGCTCTGTTTTTAGATCTTGACTTTGTGCACTTTCTATAGCATCTCTAATAATCGGCGTTGCTTTATTCCATTGCTCTGTTTCTATAAAATTTCTTGCTCTATTTTTTTGGGCTATAATGGATAAACCATAAAAATTGTTCTTAATTGCTAATCTATCTGCTTCCAATAATATTTGTTCAACCAATTGAAATTTTTTTTCGTGCTCCAAAAAGCTCGCATAGGACAACAGAAAATAAAATTCAACAAACGGATTAGAATACTCTTGAAATAACAACTTCAGTATTTGCAAGCTTCTGTCCGCTTCTTCAGAATTCCCAATTTCTAGATAAATATTAAGCAATCCAATATGTGCAACCGCCTTTTGGTAACTAGAACGTCTTACTCCATTTAGTATAGGTAGTTGTTCAAAATAGTTTAATGCTTCTTGATAGTTTTCTAAACGAGTATAAATACCTGCAATATTATTCAGTGTACTTTCTTCGCCATCAATATCTGAATTTTCTCTTGATATTGTCAGAGATTCCAAATATAAATCTAGTGCTTTTTCAGTATTACCCAAATACAATGTTGTCGATGCAATATTCGACAAAGCTCGAGCAAGTTGGTAGGGATCTTTTGATAGAATCGCGTCTTCTTTAGCTAGAATAGCTTGGGAATAGGCTTTTGAATATTGTCCCGATTTAAATAAGTTATAGGCCTCAATATTGTAAACGGAGAATTTTGGTTTGGGGAGTTTTTCTTGATCGCTTGTTACTTGTGGAGGGGAGACCAGATTATTTTCTTGAGCTATTAATCTTTGGTTCAAGCCAACAACATAGCTGATGGAAATCAAACAAATAAAAATTCGCTTGAACCAAAAATATTTCATAAGTAGCAATATATATTGATCACAAAATTTACTTTATAACTTAGCTGCCGTTGTAACAGTATTACTTGAGATTTCGTAGTCAGTGCCTAATCTTTCTTTTATTGCATCGTAATCTTCCTTTATCATTAACTCGATATCACTATCATCAATACCATGTTTTTTCATGGTCTTCTTAGCATTCTTGATGTACTCTTCTTGTAATCCTTTATTGGACGCCATATCAACCATAAAATCTGCAAGTTTATCTGTCATATTTTTCTCCATTTAGTAATTCATTTTGCCAAGTAGGTTACAAAGCGGAATTATCTTAACACCGTTTTCTTTATTCATGCAAATGCGTTTTTCTCTAGTATTCTTATGAAAAAGCTGTCTAACAAACTAAAGACCACTGGTATCAATATTAAATTTTTTACAAAATTTCTTATTGAGTGTTGGGTAACTAATAGGCTTTAAATAAATTGTCGATATGGTGGTAACTTCGGCTTCGCATAAATCCGCGAGTTTTAAATTCTCAATTCTAGGTGGTATTAAAGGTACATTAGCAGCCTCATATAAAATAACCGGATGATCTTCAGGATACCACTCTAATAGTCTTTGTTTGAGCATTTCCACACCATTATTCGCTGGTGCTAACTGCTTCAAAGTCACATCGCCAGCTACTCCAATTTGCCAGACGATTAACGCAGAACTAGGGTTGACTGTGTGATTATAAAACATAAGCTGAGTCGCTTCATAAGACTGACAACCATAATCTCCTGGGTCAATTCCTAAATCTGCATACAAACAATCTTCCGCTGAGATTGAAGGTAGCATTTCTGCTTTAAAACCTTCTTCTTTAGCGATTCTAATACTCTTATGCGATGGGTAGGCAAAAACACCAGGGTGCCCGTAAAAAATTGCACAGACTTTTAGTCCAGAACGAACATCATTTAAAATGGCATCAACCATGATATTGTAAGAATGTTGACGGTTGCATCCACTAAAATAAAGCTCGCCTAAGTCTTTAACATTAGCGTTTAGTTTTTTTATGGTCATTAATCCAAGTGGATCAGGCACTAGAACATGAACAATGTCAGCTACTTTTATAACGCTGATTGATTCTTGCGATAGATGAGCAGGTGTTAATATTCCCGCGCCAACAACAACTAAATTTCCCTTTTTCATGGTGTTTTTTGTCTTGAATTATTGATTAGTTAGAAATAAAAGTTGAAGTTTTTACTGCTCAAAACGAGCTACAAGAACCTGAATATATTTTGCGATCAACTCAACAAATAGAGTTCCCATTTCTGGGCTAAAACGAGCAACATCTTTACTGGCTAACGCGAGTAAGCCTTTTTCACAACCTTCTCCTAACGGTACTAGCGCGCATGACTGGAAATCTTGTGATAATTCACCAAACAACGCTACTTTAGATCCTTGATTAAGGCGACCACATAACGGCTGATTATCTGGAAACTGACAATTTAGAAGCGTTTTTAACTGATCCGGATTAGAGAAAACTTGTGCTGGCGAGGCATTCTTATATTGCCCGACTAAAACAACCGCAACACCATCTAAGCCAAATAAATTTTTAATTCGATTAACAATCCGTGAGGTTAGTGCTGCAAGATCTTGGCAATCAACCAGCTCTAACATAAATTGATTGCATAGCTTGAGAAGCTCTTCATTGGCAAAAGCCATCTGCAACATTTCGATTTGCTGACCCTGTAAATGGCTGTTTTTATCTCGAAGCGCTTTAACCTGCCGCTCAACCAATGAAAAAGTATTTTCTTGAGCATGGTCAAGCTCAATATGACTAAGAAGTTCTGGATTATTGACTAAGAACTTAGGGTTATCGAGTAGATACTGCTTAACCCGAGCGTCATCCATCATTTCATTTAGCTTGGCGAGGTTTTGTTTATTTTTATCTGTTGTTAACACTTGTGGCTGTGTGAATTTCATACTTCAATATATCCATGGTAAACGAATTCAGCGGGTCCTATCATTTTAAGTGGTTGACCTTCACCCGGCCAGTCAATGTGTAGATGTCCACCCCGTAAAAAGACCTTAGTTCTTTGTTGTAATTTATTTTGTAACCGACCAACTACCATACTAGCGCAAGCCCCCGATCCGCAAGCTAATGTTTCACCTGAGCCTCTTTCAAAAACGCGCAATTTAACCTCTGAATCTGAAACGACTTGCATAAAACCGACATTGACACCTTCAGGAAAGAGCTGGTGAGCGTTAATTTCTGCACCTAATGAGTCAACCGAGGCGGTTTCGATGTCTTCAACAGACAACACGCAGTGGGGATTGCCCATTGAAACAGATCCAAAAGCAAGACTCTGCTCCTTTAGTTCAATTTCATATTCGATGGCTTGTTCATCTATCCCGAGCGGGATTTTCCTGGGTTCTAATTGCGGTATGCCCATATCAACGCTGACTAGCCCATTTCGCATGATCTGCAGATCCATAATGCCTGAAACAGTACTGACGCGGATTTTTTGCTTCCAGGTTAGCCCCATTTGACGAACAAACTTAGCTAAACAGCGCGCACCATTGCCACACTGACCGACCTCTGAACCATCCGCATTGAAAATTCGATAATGAAAATCAACATCTGGCTGTGGGGGCGGTTCAATCATTAACAATTGGTCGAAGCCTATTCCTTTATGTCGATCAGCGAGTTTTTTGATCTGTTTTTCACCAAAATAGACATTCTGAGAAACCGCATCAACCACCATAAAGTCGTTGCCTAAGCCATGCATTTTGGCAAAGCTAACCATCATGAGTTTGCTCTCTCCGAACCTTGTTCTTTGGTAGAGTTTGCACTGGATTCTATTTGAGAGGAGGGTACTTGTCGCGGATCTTTCTCTTCGGCTGAGTTTGGTTGGCTCGGCAAAAATAACGCACCTTTTGCGCCGCAACCAGCTAAACAAATACAAACAACGAGGAGTAGCGATATTCTAGTCACAAGCAAACCCAAATCGAACAAACCAAAATTATAATTGATTTTCAACAATTTTATTAAGGAAATCAATCTATTATTGCTTTTATGGGATAAAAATATGCTCTGTGGAGGCTAAAAATCTAAACGATCCTGATTATCCTGCTAACAGCTTTCTCATTACCTTATTTAATTTTTCTTCTATTTGGCGCTTGTGGTCAAGTAACTCGATAAATGAAGCCTTTATATTAACTTGCGACAAATCAAGATCCGTCAAGAATATTGGATAGTTTCTTGCCTCTTTTCTTATGATCAATAGTTGTTTAACTAGTTTTACATAAGCCTGCTCGCCGAATTCAATATATAAGTAACTTTCATTTGCCGTAAACAGGTCAAAACCGACCAAACGTGAGCTGCGGTAGACAGCGATAGCTTGTACTAATGAAAACTCTTGCTGCAAAAAAGAACTTTTTATTTCAACTTTTTTGAATTGCGAACGCTCTGGCGTAAATGAATAATAATTTACTAACGCCTGGACGCTAACATGGTCTTTCGCTCGATTATAAACCTTATCAAAAAATTGCTGATAATGTGCTATCAGCTGTTCAGTTGAAGTATTTCTATGAGTCTGAAAGTGTAAACGTCCGTTTTGCGATCTCACAGCAATCTCAAATTGTTGACGCGATTTTTGATAAATAAAACAATCTAAATTATTAGATAAACGGCGATTTAACACTTTGTTGAGAAATGGCGAAATCGGCAACCAAGTGTCAATTTGGTAAATGATTTTTTTGTCTACACTGGCCGTTAATTCTACTTCCTTTTCAGCTACTAACATTTTGTTCAATGATGAATAAACATAATACTCTATTTCTGAGTCTTGAAAAAAAACACTTATCCACTTTCTTTCGACCGCCATTAAATATCGATAGCCATTTCTGGTTCGCTGACTTTTAATCAGCAAATGCCTCCACTTTTCAAGCAGATCAACAGTCCTTTGAATAATACTATCGCTTTGAACCAAACCACGACAAAACATTGATAGTGACTCGATAGTATCGGGTAAATATTTATGATGTTGCTTAAAAAACGTTACCCATGCCGTATCGCCGGAAAAGTGTTGAATGGTTAATTCACCCCAACTGTTGATGGCGAGCATATCAAAGTGACTAACTAGATTCGTTTTTGTATCTGTCCAGGACAAATAATCAGATTTAGTCGCAACGCGGTAAAAATTATTTTTCTTTTCATCTTTAAGTGGATCATTTCGACTATTAAAAAACAATCCGAAGGCAATCAACTTGGCGCTTTTATTGAAATCGATTTTACTTTCGAAATGCTCAAAAGATTTTAGCAATTTTAAAATGTCAATTATTGCCTCACTGGCGAAACGAAGGTTTAAAAATTCAGAAGGTGAATAGATTTGGCAGTGAGTATGTTTGTTGATTACTTTGTTAGCGCAGCCCCAGCACAAACAATCAAGTAAAGAGCGCCCAACAAAAACCGGTTGTTCGATCGATAAATTGTCTCGATTAAGGTGCTTTAAATAGAACTGCCATCCTTTTTCCCGATCTTCATTTAGCGTGATCACATCTTCAATAATATCTTTCGCAATACCATTATTGAGAACTTCTATCTTACCATTGCGTCTTTCAAAAGCAGCGTAGAGTCGCCTGCCCAATGATAACAATTCATTTTTAGCAACTTTATTAATTACGCCTTGTACTCGTGCAAAGTTCGACAGAAAGTGATAAGAATTTGTTAACTCTCGCACCAAATCTTTACGTTCATGGATTACCGTCGCAATATCCCAATGCTGCCTGTTATTCAAATAATCTAACCTGGTTTGGCTCCACCCCCAATTGTGAATCAATTTTTTGATTGATGTATAACGCCAATTTGGTCTGTTTTTTTTTGTTGCTTTTATTTTAACATTAACTTTTAAATAAAAAGCCCGCCGAGAAAACTCCAAGCGTTGTGGGGTATCTTTAAGTGCTTTTTCGGCAAACTGCAATATCAAGAAATAAGGGTCTACTTCCTGAGGATCACTATAGCCTTGATGAATTTTATTCTTAAATTCATCAGATAAAATTCCCGCACAGGGAAATAACTTTGCATATATTTCAATTAATAGAAGCTTTACTAAGGATTTATAAGGAGACTCGATTGCTTTATATAATTGCCATAGTGAGGCGCTAAAGTATTCGCTTGCAGGTATTGATTGAACTTCTCCGAAGTCAATCCAGTCAGCCGAGTCCAGGTGTTTTTGCTCAATTAACCTCTTTGCGTAACTAGCATAATTTTTTTCTGTGGGGATCAACCACCACATAGGCCATCGACCAGCAAACCAAACGGCCGTACGATAAAACTCATCCAGTAATAAGAATTTTTGTGCGTTTCCGCAGCTATCAACTTCGATTTTTTTACTTCTGTTTCCACTGAAATCATCTAAATTAACTAAATAATAATTAAGCTCAATTCCTATTTCAGCCAACCAGTTTTTTATGTTGTTTGCTTTATTGGTCAATTTTTTAGTTAAACTGCTTTCCAAAGGTTCAGATAAACAAACCCACAAATCAATATCACTCGAATTTGACTGACCCAAGGTTCCCATGCTACCCATTAAATACAATGCAGCGATACGATAGCTAAGATAAGCCCTTGGTTTATATTCAAAACTTTGACTAACCGTTTTAGCAATTTTTTTTTCGACCATTGATGGCGTATAGTTCGGCAAGCCACACGGGGTAAATTTATCGACATAACCAGGCAACATTGGATGGTTTACATGAAATAAAAGTGGTAATAGCTTTAAGTAATCGGCTTGTGTAGGTGAAAGGCTTTCTTGCATCTGAGAGAAACGTAACTCACTCAATTTAATGAATTCCTGGCGTATCGCTTTTAACCGTTTTTGGTCTATTTCGTCGGATTCCACGGCAAACTCAGATTATTATTGATTTTAGTCAGTTGTTTTCATATACAAGCATCTATACTATTGTAGTATGCTTTTAGCAGGTAAGCGCTATAATCAACCATGACCCTCTTACTAAGCTTAAGAGGGGCTAGATTAGTAGTAAGATGTTTATTTTTGATGTTTAGCTTTCTAATAATCAATTAGGTAAAACCATGTCATTTGAACAATCTGAAATAATCGAATTGTCACCTCTAGGAATAGTTGTTTGTGATTCAGAACAAAGGATCTTATCCTGCAATGAACGATTTCTCGCCGATACAGGGCTACAACGAGGGACAGTTGTAAAGCACCTTTTTGCATCTTTGCCGATAGAAGCCATTGACAAGAAAACCCATGTTGTCCAACTATTTGATGTTTTAACTGAACACCCGAAAAAGTTTTCCTATTGGCAAGCAAACATCTCAGCTCCTAAAGGTGCTATCGCCCATTATTTTGTATTACAAAGAGAACCTACCCACATCAATATTAACCCTAATATTGATACTAAAATCCCCAAAAGAGCCAATTGGATAGAGTTTTTAGATTATGAAGTCAGTCGTAGCAGACGTTACGACAACCCACTTTCACTGCTTAAATTACACGTCATTACTAATCAGGCATCAATTGACGTAAATGACGATCAGGTAAGCCAGGCGATCATGGATACCTTGATGGATGAACTTCGCTGGGCTGATATGATCGGTAATACTAGCCTCGGGAGTTATTTAATGGTACTCCCAGAAACGCCAGGCAGCGCCTTGGATCATTTAAAGGATAAAATATCTTCCGCAATCACGGTAAAGCTAACAGGATTGTCGTCTTCACTCACCTGCCAAATAGTTTTTGGCACCGCTCAGTGGCAAAAACACGATGACAGTCTGTCTATCCTTAAAAGAGCACGAGAGCAATTAGTTGAGGCGCTTGAAGCATTATAATTTCAGGGTTGGGTTATCACTCTAGCAATTCACTGTTAAACCAATACTCTCTTCTTTCTCTTTCAAAGCTGATTTTTTAGTCTGATTTATTCTAATAAACCCCTCAAGATTTTCTCAAAATTGCCGATCAACTAATAAAGGGTTATTTCAACTTGAGATAACCGTGTAATAGCCATGTTTAAGGGAGAAGGGGGCATAACATTTTTCATAACGAAAAACATCAATCGATTCAGAACTCTCAGCTAGGTCATATATTGCTTAAAAAAGCTTATATTACTCAAGCTCAATTGTTAAAAGCTCTTGGCTATCAGACAAGGCGAAAAATTAAATTGGGTACGGCGTTGCTTGAATTGAAATTTGTCAATCGTAAACAACTAAACTCCGCCTTACGCAGGCAATATTGGCTGCGTACATTAACAACCTTTATAGCTCTTGCGTGTACTCCCTTTAGCAGCGCATTGAGTACCGAGCTCCCAGAAAGAAATCATGTCTTAGATATAAAATCCGTTCAAACAAACCTTACGCGGCAAAAAAATAGAATGGCTCAAATCAATAATGGTTTTCATTTTTCGGAATACGAGAATAAACAGGCGAAAGAGTTTTTCATCACCAAACGAAACCAATTTGGATTTTCATTTTCTGAATCGAGTGGTATTCAAATAAGCTTATACACTAAACCGCATAATGATTACCAAGTCTCTGCTGTGTATGAGTTTGAACCTCAAATATCACTGTTTAAATCATCTTTTGATGCGCCTCAAACCTCTCAGGCTCGCCAACGGATTACCGATCGTATCAATCACTATTCTAAACCAATTCCTGTAGTCTATATGTTGAGTTTAAAAGGACGTAGCTTGGCAGAATCATCAGGTAAAAAGACCGCGATGTGGAGCTTAAGTTCTGCGAACAAAGGCGTTCAGCGTAAAGCAGAACTAATGTTTTCTATCACCAAACAGTTCTAAGTCTCATATGTGGTTTTTATTACGCGGAATAATCGGCGAATAGCGCCTGCTAGATTCCATAGCGGCAAGCATCTCTGCTACAATCAACTTATCCGAATACACCTGACTGTTTATTAACTACAATCTAAGGAAATAGCGTGAAAATATTAAGTATTTTTATTCTTGTTTTAAGCTTAACTGCTTGTCAGCAAAGCGATGAAAAAGCCACTAAATCTGAAATCTCGGAAAATAACGCAGCTACCAAATCTGTCACATCACATGACCATAACAAAGATGATACCAGTTCAAAAAACAACCAAAGCTTTTCATTATTAACCGATCTTCCCTATGAAACGATAGAATCAGATGAAGCCTGTGATGAGCCGGTCGTGATTGAGTTTTTCGCTTATCAATGCCCTCACTGCTACACACTAGAGTCCCATGCTCAATCTTGGAAAGATAAAAATGCTGGCAAAGTGAAGTTTAAAGCCGTTCCAACCCATCTTGGACGTCAGGAATTTGGTTCATTTTTAATCGTCCACCACGCTGCTGAGAGGCTCGGTTTATTGGATGCAGCAACTCCCGCTTTATTTCACCGCATCCACGAGGAAAAACAGCAATTTAATTCTCAAGATGACGCGTTAGCATTTTTAGTATCCATTGGAGCCAGTAAAGAAGATGCAAAAGCAGCTTTAGAAGACCAGGAAAATGGTAAAGCTGCCATCAATGAAGATTTTCGGTTATTAAGCAAATACAAAATTTCAGGCGTACCAACTATTTTAGTTAACCATCGCTATAAATTTGATGTAACCAAAGCAGGCGGCTATGACAATGTATTTAAAGTAGTAGATGAAACCCTTAAGTTGCCTTCTAACTGCTCTAAATAATCCTTTTATATGTCTTTTATAAACTGGAAAGATTTCCAAAAAATTGAGTTTCGATTAGGAACTATTGTTAAAGCGGAAGACTTTCCAGAAGCTCGCAATCCAGCTTTTATTCTACACGTTGATTTCGGTGAAAAGCTCGGCATTAAAAAATCCAGCGCACAGATAACCGATCATTACCAAAAACAAGCGCTTATCGGCAAGCAGGTGATGGCTGTAGTGAATTTTCCACCCAAACAAATTGGACCAATTATGTCTGAATGTTTAGTAACGGGGTTTTATCAAGAAGATGGCAGTGTGATTTTAGCTGTACCCGATAAACCGCTGTATAACGGTGCGAAATTAGGCTAGCCCTAAAATTTCCTATGCTTTTTTCTGCTCCATGGTGTGCTGTAATTTTGAAAGTTTATCCAGCTGAATAAATGTCAAAATGGTTTTATTTTCGACCTTTTGATTCACGATATCAAGCAACTCCTCTAATGGTAACTCTTTGATCTTTTCTTGTATTTCTAACTCTCTATAAGATTCTTGTAGCTTACTTTGCCTTTCAGCTTCCGCTTCTTTTGCTCTAATTTCCGCTTGTTCATTTTGCTCTTTCATCTTAAGTTCTTGAGCTTGATTTTCGAGCTCCTGACGCTTTTTCTCTTCAATGATCGCCAAGCGCTTTTCTTTGATTTTAACCGCTTCTATGGTTTTAGCCTTTGCGATTGCAGCAACTTTGTCTGATTCAGATTTAGCTAAATCAGCTACTTGCTGCTTTTTATCTGCTTCTAGTTTTTGCTTTTCTAACGCCTGTTGCTCAACAATTTTTTTCTGTAAAACTTGATACATATCTTTGATCCTTTGTTGAATCGCTTCCAGCTGATAATTTTGATGAAACTGGTTTGCTTGACCAATAAACTTAAGTTCATTCATCGCTTTTTGAAGCAGTTTAATATCAAATATTTTCTTGTCTGTTAACTTGGTTTCAAATGCATCCAGCTTCTTATGCGCGTCCGTGTACCAAAAAACATGACCTAAATCTTCTTCTGGCAGTTTAAAATCACCTAGTATTCGCTCGACAATCAATAAACTAACATCTTCATTTTCTAGCTCTGCACGCAAATCATCCAACGCAATTTTTAACTCATCGATTTGAGCATGAGTCTTAAACCACCAGACCACGCCATTAAAACCAAAACGATTTATACAATCGATTAAGTAAACAAACTTACGCTTCACAACCCCTATAAAAACGGCTGTTTGTTGTTTTATCTTTTCAAAATCGACTGATTTGCTCACTGCGACTCGCTATATCTCATTTTTAGAAGTTTTATTCTTTTTAAGCGGTTGATTTAACAGTTGTTTTGCGCCTCTACTTGCTAGGGAAAGTATAACCCATAATTGGTATTTTTTGCATTAATCATACGAATTCGATAATCTTATTCTAGTTCAAGTTAAAATAACTCACTTATGGGAGAATTTCACATGGAACGCTGTGAATGGGTAGGTAAAGATGAAATTTATGTTGAATATCACGATACAGAGTGGGGTGTTCCTGTATACGACAGTGAATTGCTTTTTCAACACTTACTGCTCGATGGCGCTCAAGCAGGCTTAAGTTGGATCACGATATTAAAAAAACGTGAAAATTACCGAAAATTGTTTCACCAATTTGATCCTAATAAAATAGCAAAAATGACAGATAAACAGCTAGAGAAAATTTTGCTTAACCCTGCCATTATTAGAAACAGGTTGAAAGTGTATGGTTTTCGCAAAAATGCATTGGCTTACTTGGAAATAGAAAAATCAGAGTCTTTTTCAGACTTTCTTTGGGCGTTTGTCGGTGGCAAACCAGTGATTAACCATTGGAAAAGCCTTTCTGAAACACCCACTAATAACGACCAATCCCTTGCCATGTCAAAAGCACTGAAAAAAGCGGGGTTTACCTTTGTTGGTACCACAATTTGCTATGCGTTTATGCAGGCGGTTGGCATGATCAATGACCATACAATCGATTGCTTTCGATATAAAAAAGGGCGCTAAATGCGCCCTTAGTTCAACTCTTTTGGTTAGAAACCTTCTATTTACTCATATCTCGGTCATAGTTTAGACGTTTAGCTGCGTCTAAAGTGAGCATTTGCATAAATGCTTTCACCTCAGCGTCACTTCCAACAGGCGCTCCAGATTGACCACTTCCAAATACAGTGCTTGGTACTTTACGCTGTGCGAATGCTTCCGCCCATAATTTTTGAATTTGGATTTCAGCATCAAGTTTTTGAGCAAGTGCATTATCCGCTTGAAGAATAACTTTCTTTTGATAAGCCTCTGCTTCTGCCAATGTTCTTTTGGTATTCGCTTCGATTTTAGCTTTTTCAAAATTAATTTCTGCAGTATCTTTAGAAATAGCCGCTTCAGCTTTAAATTTTTCTGCTCGAGTGATTGCCAACTGCTTGTCAGTTTCAGCTTCCGTAGTTTTTTGAATTTGTTCAACTTTTGCTTTTGCTTGACGCTCCGCCACTTCTCTTTCACCACGTGCGATAGCTAATAAACGCTGTTCTTCTTCTTGAACTCTTTGTTCACGGGCAATAGCTCGATCGGCAGAAGCTTGTTGCTTGAGTTGCATACGCTCTACAAACTTTTTATTTGGGTTCATATCAGTGACTAATGCAGAAACTACGGTAATACCAAACTCCAAAAAGCGTTGTTGTTTACGTTTTGGTATTCCATCACTATCTAATACTTTATTTACCACAAAAACAGTTTTGGTGTCTTCACCGTAAACTTCTTGGTCTTTACCTAAAGAAGCATTAGCAGATGCCTTGGTTTGTCTTGATTTAACTTCAATTTCTTCACGCTTAACTAAGTATATTCCACCACTCATTTGATTTTCAAATTCTGAATTAAATTCGGTTCGACCACCTGCGTAAAACTCTTCAGCCGTCATAAGCGATGCATTGGCTTGTAAGGTTTCTTTAAAAGCAGGCATTAAAGCAGTCCGCAACAAATTCTCGGGTGAGCGATATTCATGAGCAAGTTTTAAAAAAGAATCTTCATCAGAAGGAATAGAAAAACGAACCGTTGCTTCAGCAAGAGCATCCACTTGGTCTAAAAACATAATACTCATCGGCGGAAGTGAAGCCGAAGTATTCGCAGAATCTTTTTCTGCTCTAATTGCATTACTATTGGAGCCACCTCTTAAAGATTGAACTGTCATTGCTCTTTTCCAAGAGTTATATCGTCCAAACGGGTAAAACTTGTAACCAACCTCCGTAACAACTTCTTCGCTACCGGTTAATGTTCTCACGTGGTAGATGTAACCTGGTTCTGCGTAGAAAAATGAATTCGAGCCAATAACGGCAAGAACTGCGATAACGATAACGATGGCAGCTATCTTAAGTTTCGAACCACCGCCTGATTTTATACTTTTTGCTAACTCTGACATTTGAGCTCCTTACATTTTTTTAATAGTATTGAGACGCATTTTAAGCCTTTTAGCATAGCTAAGATAGTGTTTCTGCGGCTTAAAATGTGAATAAGTTGCCAATCGAAACGAATAAAGAGGCTCTATATTCCCAATTCAATTATTGTCAAATTCTAGTATCATAAAACAACCACTCCTTCTACACAGTTAAAAATGGACACAAACCAAACATTGCTCACCCGGTTTAAGGTCAAAAATGACACCAAGCAACTTGAAAAGGATAAAATTGCCGTTGAAGAACCTCTTCAGATACGGTTGGTTCAAGGTAATTTCTCCGAAATTTTCAGTATTACCCTAAGAACACCAAACCACGATCAACAACTCGTTTATGGATTATTATTTTCAGAAGGCATTATTAATTCGGTTTCTGATATCGAAGCCTTTCAGCTAGAGAAGTTAGATAATCAGACTTCTACAAACCAATTAACTGTAAAACTCGCATCGAAAGTTACTTTAGATTTAAACAATAAATCTCGACGCCACCCGAGTTATTCTGGATGCGGTATTTGTGGTAAAACCAGTTTACAAGCGCTGGAATTAAAGCAATCGAGGCAGCAAAAATTCGTTAAAACTGATTTAAATAACGAGCTTATCAGGTCTCTTAAGCAAATATTGGCCGAACAACCTCTTTTTTCATCAACGGGCGGATCTCACGTCGCTGGACTGATCTACGAAATTGATGGCTGCTTAGACATCAAAAACTCTCCTTTTTTCGAAGATGTAGGACGCCACAACGCTTTGGATAAGCTGATTGGACATGAATTGCATCAAAATAATCTCTCTCAAACTGGTATTTTACTTTTATCTGGTCGAATAGGGTTTGAATTAGTACAAAAAGCGGTTATCGCGGGACTTTCAACTATTGTCGCTTTGGGCGCTCCGAGTAATTTAGCAATCAAAGCTGCCAATCAATTTAATTTGACACTCATCGGATTTGCAAAAGATGATAGTTTTAACCTTTATACTGATCACCATCATTTGTTAGAATGAACTCTCAAGGATTTCCCTCTCCCTAACCCTCTCCCTGAGGGAGAGGGGATGAATCTTTGGCTTTGGGAGAATTTGAAGAGCCTTTATCTATGTCTGAAAATATTTCCAAACTGTCTGCTCGAAAGGGAATAGACAATAATCTATTTGAAGATCTTATTCGAGCCAAAGGCGAGCCCCTCAGTTTAAAAAATTTAGCTCAAGAATATAAAGTTGGAGAGGCTAATCTTTTTGCCGCATCATCTAGTTACGATTTTATTCAAGGTGAAAATGCTAACAAAAAAGCTTATTTATGCAATGGGTCATCATGCCTTTGCGCTGGAACTCAAACTGCTGTCGAAGAGAGCCTTCTCAAGCAATTTAATCAAGATGAAATCGGTCATGTTACCTGTTTGGGACGGTGTCATGAAAACGCTTCTTTTCAAATTGATGGTAAAAACTATTCTGGTGATGATCATCAAAACCTTAACAGCATTCTAGAGAAGTCGTTCCAAACGAAAGAGCAATATCATGTGCATTGCACGTTAGACAAACCAATTCTCACCGAACAAATTAACGATGTTAGTGCTTACTATAATCTTTTTAGTTTGCAGACAGCAGACAAAACTCAGGAAGAACTACTCACGGAAATCGTCCAATCTGGGCTACGCGGAAGAGGTGGTGCTGGTTTTCCAACAGGCATTAAGTGGCAATCTTGTGCCAATGAAATAAGTAATGAAAAATATATTGTGTGTAATGCAGACGAGGGTGATCCTGGCGCTTTTAGTGATCGATATTTAATGGAGCAACGACCGCACGCCATTTTATTTGGAATGCTAATAGCTGGGTATTTGGTTGGTGCAAAATGGGGTGTTCTTTATATCCGTGATGAATACCCAAATTCAGTGGATAAAATCCAAAGAGCAATCAAGGAATTTGAGTCATTAAACTTAGCTAGTGATGACTTTGAGTTTCAATTTAAAATTATTCGCGGTGCGGGGTCATATATTTGCGGCGAGGAAACAGCTCTTTTACGATCGATCGAAGGTCAAAAACCAATGGTTTCGGTTCGACCACCTTTTCCAACCATGAAAGGGTTATTTGGCAAACCAACAGTAGTTAATAATGTAGAAACTTTTGCTGTGATTCACTGGATTTTAGAAAATTCACCGCAAGCTTTTGCGGCAATCAATAACCAAAATACTGGTAACGGAAAATCAACTGGATCAAAACTTCTCTCCCTCGATAGTTGCTTTAAAAAACCAGGTATCTACGAAGTCGCTATGGGTGAAAAACTATCCGATGTCATTGAACTTGCTGGTGGGTTTGGCAAGCCAGTTAAAGCATTACATATCGGCGGACCACTAGGTGGTTTAGTGCCTATTGAAAAAATTTCAGAATTGACCATTGATTTCGAATCCTTCGATAACGCGGGATTTTTGTTAGGTCATGCAAGTATTATTGGTATTCCAGAATCTTATAGTGTCCCCAAGTATGTCGAACATCTATTTGAATTTACCGCCGCAGAATCTTGCGGAAAGTGTTTTCCGTGTCGATTAGGTGCGACTCGCGGCAAGGAAATGTTTCGAGATGCTCTAGATAGCTCTCAATCATTAGATCATGAATTACTAAGTGATTTACTAGAAACAATGGAAAAAGGATCACTCTGCGCACTCGGTGGCGGCGTTCCGTTACCAGTAAAAAATGCATTAGAATATTTTTCGGATGAATTTCAACCGCTGTTTGAGAATAAATCCCATAAACAGATCCCTATAGTGGAGAAATGCTAATGACTAATGAAGATAAAATCGCTTTTATTAATGGTCAAGCTTATGCCATTCAACGGGGCGAGTCGATTTTAGAGTTCGCAAAACGCTTTGATATTTCTATCCCTACACTTTGTGATGATTCAAGGTTGGAATCCTTTGGTAGCTGTCGGATCTGCTCAGTCGATGTCGCTTTGCAGGCAGATGGTCAAAGTAAAACAATGGCTTCCTGTCACACACCCGTTGCTGAAGGAATGCATATTCAAACTCAATCAGATCCGATCCAAAAACTTAGAAAGAATATCGTTGAGTTAGTTTTAACCGATCATCCTTTAGATTGCCTTACTTGCGAATCCAATAATAATTGTGAATTGCAAGATGTCGCGGCTGAAGTCGGTATTCGAGAAATTCGATATAAAAACGCTGCCGATCATTCATCTTACCAAAAAGATGCGAGCCACCCTTATATGCGTAGCGATCTTTCAAAATGCATTAATTGCTATCGTTGTGTTAGAGCTTGCGATGAGATCCAGGGTGAATTTGTCTTAGATATCGTTGGGCGAGGCTTTGATAGCAAAATAATAAAAGGGCAAGATCTTTCTTTTAATGATTCTGCCTGCGTTTCTTGCGGTGCATGTGCACAAACCTGCCCAACAGCAGCGATTAGCGATGTATTCCAAAGTAAATCCGTAGAGGCAGAGAAAAAAGTTCGTACCGTTTGCTCATACTGCGGTGTTGGCTGTAATTTGGAAGTATCAGTAAAGAATAATAAAATTCTTTCCATCAGCGCACCAGAAGAAGCCGAAGTAAATGCTGGTCATACATGCTTAAAAGGTCGCTATGCTTGGCGTTTTTATAATCATCCAGATCGTTTAACCAGCCCTTTAATTCGAAAAAGTGGTGAATTAGTCGAGGCCTCATGGGATGAAGCTTACTCATTTATTACTGATAAATTTAGCGCACTTAAAACTCAATTTGGCGCAGACTCTATTGCTGGAATTTCATCATCTCGCTGCACCAATGAAGAAAATTATTTGATGCAAAAAATGATGCGAGTAGCCTTAGGAACTAACAATATTGATTGTTGCGCGCGTGTTTGTCATTCCCCTACCGCTTACGGAATGCAGCAATCATTTGGTACTGGTGCAGCGACTAACTCAGTCAATGATTTGGATAGAACCCAATGCATTATGGTGATTGGAGCAAATCCAACATCCGCCCACCCAGTAACTGGCGCTAGAATCAAACAAAAGTTAATGAAAGGTATGCCATCAATCGTAATTGATCCCATTAAAACTGAAATAACTAAGTACGCAACTTTTCATTTGCAGCTACGGCCCGGAACCAACGTCGCCTTACTGAATATGATGAGTTATTTTATTATTGAAGCAGAGTTAGTTGTTCAAGACTTTATCAATCAACGCTGTGAAGATTGGGAATCATTCAAAAATAAAGTTCTTAATCTAGATATCGATGAATTAGAGTCAGTAACTAATGTCGACAAAAATCTGGTGAAACAAGCTGCGATTACCTATGCGTCTGCTGACGCTGCAATGAGTTTTCATGGGTTAGGGGTCACAGAACATTCGCAGGGGAGTAGAGCGGTTATGTATATCGCAAATCTTGCATTGATGACCGGAAATATTGGGCGAGAGGGTGTTGGTGTCAACCCGCTTAGAGGCCAGAATAATGTTCAAGGTGCTGCTGACATGGGTTGTCAACCTCATCAAGGAGCTGGTTATTTGCCAATCAATTCTGAGGAAAGCCACCAACGATTTAAAGCTCATTATAATGCTGAAGTCCCTATGACTGCTGGTTTTAAAATTCCCGAAATGTTTGACGCTGCGATAGATGGAAAACTAAAAGCCCTTTGGATCATGGGCGAGGATGTCGCGCAAACCGACCCTAACCAAAAACATGTATTACAAGCACTAGAGAATTTAGATTTATTGGTAGTTCAGGAGATTTTTATGTCTGAAACCGCGAAACTAGCGGATGTCGTTTTACCTGGTACTTCATTCCTAGAAAAGTCTGGCACTTTTACAAATGGAGAGCGAAGAGTTCAAGCGGTGCGTGCGGCAGTTAAACCCTTAGAAGGGTGTAAAACAGACGCTCAAATTATGGTCGATATGATCAATCATTTAGGATACCAGCAACCAAGTGCCGAACCAGATATTATGCTCAAGGAAATATCAAACATTGTTCCTTTTTTCGCAGGTATTAAGTGGCAAGATCTCAAAGAAAATGGAAAACAATGGCCAGTTACAAAAGACGGAAAAGATACACAAATTCTGCATTCTGAAGAGTTCAAACGAGGCAAAGGTAAATTCCACTTTTTTGATTGGCAAGAAAGTCAAGAACTGATCGACAATGCTGAAGAGTTCCCCTTTATTTTAACCACCAGTCGTATACTAGAACATTATAATGCGGCGACAATGACGCGTAGAACCAGTAACGAAAAGATCGTTGATAAAGATATTCTTCTGATAAATCCAAAAGATGCAAAAAGAAAATCTATTAAAGATCATTCATTGGTCAAACTCTCTAGTGAAAGGGGTGAAATTCAGCTTCTTGCGGAACTGAGTGACAAAGTGAACTCTGGTGTATTATTTACCACTTTTCATTTTGCCGAGTTAATGGTTAATCGAATTACTGGCGATGTGTGTGATACTGAGACTATGTGTCCAGAGTACAAAGTCGTCGCAGTTGATGTAAATGTCGTTTAACTTTAGGAAAAGCATGAAATTAAGAAAATTAGTATTTAGTTTGGCTTTTGCTTCAATTGTTGGAAACGCTCTCTCCTCAGAGCTTAAACCTTTTACCAGCGATGGTTGTTCATCATTTCCCGATGGAACCTTTGAGCTCACATTCCGCAGCAAATTTGTCATTTACAAACAATCCCGCTTAAATGCGCGGCCTGAGCATATTTTTCTCATCATATCGGGCTTAGCCTTTTCTATCAGGCACACTCCACGTTACCATCGCGGGC
>Ga0316204_10001579_pt1 | contig 59737 bp, 56 predicted proteins | sample 6monrhotite_MG_2_FD_205661 | JGI IMG/M metagenome (GOLD analysis project Ga0316204, IMG submission 205661) | Microbial mat bacterial communities from mineral coupon in-situ incubated in ocean water Damariscotta River, Maine, United States -... | ecosystem: Environmental > Aquatic > Marine >...
TGCATTCAACTCAACCGAAAAACCCATAAGCCGCCTCCTGATCATCCCTGGTGAAGGCCTACCATCCTCCTCCCGCAGGACCACCCCTGAACGCCGCACCAACAAGGGGACATTTTAGCTTGGGAGAAAAGGGGACATTTTAGAATTGCGTTGACACTTGGCTCCGGTCGATAAGGAAAAAATTCGTGGACTCTGTTAGGCTTGGCAAGCAGGAATTCATTACAAATCATTACGCAATCTGTACCAGGAGAATAGAACGATATGACTGATTCAGTGCAGAGCGTGCAGAATCGGCGGGCGGAGTCTCAGCATCTGGTCACTGAGCTGGTGACACACCGCAGCACGATGCTGACATGTTTCAATGAGCTGCTGACGCATCGGCCGTTTACGGGAGATATGGCGACCATAGAGTTGCTTAACCGCTTCTGCGATCTCATGATCGATTACACTGCGGATGCCCACTTCCGCTTGTATCGATATATTGAGGAAGGCCGCGAGCGTCGCCGCGCGGTGCTTTCCGTGGCGGACGGTGTCTATGATGACATCGTTGCGACGACCGACAAGATCGTCAACTTCAACGATCGTTACGGCGGGGACGGGCAATCCGTTCCCTTCGAGCAGCTTGAGACGGATATGTCGGCATTGGGCGAGGTGTTGGCAGACCGTATCGAATATGAGGACCAGCTCATTGCGGTTTTTCGGCAGGGACGCTCCTGATCCAGGATGATATCGTCGCCGGGTCAGCGGCTCGAGGCTTGGCTACACGTTCATTTTAAGGGACAGGCAGCCGCAGAATTTCCGCTGACGGAGTCCGTCTGTCAATACTTGGGCGGGCAACTGCCATCGGACGAGGCACCTGTGACGGAGGTCGTCGCCGAAGGCTTGGCGATCGCTGATCTACTTTTCCAGCTGCGTATGGACGACACCAGCCTCGTGGTGGCGATCCTCTATGCCACAGCCCCTCTGATGCAGGTGACCGATGAGGCCCTGTCTGACCAATTTGGTCAGGAGGTCGTGGCGCTGCTCCGCAGTGTCCGGCGTATCGCGGAGATTCGTCCGATTCGAATTGATGACCGTGATGAGAGTCATCTGCAGTCCGAGCAGCTGCGCAAGATGTTGCTGGCCATGGCTACCGATATCCGAGTCGTCATGATACGGCTCGCGGAGCGAGTCGTTTGCATGCGAGCCATGACTCAATACCCGGAGGAGCGGCGGCAGCGGATGGCGCGAGAGGTCCTTGATATCTATGCCCCGCTGGCCAATCGTTTGGGTATCTGGCAGTTGAAGTGGGAACTCGAGGACTTGTCCCTGCGCTATCTCGAACCGGCGCTCTACAAGCGGATCGCCCGTCTACTTGATGAGCGACGGGTCGATCGTGAATCCTATATAGACGAGGTCGTCGAGGTCATTAGAGGAGAATGTGGGCGTTCCGAAATCGTCGGCGCCAAGGTGAGCGGTAGGCCTAAACACATCTACAGCATCTGGCGGAAGATGGAGCGCAAGCACCTAAATTACCAGGAGATTTATGACGTGCGCGGGGTCCGTATCCTCGTCGATGACATCAACTCCTGTTATTCGGCCCTCGGGATGATTCATTCTCGTTGGCAATATATCCCCGGTGAATTCGACGACTATATCGCGACGCCGAAGGAAAACGGTTACCGCTCTATCCACACGGCGGTCATCGGTCCGCAGGGCAAGGTCGTTGAGATACAGATCCGTACCTTCGAGATGCATGAGCACAATGAATTGGGTGTCGCCGCTCATTGGCGTTACAAGGAAGGTGGGGATTCCGAGGCAGAGTTTGACCGTAAGATCGCCTGGTTGAGGCAATTGCTCGACTGGCGTGATGTCATCACGGAAGAAGGCGACATCATCGATCGCTTTCGCACGGCGGTGTTTCAGGGGCGAATTTACGTCTTCTCGCCCAAAGGCAGGGTCGTGGATTTACCGCAGGGCGCGACGCCACTGGATTTCGCCTACGCTATCCATACCGATGTCGGGCATTGCTGTCGGGGCGCGAAGGTCGACGGACAAATGGTGCCCCTGATCTATCAGCTCCAGAGCGGGCAATGCCTTGAAATCCTGACAACTAAACGCGCCAGCCCGAGCCGGGATTGGTTGAATTCCCAATTGGGTTACCTCAAGACCTCCAGGGCACGCAACAAGGTACAGCACTGGTTCCGACAGCAGGATCGGGAGAAGAACGTCGTGGCGGGGCGCCAGATCATGGACCGGGAGCTCAAGCGCATGGGTTTGACGTCTATACGGCGCGAGGCGCTGGCCAGTCGGCTTGGCTACGAGGATGTCGATGAGATGCAACTGGCCGTGGCCTATAATGAATGCAAGGTCACGCGCTTTCTCAGCGTGGCTCAGGAAATGGCCCGGCATGAACTTGACCGGGAGGAAGAACGCTTGCCACTGGTGCGCCCGACCGAGGATGGTCAACATGGTAGGGGGGTCTATGTGCAAGGCGTAGGGAACCTCCTGACAAACATGGCGCAGTGCTGTAAGCCTGTTCCGGGCGACACGATCAGCGGCTATATTACGATCGGCAGGGGTATATCTGCCCATCGCTCGGATTGCGCCAACCTCAAGCGTTGCCTTGAGCGCCACCCGGAGCGCGTCATCGGACTGGATTGGGGGCCTGAAGCCGACGAGACCTATCCTGTCGATATTCGCATCAAGGCCTTCGACCGGCAGGGGCTGTTACGTGATATCACTGCCGTCGTCACGAGCAGCAAGGTCAATCTGATCGGCATGCGGACACATACGAATAAGCGGGCCCATATCGCGCGTATGCGACTGACTGTGGAGATCCCGGACCTCGATTGCCTGAGCCGGTTATTGATGCAGATCGCCCAATTACCCAATGTCCTGGATGTTAGCCGCGTCAACCGTTGATTCAGGGATCTCTCCCCGCACTCGTACCTTCCGTTTTGTGATCGTAGTCTCATGTTGGCCAATTAACGGACCAAAGTGAGGCCTGGGTTCTCATCGTTGTCTGAATTGTGACGCTTAGTGCACATGAGGCCCTCGCTTCAGGCGTACTCTGAGCGAACTCGCTTTCAAACAGCCTTTCAGGGTAATGAGACATGCAAGAACCTCAGGTGGTCCCAATTCGAAGCCAGCCCGATCCTGAACAGGAACGGGCTCTATTGGACAAGACCAGACAGACCACAATCAAATATCTGGTCGTTTTACTGCAGCGCATGTTCGACAATGCCGACGATGCGCTGTTCGAGCTCGCCGACAAGTCTACCAATAACCAGGAGCAGACGAGCTACTTTGACGCCATGCGCGAGTTGAGGCGCATGCGGCAGGGGTTAGAATTCGGTTTCAAGCATCATCTCAACGATCATTTCGATCGGTTCGCGCAGAACCCTAAAGGTGGGAGTGTCACCAAGACGCGAACCCAGCTGGTTGAGGAAGATTCACTTAGCTTAATCGATCAGGTTGATCTTGAGGAGTCTCTGGCAATCACCGGTATGATTGCCAAGATCAAGAATCGCTATCCTCACCATCTCAATGCACTTGAGCAGCGCTTTCAGGTCCTCATGCATGTGGATGAACTCGTCATAGACCAGATCCCGGTCGGGCCTACCGCGATATGTAATTCGTTCGCCGATCCGCTCAAATCGCTGGACGTGGAGCTCACGGTCAAGCTGATCATCTACAAGCTGTTCGACAAGCACGTGCTGAGAAATCTTGACGCCTTGCTCGACGAGACCAATGAGCTGATGGTGTCTGCCGGAATCCTGCCACGCCTGCGTCAGCAAGTCGTCAAGCAACCTGGTAGCAGGGGGCGTCACGGCGATGGGCCGGATGCGCTCGCGGAAGCCCTGCAAGGGGATGTGAGTCCGACCCAGCGTTCCCTCGATCAAGGAGCCGGCTATGTGGAGTCCGTGTCGGGCAGTGGGACCACACTTGATACCTTGAGGAGCTTGCTCAACGGACCTCGCGGAGGTGGTGGTCATGGCCAGGGGGGGCAGGGTGGTCATGGTGGAGGGGTTCCTGCAGAGAGCGCGGAGGTCGTCGATTTCCTGTCTGAGATCCAACGCCGGAACCATAGTTTTTCGGTAGAGGATTTTCGAAGCGAGCTCGCGACTTTTAAACAGGCGGGTAAAGTCAATACGGTTGATAGCGACATCATCAGCATCGTCGACATGCTGTTCGATTTTATCCTTGATGACGAGCAGCTACCCGTCGCCGCGAAGGCATTACTGGCGCGCCTGCAGATTCCGATGATCAAGACCGCCCTGGTAGACCGCTCGTTCATCGCCGACAAACAGCACCCGGCCAAGCGCCTGCTCAATCAGATGGCCAGAGCGGCGATCGGGCTGGGGCATGATGTTGAGGACGATGATTGTCCTCTGATTGTAAAGATTGAGGAGATCGTGGGTCGGATTTGCCGCGAGTTTACGGAAGATACTGCGATTTTTTCGAGCGCGCTGGAAGAGTTTGAGGCATTTCTGACGAACGAAGACGGTCGCGAGCGGGAGATCCAGAAGGCCGAACGGGCCCGGTTGGAGGAAAAAGAGCATCGCGCGATGTTCGATTCCTGGGTCACAGATGTTATCGCGTCGGTGATCCATGACCGACGTCTGCCCAGGCTGGTCTTCGATTTTCTGAATGGGCCCTGGAAAGATGTCATGATCCAGGCCTACGCTGAGGGTGGCGACCAGGGTGAGCACTGGAAGATGACCCTGGGATTCATCGACAAGCTGCTATGGTCCGTTGATCAGGAGGCGAGTCGTAGCGAGCGTAACCGTCTGCTCAAGACCATTCCCGAGGTCATTGGCACGATCCGCGAGGAGCTTGCCCTTATTGCTTACAGTGAGGAGGCCATAGACGAAGTCTTGGCCCAGTTGGAGGAGATCCATATCTCCTGTCTCCATGGCGAGGCCAAGCCGAGAGTTCGCGTCAAGGCGGAATCGGAGAATGACAACAGCATTTCCGGCCTTGAATCGATCACGTTGGAACTCGGGGGTTCCTCGGCACCGGCTGATTCCGGTGGCGATATCGATGAGGACATTGAAGAGATCATCATGTCATCAAAGTCCTACGAAGCGCAGCGAGTTGCCAAAATCAGAGACGAGTCCTGGCAGCGGGTCATGGACCTGCAAATGGGTCAGTGGGTGGAATTGTCGGATGACAACGGCGTCTGTCAGCGGGCCAAGCTGGCCTGGAAGAGCGACTTCCTGGGCGAATGCACGTTTATCAACTGGAAGTTCAAGGTTGTGGCCGACCTGACCTTCAATGAGCTGGCTGACCGTTTCCGCGCCGGTCAGGCTGCCTTGCTTGAACAGTTGCCAGTCTTTGAACGCGCCGTCGACGCCCTCGTCAACACGCTCCATCGTCGACGCGTAAACGCCAACGTCTGAACATCATGAGCGCCGCTGGGGGAACGATCAACAGCAGGCCGATCGGACCCAGGGCGGCGCTACCACTTTCCGGGGAAGCGATATAGGCCACATGCAGGACGGAGGTCGTCTGGTTGTTAGTCGTGTCGGACTCGTTCAGTAGTCCTGATATCGATACGGTGTGCGAATAGTCGCCCTGGTTCTTGGGCTTAACGACGATGCGCAGGCTCTTGTTTTGGCCTGCGCCGATACTCCCCGCCGCACACTCGATGGCGCCGCTGTACTGGCGACAAGAAGAATCACTTTGGGCAGTGTCAAAGATGATGGCCTGAGAGGGTAGCGCATCGGTCAGGGTCACGCCTTCCGCTGTATCCGTTCCGAGGTTAGTGATCACCGCCGTAAACGTGACGGATTGACCCAGTGTCAGCGGATTCGGCGCGTCGTGGTTCAATGCCACGGCAAGGTCACCGTTTTGGGCGCCCACCCGAAGCAGAAAACCATCGTCAGCGGTGACTGAATCGTCGGCTTGATGATCCCCATGCACCAACTGCGCGGCTCCTGCGGACGTGGGCAGATTGGCGGACACCGTGTATCCTCCCACATGCATGGCCCCATCGCCATCAAGTGCGATCGAGGTGCCTTGGTCATCTCCCCGACCACCCAGATAGCTTGAAAAATTGAGCTGACTGCCGTCCGAGGAAAATCCTGATACGAAGGCGTCGCGGTGCAAGACCAGCACGGCCTCGTCCTGCCGTTGGGGCAGTGACGACTGGATGGGGTTCAAGACGGGGAAGTTACGGGATGTCGTCGATCCGGTCGTGTAGATACGATCAGCGGAATCCAGAGTGATGGCCTGGATCATGTCTTCCGCATCGCCAGCCAAATAGCGCGCGAAGACGAGATCAGCGCTGCCGGCCCCTGCCGGATGAATCTTGGCGATGAAGCCATCGGCGGAGCGGAGGTCGCAGCGGCCGTCATCGTCACTGTCGGCGCAGGTCTCCATCGTAACCGGAAAGTCCGCAGCCATCGTCTCGCCGCCCACGATAATGTCGCCGTTGCTGTCCAAGGCTACGCTGTTGCCGTAGTCATAGCGTCCGCCACCCAGAAAAGTCGAATAGAGCAGCTGTGCGCTTGCTGTTGCCTGGGCGGGATCGATGCGGGTGACGAAGGCATCATAGGCAGTAGAGGCCTGTGTCGGCGTACCCTTGCCATTGCATCTGCCTCCTATGGGGGACCCGAAGACCGGGATTGTCTCGGCGGTACCGCAGAAGATATCGTATGCGCTTGCGGTTGTCGGAAATGGGGTCGTGGCCTGAGGTAGGGCGCTATTGTCGTAGTTCCCTGATCCGGTGAAGCCCGTCAGCGTGACTCTGCCTGACGTGTCGACTGCTAGATCGCGCGCCACGTCGTCTCCCTGGCCGCCGAGATAGGTGCTGTAGTCGAGGGATCCGGCGCTAGTGAGGCGGGTCACGAAGGCGTCCTTGAAGCCCGCTGTCATACCTTGGTATGGGGTACCTGACAAGGGGAAGTTCGAGGAGACCGTAAAGCCTGTTAGATAGGCTCGCCCGCTGCCGTCGATCCGAAGGGCGAGGGCGGCATCATCCGCTGTTCCGCCAAGATAAGTGGCATAGAGAACGGAGTTACCACCCAGTGAGAGCTTGGCGGCGAAGGCGTCGCGAAAGCCCTGGTCATTGGGGGCGGAGCCACCACCGAGATTCAACTGTGAGGCGTCGCTGACCGGGAAATCCGGCGACGAGGTCCAGCCACCTACATAGATGCCAGTGGCGTCCACGGCGATGCCCTGTCCGCTCTCGCGACCCTGTCCACCCAGATAGGTGGTGAAGACCAATTGACCGCCAGCCGAAAACTTGCTTACGAATATGTCCCGGCTGGCAGATCCGCCCGCGATGCAACCACTTGTCGTGCACCTTGTCACCGTACCGCCCTGCAGGCCACCGCTCGTGGTCATGCCCGTGACATAGGTATTCCCCTGAGCGTCAGTCGTGATGGCCTGGATCTGGTCCGTTCCTGGTCCGCCGTCGAAGCTTCCATATTCCAAGATCGGATCGATGATTACGGTCAACCGGGGGTCGTAGTCTCCAAGTCGAAACCCGACCGTCGCGTCGGGGTGAAGCACAAAGCCGCCAGTGATCGGTTGATTTCGGCCGCTGACCCGTTGGTAAATCACAGGCCGAGGCTGCCGAAACGTATGCATGCCGGCCCGAATGACCAGAGCACCATCCCGCGCTACGATGAGCTCATCGGCGCCGTCAAAGGCCATCCGAATAGAGCTTGGGTCCGCGCCGGGCCCGACGATGAAGTCGTATTCGAGGCGGCCACGGTTTCCGTAAAGGTCCAGGTCAATGCCGCGATAGATCGCTGCGTACTTTATCCTGCCAAAGTGGGTCCCTTCAAACGGCAGCTTAGGTGTGCGTGTATCAAGGCCGGTATGGCGATTGTAGTGCCCTTCGATTCCGGCCGCCCCGACGGCCCTGCCGCCAATCGGTCGCATGACCAAGCTTGATGGGGCGCCTGCCCATTCGATACTTATCCGCCCCGGTTGGGCATGGACGGCGTAGCGGCTCGTCTGGGCACTGAAGCCCGCCTTGGCCGCGTTTGGGATAAAACGAAATGGCTTGGTGGCTAGTCGCTTCGGCGGCGTGTTGGCCTCGGACCGCAATGTGAGATCGGCGACCGTGTTGGCGGTGGAGGCCGTCCATATGGACAACAGCAACCCGATGAGTGCGCAGAGGCCGGTGAGGCCCGCCATGGCGCCGTTCAGCGTTTTTCGGTCATGTGATTCGCGGCAATCCAAGGGCGTGGGATAGCACTGATTCATGCGGGCAATTTATCATAAGGGGCAGCGGGAAGACCAGAAATTCGGGGCGCCCACACCGCCATGAGGCCATGATTTCAGGCCATCTCCGGGATTACGGCGTCGGTGGTGGTCCCCCTCACGAATGGGTCTGGAAGCCGAAGCGCCTCAACTAAGCGGCGCAATTCCGAGCGAGCCGCGATATGCGAGAGCTGGGTCTTGCCTCGCTTTGAGTCCTTGGAAAGATCCAACAGCGTGAGCCCGTCCGGAAACATCTCCCGATAGATCACGCGCTCGCTAAGCCCCGGGATGTAGCGAAACATGATGCGCTCTTGAAGGGACTCGAGGGCGCGGTGGACGCGCTGATTATTGCGGGAATCAAGTGTCGCCAGACGGTTTCTGGTGACGATCCAGTCGATCGCCTGGCGTTGAGACGCAGAACGCAGCTTGCGGCACTCCCAAACCATCTCGCTATAGTGGCTTAGGCGTTTGATGCTGAGCGTGCCACCCTCGACTTCGCCGATCAGGTCGAGGTCGATAAAGCTGTCATTAAGCGGTGTAACCAGGGTATCCGCCAGTGAGTGCGCCAGGATGGATAGATAGGTATTGCGCCCCGGGCAGTCAATAACGATGTAGTCGCACAGCGCATTCATGCGTGTGATTTGATGTTGCAGCGCTGCTTGTTCCTGGGCTTGCTGTACCTCCCGGCTATCGTCCTCGGAAGGAGCGACCACGGCGTATTCCGGATGCCGGAGGTCTTTTTCGTTCAGCTCACAATAGCCTTTGCGGTTCTGCAGATAGCGTCCGCTGCTGCGCTGGCGATGATCCAGGTCGATAATGCCGACCCGATGCCCCCTGTGTAAGAGTGAAATCGCCACGTGGATCAACATGGTTGACTTCCCTGTGCCGCCCTTCTCATTCCCGAATACAATGGTGTGAGCTTTCATCTTATTTGCTCTTGCTCCGCTGAGTTGTCCGTATCCCGACAAGCTGTAGATTGCGAGTGTTGGGCTCCCGGTCCAGCAGGAGGCAGCCCTCGTCTCGGCTTTCTTTTCATGACCCCTGTCGCTAAGACCACGAGACTGAGGCCGCGAAGAATCCTAGCATGATTTTGGTCGCGATGCGCCCCATCGTGACGCGCGTTAGCGGTCCAGGATTAAGGCGGCAGCGACCTGTCGCTGGTCGGCTATCAGGATGTTGTAGGTGCGGCAGGCGGCGCCTGTGTCCATGACCTCTAAACCGATCCCTGCTTGAGCGATTTGAGCACGTAGCATCTGATCCGGCCAGACCAAGCTCGTGCCGGTGCCGAGCAGCATGACCTCAATGTTTTCGTCAAGGAGGGGGGTCAGGTCATCAAGGGTCAGGCCTGCGGCGGAGGTTGGCGGCCAGTCCCGGATCAATCGTTCAGGCAGGATGATCATGCTCGTTTGAATGGATTCATGGCGGCGGGCAGGTTGGTCTCCATGCAGCGGAACGACATTCTCGGTCGTGTTGAGCGGGATTGTCACGACGATCTCTCCCGGGCGATAGGAGGCTATCGTATATCGGTTGTAATTCTGGTCCAAACTGACTTGCATGTGCCTAACTGTAACATTCATCGTATAGTGTTTCCGAATGAATTTTCGGGCTGGACCTGGACGTTCCTATATACCGCTTGCTACTCTGCGTGCTCCGGTCTGATATTACCGATTCCTTCATGTCATCGATCATCAAAGAGGTAGGTATGTTCAAGATAACGCTGTTCTCGATCTGTTTCCTTCTGTTTGCCAGCGATGCGCTTGCCGGTGGTTGGGGACTGGATACAAAGTCGTCCGCAGTGACGTTTGTCTCGATCAAAAAATCATCCGTGGCCGAGGTACATCATTTCGAGCATCTGAGAGGCGCGGTTGATGATCACGGACAGGTCCGTATCGAGATCGCGCTCGCCAGCGTGGAGACCTATATCCCGATCCGCAACAGCCGCATGAAAGACTTGCTGTTTGAGGTGGCGAGATTTCCAAAGGCCAGCATTTCCGCCAAGTTGGATCCTCGCCAGTTGACGGATCTGAAGGTGGGGCAACGTGTCGTTTTTTCAACTGTCCTCGCGCTGGAGCTACATGGCAAGCGTCATGATATATCGGGCGATGTGTCCCTTGTTAAACTCGCCGACGGCTCATTGATGGCGTCATCGGCGAATCCGATCATCGTCAACGCGAGTGACTTTGATCTAGTCGACGGTATCGAGCGGTTGCGCGATGTCGCCAAGTTGCCACGAATCGCGACGGCAGTTCCTGTAACATTTCGGCTTACGTTTATTCCGGTCCAATAACGCGCCCTTTAGATAAACTGGCAGGTCGCACCATTGCGGCTTGCCTGGTGGGTGGACATGGAGTAACTTGGTCGGCAGAGTCGGTCGGACAGTCGCTGTGTGGTTTCCGCATGGAGGAAAGTCCGGGCTCCAAAGGGCAGGGTGCCAGGTAACGCCTGGGCGGCGCGAGCCGACGGCAAGTGCAACAGAAAAGATACCGCCACTTAGGGGCCTCTGGGTTCCCGGGGTGGTAAGGGTGAAATGGTGCGGTAAGAGCGCACCGCGCTGATGGTAACATCAGTGGCAATGTAAACCCCACCCGGAGCAAGACCAAATAGGGGGGCAATGTGTGGCCCGCGCAGTCCCCGGGTAGGTCGCTATGAGGTGCGCGGCGACGTGCGCCCAAGATGAATGACTGTTCTCGACAGAACCCGGCTTACAGACCGACTCTCCTTGATTTCCCACCCGACTGGGGCCGCGCGCCGTTTCTTTGGCGCGGCCCACCGTCGTTTTTCGCTTTGGCTTCTTCGCGCAAAGCGCCTGTCCGATTGTTCATGACCCACTATTTCGTGCTTTAAGGGCGAGGCGATCTCATACGATCGCTGCGCGAGAAGCAGGGGCTCAAATAGTTGATGTGCTGTTGGAGGTAATGAACTCAATTGCATGAAATAGATTTAGAAATCCTTTCTCGCCCCCTCCTGTCTCGTGACTGTAAGTCATTGTGAAACAAGCAAGATTGACCCCTCCGATGAACGCAAAATTTGCTTGACAGCCGTGTTCTTGCGTATATAGTGTCGGAAAGTGGGAAATTGTGGGAAATAATGGGTTTGCGCCAGGCGGGATCATAAGCGTGCTGTTTCGCGGAGTCAGCTATATCAATCTGGATGCCAAGGGGCGCCTTGGGGTCCCTGCGCGCTATCGTCCGCAGCTCGATGAGAGTTGCGGCGGCCAGCTCGTGATCACAGTCGATACCGATCGCTGCCTACTGATTTATCCCCAAGGCGAATGGGAGGCGATCGAGCGTCGGTTAGCGGCGCTTCCGAATTTAAACCGGCAGGCACGGCGCCTGCAGCGTCTGTTGATTGGTCATGCCACCGAGTGTGCGCTCGACGGCAACGGCCGCATTTTGTTACCACCGCCGCTCCGGGAGTTCGCCGGTATCGATCGGCGTACAGTCATGATTGGTCAGGGCAACAAGTTTGAGTTGTGGGATGAGCAGACCTGGAACGAATGTTGTGAGTCTTGGTTGGCAGAGGCAACTGACGGCGAGGGCCTCTCTTCGGAGCTGGATACCTTGTCACTCTGACGTGATGGGCTTCGATGAGGTAAGGCACGCCCCAGTCATGCTGGACGAGGTGCTGTCCGCGTTGACGGTGTCCCCGGGTGATGTCTGTGCTGACCTGACCTTTGGTCGTGGCGGTCATAGCCGCGCCATATTGTCTCAGCTTGGCCCGACGGGCCGACTCATTGTGGTCGATCGTGACCCAGAGGCCATTGCCGAGGCCGAGGCCCTTGCAGCAACCGATTCCCGCGTTCATGTCGCCGATACGCCCTTCTCCCGGATTAAGGGAGTCCTCTCTGGACTCGAGGCCGAGGGTGTTGATCAGCTCGATGCCGTCCTCCTGGATCTCGGCGTCTCGTCTCCACAGCTCGATGACGCCCATCGTGGATTTAGTTTTCGCGCTGACGGTCCGCTTGACATGCGTATGGATCCCCGCAGCGGTCCGTCAGCGTCTGAATGGCTGGCTGTGGCGGGCGAGGAAGAGATCGCCCGTATCCTGTGGACCTTCGGTGAGGAGCGCTACTCCCGCCGGATCGCTCGCGCCATCGTCACATCCAGGCAGCAACAGATGATCACAACGACCGCGCGGCTCTCCGATATCGTACGCAAGGCGATCCCACGTTGGGAGCGATCAAAGGATCCCGCCACGCGCAGTTTTCAGGCCATCCGGATCTTTATCAATCGCGAGCTCGAGGAGGTCGAGACCGGCTTGTCTGACGTGGTGTCGCTGCTGGCCCCCGGCGGGCGCCTTGCCGTGATCAGCTTTCATTCGCTTGAAGATCGTATCGTCAAACGATTTTTTCGCCGCCTTGCCCAAGGCGAGGCGCCGCCGCCAGGCCTTCCCCTGCTCCCTACGGAATGGAGTCCCGTCGTTCGGCTTATGGGCCGCGCCCAACGGGCGAGTGCGGTCGAGTGTTCGAAGAATCCGCGTGCGCGTAGCGCCATCCTGCGGGTCGTGGAGCGGTTGCCATGATGGCTCGCCATCAAGGCAGCGTGGTCCTGATAGCCCTCGCGCTCATGGTTTCCGCCATGGCCGTGGTTTATGCGAAGCATCGTTCGCGCGGTCTCTTTATCGAGCTGCAGAGCCTGCAGCGGGATCGGGACCGGATGGAAGTCGAATGGGGTCGCCTGCAATTGGAGCTCGCGACCCTGGCTAATCCGGGCTATGTGGAGCGCATCGCGCGCGAAAAGCGCAGCATGCGCGTGCCTGATCCGGGCGAGGTCAAAATACTGTGGAAGTGAAGCGGAAGATCCCGCCACCGCACCCCTTTCGGCTCGGCGCGGTCATGGCTGTAATGGCGGCTTGCGCCGGGGCACTGGTTTGGCGTGCGGCCGACCTTCAGGTGCTGGATCGCGGATTTCTCCAGCGCCAGGGAGACGCCCGCTACCTGCGCGATGTCGAGGTGCCGGCGCATCGTGGCATGATACTGGATCGCAATGGCGAGCCTCTGGCCGTCAGCACACCGGTGGTGGCCGTGTGGGCGAACCCCAAGGAAATGTTGGGGGCGCGCAGAGGATGGTCTGATTTGGGCCATTTGTTGCACGAATCCTCTAGGGCCCTCGAAGATCGCCTCAATCGCTATGCGCAACGCGAATTCGTCTATCTGAAGCGCAGCGTGCCGCCTGATGTGGCCGAAAAGGTTGGGGCGCTGCAGGTCCCCGGCGTCTATTTACAGCGTGAGTATCACCGTTACTACCCAACCGGCGAGGTGTCCTCACATATCGTCGGCTTCACGAATGTCGATGATCACGGGCAAGAGGGCATCGAGCTCTCTTATGACGATACCTTGCGCGGCCAAGTGGGCCTGCGGCGGGTCCTCAAGGATCGCATTGGTCGTGTCGTCGAGGAGGTTGAGAGCATTCGGGAGCCTGAGCCTGGACAGGATATGCGGCTATCCATCGACCGGCGGATTCAGTACCTGGCTTATAGGGAGCTCAAGACGGCAGTGCGCCTACGTCATGCTCGCGCCGGCTCCGCGGTCGTGCTGGATGCCCGTACCGGTGAGGTCCTGGCGATGGTCAATCAGCCGTCTTTCAACCCCAATGACCGCAGTAGCCTGCGCAGTGATCGGTTTCGAAATCGATCCGTTACGGATACCTTCGAGCCCGGTTCCACGATGAAACCGTTTACCGTTGCCGCGGCGCTCGAGTCGGGCGAATACTTCCCCTCGACCGAAATCGATACCGCGCCCGGCTATTTCAGGGTCAAGGGTCTCATGATTCGCGATGCGCGCAATTACGGCCAGATCGATATCGCCACGATCATCGAGAAGTCGAGCAATGTCGGCGTCAGCAAGATCGCGCTGTCTATGCCTCAGGAAACGCTTTGGCGGATGTACGATCGGGTCGGCTTCGGCGTGTCCTCGCAATGTGGTCTGTCCGGGGAGGCGAGCGGACAACTGCCGTTTTTCAGTGATTGGCATGAAAGTGAGCGCGCGACTCTGTCCTTTGGTTACGGGCTGTCCCTGACTGCCATGCAACTGGCCCGGGCCTACGGGCTTTTCGCGGATCATGGACGGATACGCCCGGTTTCTCTGTTTCGAACCGATTCGCAGACTCGGTTCGAACAAGTCATCTCTCCGCGCACAGCCCGCGAGGTGCTTGCTATGATGGAATCGGTGATCTCCTCGCAGGGCACTGGGCGCCGAGCCAAGGTGCATGGCTATCGAGTGGCCGGCAAGACCGGCACCGTGCGCAAGATCATTGATGGTCAGTATTCCGACGAGCACTATCTATCTCTATTTGCCGGCGTTGCGCCGGTTAGCGATCCGCGTCTGGTCATGGTCATCGTCGTCGATGAACCCAGCGTGGGCGGATTCTATGGTGGCGAGGTGGCCGCGCCCGTGTTCTCTCGCGTCATGTCCGGGGCACTCTGGATGATGGGCATCCCGCCAGATGATCTTACCGACCATCGCCAGACCAAGGTGTCTGGCGTGGGGGTATGATGTTGGCGCAGGCCCATATGGATCAAAACAGTATGCGGCTGAAGGCGCTCGTTCGCGGCTGGGTAGAGATTCCCGATGAATGGGATCGACAGCTCAATGGCATTGCTCTCGACAGCCGCTCAGTACGGCCCGGATCGATCTTTCTGGCCTGTCCCGGTCACATCAGTCATGGCTTGCTCCATGCCCGCTCGGCTATCGATGCGGGGGCCTCTGCAGTCCTCTACGATATGCCGCCGGCGGGTTTCGATCTGAAGGCCTTGTCCGGTTCGGCAGATGTGCCGGTGATCCCGGTTGCAGGGTTGAAGCAGCTATTGGGGCCAATCGCTGCGCGTTTCTACGGCGATCCCTCGGCAAACCGAGTTGTCATAGGCGTCACGGGGACCAACGGCAAGACTTCCTGTTGTCACTATCTCGCCCAGCTTTGGAGCGAGCTAGACCAGGGTTGCGTCGTCATGGGTACACTAGGAAACGGGCGTTGGTCTTCGCCGCGAGGCGAGCTCGAGTTGGTATCTGGGAGCGGGCGCACGACGCCGGATGCCGTGGCTGTGCAGGCTGAGCTTGCCCGTTTCGATTGCCCCGTGGTGGCTATGGAGGTGTCCTCGCATGGTCTCGATCAGGGACGGGTCAACGGCGTCGCGTTTGCCGGGGCGGTGTTCACGAATCTGACCCGGGACCATCTCGATTATCACGCGACGATGGAAGGCTATGCAGAGGCTAAATTGCGCCTGTTTCGGAACGCCTCTCTGAAATGGGTTGCAGTCAATCTCGATGACGATTTCGGCCAAAAGGTAGCTGATGAGGCGCCGGACACGGCCCAGGTCGTGGTCTATGGGGTGAATTCGTCGCCACAGTCGCTGGCTGAGGCCCATGGCTGGCAGTGGCTATGGGCACGATCGATCGATTCGAGCACTGCCGGGGCCGCGCTAGCGATAGAGTCGAGTTGGGGGCAAATCGACCTCCATACCACATTGATGGGACGATTCAATGTGAGCAATGTCCTGGCAGCCATGGGTATCTTGTTGCTGAGCGGCGCACGGTGGGAGGCCGTCACGGCGGGCGTGGCTCGTTTAGGTCCTGTGCGGGGTCGGATGGAGCGTTTCGGCGGCGGCGATCGTCCCCTCGTCGTCGTCGACTACGCCCATACCCCGGATGCCCTGGAGCAGGTCTTGAAGAACTTGCGTGAATACACTACAGGGCGATTGATTTGTGTCTTCGGATGTGGCGGTGATCGAGATGCAGGCAAGCGCCCCCAAATGGGCAAGATTGCTGAGCGCTACGCAGATCACGTCATCGTGACCGATGACAATCCGCGATTTGAGGATGGTGATGAAATTATCAAGGCTATACTCGGGGGAATGTTCGATCCCACGAGTGTGGGCATTGAACGAGACAGGGAGGTGGCGATCCAGCTTGGGCTTAGGGAAGCTGAACCGGGAGACATAGTCCTGGTCGCGGGTAAGGGACACGAGATCGGTCAGGAGGTTAGTGGGCGGGTGTATCCGTTCAGTGATCGGCAACTAGTTTCTAACTGCCTGGGGGTGGCTAATCCGCATGTCTGACGCATCCGTGACCATGAACCTGAGATTTTCCGAGGTGGCATCGATATTGGGACTCCCAGCCCCGGCTGGCGATCCCATTATCAGCCGGGTGGGCATCGATAGCCGTGCCACTCAACCCGGAGACCTGTTTATCGCTCTTCGCGGAGAACGATTCGACGGCCACAACTTCCTGGCCAAGGCCAAGGCCGCGGGAGCCGTTGCGGCCATTGTTGAGGATATCCTGCCCGTAGATCTTCCTCAACTGCAGGTTAGCGATACTCATGATGCCCTGACGAGGCTGGCCGGCGAATGGCGGAATCGACTCGACATCAAGATCATCGGTGTCACCGGAAGCAATGGCAAGACCAGCGTGAAGGAGATGTTGCGCACGGTCCTGAGTCGCAAGGCAGAGGTCTTCGCAACACATGGTAACCTCAATAATGACATCGGTGTGCCATTGAATCTGCTAGCGCTGCGCCCCGTGCATGCCTTCGCAGTCATTGAGATGGGGGCCAGCGTGTCTGGCGAGATCGATCATTTGAGCCGTCTTGTTCGCCCCGATGTCGCCGTGATTACCAACGCGTCCGCTGCCCATTTGGCCGGCTTTGGGACCGTCAAGGCGGTGGCCAGGGCCAAGGGTGAAATCTTCGCCGGGTTGGAGCCCAATGGCATTGCCATCATCAATCATGACGACCCGCATGTCGGGATTTGGTGGCATATGATTGGTGGTCGCACGCACATTGGGTTTGCATTGCGGGAGCATGCTCAGGTGCGGGCTGAATGCGTCCATCTTAATGGGCTTGATGGCAGCCGCTTTATTCTAGTGACGCCGTCCGGTTCGGCCAAGGTCCGCCTGCCCTTGCCGGGCGAACATAATGTGGCTAATGCCTTGGCGGTAGCGGCGGTGGCCCATGCCTGTGGGTTTTCCCCTGATGCGATCGCAGGGGGTTTGTCGGCGGTCAAGGGGGTGCCCGGCCGCCTTCAGGTCCATCACCTTGATAACGGCGCCATCCTGATCGATGACGGCTATAACGCAAACCCGAGGTCGCTGGCTGCGGCCATCGGTGTCCTCAATTCCGCGGGGCGACCGCGTTGCTGGCTCGTGCTGGGCGATATGGGCGAGCTTGGCGCCTCCGGTCGCGCCATGCATGCTCAGGTTGGACGCGAGGCTGGGATGGAAGGTATCGAACGCGTCTATGCTATCGGTTCTTTGAGCGAGACCGCTGTCGACGCCTTTGCCGGTGAGGGTTGGGTCTTCCATGATCATGCGGCGCTAGTCCGCGTCATCCGCGCCGATTTGCACGCATCCGCAGTCCCGGATGAGATTGTCATCCTCGTCAAGGGCTCCAGGTCGGCGCATATGGAGCGCGTTATCCGACCCCTTGTCGAAGGTTCCGAACCGGACCGGGTCGAGGCGGTCGGCGCGTCCTCGTTGCCGGCAACTAACGGGGGACCGACATGCTTCTCTATGTAACAGAGTTTCTGGCGCGTTATCAAAGCGGGTTCTCCGTTTTTCAGTATTTGACCCTGAGGTCCATTCTTAGCGCGCTGACTGCCCTGGCGATCTCGTTTATCGTCGGCCCCTATGTTATCCGACGTCTGAGTGCGTCTCAGATCGGGCAAACGGTGCGCGCCGATGGTCCTCAGAGCCATCTCAGCAAGGCTGGAACGCCGACAATGGGTGGCGCCATGATCCTGGCCGCCATCGTACTGACAACCATCTTGTGGGCAGATCTCAATAACCGCCAGGTATGGGTGCTAATTGTCGTGACATTGCTGTTCGGTGTCATCGGTTGGGTTGACGATTACAAGAAGCTCATTCTGCGCGACTCGCGCGGTTTGGCGGCAAGATATAAGTATTTGTGGCAATCCGTCGCAGGCTTGGGCGCGGTCTTCGTCCTCTATTATTCAGCGCAGGTTCCTGCCGAGACGCAGTTCTTCATGCCGTTTTTCAAGGACGTGGCCATAGACATGGGTCTTTGGTTCATCGTGCTGGGCTACTTCGTCATCGTTGGTTCGAGCAATGCTGTCAATCTGACCGATGGACTCGACGGTCTAGCGGTCCTGCCCGCCGTCATGGTCGCCGGTGCGCTTGGGATCATCGCCTACATTACGGGTCATGTCCGCTTTGCCGAGTATCTGGCGATTCCTTATATCCCGGGCGTCGGCGAGGTTGCGGTGTTTTGCAGTGCCTTGGTTGGGGCCGGGCTTGGCTTTCTTTGGTTCAATACTCATCCAGCGCAGGTCTTCATGGGTGATATCGGCGCGCTTGCATTGGGCGCGGCATTGGGGACGATCGCCGTGATCGTTCGTCAGGAATTGGTTTTTATGTTCATGAGTGGGGTCTTCGTTATCGAGACGGTCTCTGTCATCCTCCAGGTCGCGTCCTACAAGCTGACGGGTCGCCGCATCTTTCGCATGGCGCCGTTGCACCATCATTTTGAACTCAAGGGCTGGCCCGAACCTCGGGTCATCGTACGTTTCTGGATCATCACCGTCATCCTGGTGTTGATGGCCCTGGCGACGTTGAAGATCAGGTAGCGAGAGGATAGGTCTTGCAGGCTGAGGTCAAATTTCAATCAGACGTTGCGGGGGTGGTTCTGGTCGTAGGCTTGGGCCTGACCGGGCTGTCCTGCCTGCGCTTTCTGCAGCGCAAGGGGATCCCCGCACGCGTGACCGACAGTCGTCCGAACCCTCCGGGGTTGGACGCAGTGATCCGTGAGATGCCCGATGTGCAACGTTATATGGGCGGCTTCGATGTGTCGGCGATCGCCGGTTGTGAGCTGGCTATCTTGAGTCCCGGTATTGCCCTGGACGATCCGTATGTTCGGAAGATCGAGGATAGTGGCGTGTCAGTCGTTGGCGATATCGAGGTCTTTTGTCGTTATGCCCAGGCGCCGGTCCTTGCCGTGACCGGCTCCAACGGCAAGAGCACCGTGGCTACCCTGCTTGGGGAGATGGTGGCCTCCGCCGGTCTCAAGGTTGCGGTCGGAGGGAATATCGGCGTGCCGGCCCTTGATTTGCTCAATGAGGCGGAGCCTGACGCTTATGTGCTGGAGCTGTCGAGTTTTCAGCTTGAGACGACCGAACATCTGAACGCCCATGCCGCGACGATCCTGAATGTCAGTCAGGACCATCTTGATCGCTATGCGGACCTCAACGCCTATCGTCGCGCCAAGCAAAGAATTTTTCAGGGCGCCGAGTTCGTGGCCCTGCCGCTGGACGAGCCAGTGCCTGGGAGCGTCATGGGGCGAACACTGGTTCGTTTTTCACTGGAGATGCCCGTAGCGGGCGATTTCGGTGTCGCGATCGAGCAAGGGGCGCGTTATCTGATGCACGGATCCGAGCGACTCATGCCCGTCGATCAGATTCCGCTGTCCGGTGAACACAACGTGCTCAACGTATTGGCCGCGATAGCGCTTGGGAGCGCGTTGGATCTATCGGTAGATGCCATGGCTGCCGCAGTCCGTTCTTTTCGCGGGTTGCCCCACCGTATGCAAGAGGTCATGACCCGGGGTGACGTCGTTTGGATCGACGACTCAAAGGCCACCAATATCGGGGCTGCTGAAGCCGCGCTGAAGGGGATCGGCCGACCTGTGGTCCTGATCGCCGGTGGACAGGCTAAGGGTGCTGATCTGAGTACGCTCGCAGATGCTGCCAAGGGTTGTGTGCGCACGGCCATCCTGATGGGGGTCGATGCCCCGTTGGTACGTCATGCGCTCAAGGGGGTCTGCGAGACCCATAGGGTCGAGGATATGACCCAGGCGGTCGCGCAGGCTCAGGCCAGCGCCCGTCCGGGGGATGCTGTGCTGCTGTCGCCGGCCTGCGCGAGCCTGGATATGTTTGCGAACTATGCGGCCCGAGGTGATGCGTTCGCGCGCGCCGTCCGGGGGTTACCGGCATGAGCGCACAGACGTTGGCGCGGCGGTCCTCCGGACGCAGGCGTAGCGCGATGCCGGATCAGGCGCCGCGGATGAATGCCCACGATCTACTGTTGCTCGCGGCCCTGGTTCTCATCGGTTTGGGGCTGGTCATGGTGGCGTCGGCGTCGCTGGAGACTGCCCAAAGGCAGCTCGGGGTCTCCAGCTATTTCGTCGTGCGCCAGTTGATCTATGTGGTCCTTGGGCTCACCATTGGCGCGATCGTTTATCGGATACCGATCGAGTTTTGGGAGCGGAACAGCGTCGCGCCGCTGTTCCTCGTGATGTTGCTGCTGCTGTTGGTTCTAATCCCCGGGATCGGTCGGGAGATCAATGGCAGCATGCGTTGGATACCGCTGGGTTTGGCGAATCTTCAGCCATCCGAGTTGGCCAAGCTTGCGGTGACGATCTATCTCGCCGGATATCTCGTCAGGCGCAGTGATGAAGTGCGTCAGGCGTTTATGGGTTTTCTAAAGCCCATCTTGGTCCTGGCCGTCCTCTGTGTTTTATTGATCCTCGAGCCCGATTTCGGCAGCGTGGCCGTCATGCTCGCAATCGCGCTGGCCATGTTGTTCATCGGCGGCGTACGGCTCTGGCAGTTCACGCTTATGATGTCGGTTGTTAGTGGCATCATGGCCATGCTCGCCGTCTCTTCCCCCTACCGCTTGCAACGGATCACTGCCTTTATGGACCCCTGGGCAGATCCGTTCGCAAGCGGCTTTCAGCTCACCCAGGCCTTAATCGCCTTCGGTCGCGGTGAGTGGTTAGGTGTGGGTCTCGGGAACAGCATCCAGAAGCTGTTCTATTTACCCGAGGCTCACACCGATTTTCTATTTTCAGTGCTGGCCGAAGAGCTCGGTTTAGCCGGGGTCGTCGTGGTTCTTGGGCTGTTTGCCGCGGTGGTGGTCTGCGCCTTCGCGATCGCCCGCCAGTGCGAGCATCAGGGCAGGTCGTTCGCGGCCTATCTGGCCTTTGGTATCGGCACCTGGATCGGGATTCAGGCCATGGCCAATATGGCCGTCAACATGGGGTTGCTCCCGACCAAGGGCTTGACGTTGCCACTCATGAGCTATGGTGGCAGTAGTCTGGTCGTGATGTGCGCTGCGATCGCGTTGTTGCTACGTATCAGCCGCGAGGGTCTTCCAAACGCGAGGGTCAAGACATGAGCTGCCGAGTGCTCATCATGGCGGGTGGGACCGGGGGGCATATCTTCCCCGCTTTGGCCGTTGCCCGTGAGCTGGAGCGTGCCGACGCCAGTGTCCGCTGGCTGGGCGCGCGGGGCGGTATGGAGACACGGATCGTTCCCGAGGCGGGCATCGAGATGGATACCATTCGCATCAAGGGGCTGCGCGGCAACGGCGCCACGGGTTGGCTGTTGAGTCCCGCGAGACTCTGTGTCGCTGCCGCTCAGGTATTGGTGGTCATCCTGCGTTTTCGGCCCGATGTCGTGCTCGGCATGGGCGGCTTCGTGTCGGGTCCGGGTGGTTTCGTGTCCTGGTTGTTGCATCGACCGCTCGTGGTTCACGAGCAGAATGCCATCCCCGGTCTCACCAATCGCCTCCTGGCGCGTATCGCGGCACGTACGATGACGGCGTTCAAGGGCGCCTTCGCGTCGCGTTCGTGCGTCGAGTTCGTGGGAAACCCCGTGCGTGCAGAGATCCTGGATTTGCCCGCGCCTCGACAGCGTTTTAGTGATCGCGAGGCGACGATACGCCTGCTTATCCTGGGCGGCAGTCTGGGCGCGCAGGCCCTCAATGAGACGCTGCCTGACATATTGTCTGACTATGCCAAAGGTGCGCCTTTTGAGGTTTGGCATCAGGCGGGACGTTCACGGGATGAGGCCACGCGCGCCAGCTATGCTCAGCACGGAATCTCAGCGCGGGTTGAGCCGTTCATCGCCGACATGGCCGAGGCCTATTGTTGGGCCGATCTCGTGATCTGTCGGGCTGGTGCGCTGACCCTTAGCGAATTGATGGCGGTAGGACTCGGCGCCGTGCTTGTCCCGTATCCTCATGCAGTGGATGACCACCAGACCGTCAATGCGCGTGATATGGTCGATGCCGGTGCCGCCCGTGTCATCCAGCAGGGCGCAGGCTTTCGGGAGCGTCTCGGCCAGGTCCTGAACGAGCTTGTATTCAACACTACAACGACAAATCCCCGCCAGGATCTGCTGGTGATGGCCGAGGCGGCGCGGCGGCTGGCTATGCCGGGGGCATCGAAGCGCGTGGCGCAAGTCTGTATGGAGGCGGCCGGATGATCGACGTCGGCAACCCAGGTATGAGTCGGCGGGCCTTCGATCAGTTGCGTATGGGCCGTGTGCAACACATCCATTTCGTCGGGATCGGCGGTGCAGGTATGAGCGGCATCGCCGAGGTGCTGCACAACCTCGGTTATCAGGTCAGTGGCTCCGATCGTGCCCCGTCGGCCGTGACTCAACGCCTCTCCGAACTTGGGCTGGACGTCCGGATTGGACATGACGCCGCCAATCTGATCGATTGCGACGTTGTCGTTCGGTCGTCTGCCATAACCGATGACAACCCGGAGATCCATGCCGCGATTGAGCAGCGTATCCCGGTCGTGCCGCGTGCCGAGATGCTGGCCGAACTTATGCGCTTTCGTTTTGGTGTCGCCGTCGCCGGGACGCATGGTAAGACGACGGTCACGAGCCTTATTACAACCCTGCTTGCGGGCGCGGGCCTTGACCCGACCTATGTCATCGGCGGCCGTCTCAACAGCACGGGCGCCAACGCCCAGCTCGGCAGCAGCCGCTTTCTCGTCGCCGAGGCCGACGAGAGTGATGCCTCCTTTCTCTATCTGCAGCCGATGCTGGCCGTCGTGACCAATATCGATGCCGATCATATGGCGACCTATGGCAACGATTTCGGGCAACTCAGGAAGGCCTTCATCGACTTTCTGCACCACCTGCCTTTTTACGGTCAGGCTGTTGTCTGTATCGATGACCCTGTGGTTGCCGAACTCCTGACCGAGATCTCGCGTCCCCTCGTGACCTATGGCCTGGACGAGGACGCCGAGGTGTCGGCCGTAGACATCCGTTACGAGACCACGCGCAGCCATTTCACAGTGCGTCAGGCGGGCTTCGGGGATGACCTTGAGGTTACTTTAAATCTGTCGGGCGCGCATAACGTTAGCAACGCCCTGGCGGCTATCGCGGTTGCTCGAGAGCTCGGTGTGCCCGATGTCTCGATCCAGTCGAGCCTGAGCGAATTCGCGGGTATCGGACGCCGTTTCCAGGTCTATGGCGATCGCCAACTGGACCAGGGCCGCATCTTCATGATCGACGACTATGGACATCATCCGAGTGAGGTTCGCGCGGTGCTGAACGCGATTCGCTCGGGTTGGCCTGGGCATCGGCTGGTCATGATCTTTCAGCCGCATCGCTATTCGCGGACTCATGACCTCTTCGAGGATTTCGTCAAGGTCCTGTCTGACGAGCCGGACGCGCTGGTTCTGCTTGACGTTTACTCGGCCGGGGAGGCACCGATTGTCGGCGCAGAGGCGCGAGACCTGAGCCGCGCCATCCGCGCCCGTGGCCGTCTCGACCCGATATTGACTGGCTCAATGGACGAGATAGAGACCCTTCTACCCGGACTATTGCGTGACGGAGATGTGCTGTTGACGATGGGTGCTGGTGATGTCGGCAACGTCGCGGTTCGGATGTCAGAGCTTCTGCCGTCGGCCGAGGAGGGGCGCGTATGAGTGCTACCGTGATGCTCGATACCCGGGGTCTGAAGGGTCGGCTGATGTTCGGCGAGACAATGGCGCGGCATACTTCATGGCGAACAGGCGGCCCCGCCCGGCGCTTCTATATCCCGTCCGACTTACATGACCTGGCGTCTTTCATGGGCCTTCTCCCGGAAGGTGAGCCGGTCTTTTGGGTAGGCCTTGGCAGCAACCTGCTGGTTCGCGATGGTGGCCTTGATGGCACTGTGATCTGCACCCAGGGTGTGCTCGATGCTGTCTCGGTCGAGGCCGATGGCATTGTCCTGGCGGGCGCCGGTCTCTCGACTGCCCAGTTGGCTCGGTATTGTGCTCGTGAGGGCCTTTCCGGCAACGAGTTTATGGCGGGTATCCCCGGTACTGTGGGTGGCGCGTTGGCGATGAATGCCGGGGCGCTCGGCTCTGAGACCTGGGATTTTGTGCGCGCCGTTCAGGTTATCAATCGTCACGGCGAAGTGTGCTGGCGTGATGCCGATACCTATCACCCGTCCTATCGTCATGTCCCCCGCCCTGACAGCGAGTGGTTTACGGCTGCGCGGCTGCGCCTTACGGCAGCGGACCCTGATGCCGTTGCCGATGCCATCCGCGACTGTCTCAAGCGTCGCGCCGATAGTCAGCCCACCGGACAATCGAGCTGCGGCTCCGTCTTTCGCAATCCCGCCGGCGATTTCGCCGGTCGCCTGATCGAGGCCGCCGGCCTCAAAGGCTATCGCGTGGGTGGCGCGGCGGTCTCTGAAAAACACGCGAATTTCATGGTCAATGATCAAGATGCGAGTGCTGCAGATATCGAGTCTTTGATCGAGCGTATACAAGCAAAGGTCTGGGAACGTTTCGAGGTCGATTTGATACCCGAAGTCCAGATTGTGGGCGAGCCGCTGGCTGGGAATACAGTGGGAGCCGAGCGATGATCGGGAAGTCGATCACTATGACCAAGGGCCATGGCCGGGTCGTCGTCCTGATGGGTGGGACCTCGGCAGAGCGCGCGATATCCCTCAAGAGCGGCGAGGCCGTCCTAGCGGCGCTGATTCATAACGGCATCGACGCCCATGCCCTGGATCCGAGGGATGGCCTCATGGAAGGACTCGTCGGCAAGAATTATGACCACGCCTTCATCATGCTGCATGGCCGCGGCGGTGAGGACGGCACGATTCAAGGCTTGTTGGAGTTGTTGCGGATCCCTTATACAGGCAGTGGTGTCCTGGGCTCGGCGTTGGCGATGGACAAGATGCGTAGCAAGCAACTTTGGCAGGGTATGGGTCTCGCTACGCCCAGCTTCATTGTGCTGAACTCCGAAGGCGACCTTCAAATGGCGGTCGAGCGCTTGGGGCTGCCGCTCATGATCAAACCTGCTCGCGAGGGTTCCAGTATCGGCATGACCCGGGTGGAGCACGCCTCCGAAATGCCCGGAGCCTGGGCATCGGCCCGCAGTTGCGACGACGAAATCATTGCCGAGCAATGGGTCGCGGGCCGGGAATATACCGTTGCGATCCTGGGTGAACGGGTCCTGCCCGAGATCCTGATTGAGACCCCGCGCGGGTTCTACGACTATGACGCAAAATATGCGGCCGAGGATACGCGTTTCACGTGTCCGTCCGGCCTGGATCAGCCCTCACAGGAGGCCGTGCGGAGCTTGGCGCAGGAGGCTTTTAAGGCTCTGGGGTGCCGCGGTTGGGGCCGGGTCGATCTGTTTTGCGATGAAGGCGGTCGCCCCTGGTTGATCGAGGCCAACACTGTTCCGGGTATGACCGATCACAGCTTGGTGCCCATGGCGGCCCGGGCCGCCGGCATGACTTTCGACGAGCTTGTTCTGGCCATCCTCGAGGACACCGGGCTGGAGGTGCGACTTGACGCGTAAGTGGACCGTTTTGCGGATCACCGCGGCCGGTAAGGGTTGGTTCTTTGCTCTGGGCGTGATTGTGCTGGCCGGTGGCGCGGGCGCATGGCTTGGCTCACGCCCTTTGACCATCGAGGGCGAGATGGAGATGGCCCGTCACTTCCCTTTGAAGAAGTTGCGAGTCGAGGGCCGTTTTGAACATGTTTCCGCGAAGCAGGTTAGGCATGCGGTAATCCCGTTTGCGCGTGGCGGATTCTTCGGCGTCGATTTGGCCGGCGCCCAAGCGGCGCTGACCGCCATGCCCTGGGTACGGGAGGTTCGCCTGCACCGCCAGTGGCCGGATACCTTGACGGTGCGTGTCGAGGAACAGGATGTGATCGCCATTTGGCGGGGCAAGGGTTTGATCAACCCCCAGGGGCGTCTATTTTTCCCGGAGGACAGTCAGGTTGCCGCCAAGTGGCCGGTCGTGGATATGGTTGCAAATGATGGAGAGATTGACGTCGGGACCTTCGTGAAGCTGGCCCGGTATGTGGATCAGTCCGGATTTCAAGTCCACTCCTATAGTCAGGACTCACGCGGGGCGGTGCTTATGACTTTGAATAATGGCGTGGAGCTGCGTCTGGGTCATCAGCGGCAGATGCAACGGCTGCAGCGGTTTTTTGGGTTTCTTCCATCTATAGATGACGCGGCTAGGATCGCGTCAGTGGATTTACGGTATAGCAACGGTTTTGCGGTGCGGAGGCGGAGTGGTGTGGTACATGGTTAATGTTTTCGGGAGGCATGATGTCCAGGAAAGATGAAAAAGAGCTCGTTGTCGGACTGGATATCGGTACATCAAAGGTCGTGGCGATCGTTTGCGAGATCTCGGACCAGAATGAGATTGAGATTATCGGGCTGGGCTCGCACCCTTCTCGTGGTTTAAAGAAGGGTGTCGTCGTCAATATCGAATCGACGGTTCAGTCCATACAGCGGGCCGTCGAGGAGGCCGAGTTGATGGCCGGTTGCGAGATTCACTCGGTGTTCGCGGGGATCGCGGGTAGCCATATCCGCAGCCTGAACTCGCACGGCAATATCGCGATTAGGGATGGAGAGATCACAGCGGCAGATGTGGAGCGCGTTATCGATTCCGCCAGCGCGGTAGCAATCCCGGCGGATCAGAAGATCATCCACGTTCTGCCTCAGGAATTCGTCGTCGACAACCAGGACGGCATCATGGAGCCGATCGGGATGTCGGGCGTCCGCCTTGAGGCCAAGGTGCATATGGTGACGGGTGCGGTGAGCGCCGCCCAGAACATTATCAAGTGTGTGCGTCGTTGCGGCCTCGATGTGGATGACATCATCCTTGAGCAATTGGCCTCCAGTTATTCGGTGTTGACCGATGACGAGAAAGGCTTGGGCGTCTGTCTGGTCGACATCGGCGGTGGCACGACGGATATCGCGGTATTCGGCGATGGCGCTATCAAGCATACGGCAGTGATCCCAATCGCCGGTGATCAGGTCACGAATGATATCGCGGTTGCCCTCAGGACCCCGACTCAGAACGCGGAAGAGATCAAAATCGGCTATGGCTGTGCCTTGACCCAGTTGGCCAATCCAGAAGAGACCATCGAGGTCGCGAGTGTCGGCGATCGCAGCGCGCGGCGCCTCAAGCGGCAGACCCTGGCCGAGGTCATCGAGCCGCGCTATGAGGAGTTGTTTACGCTGATACAGGCCGAGTTGCGCCGCAGCGGTTTTGAGGATTTGATTGCATCCGGCGTGGTCCTGACTGGTGGCAGTTCCAAGATGGTTGGGGTGATCGAACTCGCCGAAGAGGTTTTTCACATGCCGGTGCGGCTCGGTATGCCGCATCGCATACACGGTTTGACGGAAGTTGTGAACAGTCCGATCTTCGCGACCGGCGTGGGGTTGTTGATCTATGGGCATCAGCAGCGCAGTAAACGGTTATTTGGTAGGGGTATGGGCGAAGGTCGAGGTATTTGGGCGCGAATGAAAAGTTGGTTCCAGGGCAATTTTTAGCCCCTGTGACAGGGTTTCGGTAATCGGTAAACACTTAATCATTTTAGAAGGAGAACGAAAATGTTCGAACTGATGGATTCAATGAGCGATCAAAACGCGGTGATCAAGGTCATCGGCGTTGGCGGTGGCGGCGGCAACGCCGTTAGACACATGGTTTCGGCAGCCATTGACGGCGTCGATTTCATCTGTGCCAACACCGATGCGCAGGCCTTGAACGCGGCAGGAAGCTGCATGACCTTGCAGCTGGGTTCCAATATCACCAAAGGTCTGGGTGCGGGCGCCAATCCCGAAGTCGGCAGAGAGGCAGCCTTGGAGGCTCGCGAGCGTATCGGCGAGATGTTGGACGGTGCTGACATGGTATTCATTACCGCCGGCATGGGCGGCGGCACGGGTACCGGTGGGGCGCCGGTTATCGCCGAGATTGCCAAAGAGATGGGCATCCTGACCGTCGCTGTCGTGACGCGTCCGTTTCCGTTCGAGAAGCGTGCCAAGGCCGCGGATGCGGGTATTGATGAATTGCGCAAGCATGTCGACTCGCTGATCACGATCCCTAACGAGAAGCTCTTGGCCGTTTTGGGCAAGGGCACCACACTGCTTGACGCCTTCAAGGCCGCCAATGACGTCCTGCTCGGCGCGGTTCAGGGCATCGCTGAATTGATCACCCGGCCGGGCTTGATCAACGTCGACTTTGCGGATGTGCGTACCGTGATGTCGGAGATGGGTATGGCCATGATGGGTTCGGGGTGCATGCGTGGTGAGAATCGAGCCCGTGCGGCCGCCGAGATGGCAATTGCTAGCCCTTTGCTCGAAGATGTGAACCTTTCTGGCGCAAAAGGCGTTCTGGTGAATGTGACGGCCGGGATGGACATGACCATCGACGAGTTTGAGGAGGTTGGCGATATCATCAAGAGCTTCGCATCGGATGATGCCATGGTCGTCGTCGGCACCGTTATCGACATGGAAATGTCCGAGGACCTCAGGGTCACGGTCGTGGCCACGGGTCTGGGCGGAGCCGCGCCTGTCGCGGTGGAAAATCTGCCCGAGTCGGCCATTACGGTGGTTCCGAAGACGGCCGTTGGCGACGGAGTGAGTTATGAAGGCCTGGATAAGCCGACCTTCATCCGCAACGAACCCAAGCATACCTATGGCGGGCTAGGTGCGGGTGGCGATTTGGATTACGATATTCCCGCCTTCTTGCGTAAACAGGCCGATTGAGCCCAAGGCGTGATGGGTTACCTAGGCACTGGGTAGGGGCTATGCTAACATGCGCCCCTGTTTTGGGCCGAAGGCCCTGTGTGTTTTGAGGGATAAACTAATGATGATCAGGCAGCGGACATTGAAGAACATCATCCGAGCAACGGGTGTCGGGCTGCATTCCGGTGAAAAGACGGTCATGACATTGAGGCCCGCGGCCCCCAACACCGGAATTGTCTTTCGTCGTGTCGATCTCCCGTCTCCGGTCGAGATTCGCGCCAAGGAAGAAAATGTCGTTGACACCCAGCTGTCGACCACCCTCGGTTGCGGCGATGTGCGCGTGGCGACAGTCGAGCACCTGTTGTCGGCCATGGCCGGCCTCGGGATCGACAACGCCTATATCGATCTGAGTGCGCCCGAGGTCCCGATCATGGACGGTAGCGCCGGCCCATTCGTGTTTTTGCTGCAATCCGCGGGCATCGAAGAGCAGATGGCTCCCAAGCATTTCGTACGCATCAAGCAAGCGGTGCGTGTCGAGGAGGGTGACAAGTGGGCCCAATTCGAGCCCTTCGACGGTTTCAAGATCTCTTTTTCCATTGACTTCGATCATCCCGCTTTCGTCGATCGGAGTCATGAAGCGCATATCGATTTTTCAACGACCTCCTTCGTCAAGGAGATCAGCCGGGCGCGTACCTTCGGCTTCATGCGTGATCTCGAACAGCTTCGGGAACGTAATCTGATCCTGGGCGGCAGCCTCAGCAACGCCGTCGTAGTCGACGACTATCGCGTACTTAACGAGGATGGCCTGCGCTACGAGGACGAGTTCGTCAAACATAAGGTCCTGGATGCCATCGGTGACCTGTATCTGTTAGGACACAGCCTGATTGGCGCCTTTACTGGTCACAAGTCCGGGCATCGCCTGAACAACCACCTGCTGCGCGCCTTGATGGCGGATCAGGCGGCCTGGGAACTGGTCACCTTTGAGGATGGCAATCCGGCGCCCATCTCATTTATGAAACCTGTTTCAGTCTTCTGACGAGGGCTTGGCGCTCTCCGCCTGGCGGAGAGGAGGCGCATGTTCAATCGCTGTTGCAATGCTCTCAAGCGAGCGTTGGATGCGTGGATCTTGGGTGCCGTAGCGCGCGAAGTCGCGTAAGAAACGTACGCATTCCGGCCCGGGCCTTGGACGCTGCGTGGTTGGGATCGATGGTTCTCCGGGCGCGAGTCCATAGGCTGAGATCGGCGGCCTGGTCTTGATCTGGAGCTCGTGGAGTTCATGCAGCCCAGTCTCTTGACGCAGGCTTGAGAGGATAGTGGCCTGTTGAAAGTGCAGGCGTGTTCTCCACACGGCGGAGTTGGCGTGGAGCGTCAGTGTGCCGTTGGCGTAGTTGGCCACTTTGATGTGGCCCTTGAGCGAGGGGGGCAGAATCGACCTCAGGAGGTTGTCGATCTTCTTTATCTGGGCGCAATGCGTCGTCAGCTCGGACAGTCTTCCGCCTTTTCGTTTCAGGTGTCGATTGACATTGACTAACATGGGTGGCTGACCGTTTCCTGCCTCGTGTTTAGACTCTATCTCAAAGCGACTGCGCTTGGCGATGCGGCATTAAAAATTGAACTCAAAAGCTTATTCATTCTTTTTGACCTTGCCTCGCCCGTGCTTGTTAGGTTTTGAAATCGATTATCCTTAGAACAGGCAGGCAATCGTCGGGTCCATGCCCGTTGGGCCTGTCCAAGCTTTTGAAAGCATAACAGTATTACGGTTGTTGCGAAATAAATGAAGCGGGTCTTTTAAGATATACAATGGCGGATGGCCGCATGGCGCGTCCGCGATTTGGGGGCGGCACTGTCCTGGATGGCTTCAACTATGGGCGGAAAACTCGCCTGCCGTATTCGAGCGAGCGGCTTCATCAGGGGCTGGATTTTGCCGGCAAGGTCGGATCAGACGTGTTAGCGATCGCCGACGGGGTCATGATCTGGCCGGGCTGGCGCTCATGGGGTCTTCCGGACGCTCCACGGGGGCGCATGTCCACCTGGAAGTTTTGAAGAACGATCACCACATTAATCCATTGCAGTATGTTTTGCGCCGGCGGCACTATGCATAATTTTAATCACGCGGGACCTTTGAACTATGGCTGGTAAACTCTTCAGTAAGATCTTTGGTAGCAGAAACGACCGACAACTCAAGAAGATGATGTCGACCGTCAAAAAGATCAACGACCAAGAGGCCGTGATTCAGGCCTTGAGCGACGAAGAACTCAAGGGCAAGACCGGGGAGTTCCGACAAAGGCTCGCCAACGGCGAGACCCTGGATGACTTGCTCGTCGAGGCCTTCGCCGTGGTTCGCGAGGCAGGCCTAAGGGTCTTGGGCATGCGGCATTTCGATGTCCAGCTCATCGGCGGCATGGTGCTTAATCGGGGCAAGATCGCCGAGATGCGGACGGGTGAGGGCAAAACCCTGGTCGCGACGCTGCCGGTCTATCTTCGCGCCCTGACCGGAAAGGGTGTACACGTCGTGACCGTCAACGACTATTTGGCCAGCCGGGATGCCGAATGGATGGGGCAAATCTATCGCTTCCTGGGGCTGACGACGGGTGTCATCCTGTCCGGGCAGGAGACCGAAGATAAGTCTGCCGCTTATGCCGCGGATATTACCTACGGTACCAACAACGAATACGGTTTCGATTATCTCCGTGACAACATGGCCTTTCGGCCCGAGGACCGCGTTCAGCGCGAGCTCTATTACGCCGTCGTCGATGAAGTCGATTCCATCTTGATCGACGAGGCCCGTACCCCGCTGATTATCTCGGGCCCGGCCGATGACAATGCGGACCTCTACAGCAAGATCAATACCATGATCCCCGAGCTGATCCGGCAGGCGGAAGAGGATGGTCCTGGCGACTATTCCGTGGACGAGAAGATCAAGCAGGTCTATCTGACCGAAGACGGGCATCAACATGTCGAGGAGCTGTTGGGCAAACACGGTTTGCTCGAATCTTCGGACAGCCTCTACAGCGCCGCCAATATCAGCCTGATTCATCATCTCAATGCGGCGCTACGCGCGCACGCTTTGTTTAGCCGTGACGTCGACTACATCGTGCAGGACGGCGAGATCGTCATCGTCGACGAATTTACGGGACGGACGATGCCCGGTAGGCGTTGGTCCGAGGGCCTTCATCAGGCTGTCGAGGCCAAGGAGGGCGTGCGAATTCAGAACGAGAACCAGACCCTGGCCTCGATCACCTTCCAGAACTACTTCCGGCTTTACGACACCCTTTCCGGCATGACCGGTACGGCCGACACTGAGGCCTATGAGTTTCAGCAAATCTATGGGCTGGAGGTACTGGTCGTTCCGACCCACAGGCCCATGGCGCGAAATGACATGGGCGATCTGGTCTACCTGACGGCGGAAGAGAAATTCGAGGCCATTATCGAGGACATCCGCGACTGTCACCAGCGCGGTCAACCCGTGCTGGTCGGTACGACCTCGATTGAAATCTCCGAGCTGTTGGCCGGAAAGTTGCGCAAGGCCAAGATTCCCCATGAGGTCCTCAACGCCAAACAGCATGCTCGCGAGGCCGAGATCGTGGCCCAGGCCGGCGCCGCTGGGGCAGCCACGATCGCGACCAATATGGCCGGTCGCGGTACCGATATCGTGCTGGGCGGATCCCTGCAGAGTGCGCTAGACAAACTTGGCGACAATGCCCCCGAGGCTGATGTCGAGCGGGTCAAGTCCGAGTGGCAGGTTCGTCACGATCAGGTTTTGGCCAACGGCGGCCTCCATATCATCGGTACCGAGCGGCATGAATCCCGCCGTATCGACAATCAGCTGCGCGGCCGCTCGGGTCGGCAGGGTGATCCCGGATCCAGCCGTTTCTATCTTTCACTTGAAGACAGCCTTATGCGCATCTTCGCCTCGGAGCGGGTCTCCGCAATCATGCAGAAGCTCGGTATGCAGCAGGGTGAGGCTATCGAGCACCCTTGGGTGACGCGTTCAATCGAAAACGCGCAGCGCAAGGTTGAGGGGCACAACTTCGATATCCGTAAACAACTCCTGGAATATGACGATGTCGCTAATGATCAGCGCAAAGTCATCTATGAGCAGCGCAATGCACTGATGGCCGAGGCGGACATCTCCGAGACAATTGCCGAGGTTCGCGTTGATGTCGTCAATGCCTTGATCGACGAATTCATTCCGCCTGGTAGCCTTGATGAACAATGGGATATCCCTGGGCTGGAGAAGGCCTTGGAGAACAGCTTCGGCTTGAATTTCCCCATCAGCCAATGGCTCGAAGAAGACCATGGCCTGCACGAAGAGACCCTGCGCCATCGCATCCTGGACGAGATGATCTCCATCTATGCCGGAAAGGAGACTCAGGCCGGTTTCCAGGTTATGCGAGAGTTTGAGCGCGCTGTCATGTTGCAGGTCCTGGATACGAGCTGGAAGGACCATTTGGCCGCTATGGACCATTTACGGCAGGGCATCCACTTGCGCGGTTACGCTCAGAAAAACCCTAAACAGGAGTATAAGCGGGAGGCGTTCGAGATGTTCACGCAGCTCCTTGAACATATCAAGACCGAGGTCATTAGTGTCTTATCCCGTGTCGAGGTCGCTACGCCGGATGATGTTCAGGCCGTTGACGAACAACGGCGCAGTCATTCCGAGATGAACTTCCAGCATGACAGTATGGACGCCATGGGGGAAGAGGCGCCTCAGGGCGGAACAGAGCAGCAACAGCCGGTCGTCCGTGATGGGCCCAAGGTGGGTCGCAATGAGCCCTGTCCCTGTGGGTCCGGAAAGAAATACAAGCACTGCCACGGTGTTTTGAATTGAGGCGGCCTCTTAGGTGACTGAGGTTATCGAACACACGCCGCTGGTGATCGATGGGATTCGGCTGGGCGTAGCGAGTGCCGGTATCAAGCCCGGCAATACGCGCCATGACCTGACCGTCGTTGAGCTCGCCGAGGGCACAAGCTGTGCCGCGACCTTCACCCGCAACGCCTTTTGCGCGGCGCCGGTCATCGTGGCTCGCGAGCACTTGGCCCGCGGCACGGTGCGTTATCTGGTAATTAACTCCGGAAACGCCAATGCCGGGACGGGAGATGAAGGATTGCTGGCTGCCAAGCGGAGTTGTTTGGCGTTGGCCGACTTGCGCGGTTGCGTCGTCGAGACCGTATTGCCGTTTTCGACGGGTGTGATTGGCGAGCCCCTTCCGCTTGATCGCATTATCGCGGCGTTGCCTTTGGCATGCGAGTCCCTGGAAGAGTCTGGCTGGGATCAGGCCGCGCGCGCGATCATGACAACCGATACCGTGTCCAAGGTGGCCTCGACCCGTATCAACATCGATGGCCAGGAGGTCCTGGTGACCGGCATGGCCAAGGGCTCGGGCATGATCCATCCGGACATGGCCACCATGCTGGCCTATGTAGCCACCGATGCTGCCATTCCTAAGGATGTGCTCAACGCTCTCGTTTCAGAACTCGTTAGCGCATCTTTCAATTGCACCACGGTCGATGGTGATACGTCGACCAACGACGCCTGTGTGCTCATGGCGACGGGTGGAAGCGCGGCGCAGGTAATGACGGCTGACGGTGTTCATCCCACCCTTCGGGACGGCCTGCAGGCCGTCTTTGATTCACTGGCCAAGCAGCTCGTACGCGACGGCGAGGGCGCGACCAAGTTCATCACAATAGATATAGAAGGCGGTGAGAGTGTCGCTGCCTGTCGTCAGGTCGCGTTTGCGATTGCGCACTCCCCACTCGTCAAGACCGCTTTTTTCGCCAGCGACCCCAACTGGGGTCGTATCCTGGCCGCGATCGGCCGGGCGGGCCTGCCGGAACTTGATGTCTCCCGAATCGAGATTGACCTCGATGATGTTGCAATCGTGCGCAACGGTGGCCGCGACGCTGCCTATACGGAGTCTGATGGCGCCGCGGTCATGGCCCGTAGTGACATCACGATCAGGGCGCGGCTGGGTAGGGGTGATCAGTGTTGCCGGGTGTGGACGACCGATCTTTCCTATGACTATGTCCGGATCAATGCCGAATACCGGACCTGAACAGCGAGCTTGGCTTCCCGATCACACGGGATGTCCTTCGGGGTGATCAATCCCATGGAACGCGCCAGCCGGATACTTAGTGAGACCTTTGGATATTCCGCTTTTCGTCACGCCCAATCCGAGATCATTGCTGATCTGATTGCAGGCCGGGACGCCTTCGTCCTGATGCCGACGGGTGGCGGAAAATCCCTTTGTTATCAAATCCCGGCCCTTATTCGGCCCGGAACCGGCATCGTGATTTCACCCCTGATCGCATTGATGAAGGATCAGGTCGATGCGCTGCGTCAGTTGGGCATCCGCGCGGCCACCCTGAACGCCACCGAGGACCCGGCAAGCCTGCGCCAGACCGAGCAGGCCCTGTTGAACGGCGAGCTGGATGTGCTCTACCTTGCCCCGGAACGCCTGCTCAATGAACGTATGCTGGCCCTATTAGAGCGCGCGGGCATCGCCCTGTTCGCCATCGACGAAGCGCATTGTGTCTCCCAATGGGGCCACGATTTCCGCCCCGAGTATCGACAACTCGATTGCCTGAAGACACGTTTCCCGGGGGTTCCACGGATCGCCCTGACGGCGACGGCGGATCATCGCACGCGCGACGAGATCGTCACCCAGCTATCCCTGCAGGATGCGGAATGCTATGTCAGTAGTTTCGACCGTCCCAATATCCGCTACCATATCGAGCCTGAAAGCGGTGGCCGTGAGGCGCTGCTGCGTTTTATCGAGCGCGCCCATCCGGGTGATTCCGGCATCGTCTACTGCCTGTCGCGACGCAAGGTCGAGGCCACGGCCGATTGGCTGAACGCGCGCCGACGGTCAGCACTCCCCTACCACGCGGGTCTGTCTGACGATGTACGGCGATCAAATCAGGAGCGTTTTCTCCGCGAGGACGGCCTCATCATGGTCGCGACCATCGCCTTCGGCATGGGTATCGATAAGCCGGACGTACGCTTCGTCGCGCACCTGAATCTGCCCCGTAGCATTGAGTCCTACTATCAGGAGACCGGCCGCGCCGGTCGCGATGGCCTGCCCGCAAGCGCCTGGATGAGTTATAACCTCCAGGACATCATGACCTTGAAAAAGATGATGGCGGAGGGCGATGGGGCCGAGACCTACAAACGGGTCTCCCATCACCGTCTCGAGTCCATGTTGGGGCTCTGTGAGTCCACGGCCTGTCGGCGGCGGACCCTGCTCGATTATTTCGGCGAGGCAACCGGTGAGCGCTGCGGGAATTGTGATAACTGTCTTGATGCCATCAAGACCTGGGACGGTACCGACGCTGCGCGCAAGGCCATTTCCTGCGTATTCCGAACCGGGCAGCGTTTTGGCGTGACCTATGTTGTTTCCGTGCTGCGCGGCGAACGCAATGAGCGTGTCGAGGCCAATGGTCATGATCGGTTGTCGACCTTTGGTATCGGCGTCGAGCACGGGGCGGGCGCTTGGCGATCGATCTTTCGTCAACTGATTGCCCGGGGTTACCTGGAGAATGACCTCGATGGTTATGGTTCTCTGCGTCTCACCGAGCGTTGTCGGTCCCTGCTGCGTGGCGAGGAAGTCATCACCTTCCGCGAGGAGCGGCCGAGGCGGCAGGCGCAAAAGGCCGCTTCCGCACGTGATTGGGATGGCGGCTCCTATGACGGTCACCTGTTCGAGGAGCTGCGCGCCATGCGCAGTCGGTTGGCCAAGGAGCAGGGCGTGCCGCCCTATGTCATCTTTCATGACGCCACCTTGAAGGAATTGGCTGCCCGAACGCCGTCGTCGGTTGCGGATATGGCCGGCATTCAGGGGATTGGAAAGCGAAAACTCGAACTATACGGGACCGTCGTGCTCGAGACGATACGGAGTCGCGGCGAGGAGCCGGTTGTCGCCTGCCAGGATTGAGAGAGGGCGTTTGGGCGGGATGAATTCCTTTTTATCGCACGGGCACTGGAAGGTTTCGCCGCGACAGGCCATAATTTTCATGTGACTATTCACATGCTCTATTAGGGCCAAGTTTTAGCTAGTACTGCCACTATCACGACACGAAACGGAAATACTATGACGACTGAAAAACGAACCCTGGCGCTGATCATCCTGGACGGCTGGGGTGTCAGCGAGCAGATCCGGGACAACGCGATCGCCCAGGCGAAAACCCCGGTTTGGGACCAGCTTTGGCGGGAGTACCCTCATACCCTGATTCAAGGCTCCGGGGAGTCTGTGGGTCTGCCGGACGGCCAGATGGGTAATTCCGAGGTTGGGCACCTCAACCTCGGCGCCGGCCGCGTGGTCTATCAGGAGTTCACGCGCATCGAAAAGGCGGTACAGGAAACCGGGCTTGCCGACAACCAGGTCCTAATGGATGCCATCGCGAAGGCAAAGGCGAACGGCAAGGCCGTGCATGTCTTTGGCCTGCTGTCGCCGGGGGGCGTACACAGTCATGAGGCGCAGATTTTCTCGATGCTGAGGCTGGCGGCCGCCAATGGCGCCCCGGAACTCTATATGCATGCCTTTCTTGATGGCCGGGATACGCCGCCGCGCAGTGCGATCAGTTCCTTGGACCGTCTGGATACCGTGTTTCAAGAAATCGGCCGTGGCCGTACTGCGAGTATCTGCGGCCGCTACTACGCCATGGATCGTGACCAGCGCTGGGAGCGGACGGAACGCGCCTACCGGCTGTTGAGAGACGGCGATGGGGAATATCGCGCCAAGGATGCCTTGTCGGCACTGCAAGCCGCCTATGACAGAGAAGAGAACGACGAATTCGTCGCCCCGACGTCGATCTGCCCCGAGGGCGAGGCGCCGGTTAAGGTCAACGATGGCGATGTCGTGATCTTCATGAACTTCCGTGCCGACCGCGCCCGTCAGATCACCCAGGCCTTCACCGACCCCACTTTTACGGGCTTCATTCGCGACCCGGCGCCGAGACTCGGCCGCTTCGTCTGCCTGACCGAATACAAAAAGGATTTTGGTCTCCCCGTGGCCTTCCCGCCCACGGCCCTCAAGAACAGCCTCGGCGAATATATCTCTGGTCTCGGTATGAAGCAGCTCCGCATCGCGGAGACCGAGAAATATGCCCACGTCACCTTCTTTTTCAATGGCGGCGAGGAGCATTCTTTCGACGGCGAGGACCGGATATTGGTCCCTTCACCCAAAGTGGCGACCTATGACTTGCAACCGGAGATGAACGCGAGCGAATTGACGGACCGGCTCGTCAAGGCCATTGCCAGCGGCCAATACGACGTCATTATCTGTAACTACGCGAACCCCGATATGGTGGGGCATACCGGCAAGCTTGATGCGGCAATCAAGGCCGTCGAGACCGTCGACAGCTGTCTCGGACGACTGGAGTCGGCCGCGCGCCAGTCCGGCGCTGAACTGCTCATCACGGCTGATCACGGTAATATTGAGCAGATGACCGACGTGCAGACCCACCAGGCGCACACCGCCCATACTGAAAACCCCGTTCCCTTGCTCTATCTGGGACGACCAGCGCATATGGATCAGGGGGGAGGCGCTTTATCGGATGTCGCGCCGACCATGTTGCGGATTATGGGTCTTGAGGCGCCTGCGGAGATGGAAGGGCGGCCGTTGGTCACACTAAATTAGGGAACCCGGCAGAAGGCGGCGGGCAGAGGGATGCGGGGCTATCTGGAAGTCTTTTTCGGGATTTTCCTGACGTTCTTATCGCTGGCCTGCATGGCCCCGACCAAGGCAGCCGATTCGCCACAGCAACGACTTGAGGACGTGCATCGGAATATCGATGTCCTGCGCAAGTCGATCGACAAAAATGAACGGGAACTGACTAGAGAAAAAAAGGGACTAAAGGAGGTCGATCGCAGTTTGGGACGGATCTCCCGGTCTCTGCGTCAGTTGAAGACCCGGATCAAGGCGGTCCGGAAACGGGTCGATGAACTTGAGCAGCGAAGTGTTCAGGAGGAAAGGCGCCTGGCCGTTCATCGCGCTACGCTGCGCGCGCAGGTGCTGGAGCGCTATCGGCTGGGCCGCAAGGGCGAGCTTCAGTTGCTGCTCGACAAGCGTGGAAAGACGCCCGATGGCCGCCTCCTGGTTTACCATCAGTATCTGAGTAAGGGTTTGAGTCGAGAGTTGCGCGTCGTTAAGGACAGCCTGGCAGACCTCGAAAAGACAGCGGCCGAAAAACGGTTGGCCGAGCAAAGGCTGACGCGTCTGATCGCGGACCGGGGGCGTACACGGAAACAACTGAAAAGGGATGAGGCGCGGCGCAAGGTTCTAGTCGCCAGCCTTGATGATGCCCTCAAGGACAAGCAGTCGCGGCTCAAGGCCGCCACTGAGAATGAGCGCAAGCTGACCGAGCTGATCCGTCAATTGGGACGCGCGAAACCCGTCCCCCGTGAGCGGTCGCAGGGTCGCTTCGCGGATCAGAAGAAAAAGCTGCTTTGGCCGGTCGACGGCAAGATTGCCACGAAATTCGGGCAGCGCCGAAATCGTGAGGGTCTGCGCTGGAATGGCATTACGATCAATGCGGCAAGTGGCTCACCGGTGCTCGCGATTTACTCGGGGCGGGTTGTTTTTGCGGACTGGCTGCGCGGATTCGGATTGCTGTTGATCGTGGATCACGGCGCCGGTTATATGAGCCTCTATGGTCATAACCAGAGTCTCTATAAATCGGTGGGCGACGAGGTTGTTCAGGGCGAGGAGGTCGCGAGCGTCGGGAGGAGTGGTGGCTTGACCAAACCTGCCCTTTATTTCGAGATCCGGCACAATGGGCGGCCTGAAAATCCGCAGCGTTGGTGCAAAAAGGAGTAGTCCGGTTTTGTGAGCCGAATCTTCGGACGCGCGAAGGAATTCTGTTACAGTAACCCGAATTATATTCAGCCGATGAGTAAAGTGAATTACGGGGCATGCCGATCCTAATCGGATATGTCCGTTCCGGTTTTCAGGGTGATTGCCGCACCCGCTATACATGAGGTGGAAGATGAAAATGCGCAGTGTCTCGCTCCTGGTGATTGGCCTCGTTTTTGGGGTAACGCTCACCATAGGCCACGGCGTCTTTGCGGAACGTGCTACCGATGACACCCTGTCCCCGTTACCCCTCAAGGAGCTGCGGGCGTTTACCGATGTCTACGCGACGATCAAGTCTCACTATGTCGAAGCCGTTGGCGACCGCGAACTCATCGATAACGCGGTCAGGGGCATGCTGACAGGGCTTGACCCGCATTCGGCATATCTGGACGAGAAGGAATTCACCGATCTCCAGGTCGGCACGACCGGTGAGTTTGGCGGCCTCGGCATAGAGGTCGGGATGGAGGACGGCTTCGTCAAGGTTATTTCGCCCATCGACGATACACCCGCGCAACGTGCCGGTATCCAGGCCGGTGATCTCATTATCCGCCTTGATGATGCCCCGGTGAAGGGCCTGACCCTGCGCGAGGCGGTCGACATCATGCGTGGCAAGCCGGGTACGGATATCCTCTTGACCGTGGTCCGCGAGGGCCAGGAGAAGCCGCTCAAAATCACGATTACACGTGCCGTGATTCAGGTCAAGAGCGTGCGTAGCCGTGATCTCGGTGACGGATTCGGCTACATCCGGATCTCTCAGTTCCAGTCGCATAGCGGCGATGGCCTCCGCGATGCGATCAAGGAGCTCAAGAAGGAGAATGAGGGTGCGCTCAAGGGTGTAGTGCTGGATCTGCGTAATAATCCCGGCGGTGTGCTCAATGCGGCCGTCGATGTCGCCGACACCTTCATCACTGAAGGGCTCATCGTCTATACCGAAGGACGCAGCCCGAACTCACGGATCGAATTCAGCGCGCATCCGAATGATGAAATCGACGGCGCCCCATTGGTTGTGCTTGTCAATGTCGGTTCAGCCTCGGCCTCCGAGATCGTTGCGGGTGCCCTGCAGGATCAGAAACGTGGTTTGATCATGGGCCGCAAGACCTTCGGTAAAGGGTCTGTGCAGACCGTCCTGCCGCTCAAGGGCGGTAGCGCGATCAAGCTGACGACGGCCCGCTACTATACGCCGTCCGGCCGTTCGATCCAGGCCGAGGGCATCGTTCCGGATATCCCGCTTGAGGCTATTTCGGTCACCGCCAGCGCTGCGGCGGAGTTCAAGCCCGTGACGGAATCCGACCTGACGGGCCATCTCGATAACGGCAATGATGAGGGCAAGAAGAACTCGGATGCCCTCGAGGGCGACCAGCCTGTCCATGAGGCGCTTGCCACCGAGGATTACGAACTCTACGAGGCATTGAATCTTCTCAAGGGATTGGCGATACTACAGCAGCATTAGCAGGAGAGGATATCGACCGGCTCCAGGCTCCTGAGGAGGGGCAATGGAGCCGGGGTTACGCTCGATATCGATGTCCTTTCAATCGTTTGATAGCCGTTTTTGAGGGGGAGCGGAATCAGTGCCACAGTGTAAAGCCGTTCAATTGTCGCTCGGGGGCGAACCTTGGTACGCGTCTCGGCTCGCCGGATCCGGCGATAAACATTGGAGAAAGCGCTAGTGCGCTGGGGTACCCTGACCCCCCTGATTTTTTCCCTCTCGATCTCCCTCTTCCCCTGCCACTCCGCCCTAGCCGCCGACCATCCCCGTATCGCGATCATCATTGATGACCTCGGCGACAACCTTGTCAATGGCCTGAGGGCCGTTCGCTTATCCGGGGACGTAACCTGTTCCTTCTTGCCCTTCGCGCCCTATACAAAGGACCTTGCCCGCCAAGCGCATTTCCAGGACAAGGAGGTCATGCTCCATTTGCCCATGGACTCCCTGGACGATCGTCACCTGGGTCCGGGGGGTCTCAAGGTGGGTATGTTGCGGGATCGCTTCGTGAAGGTGCTGCGTGAAGACCTGAGGGCGGTGCCCTATGCCACGGGGGTCAATAACCATATGGGTAGCCTGTTGACGCAACTGCCGGAGAATATGGAGTGGTTGATGACCGAGCTTCAGAGATATCCGTTCTATTTCGTCGACAGCCGTACAACCCGTTCCACGGTGGCGCGCAACTATGCCATGTCGTGGGGCATCCCCAGCCAGAAGCGGGACGTCTTTCTCGACAATCGTCAAACGCGCCCTGCCATAATCCGCCAGTTCCGGCGGCTGCTGGCGATCGCTAAGGCGAGAGGTCAGGCGGTGGCCATTGGTCATCCCTATGACGTCACGCTTGACGTCCTCGAAGAATGGCTGCCACGGCTGGCCAGGGACGAGGGGGTTGAGCTCGTCCATGTGTCCCGACTCCTTGACGGTACGGGACGACGTCCCCTCCCCGAGCTTGACATGGCCCTGGCCAAGACCGAGATCAATGCGGGTCCGGTTGCCGAATCAATCAGTCAGTAGGCCCTAAGCCGATTTAGGTTCAGGCCTTGTGGGCGCGGCTACAGGTGTTGACGCCCAGAGCAGCGTCAACGTGCGAAAATAGCGGCTTTCAAGGCAGCTAACGCGCATTCAGCGGATATTTGGGAGGATGGATGATGGCGGCACATGTTCTGGTACCTCTGGCCGAGGGCTGCGAGGAGATCGAGGCGGTCACCATCATCGACCTGCTGCGCCGCGCCGGCGTCGAGGTTACGGTGGCAGGTCTCGAATCCGGCCCCATCACGGCCAGCCGCGGGGTCTTCCTATTAGCCGATACGACGCTTGAAGAACTCGACGACACGCCCTTTGATATGATTGTCCTCCCCGGAGGCGGTCCTGGCAGCGACGCGCTCGATAGAGACGAACGCATCCGAACCCTGCTGCGCGCCCAATATGACGCCGGCCGCTATGTCGCCGCTATCTGCGCCGCCCCCAAGGTCCTGGCCCACATCGGCCTGCTCGACGGCCGCAAGGCCACGGCATTCCCAGGTACACTCGAAGGTGAACCCGGCGCCATCCAACTCCAAGATGACCCGGTCGTCATCGACGGCAAGATCGTCACCTCGCGTGGCCCCGGAACCGCCATGGTGTTCGCGCTGACGCTGATCGAATTACTCCTGGGCGAGTCTGCGCGCCAGACCGTGGATGCGGGCCTGCAACGAGTCTGAAGCCGCCTTCCCTTGGCCGCTGGCCGCTCTGGTAGAGGCAGAATGCAATGAAGCTCAACAATCAGCCAGAATCAGCCAGTAAGTTGCCCGCCGGAGTGAGGAGCGATATGCTTTGGCTAGTCACTAGCATGGAGCAATAGGGAAAGCGATGTGCCGAACAGGGAGCTTCCTAAGGGAGTGCGATCGAGCGAGTACCTGCTATCCATCCACTTTTCTCCTTTCTTCCGCTCGTCGTTACGTGTCAAAAAACCTAGTATGAAGTTATTATGAGGTGGCACTAATGTACAAATGCAAACACTTCGCAATTCACGAACTTGTCCCACCCGACGTTTTCAATAAAAGGCAGGAAAAGGCCTGGGAACTCCTGGATGAGCGGCTGCTCATAACCCTGGATAGATTAAGAGAGCGATACGGTTCCATCACGGTGAATAATTACCATTGGGGAAAGGATAGAGAGTGGAGCGGGCTCAGAACCCCCGATAGCCCCTATTTCAGTCTTTTCAGCCAACATACATTCGGACGCGCGGCGGACTGCCTGTTTGCGAATGAATCCACTGAAGACGTGCGCCAAGAGATCCTAGCCAACCCGGACGACCCTGATTTTGAATTGATAGGCAGCCTGGAGCTGGGCGTATCGTGGTTACATTTTGACGTTAGGAACTGTGGCAGGATTAAAACTTATAATCCTTGAGGTGACAATCGATAGGTTGGCCTGAATACTATTGATACCAAAACGTATATGGGAATGGAGAGGTTGGAAAATGAGCAACTGTACAAAATTTAATCTCTCCGTCCATTTTTTCTCTGATCAGATGAATTTTCTTATTAAGGTTAACGAGACCGCAGTGATTTTGAGTCGTTGAGAGAGCACGGCGTCATGCTGACGTAAGCGTTTTCTGTTGCTAATTTGTGGGGTAGAAGTGGTAAGTAGTGATGATAAAACATATAGTTATATGGAAATTTAAAGATATTATGGACGGAAAGTCCAAGCTAGATAACGCGCTTCGATTAAAGGATGAGCTAGAAGAGTTGAATGGTGAAATACCAGGATTAATATTTCTTGAGGTAGGGGTGAATGTGAAAGATAGCGAGAGTGGTGATGACGATTCAGATGCTATTTTATACTCCGAGTTTGAGAATATTGAGTCATTGGAGAGTTACTATGCTCACCCTAAGCACTTAAAGATTAAACCATTTGCAAAATCAATACGAAGTGAGAGAAGAGTTATTAACTACAAATCAGGCCGCATATAACTCAAATGTTATTTGAAAACCCATGAAATTTAAATAAGAAAAATTTTCGTATTAATCTAGGGAGAAAGGCTTGGCATATATTCACCTGATAGAAGGTCCTGTCGGTTCAGGAAAATCAACATACGCCTCTGAGCTTGGCAAAAACCACCAAGCAATCCGATTAACTTTGGATGATTGGATGACCACGCTTTTCAGTCCCGATCGCCCTTCGGCGGAAATTTTTGAATGGTATTCAGAACGAAAAAATCGTTGTATCAAACAAATATGGAAAATGGCATGTAGTATAATTGACTCAGGTCATGATGTTATTCTCGAGCTTGGCCTCATACAACAACAAAGCCGAGAGCAATTTTTTGAATTGGTAGATTCGGCGGGTTACCAATTGAAGATCTATGTGCTTGATGCTCCTCGTGAAGTTAGAAAAGAGCGCATACAAGAGCGTAACTTAACCAAATGCGATACCTACTCCATGGAAGTGCCGGATCACATATTTGAGATAGCCAGTGATATGTGGGAGCCTGTCGATGAGTCTGAGTGCTATAGATACGATGTTAAATTCGTCTCTACAGAGTGATGTTTATTAAGGGAGTTATTCAGCGCATTCATTGATAGAAGCAGGCAGTTCATCTGAAAACAAAAAGAATTTCATGGCCTTGTTTGGACGCACTCCATTTTTGCGATGAAGCAAAAAGGTGACAGATATATTTTCAAGGGCCGTGGTATCGAAAAATAGATCTGCCAGATTTTTCGTCACTTTCTTCAGCCCCATAAAATATGACTCAAATCAAAGTACAAATCTACGTTGCCATCGCGACGCCTGCGGGAGAGCCGGGGATTCAAAAGCAACCCATAGAGACGCCCTTCGGTTATTATGCGGAGGACGATATCGCGGTTGGTCAGGTCTTGCCACAGCCATATCGATGGGGTGTGGTTGAGCCCCATCCCCCATTTGACCTCGGCTTGTACCATATCCGGGGAAGGGTGTTTCTGGATGAACAGATGTCGTTTCGAAAACAGTCCGTCAAGAGTGGGGACACATTGGTGGCGACGAATTTCATGGATATGGAAGTGATCGCTACTTTTGCCGCGAAACACTCATGGTCGGCGACAACAAATAGCGGCTTGAGTTTACGCGCGATTGGGCGGTCAATTGTCGAGTGCGTCCAATACGTGAGGAAGACCCTTAAAGCGCTCAATAGCAAACTAGATCCGTGATTGCGATGATGACGTTGGGCACGGCTAAGGATGATTCATGAGCAATGAAATCTTAGTTTTTCTGCCCGGATATCAACCAAACTGATTTAAGGAAAAAGATGGCTAAATCACGATTCTTGTTTTGCGCCATACTGATGGTGTTTGGCGGAATGTCGTCCGCCCAGGCGGTGGATGACTCGGTCATTCAGCAGCAGCTCGATGCCTTGCGACAGCGGGTCTCTGAGTTGGAAAAGCGGATTAATGCACTGGATACACCTCAGGTTCAAAAGGCTCTTCATGAGGCGAACGGGCCGAAGAACCCGGGGCGTGGTGACGTGGCCGACAACTGGAGATTTCTCGAGATAGGTTACGATTACGATAAGGTGCGCCGTCTGTTGGGTGCACCGGAGCGAGTGAAGTCCGGGCCTATGGAGTTTTGGTTTTATAGCGCCCGTGGGCTGGATGGGCCGCATGTGACGTTTGTCTTCAAGAGGGTGAATAGCTGGACGGGGCCGCAGGCCGAGTAGGAGGAGAATGTAGTGTCTGAAACGTTTCGAGGTGGTTGTTTGTGCGGCGCGGTCAAATATGAGATTTGCGGCGAGCCCGTTCGCTTCTATCACTGCTACTGCAGTCGCTGCCGAAAGGCTACGGGGACGGGGCATGCCAGCAATATCATGGTGAAGCTGGGTACCGCCCTATGGGAAAAGGGCGAAGAGGCGGTGCGTCGCTACAAGATACCGGAGGCAGAGCGCTTTTCTACGGCATTTTGCGGTTCTTGCGGGGGCCAGCTACCTCGCGTGGTGACGGAGGTGAATGTTGCCGTGATTCCTGCCGGGTCTTTGGATCATACCCCCGTCATCGAGCCGCAGGCGCGGATCTTTTGGAACTCACGCGCGGCGTGGTCCTGCACGGCTGGGGATTTGCCGGTATTTGGGGAATACCCACCGCGCTCGTCGGCGAAAGGTGGAAGATGATTGAAGCCCAGGATGAACACGAGGCTCACCGGTCGCCGTAGGCGAAAGGCGGCAGCATTCAGCGAGTCAAAAAGAGGCTGACTGAAATCAATAAGGCGCCCACCAATATTGCCGCGATGGTTTGTTGCTGGCCCCTCCGGAGCTGACGCTTGAGTTTGGTCAACTCCTCCGATTGCCATTGCAGCTTAAGTGTACCGTTCTGGGCCTGATGCAGGGTCTCGTAGAGCATGGAGGGGAGTAGCGGCAGTTGGCCGGCCACTTGAGGCGCGGTTTTTTTCAACGTTCTCAGGAAGGCGCGGTAGCCGACGTGACGGTGCATCCAGCGCTCCAGGAAGGGCTTGGCGGTCTGCCAGAGGTCGAGATCCGGGTAGAGTTGGCGGCCGAGACCTTCGATATTGAGCAGGGTCTTTTGCAGCAACACGAGCTGAGGCTGGATTTCCATATTGAAGCGGCGGGCGGTCTGGAACAGGTGTAACAGCAGGCGGCCGAAGGAGATTTCTTTGAGCGGGCGCTCGAATATGGGTTCGCAGACGCTGCGGATGGCCGATTCGAATTCGTCTACGCGGGTGTCCTTGGGTACCCATCCGGACTCGACGTGCAGTTCGGCGACGCGTTGATAATCGCGGTTGAAAAAGGCCAGAAAGTTCTCGGCTAGATAGCGCTGATCCTCGGGATTCAATGTGCCCATGATGCCGAAGTCGACGGCGATATATTGTCCCTCCTCGGAGACGAAGATGTTGCCCGGGTGCATGTCGGCATGGAAGAAGTTGTGCGAGAAGACCTGGGTGAAGAAGATCTCGACGCCCATTTCCGAGAGTCGCTTGAGATCGACCCCGGTCGCCTTCAGGGCGGGGATGTCACTGACGGGGATCCCATAGATGCGTTCCATGACCATGACCTGATTGCGAGTCTGGGGCCAATGGACCTCGGGGATGTAGAGCATTGGGGAGTCCGTGAAATTCCGTCGCAGCTGGGAGGCGTTGGCCGCCTCGCGCATGAGGTCGAGCTCGTCGAACAGTGTCTTCTCGAACTCCGCGACGACCGCGCGTGGCCGAAGCCGGTGTCCTTCGTGCCAATACCGCTCGGCGAGGTCGGCAATGATATAGAGTAGGCCGACGTCGCGCTGAATGACCTTGCGGATCTTGGGACGCACGATCTTGACCACCACCTTGCGGCCGTCCTTGAGGGTTGCGGTATGGACCTGGGCGATCGAGGCCGAGGCCAGCGGCGTCTCGTCGAATTCCGCGAAGATCTCGTTCAGCGGACAATCGTAGGCCTGTTCGGCGATCTTGCGGGCCTGTAGTCCGGGGAAGGGCGGGACCTGGTCCTGGAGTTTTGTCAGTTCGTCGGCGATGTCGTCCGGTAGCAGGTCGCGGCGCGTGGACAGGATTTGGCCGAACTTGATGAAGATCGGACCCAGCTCTTCGAGCGTCTGGCGCAGGCGGACGGCGCGGGGCAGGCGATCGCGGCGCCACCAGTTCCATGGCAACAGATACATGAGGATGCGAAACGGACGGAACAGATGGGTTGCGAAGACGATCTCGTCGAGCCCGTTTCGGACCAGTACTTGATTGATGTGCAGGAGCCGAAGGATTTGGCCGGGGCGGATCATCAGGCCTCCGCTGTTTGCTGAATGCGTCGGCGCAGACGGTCGATCCGGGCCTCGATCCGGTCACCGTCAGCGCGCAGGCAGTCGACCCCAGACATGAAATCCCCAAGCTCGATCGGGTGCGGTGTCAATTGGGATTCTTCGGTCAGGTACTCGCGTAGATCGGTCTCGATCGAGCTCCGAGTCCCCCGATACCAACTGCCCATGCCTCTCAGCTTGCCCATGAGTTCGTGGGCAAGGAGGTCGCCAGAGACGCGGGACAGTTCCTCTTCCCAATCGATATCGAGCCGCGCCAGGATAGCCTGGATGCTCGCAGCCAGCTCGGCATCGCCATCGATTCGCAGCGGGGTGTCGCGACGCTCCTTGCGGGTGGAGGCGGCGACGAAGTCCATACAGGTTCCGCGCAGGGTGGTATCGATATGCCCTGGGGCTACATGGCTTAGATTGATACCTTGAGAACCTGGGTTCAGGTAGCAGGTTTGGCCGAGGTCCGTGACCTCCAGGGCGATAACCTTGCCTGAAAGCCGAGACATATCCTTCAGCGCGGCAGGGTCGAGGGCGAGGATACGATTGAGGATTGACTCAACGACGGTCAACAGAAATTCAAGCCACATGGTCAGTACTTGCAGGCCTGATGCAGGGCGACGATGCCCCCCGATAGGTTTAGGTATTCGCAGTGATCGAATCCCGAGGACAACATTATGTCCTTCAATGTGTCCTGATCGGGGTGCATGCGGATCGACTCGGCCAGATATTGGTAGCTGTCCGAATCTCCGGCAATCAGCTTGCCCATGGCGGGTAGCAGCTTGAAGGAATATTGATCATAGATGCTGGATAGCAGTGGTGAGACGGGCTTCGAGAACTCTAGGACGTAGAGACGCGCGCCGGGCTTGAGGACTCGGGCCAGGCTCGCGAGCGCCCGTTCCTTGCGGGTCACGTTGCGCAGACCGAAGGCCATGGTTGCGCAATCGAAACTGTTGTCGGCGAAGGGCAGGTCCTCGGCGTCGGCCTGGATGTAATCGATATTGCCGATGATGCCTCGGTCGAGCAGCCGGTCACGACCCGTGGAAAGCATCGCCCGATTGATATCGCTGGCCACGACCAGACCCTGGCTGCCGACGGCGCGAGCAAGGCGGGCCGCGATATCGCCCGTGCCTGAGGCGAGATCGAGACAGGTTTGTGCGGTCTTGACGCCGGCCATGTGGACGGTCAGCGCCTTCCAGAGGCGATGGATGCCCATGGACATGACATCGTTCATGATGTCATAACGCTGGGCTACGGAAGTAAAGACCGCGCCGACCCGCTGCCGTTTCTCGGCGACGGGGACCTGCTCGTACCCGAAGTGGGTCCGCGCGCGGTCGTTGCGGTCAGTCATGGGTGGGGGCGCCCTGGCTTGTCTCGACTTCACGGGAAGCCCCAGCGGCTTCAAGGGCGCTCAGGTAGCGCTGCCACATGGCCTCCTGGTTTTGTCCGAAACGGTAGAGAAGATCCCAGGAATAGAGGCCTGTGTGATGCCCATCGTCAAAGATCAGCCGTATCGCATAATTGCCGACCGGTTCGATATCGGCAATGTTGACACCGACCTTGCCCGTCTGCAGGACCTCTTGGCCGACGCCGTGACCGCGCACCTCCGCCGAGGGCGAATGGACACGCAGAAACTCGCAACTGAGGTCGAAATGGGCGCCGTCGTCGAAGGTCAGTTCGAGTCGTTTCGAGGCCTGATGGAGGCGGATATCTGTTGGATTAGGCATATGTCAAAGTCAGTTACAGGTTAAGAGCGACAAGTTACAAGCTGGCCGCTATTCGCGCAAGCCAAGTGCTTGCGCGAATAGCGGCCAGGGTCATTATTGGGCCTTAAACTCAAACCCCATGGCCTTGTTACCGGGGTCAAGAATCTGTACGCGCGCCAGCAAGGTCCCGTTGGCGGGGATCGTCGTCGCGGGGCTAGCCTGAGTATCCAGGTACTCGCCCGGTTCGAAGCGTCGCCACGCGATCAGATGGTGTTCGAGATCGAAGAAACTGAGTTCCAGGTTCGGCAGGGCCTGGGTGAATCCAGCCTCATTGCGAATCGTGACGCTTGCGTCCAGAACATTCTGGTAGCGGTCATTCAGATGGACGTCGGGGCGACCGATGCGCAAACGATCGATATCGCGGCGTGGGGCCAGCGTGCAATCGGCATACCGGCACAGCTGCTCGATCCAAGGGCGGAGGCGGTCCTGGTTGGCCAGCTCGTCGCGGCGAAAATAGGCCTGTTGAAGCACCAGCAGGGCAAGCAGCAGCAGGCTCACAAGACCACCAAAGATCCGCGCCGGGCCTCGTCGGGAGCGTGGCTGAACAGCATCGCTGTGATCCAGCCCCGCGAGCCGTGCCTCTTCGGGTAATTCCATCGTCGGTAGTCCAGAGCCGGGGTCTGATTCGGGTTCGAGCCCCGGCGCGGCTCCCGGTTGATCATGGGTGGACGCGGCCGCTACGTCCTCTTCATCCGGGATGGACTGGATGTCGATCTGGATCGTGAAACCGTGATGGCAATAGGGGCAGTCGACAGCGTATTGTCCACCGGTGCCCGATAGGCCGCTGATCTCGTTGGTCTGCTGACAATTGGGGCAGACGAATTCCATAGGTCGGTATTCCGAAAGTATTGTTAGACCGGTAGCTAAGGTGCACCGGTTTGCCCTGCATCGTTGCCCTTCTTAGTTATCGAACTCTAGAGCTTGCGGCCCTGAATGCGCGCCCATTCAGACATCACACGGGAGCCATCGCGGGTGAAAAGCCCTTGATAGGCCTGCCATACGGGCTCGATCTGTTCCTCCAGTATACCTGAAAGCACGATTTTCCCATCCGGCCGAAGCAAGGCCGCGAAGTGCGCGGCCAGGTCCTTTAACGGGTTGGCCAGGATGTTTGCGATCAGGATGTCCGCCTGAAGGCTGGCAGGATCATGGGACAACCCGTTGGGCAGGCAGGTCGTGATGCGATCACCGACCTGGTTGCGTTCGGCATTGGCCCTGGTCGCGGTCAGTGCCTGCGGATCGATGTCCACGGCCCAGACATGGCGCGCCCCCAGTTTCGCTGCCGCGACGGCCAGGATGCCCGAACCACAGCCGTAGTCGATAAGCTCGGCGTCGGTCAACAAGCCGCCGTCGCGCCATATTTCGTCGAGCCATTCCAGGCACAGCCCCGTTGTCGGGTGGGTGCCGCTGCCGAAGGCCAGTCCCGGGTCGAGCAGGATGTTGTTAGCATCGGGGTCGGGAGGCGGGTGATCGCCTGGACAGATCCACAAGTCTTGCCCGAAACGCATGGGCTGGAAGTCACGCATCCAGACCCGCTCCCAGTCCTGATCGGCCAAGGCTTCTACCTGAATGTTTGTCGGGCCGAGTGTGCTCAAGGCCGATTGTAGTCGCATGCGCAGGCCGTCGACATCGATGCCGTCTGCCGGGAACAGGCCCGTGACGCGAGTATCCGGCCACAGTGGGGATTCGCCGAGCGGTGGTTCGTAGATCGGTACGTCGGCCGGATCGCTCATGGTAACGGCAAGAGCGCCGGCGTCCTCGAGCGCGCTATTCACGGTCTCGGCGTCGCCCGAGCGAGTGTCGATATGCAGTTGTAGCCAGGAGGAGGCAGCTTCATCCGTCATGTCTTCTGAATGACCTTGTTGCGAGGTGACAGATTGATTTCGTCGAAGACCGTGCCTGGGCTGCTGTTCAGCACCATGGCGACGGCGTTGGCGATGTCCGTGGGCAGGATGGCCTGGCTGTCGTCGTCGCCGGGGGCGAAATCGAGGTTGTCGAAAAATGGGCTGCGTACCATGCCGGGGTTGATAATCGTGACTCGGATCCCCTGTCGCCCGGTGTCCTTGCGCAAGGACTGGGCCAGGCCGCGCAGGGCGAACTTGCTGGCGGAGTAGACCGCACCCTTGCGGCCGCCGTCGAGGGCGGCTTCAGAACCGATGAAGATCAGGTCGCCTGTGCGGCGTGTCTTCATAGCGGGCAGCAGGCAGCGGGCGATATAGGCGTGGGCCGTGAAATTGATGTCCATGAGCTGACGGATCTGCGGCAGCGAAAAGGTCTCGAGGTCTCCGAAACGACCCTGGCCGGCGCAGCAGACCAGCACATTGATGGTCGGATGGTCCGTGATGATCTTAGGGATACGGTCGGCCAGGGTGTCGCAGTGGGCAAGATCGATGGCGATCCCTTCGTGGTGCGGGTGGACCAGCGGTGGCTCTCCGGCAGTCCGGGCGAGTCCGATTGTATCGTGACCGTTGGCAAGCAAGCGCTCGCAGATGGCACGTCCGATGCCCGAGCTGTGTCCCGTGATCAATGCCGTGCGCCTGTTGCCTATGTTTGCGGTCGGCATGGAAAGATTCGGTCTCCGGGTACGTGATGGCTGAGCGCCTGCTGACAGAAATCGATGAGCTCAGTCTCGAGCGCGCGGGGGTAGGATACCATGCCGTTTTCGCGCACGAGGCCTTGATGGAACAATGCCTCGTCGGGATAGAGTCTGGCCATCTGGTCGTGAAATCCGTCAGGCAGGCGGAAGCCGCCCAGGCTTATGGAGTGTATAGCTTCGGCGGGGACATGCGCGAAGATACTCGCAATCAGGTTGCGATACTGCTCTTGATAGTCGGGCGCATGGATCAGGGGGTCGAGGCGCAGGCCGATGCGCCAGCCGGCGTTGGCCAGCCGGGACAGTGCGCGCAGGCGTAGATTAAGCGCCGGGACGCCATGTTCAAGGCGTTGCGATATGCCATCGGGCGTGAAGCTGAAGGCCACGACGCAGTTCGGAAGCGGGGCGTGTGCCAGGAGGGGCTCGATGCGAGCGCACTTGGTCCTGAGTTCTAGCCCGGCGCTATCGCCCAGTCGAGCGAACACGGGCAGGATATAGTCCAGAAAACCGCTGATCCCATCGTAGGCCAGGCTGTCGCTATCGTATCCGGAAAAGAAGTGGACCGGGCCTTCCGTTGTGGCTGTGGTTCGCTCGATCTCCGCCCCGAAGTCCTCGAAGTTGACGAACAGCAGGTAGTTGGCCGAGCGGTACATGCCTTGCAGGAAGCAATAGCGGCAGTCGTAGGGGCAGTTCAGCATGTGCGAAAAGTAGTAGTTTTCGCGTGCTCCGATCGCGTAGTCGTTCGGTGCGGGCATGACCAGACGCTGGGCCTTACGGGCTAGGATCAGGGCTGGGCGGCGTTTCTGGAGCCTGAAATTCTGGTTTTTGCGGTTGAAGACCTCACCGTAATGATGACAGGGGACGATCGTGGCCCGTTTGAAGCGGCTGAGGATGTCGCGGGTCCTTGGGTGGTCGAGCAGGTCTTCTTCAACGTAGATCAGCCGTCCCATGATGCCGCCGATTTGTCCGGGATAAGTTAGGGGTTAGAGATTGCCCGGCATGTTCTTGGTGATCAGGGCGTAAGCTGAGTGATTGTGGATGGACTCGAAGTTTTCGGATTCCAGGGTGTAACCGATAATCCTGGCGTCTTCGTTGAGCCGGGTCGCAACGTCACGGACCATGTCCTCGACGAACTTCGGATTCTCGTAGGCCCGTTCGGTTACGAACTTTTCATCGGCGCGTTTCAGAAGGCCAAAGATCTCGCATGAGGCCTCGTTCTCGACGATATCGATCAGGTCCTCGATCCAGACAAAGTCGGCGGTTCGAGCCGCGACTGTGACGTGCGAGCGCTGATTGTGGGCGCCGTAGTCCGAAATCTCCTTGGAGCACGGGCACAGGCTCGTGACGGGTACGACGACCTTGATGGTCATGTCGACTTCATTACCGCTGACGTTGCCAATAAATGTGACGTCGTAGTCGAGCATGCTGGGGACGCCCGAGACCGGCGCGGTCTTGCGGATAAAGTATGGAAAGCGCATCTCGATATGCGCTGACTCGGCATGCAGCAGTTTTTGCATGTCGACGAGGATTTCCTTGAAGGTCGCGACCGTAATTTCGCGCTCGTGGGCGTTCAGCAGCTCAACGAAGCGGGACATATGGGTCCCTTTGAAGTTATGGGGAAGGTCGACATACATATTGAACGTCGCCACGGTATGCTGCTCGCCCGCGCTGCGATCCCGCACCCGGACCGGGTGGCGGATATCCTTGATACCCACCTTGTCGATGGCGAGCTTGCGCGTGTCGGGAGTGCTCTGAACGTCGGCGATGACGGTCGTGGTCATGATAATTCCTCGCTATATCGGACGCTGGCGTTGTCGGTCTCCCACAGCGTAACCGCTGCGATGGATCGATTTCCGTCATTTATCCGGTCTGAAAGCCGTCCAAAGAGATAGGCGGCGATATTCTCGGCTGTCGGGTTGAGCCGGTCGAAAGGCGGCGTCTCGTTGAGGAAGGTATGATCAAGCTCGTCGGTCACCTCGCGGGCGGCGTGCTTGATCTGCCGGAAATCGATGACCATGCCGCTGTCATCGAGTTTTGACGCGGCTACCTCGACTTCAAGACGCCAGTTGTGGCCATGGAGCCGACTACAGTCGCCCGGATAATCCCGGAGTTGATGCGCCGCCGCGAAGCTGACGCTGACCTTGAGACAAAAACGCGGAACCATGATTTACCTGACTAAAGCGCTATGAATTTACGTCGGCCAGCTGATTTTTGCAAGCTTGTCCCTGCAAAAAGCGCTCTATGGCATGTTGGATGCCCGTGGTGTAGAGGCCGCATTCGGCTAACAGTTCGTCCCGACTGCCGTGAGCGATAAAGCGATCGGGGATGCCGAGATTCAGGACCGGCATGGTGTAACCATGGGCGTTCAGGCACTCGTTGACGGCGCTGCCCGCGCCGCCCGCGATGACGTTTTCCTCAATGGTCACGATGGAACCGTGTTCGCGTGCGGCCTGAATGATTGTGTCCTCGTCGAGCGGTTTGACGAAGCGCATATTGATCAGTGTGGCGTTGAGTTGTTCGGCGACCGGTTCGCAGGGACCGACCATGCTGCCGAAGGCCAGCAGCGCGATCTCGTGTCCCTTGCGCCGCTTTTCCGATTTGCCGATCGGCAGGGTACGTTCTGGATCGCGGTTGATGGCCTTGCCTGGGCCGCATCCGCGCGGGTAGCGCACCGCGCTCGGATGGCCACTGAGTTGTCCCGTCGTCAGCATGGCGTAGCACTCGTCCTCATCGGCTGGCGCCATGACGATCATATTCGGAACGCAGCGCAAAAAACTCAGGTCGAAACTGCCCGCGTGCGTGGGACCGTCCGGCCCGACGAGACCGCCGCGGTCGATCGCGAACAGCACAGGCAGGTCCTGCAGCGCGACGTCGTGGATGACTTGGTCGTAGGCGCGTTGCAGAAAGGTTGAATAGATCGCGGCGACCGGGCGGGCGCCTTCACAGGCGAGCCCAGCCGCGAGCGTAATGCAGTGCTGTTCGGCAATGCCGACGTCGAAGAAACGTTCGGGGAACTGTTCCGAGAACGCGACCATGCCCGAGCCCTCGAGCATGGCCGGGGTCAACCCGATCAGCTTGGGGTCGACGGCGGCACGGTCGCAGAGCCATTGACCGAAGACCTCGGTGTAGCTGGGCCCGGCGGTCTTGGGTACCTGGAGTTCACCGCTCTCGCTGTCGAATGAGGAGACCCCGTGGTATTCGCAGGGGTTATCCTCGGCTGGTGCATAGCCCTTGCCCTTGCGGGTCACGACGTGCAGGAATTGAGGTCCCTTGAGCGTGCGCAGATTGCGCATGGTCTCGACCAGGGTGTCGATGTCGTGACCATCCACGGGACCGATATAGTTGAACCCCAGCTCCTCGAATAGGGTGCCGGGGACGACCATGCCCTTGACGTGTTCCTCGGCGCGTCTGGCCAGCTCCCAGACCGACGGGACCGTGCTCAGGACCTTTTTGCTGCCTTCTCGCATGGTCGAGTAGAGGCGTCCGGAGAGCAACTTGGCCAGATAGTTCGAGAGGCCGCCGACGTTCGGCGAGATCGACATCTCGTTGTCGTTCAGGATGACAAGCATGTCGGCGCCGACGTGACCGGCGTGCAATAGGGCCTCGTAGGCCATGCCCGCCGTCATGGCCCCGTCGCCAATGATTGCGGCGACGCGGCGGTCCGTGACGCCCTGCTGCTGTATGGCGATCGCCATGCCCATTGCGGCGCTGATCGAGGTGCTCGAATGCCCCACGCCAAAGGTGTCGTATTCGCTCTCATCCCGTTTCGGGAAGCCGGCGATACCACCCTTGCGGCGCAGGCTGGACATGGCCTCGCGGCGGCCGGTCAGGATCTTGTGTGGATAGGTTTGGTGCCCGACGTCCCAGATCAGCAGGTCATCGGGCGTATTGAAGACGTAGTGCAGCGCGATCGTGAGTTCGACGGTGCCCAGATTGGCCGATAGGTGTCCACCGGTTCGGGATACGGACTCGACCAGGAATTCGCGCAGCTCCCTGCCCAGCTCGCCAAGACGCTTCTCGGGCAGCTGACGTAGTTGCGCGGGACCGTCGATGGTCTCGAGCAAAGGGAATCTTCCATGTGTTGACATGCGGATATATGGCCGTGATCAGATCTGGTTTTTAAAAGAATCCGTCATGATGATGGGTTTGTGCCCAGGTTGCAAGCCCAGACCCCCTGTCAGCGGGCTGTCACATTGCTGTGTTAGCGTCCGGGTCGTTCGCTTGAGGTCAGCGCGCCATCCGGACCCACGGTCATGGATATTGCGGCCACGATCACGCTGGCGCCGGGCTTTACGTTGCGGGATTCGCTCCTCATGAATCTCGGGGCGCCGAATATGGCCGCCTTCAATGCCCTGCCGGAGTCGATCAGGAATGCTGCCCTGGAGGGGCTCGTTAATCAGCAAATCGTCCCGTTGGGCTACGACCCACTGGGGATTGATGCGGGTTCAGGGATTAACGCGCGCTTGGTGCAGGGCAGTTACACTGCGGTATTCGATTATGGTTGGACAGAGTTCCAGATTGGCCCCGTGACCCAGGCGTTGACTGTTACGAGCCATGGTGTTGCCCCTTACAATGCTGTCGAGATGGTCGCTGACCCAGCCGGTGTGGTCGCGCGTATGCCGCATAATTGTCGGGCAGTTCGAGGTGGTGCCTCAGTAGTAAATCGGGCTGGTTTTATGGCTCACGCCGCGTCCCCTCCATGGCGTGGGCCACCGGCTCAACGGGCGGGAGATCTCCGGTTACCATGAGCTGTTGCCTGCCCGTGGTTGATGACCCCATTCTGTGTGATAATCCCCCTTAGTACGCCCGCCCGCCATGTGCCTGGCGGGCGTTTCAGGTTTAGTTAATCAAGCGAATTCAGAGGGTGTGGAATGGACGAGAATAAACAGAAGGCGCTTACGGCCGCGCTCGGCCAGATTGAGCGTCAATTTGGCAAGGGTTCAGTCATGCGCATGGGTGACAGTGGTGTGATTCGTGATATTGAAGCGGTATCAACCGGGTCGCTGGGGCTTGATGTCGCGCTTGGGATAGGCGGCCTGCCGCGCGGGCGTATCGTCGAGATCTATGGCCCGGAGTCTTCCGGTAAGACCACCCTGGCCCTGCAAGTCGTGGCCGAGGCGCAGCGCCTGGGCGGCACGGCAGCCTTTGTTGACGCCGAGCACGCACTCGATCCGAGCTATGCCGGCAAGATCGGCGTCGATGTCGACGACCTGCTGGTCTCTCAGCCCGACACCGGCGAACAGGCCCTTGAGATTACCGACATGCTGGTCCGCTCTGGGGCCGTCGACGTTGTCATCGTTGACTCCGTGGCGGCGCTGACGCCCAAGGCCGAAATCGAAGGCGATATGGGTGATTCCCACATGGGTCTGCAGGCGCGTCTGATGTCCCAGGCTCTGCGCAAGTTGACGGCTAACATCAAACGTTCCAACACGCTCGTGATTTTTATCAACCAGATTCGGATGAAGATCGGTGTCATGTTTGGTAACCCCGAGACCACGACCGGCGGCAACGCCCTCAAGTTTTACGCTTCGGTTCGTTTGGATATCCGCCGTATCGGTGCCATCAAACAGGGCGATGAGATCGTCGGCAGCGAGACCCGCGTCAAGGTCGTCAAAAATAAGGTTGCGCCGCCCTTCAAGCAGGCCGAGTTCGATATCCTCTATGGCGAGGGGGTGTCCCGCCAGGGCGAGATCATCACGCTGGGTGTCAAGGAGGGGATCATCGACAAGTCGGGAGCCTGGTATAGCTATGGCAAGGATCGAATCGGTCAGGGCAAGGACAACGTCCGTACCTTTTTGAAAGAACATCCCGAGATGGCAGCCGAGATCGAAGGCAAGATTCGCGCCTTGAGCCTGCCGAAGGTTGGCGAGACGGCGGCGTTGGAGGAGTCCGGGGCCTGACGGCGGAGGTCCGAGACAAGGCCATCGACCTGCTCGCGCGGCGTGAACACAGCCGCGCGGAACTCATAGAAAAGTTGGGTCGAAGAGGTTATGATCCGGCTCTGATCCGCACGGAGGTGGATGCGCTCGCGGCTGAGGGTCTGCAGAGCGATGTCCGGTACGCGGAGGCCTTTCTTCGCTCGCGCATGGTGCGTGGCGACGGGCCGGTCAGGATCCGTTATGAGCTGGTTCGGCGTGGCGTGGATGAGCCGCTGATCGACGATTGCCTGGGGCCGTTGGCTGATGATTGGGTCGCGGCCGCCGAGCGGGTATGGCGTAGGCGTTTCGACGGCCTGTGCCCGGATGACCTGAAGGAGCGGGCGCGTCAGTACCGCTTCCTGACTCAACGCGGTTTCAGCCCGGAGCAGATCAAGGCGGTATGGTCTGAGCATTGCTGAATGGACACGTCTTCGCTGGCCGGAGGTACGTTGGGGGTGTGTAGTGAGTATGGATGCGTGTAATGGGTATCAGCGCGGATGCCGGGTTGAGTTTACGACAATCTATATTGGAGCTCCGGCTGCGCATGTCCGGCTGGATTGGAAAGTGTTGAAATGAATATAAGTAGTGCAGCTCTGCGGCGACGTTTTCTGACCTTTTTCAAGGATCGTGGACATGAGGTCGTTCCGAGTTCTCCCTTGGTCCCGGCGAACGATCCGACGCTGTTGTTCACGAATGCTGGTATGGTCCAGTTCAAGGAGACCTTCCTCGGTACCGAACCCCGTTCCTATGTCCGAGCCACCAGTTCACAGCGTTGTGTTCGCGCAGGCGGTAAGCATAACGATCTGGAAAACGTCGGTTACACCGCGCGCCACCACACCTTTTTTGAGATGCTCGGTAACTTCAGCTTTGGCGATTACTTCAAGCGCGAGGCCATAGATTTTGCCTGGACCTTTCTGACGGCGGAGCTCAAACTCCCCACGGACAAGCTTTGGGTCACTGTCTATGCCGATGACGAGGAGGCCGCCCGCATCTGGTTGGAGGAAATGGGCGTCGATCCGGCGCGTTTTTCACGGATTGGTGACAAGCCGGGTGGCCGCCAGTACGAGAGCGATAACTTTTGGTCCATGGGCGAGACCGGCCCGTGTGGCCCCTGTTCCGAGATCTTCTACGATCATGGACCCGAGATTCCGGGTGGTCCGCCGGGGACCCCTGAGGAGGATGGCGATCGCTATATCGAGATTTGGAACCTCGTCTTCATGCAGTACAACCGCGATGCCGAGGGCCAGCTGGCCCCCTTGCCGAAGCCATCCGTCGATACGGGTATGGGGCTTGAACGGCTCTCTGCAGTCATGCAGGGCATGCACAACAACTATGATATTGACCTGTTCCGCAATCTGATTCGCGCCGTGGCGGACATGGCCGCCGCCGATGATCTGACCAACACCTCGCTGCGCGTGATTGCCGATCATATCCGCTCCT
>Ga0316204_10001580_pt1 | contig 59705 bp, 55 predicted proteins | sample 6monrhotite_MG_2_FD_205661 | JGI IMG/M metagenome (GOLD analysis project Ga0316204, IMG submission 205661) | Microbial mat bacterial communities from mineral coupon in-situ incubated in ocean water Damariscotta River, Maine, United States -... | ecosystem: Environmental > Aquatic > Marine >...
AAAGATTGTGTTATGATGGGGCATGGCTTAGATCTCTTTGTTATTACTAGATTTTTTGCAATTCCAGTATAACATATTATAGAGATTTAAGCCGCTTTATTTACGCGCTAAGTGGGACAGCAGTGGGTCAGAGTCAATTGATCATTGTTTATGCTTGATTCTTGGTCATGCCCCATGAATATATTCCCCTTTTGTTCATTCATAATTGTAACACTAACAAACAAAATACAAATACGCAATTGATGGTGAATTCAAGTTGCAAGTGCGTCACTTCGTTCTTTCAGGACGGCCTCTTTTATTCCGCAAGAGAGAGCTTTGTGGTGTGTTTTACGGCTGTCATGGCTATGGTGGAGTTGATTTCTTGGACGCCTTCGATTTGTGATAGCCGATGCCACCATAAATCTTCATATTCTTGAATGTCTTTGACCACAATCTTTAACAAAAAATCCACATTCCCCATGAGCGTATAGCACTCCAAAATTTGGGGAATATCTTTAATGATTTCAATAAAATTGGGTAATCTGCGGCCATGGGCGGTCATTTTGACTTGGGCGAATAAAATTATGTCCAGACCGACCTTATTTTGATCTAAAATCGCCACCCGGTCTTTGATGATGCCGTCTTCTTGAAGCCGTTGTATTCGGCGCCAGCAAACCGACTTAGAAGAGCCAACCTTATCGGCAATATCAGCCACAGGAAGCATGGCATCTTCCTGAAGAAGATTTAATATTTTGATGTCTAATTTATCCATAAGGGACATTATTCCTATAAATTTATTTGTAATGGGATAATATCCCGTTTGTAGGGCTATAACAAGAATATATGGGAAGAAATTTCACTTTAATTCTGTTATGATGCCATTGAAGGAGAATGACATGGTTCCAAGTAGCGGTAAAAATCTCAATATTCCGGCCCCACGGCACAGGCCAGGCGAAGAGCCAGAATTTGATGATCTTGATATTTCAAATGCCGGCGAGGTTGCGCGTCCTGATGTCATGATGAATTCAAAAGACATGTATGGTTATGCCAATAGCCTGATCAGGGTTCTTGATATGAAAAATAATGCGGTGGGGGAATGGGACCCCAAAATTTCAGCGGATGACATGCGTAAGGGCTTGCGGGATATGCTGACGACGCGCCTTTATGATGACCGTATGTTGAATATGCAGCGGGTTGGGAAGATGTCTTTTTATATGAAATCACGTGGCGAAGAGGCCGTCGCGGTGGCCCAAGCGATGGCGCTGGATAAAAAAGATATGTTGTTTCCGTCCTATCGGCAGCAGGGGCTATTGATTTCGCGCGGCCGAGATTTACTGGATATGATGAACCATTGTTTGTCCAATTCGAAAGATAACTGCAAGGGCCGCCAATTACCGATTATGTATACGTGGCGCGACGGAAACTTCTTCTCCATTTCAGGCAATCTCGGTACGCAATTTTGTCAGGCCGTCGGTTGGGCTGTGGCCTCTGCCTATAAGGGCGAAGATGCCATTGCCTCGACTTGGGTGGGGGAAGGCACAACAGCAGAGGGCGATTTTCATCATGGCATGACCTTTGCCGCCGTTTATAATGCGCCTGTCTTGTTAAATGTGGTCAATAACCAATGGGCGATTTCAAGCTTTCAAGGTATTGCAGGCGGCGAGAAGGCGACATTCGCGGCGCGGGGTGTGGGCTATGGCATGCCGGGATTGCGCGTGGATGGCAATGATTTCTTGGCGGTTTATGCGGTAACGAAATGGGCGGCGGAACGTGCGCGTAATGGCGGCGGCCCTACATTGATAGAGCATTTCACATACCGGGCTTCGGGTCATTCGACCAGCGATGATCCGTCAAAATATCGGCCAGAATTTGAACCAGAAGTCTGGCCCTTGGGCGATCCTGTTGATCGGCTAAAAATGCACTTGATTGCCATTGGGGAATGGTCAGAAGAGCGGCATAATGAGGCCATAAAAGACATCACCGCCGTGATCACAAAGAAATATAAAGAGGCTGAATCCTATGGGACATTGAACTCTGGGGAGCGACCAGAAGTCAGCAGTATGTTTGAAGATGTGTTCAAGGAACAGCCCGACAATTTGCGCCGTCAACGTCAGCAGTTGGGAGTATAAAATGGCTAAAATGAGTATGGTACAGGCCATTAATTCCGCCCAAGATGTGATGCTTGAACGGGATAACGCCGTGGTGGTTTTTGGCGAAGATGTTGGCTATTTCGGCGGGGTGTTTAATTGCACCGAGGGGCTTCAAAAGAAATATGGCGAGCAACGGGTTTTTGATACCCCAATTGCGGAAGGCGGTATTATTGCCCTGGCGATTGGGATGGGGGTTAATGACATGCGCCCTGTGACCGAAATTCAATTTTCCGATTATATCTATCCCGCTTTTGATCAAATCGTCTCGGAGGCCTCGCGGCTTCGTTATCGCTCTGGCGGTGAATATTGGGCGCCTATTACGGTTCGTACGCCTTGCGGCGGCGGTATTCGCGGGGGGCAAACCCATTCTCAAAGTCCAGAAGGTATTTTTACCCATGTGACAGGCATTAAAACCATCATGCCATCAAACCCCTATGATGCGAAGGGGCTTTTGATCAGTGCCATCGAAGATGATGACCCAACCTTGTTCTTTGAACCTAAAAGGCTCTATAACGGCCCGTTTTTTGGTGATCCCAAGGCACCGGCGCAATCATGGGATAAACATGCAAAAGGTGAGGTTCCAGAGGGATATTATACGGTTCCTATCGGCAAAGCCGACACTGTCCGGCGCGGTAATGATCTAACGATCATCACCTATGGTACGATGGTGCATGTGTCTCTGGCCGCCGCTGAATTGTCTGACTTTGACGTGGAGGTCATTGACCTACGCACCCTTACCCCCCTTGATATTGACCATATCGCATCATCGGTATGCCGTACGGGCCGCTGCGTTGTGGTTCATGAGGCGACAAAAACAGGCGGTTTTGGGGCGGAAATTCTCTCGCAAATTCAAGAAGAATGTTTTTGGAAATTGGAAGCGCCTATTGTGCGGGTGGCGGGCTGGGACATTCCCTATCCCCATGCCTTTGAGTGGGAATATTTCCCCGGGCAGGGCCGCGTCTTAGAGGCTATAAATAAAGTGATGGAGCGTTAAAATGGGTCTGTATAATTTCAAACTCCCTGATTTAGGCGAAGGTATCGTCGAGGCGGAAATCGCGGCGTTACATGTCAAGGTCGGGGATATGGTGACGGAAGATCAGCCCTTGATTGATATGATGACCGATAAGGCCACGGTTGAAATTCCAAGCCCTGTGGATGGTAAAATTATATCAATCAGTGGTAATCTGGGGGAAATGATTGCTGTTGGGACTGCCATGGTTGTTATGGAAATTGAGGGCGCGGGCAATGATGACCAATCTCCTCCCCCAAAGGCTGCCGTGGTGATAGAAAAAATACCAGAGAAGACACCGACGAAAATACAGCCAAAGAAGACTGCCCCTGTTGCGGTGCCTGCTATGCCAAGCGTGACAAACGACAAACCCTTGACATCCCCTGCTGTTCGCCGCCGCGCATTGGACGAAGATATTGACCTTTCCCATGTGCCCGGAAGCGGCCAGGCGGGCCGAATTACCCATCAGGATCTGGATGATTTTATCGCGGCGGGGGGGCGTATTTCTCAGGTTAAAGCCCAGAAACGCACAGCCATCGCGGAAATTCCCGTCATTGGTATCCGCCGCAAAATCGCCCAAAGAATGGAGCTGAGCAAACGGAGCATCCCCCATTATTCTTACGTGGAAGAAGTTGACGTGACGGAGGTTGAAAAACTGCGCGTTTTTCTGAATGCAAATCGCCGGGAAGATCAGCCAAAGCTTTCCATTTTGCCCTTCATCATGCTGGCGACCCTTAAGGGTATGGAAAAATTCCCGGAATGCAATTCCCATTATGATCCAGAACAGAGCTTAGTGCGCCGTTTTTCCGGCGTTCATTTGGGCATTGCCAGTCAGACGCCAAATGGCCTGATGGTGCCTGTTGTGAGCCATGCTGAAACCCGTGATATTTGGGATATGGCCGCAGAAATGATCCGAGTTTCCGCGGCGGCTCGAAGCGGCAAGGCCAAGCGGGAAGAATTATCAGGCTCCACGGTGACGATCACCAGCCTTGGAAAAATTGGCGGGATTGTAACAACGCCTGTGATCAATTATCCCGAGGTTTGTATCATTGGCGTGAATAAAATTGTTCCCCGCCCCATGGTGATCAATGGAACGGACATACAAATTCGTCAAATGATGAATTTGTCGTCTTCTTTCGATCATCGCGTGGTCGATGGTTTTGTGGCAGCAGAACTTATTCAATATATCAAAGGGGCCTTAGAACAGCCCGCAACGTTATTCATGTAAGGGTGATCAAATGAGTATGACATGTAAACTTTTGGTCATTGGCGCAGGGCCGGGCGGTTATGTAGCGGCCATTCGGGCGGGACAACTTGGCCTTGATACGATCATTGTTGAAGGGGACCGCGCAGGGGGGACTTGCCTGATCCGGGGCTGTATTCCGTCAAAGGCCTTGATCCATGCCGCAACGACATATGATGAGATGTCTGCCCATGTGCAAGATGATCCTTTAGGCATTAAAATCACGCAAAAGCCCGAGCTTAATTTCACCAAGACCATGGCCTGGAAAGACGGCATTGTGGATCGCTTGAATGGCGGCGTTGAGGGGTTGCTGAAAAAAGCCAAAGTGACACAAATCAAAGGCTGGGCGACGTTCAAAAATGCCAAAACCTGTGAGGTAAAAACAGAAGATGGTATGGTGACAATCACCGCAGAGCATGTGATTTTGGCCAATGGCTCAAAACCTACCGAATTACCCTTCTTGCCCTTTGGCGGGGATGTGATGTGCTCTGCTGAGGCCTTGAGCCTAAAAGAGGTGCCGAAAAAACTTGTTGTGGTTGGTGCGGGTTATATCGGACTTGAGTTGGGGATTGCCTTTTGTAAACTGGGATCGGCCGTTACTTTTATTGAGGCTGATACGAAAATATTGAGCAGCTATGACAAGGAATTAACCGCCCCAGTTCAACAATGGCTGAATAATCATGATATTATGGTTCATCTGGGCGCGAAGGCATCTGGTTGGAAGGATAACAAACTATCCTATACGGATAAAGACGGCGTAGAGAAAACCCTTGCGGCGGATAAGCTGCTGGTGACTGTGGGCCGAAAACCTCGCTTAGAAGGCTGGGGCCTGGAAAATATGGCGGTTGATCTAACAGGCGGCTTTGTCAAAATTGATAACTATTGCCGCACGTCCATGAAAAATGTCTGGGCCATCGGGGATATTACGGGGGAGCCTATGCTGGCCCACCGGGCTTCTGCACAAGGCGAGGTGGTTGCCGAGATCATAGCGGGGCAAAAGCGTGAATTTAACCCTAATGCCATTGCTGCCGTCTGCTTTACCGACCCTGAAATCATTGCGGTAGGACGTTCGGCTTCAGAGGCAAAGGCGGATGGCATCGACACCGTCGTGGGTAAATTCCCGCTTATGGCCAATGGCCGCGCCTTAACCATGGAAGCCGGAAATGGCGGCGGTTTTGTCCGTATCACCGCGCGGGCGGACAATCACGTTATTATTGGCATTCACGCTGTGGGGCCTCATATATCGGAGCTTTCCGGTGAATTTGCCCTAGCCCTTGAAATGGGGGCGAGGCTCGAAGATATTACGGGTACCATCCATGTTCATCCTACTATAACCGAGGCCTTCGCCGAATCAGCCTTGTCCGCATTGGGGCATGCCATACATATTTAATTTTTTAAGGCTTGACTTCTTCATGGAAAGGTTGCAAGTACGGCGCACGAGAGTGTGATACAAGTCACGCTTTGTCTTTTTTAATATTCCGCCTAGCAGTCATGGTAATGTATTTTCCATGTAAGTTCAGTGATTACATATCTGAACAAAGTGTGATCGCGGATAAAATTTTGTGTCTTAACAAAAAATGACACAAGTAATATTCGCGAAAGGAATATGCTCATGACGCATGATAATGCGCCACGTACGACCGAGTCTCATTTTGAAGAATTCGGACTTGCACAAACCATCTTAAACGCCATTGAGAGAGAGGGATTTACCGTCCCGACCAAGATTCAATCTATGGCTATCCCGCCCTTGATGGAAGGAAATGACCTGATTGGGATTGCCCAGACAGGCGGCGGCAAGACAGCGGCCTTTTCCTTGCCGATGATTAATAAGCTTCTGGAGGATTATGTCCGGCCACGGCAGAATATGCCAAAGGTTTTAATCCTTGCCCCTACCCGTGAACTCGCCATGCAGATTGAACAATGCATCGTGACCTTCAGTAAGGGGACGCAGATTTCAAGCCTTGTGGTTGCGGGCGGCCAGCCCTACCCCCCACAAACCAATAAATTACGTCGCGGCGTTGATATTCTCGTGGCGACACCAGGGCGTTTGATTGATCATATTAATCGTAAGAATATTAAATTTGCAGATACCAATATATTCATTCTTGATGAAGCCGACCGCATGCTTGACATGGGCTTTATTGACGATGTTCAGGATATCGCCGATTCATTGCCTGAAGGACATCAAACGGTACTTTTCTCGGCGACTATGAATCCAAAGGTTCGCAACCTGACAAGATCTTTGCTTACGAACCCTGTCAATGTGGAAATTAAGCAAAAAACAGCTGTGGCCGATACAATCACCCATAAGTTGATGAATGTGAGCCGCAAAAATAAAGCCGAATTGCTGGCCCAAATATTGTCTGGTGACAATGTGGAAAAAGCCTTGGTTTTTGCCCGCACGAAATTAGGGGCTGATGATCTCTCCGATATATTGGCTGGAAAAGGTATTCAAACCGACGCGATACACGGCGATAAACGTCAACGGGTTCGTGAAAAAATTCTCATGAATTTCCGTCGCGGCCGAACCAAAGTATTGGTGGCGACTGATGTGGCCGCGCGCGGCATTGATGTGGATGGCATTAGCCATGTGGTAAATTACGAACTTCCCATCGAACCGGAAAATTATATTCACCGTGTTGGTCGGACAGGCCGCGCAGGACAAAAGGGCATCGCCATATCTTTCTGTGACCCCAGCGATGTGCGCTTGCTGGTTCATATTGAAAGATTGATTAAGCAGCCGATTGACGTGGATGCGGATCACGAATTTCATATTGATGTGTCCTCTCGCGGAAAATCAGGCGGCAATCAAGGTCGTTTTTCAAGGGATCGCGGCGGACGCCAAGACCGTGGTGATCGCGGTGGGCGTAGAGAAGGCGGCTTTAACAGAGAGCCGCGCAGTAGCTATGAAGGCGCATCGAAACGGGAAGGCCAAAAAATTGGTGGTTTCAAACGTGATGATCGTCCGGCTTCCGGCGGCTTCAAACGCGATGATCGTCCAGCGTCCGGTGGCTTCAAACGCGATGATCGTCCGGCTTCCGGCGGCTTCAAGCGTGATGATCGTCCGGCTTCTGGTGGTTATAAGCGTAATGAGCAGAAAGCTGGTGGTTATCAGAAAGATAGGCCGGCTAAACCTGCGGTTAAGCGTTATGATCCTTGGACAGCGGAAGCTAAAAAATATTCTGATGATCCTGTCCTTGGTAAACTTATGGGCAAACCGCCTAAATTTGACAGCAAGAAAGAAGACAAGTCTGATTTTGTAAAATCGGCTGACAAGAAAAATAAATCTTTCAAAAAGAAAGACGGCGATCCTAAGCCAGCTGAGCGTAAAAAACTGCGCGGCGGGAAGAAAGCTGTTGCGGCATCCGGGCCCTCTAAGCGGACTGACAAGCCATCGCGGCCTAAAGCCAAGGCGAATGCAGGGGACAATGGGGGCAATAAAGCCTTCAGGCCCAAGCGAAAAATATTAAGCTCCTCGCGGGCCGCTTAAATGTCATGTGACGACGTAAAGGCCCCAAATTATATATTTGGGGCCTTTTTTAAGTTAAGAATACACTCTGTTACATTCCGGGAATGGCCATTACCTTACCATTGACCATTTTTTTGCCATCTTTCATCTCAATATGAGTGAAATAGGCCGTATCTTTTTGGATAAGAGATCCCGTATCTATGAAGCTTTTTAGGGCCGCATCTGTCTGCAGGTTGATCATTTTTTCGAGTTGTTCCGGTGGCATTGCGGCCAGATCTACACCGCTCTTGATCAATTGTCTTTTAAAACCTATTGCCGATAAGGCCACAGCCAAAGGTCGATCAAATTTGATATTAACGGTTGCGCTAAGCCTTTTATTTAGGGCGATGGGATCTGATAGTGTTTGAATATTTTCGAGATCTTTCCCGTTAAGGGCTATTTTTGCATCACTATCAAAATAACCGCCGCCCGTTAAGAAGTGCAAATTTTTGATCACAAGTTCCGGTGAGCCTTGGATGATTTTTTCCCCAACGCGGATCGCTATAGCTTTGACTTTCTCCGCATATTCTTTATCCGTCGGCTTTCGGCCTTGATTTCCTTGATAAAGGCCTTGAACAGACGCCGTATAGTCCGTTATAGCTTCCGCATTCATATGGCTGATATCTGCGGTCAATTGAATGTCGTTTAAGGCCACATCACCTACGATAATTTCTTTAATGTTATAGGCCATAGTCATCATGAGGTTGGTCTGATCTTCTTTGCGTAAGTCATACTTGCTGATGACCTTATCAAGGGAAAAAGAGAGATCTTTACTAATGTCTTTAATCTTGAAATGATCAACGGAGAAATCACCCTTCCCGAGCCAAACATATTCATTTAATTTTGTGCTGTTTGAGGTCAGGTTAAAGCCGCCCAATGAAAAGACCGTTTCTGCTGAATTTATGGTCAATTGAGGCAAAGAGGTCACGGTTTTAAGCTCATTTAAGCTAGAATTTAGGCTAGCCTCCATGGTCATACCGCTAAAATCTAGGGAAACCACCTTTGTTTTGGTCATTTCAATATTATTCAGGGAGACCGTTGGGATGTTTGCGGTTATTTCTGCGGCACCGCCGTAGGAGACGGACATAAATAATTTTAATAGGCTGTCAAATTTTGCTCTTTCCTTGAAATCCTTGTATATGGGATGATTAAGGTCTCGTAGCGTGCCTGACAGGGTTAAAAGAGAAAAATTAAGGCCATTTTGAAAGGTAATGGGGCCGTGGGCCACGGTAACATCAAAGACGAGTCCCTCTTGCAGGAGGGTGAGGGTCTCAGGCGTGACATCCTTGGAACCCATAAGCATATTAAGGGTATGGTCGTCAAAACCATATTTAACGACAGCATGGGAGGTGAACCATCCTTGATCATAATCCCTAATTTCAAGGGCATAACCAGGAATATGTGATATTTTGGCGATGCTTTGCTCAATATTTTCTTTGGCATAATGGCCTTCAAAATAGGGGGCAAGAACGAGGATGGCGATAATTATGGCCGCAAAGCCGACAGGTTTTTTGTTTTTCACGAGATTTCCCAATAGTTATGATTAAACTAGCTGAAACCATAAACTATTTAGAGACGCAGTCACTTGATATTTTCGCTTTTTGGCTTACGTTAAGTCATTCAACAGATTAGTTCAGGGAAATAAAATATGTATGATTATGATTTTTTTGTCATTGGGGCCGGCTCGGGCGGCGTTCGGGCGAGCCGAATGGCCGCCACATATGGCGCCAAGGTTGGCATCTGCGAAGATTATCGGGTGGGCGGAACATGTGTCATTCGGGGCTGTGTGCCAAAAAAATTATTTGTTTATGCCTCTGAATATTCGTCTCATTTCAGTGATGCGCGGGGCTTTGGCTGGTCTGAGGCCAAACATGATTTTGACTGGCCGGCTTTGATTGCCGCCAAAGATACTGAAATTGACCGGCTCAATGCCCTCTATATTCAAAATTTGAAAAACCATGATGTCGAGATCATTCAAGCGCGGGGCAAGCTCCTTGATGCGCATACGGTAGAGCTTTCAACGAAAGATGGCACGCGGGCTATCACTGCAGATAAAATTTTAATTGCCACAGGGGGATGGCCTCAAATGCCAGATATCCCCGGCATTGAGCATGCCATTACCTCAAATGAAGCGTTCCACCTGGAACAGTTGCCCAAAAGATTAGCTGTTGTGGGCGGCGGCTATATCGCCGTTGAATTTGCCGGAATTTTTAATGGTATGGGCGTCACAACACATCTTCTCTATCGCGGGGAACAGATTCTGCGGGGGTTTGATCTTGATATCGCAGGGAAACTCAATGAAGAGATGGGCAAAAAAGGCATAGATGTCCGCACACTTACCAATGTGACAAAAATTGTGAAGGCTGAGGATGGCCTGCATCTTACCTTGACCGATGGATCAGTCCTTGTGGTGGATGCGGTGATGTTTGCCACGGGCCGCGTGCCCAACTCAAAGAATATGGGGTTGGAAGATTTGGGCGTGAAGCGGCAAAAAAACGGCGCCATTATCATAGATGAAAATTATAAGACCTCTGTGGATAATATCTTCGCCGTCGGTGATGTGACCGGTAAAATACAATTGACCCCTGTGGCCATAAAAGAAGGCGCCGCTTTGGCCGCAACACAGTTTAATGATACGCCGACTTTGGTGGATTATGAAAATATACCCACCGCCGTTTTCTCGCAGCCTTCTATTGGGACTGTCGGTTTAAGCGAAGCGGATGCCAAAGAAAAATTTGGTGATGACATTCAAATATTTCGGTCGGAATATCGGTCAATGAAGTTCACGTTGAGTGGCCGTCCGGAGCGGTCATTGATGAAAATGATCATTCATAAATCTTCCGATAAAGTGATCGGCGTCCATATTATAGGCCCAGATTCCGCAGAAATCATACAGGGCATTGCCATCGCCATGAAATGCGGCGCGACAAAAGCTCAATTTGATGCCACTGTCGCCGTTCATCCCTCCTCGGCAGAAGAATTTGTCTTAATGAAATAATATCTTATTGAAAGCAGTTTTATGAGCAGAAAATGCCCGTGATTTGTTGTTTTCGCTGGTGTTATGCGGCTAACGGCCCTATATGAGTGCAGAATAAAAAGTAATATTATTGAAGGAATGAAATTATGAGCAAGAACTGGACACCTGATAGTTGGAGATTAAAACCAATTCGGCAGGTTCCGGTATATGCGGATCACGCGAGCCTTGAAAAAGTAGAAGCAGAGCTCAGCATATGTCCCCCCCTTGTTTTTGCAGGTGAGGCAAGACGCCTGACCACCCAATTAGGCGATGTGGCGGCAGGGAAGGCCTTTTTACTGCAAGGCGGCGACTGTGCGGAAAGTTTTGGGGAATTTCATCCTGATAATATACGGGATACATTTCGTGTTTTGCTTCAAATGTCTGTTGCCATGACCTATGCGGCGGCTTGCCCCATCGTCAAGGTTGGCCGTATGGCGGGGCAATTTGCCAAGCCGCGCAGCGGTGATTTTGAAACTATTGATGGCATTTCCCTGCCGAGCTATCGCGGTGACATTATTAATGGGCCAGATTTTACGGAAAAAGCGCGCCTTCCAGATCCAAATCGTATGCTCAAGGCCTATAGCCAGTCGGCGTCTACTTTGAATCTCTTACGTGCTTTTGCCCAAGGCGGCTATGCCAATCTGCATCAGGTTCATCAATGGAATTTAGAGTTCGTTGAGAATAATCCCGCATCGGCGAAATATACCGACATGGCGAACCGTATTGACGAAGCTTTGAATTTTATGAAGGCCTGCGGCGTGGATGCGGATGCCCGTGAATTAAGCGGCACGGATTTTTATACGTCACATGAAGCCTTGCTTCTTTGGTATGAAGAGGCTTTGACGCGCGTTGATAGCACCACAGGGCGCTGGTATGATACGTCTGGCCATATGTTATGGGTTGGGGATCGTACGCGCATCTTGGATGAGGCCCATATTGAATTTTTATGCGGTATTGGCAATCCGCTTGGTGTGAAAGTGGGGCCGACAACAGATTTGGATGACTTGATTCGCATATTGGATAAGCTTAATCCCAAAAACGAAGCGGGCCGGATCACTTTAATCTGCCGTATGGGAGCCGATTTGCTGGAAGAAAAATTGCCGCCCATCATCCGCCGAATAGGCGAGGAAGGCTGTCAGGTTGTCTGGTCATCTGATCCTATGCATGGGAATACCATCACATCTTCTTCAGGATTTAAAACCCGGCCATTTGAACAGATACTGGCAGAAATACGCCGTTTCTTTCGCGTTCACCGTGCCGAGGGAACCTATGCTGGCGGCGTTCATTTTGAAATGACAGGCCAGAATGTAACGGAATGCACCGGCGGTTCTGAAGATATCACCGATGAGGCATTAGCCGACCGATATCGGACATTCTGCGACCCCCGTTTAAACGCAAGCCAAAGTCTTGAACTTGCCTTCTTGATCGCAGAAAGTTTAAAAGAAGAACGTCAGGCTTTAGCGAAACAGATGCAAACTGAGACCGCGTAAGTCTGATCTTTATGTAAAAGAGATTTAGGGCCCATGAATCAGGTAAAAATCGCCTTGGCAAACATCAATCCCATCGTTGGGGATTTATGGGGCAATGTTAAAAAAATTCTCGCCGCCCGGGAAAATGTCGCGGCGAATGGCGCGGATTTAATCATTTATAGTGAGCTATGCCTCATTGGCTATCCCCCCGAAGATATTGTCCTTAAAGGCGCCTTTCAAAAGGCCGCTATGGACAGGGTTGCGGAATTGGCGGCAGCCACGGCGGACGGCGGCCCTGCCATGCTGATTGGTACCTGTTGGGGGGAAGGCGGACATCTTTATAATTCGGCTATTCTTTTGGAGGGCGGCAAAATTTCCGCCATCCGTCACAAGGTTGAGTTGCCAAATTACGGTGTTTTCGATGAAAAGCGGCTTTTTTCAAGTGGCCCTGACCCCAAAGCTATAAATTTTCATGGGGCGAAACTTGGGGTGATGATCTGCGAAGATATGTGGAAACCTGGCGTGCCCTCAGCACTGGCAGCAGATGGTGCCGAGATATTCATCGTTCTTAATGGCTCGCCTTTTGAACAGGAAAAATACCTAGAGCGCGAGCGTTTGGCAGAATCGCGGGTCGCGGAAAATAACTGTCCTTTGATCTATGTTAATCAGGTGGGCGGGCAGGATGAACTGGCCTTCGATGGCGGCTCTTTTGTCCTCAATCACGGCGGCAAGATGGCTGTTCGCGGGCCAAACTGGCAAGAGGCCATACTGTCGACCGTTTGGCACAAAAAGGAGGGATGTTGGGCCTGCGATGCGGGGGATGTTAGTCCGGTTCCCGAGGGCTATGAAGCCATCTATCAGGCCATGATCACGGGGCTTGCGGATTATGTGCAGAAAAACCATTTTCCCGGTGTGGTAATTGGCATGTCGGGCGGTATTGATAGCGCCCTCAGTGCCGTTGTGGCCGTTGATGCCCTTGGGGCTGAAAATGTTCATCTGGTGATGATGCCGTCAAAATATACCAGTGAGGAAAGCTTGATTGATGCGGCGACCTGCGCCGAATGGCTTGGCGCGCGCATAGATAATATTCCCATTGAACCTGCGGTACAGGCCTATGATGAGATGCTGTCAGGGCAATTTGCCGGAACCGAGCAAGATACCACAGAAGAAAATCTGCAATCCCGAATTCGCGGCGTCATGTTGATGGCTTTGAGCAATAAATTTGGCTATATGCTTCTGACCACCGGAAATAAGTCGGAAATGTCGGTGGGCTATGCCACCCTGTATGGTGATATGTGCGGCGGCTATTCGGTGATCAAAGATTTGTATAAAAGCGATGTTTTCGCCGTCAGTGAATGGCGAAATAATCATCACCCTAAGGGCGGGCTTGGGCCGAGGGGGCAAGTGATGCCGATCAATATCATCACCAAACCGCCCACCGCAGAATTGCGTCCCGATCAGAAAGATGAAGATAGCCTGCCGCCTTATGAGGTGCTCGATGATATTTTGGAATGCCTTGTTGAAAAAGAAATGACCATAAAAGACATCGTGGAACGAGGACATGCCATAGAAACTGTTGCGCGGATTGAACATCTGTTATACATCGCAGAGTATAAAAGACGTCAGGCCCCGCCCGGCGTAAAATTAACCCGCCGAAATTTTGGCAGGGATCGCCGATATCCGATTACCAATGGCTTTCGTAACGCCAGAATTTGAGTGAATAAACACCAGAATTTTATTGAATAAACACCAGAATCTGAGTGAACAGAATTGAAGATAGATGAGTATTTTAACATGACGAAGCCCGTAAAAGTCCGTTTTGCCCCAAGCCCCACTGGATTACTTCATGTGGGTAATGTGCGTACAGCCCTTGTGAATTGGCTCTTTTGCCGTAAGCATGGGGGCACATTTCTGCTGCGCCTTGATGATACGGATGTGGACCGCTCAACAGAGGCTTTCGCGGCGGCCATTGAGCGTGACCTGACGTGGCTCGGCCTAAACTGGGATGAGAAAGCGCGTCAGTCGGACCGCATCGTTCGTTATGAAGAGGCTGTTGTAAAGCTCAAAGCGGATGGCCGTCTCTATCCTTGTTATGAAACGGGGCAAGAACTTGATTTAAAAAGAAAAATTCAGATGGGTCAAGGCAAGCCACCCGTATATGACCGCTCTGCTTTAAATTTGAGCGCAGATGACGTTGCGGCTTTTGAAGCCGAAGGCCGCAAAGCTCATTGGCGTTTCAAATTGGATTTGCCGGCAAGGGTGGAATGGCATGATTTGGTGAAAGGTCATCAGAGTTTCGATCTGGAGGCATTAAGTGACCCCATTCTTATCCGTGAAAATGGCAGTTTTCTCTATACGCTGCCGTCCGTCGTTGATGATATTGATTTTGGCATTACCCACGTCATGCGCGGAGAGGATCATGCCACCAACAGCGCGGTTCAAACACAATTATTTGAGGCTTTGGGCGGCAGTGCACCAGAATTCGCTCACTTTTCTCTTCTGACGGGCGCGGGTGGTGAGGGGCTCTCCAAACGCCTAGGCACGGCTAGCATTCAATCTTACCGTGATGACGATGGCCTTGAAGCCATGAGCATCAACAGTCTTCTAGCCCGCCTTGGCTCATCAGAAGCCATAGAACCCATGACGTCCCTGAAGCCGCTGATCGACGGTTTTGATTTTGCAAAATATAGCCGTTCTACGGCAAAGTTTGACCCGAAAGATCTTGAGATTTTAAATGCCAAAATTCTGCATCAAACGCCATATTCTGCTGTGAAAGATCGCCTTGAGGGGCTGGATGAAAACTTATGGAATATAGGGCGTCTTAATATTAATAAATTCAATGATATTAGTGGGCTATTGTCGATCGTTAATGGCCCTCTTGAGCCTGTGATTGACGATCAAACCTTTGCAGGTCAGGCGGCGGCGCTGCTGCCCGATGCGCCGTGGGATGAGACGACGTGGAAAGTTTGGACAACCGCCGTTAAGGCAGCAACAGGGGCCAAAGGCCGCGCGTTATTCATGCCATTACGCCAAGCCATCACAGGCCGGGATCATGGCCCCGAAATGGGAAGTCTATTGCCATTAATTGATCCTGAAATTGTCAAGGCAAGACTGCAAGGCAAAGTGGCATGACGACGGCTTTAAGAATTTTCAATACCCTGACCAAACAGAAAGAAATTTTCACCCCGCAAGATCCCGCTCATGTGACCCTCTATGTTTGCGGCCCGACGGTTTATAATTATGCCCATGTGGGTAATGCACGGCCTGTGGTGGTGTTTGATCTTTTGGTGCGGTTGCTGCGCCATGATTACGCACGCGTGACCTATGCCCGTAACATCACCGATATTGACGATAAAATTATTGAGGCTTCTCAGCAAAGCGGTGTGCCGATTTCGGAGATAACAGAGAAATATACCCGTATCTACGAAGAAGATATGGGGCAGCTAAATGCAAAATTACCAGATATTAGGCCGAAAGCCACGGAATATATTGACCAAATGATTGCCATGACGGCGGATTTGATCAACAAGGGTCATGCTTATGAAAAAGACGGACATGTTCTTTTTTCTGTGCCAAGTATGGCGAATTACGGCGAATTGTCTGGCCGAAAATTAGAAGAGATGATGGCGGGCGCACGGGTTGATGTGGCGGATTATAAAAAGGACGCCGCAGATTTTATTCTATGGAAGCCGTCCTCAGAAGAGCAACCCGGATGGGACAGCCCGTGGGGCAGGGGCCGCCCGGGATGGCATCTTGAATGTAGCTGCATGATTGAAGATAATTTTGGTAGAACACTTGATATTCACGGCGGCGGATTAGATTTGATCTTCCCTCATCATGAAAATGAAATCGCTCAAAGCCGCTGCGCCCATAACGGCGCACCCTTGGCTAATTATTGGATGCATAATGGTTATTTGACCGTAGACGGCGAAAAAATGTCCAAATCTTCGGGTAATTTTGTGACCGTACATGACTTGCTGAAAGAATTTCCGGGCAAGGGCGAGGCAATCCGCATGTGCCTTCTTACTGCCCATTATCGCCAACCCGTAGATTTCAGCCGCGATGGCATCAAACAGGCCCAGCGGCAGCTAGACCGTTGGTATCGATTAACCGAAGGCGTGGAGGCGGCTGCTAAGGTGCCAGAAGCCGTCCTTGAGGCCCTGCGGGACGACCTGAACACCCCCAAGGCCATAGCGGCCCTTAATGCTCTCGCTAAGAAGGCCGTGGGTAACGATACTGCTAAAATTCAGTTGAAAGCGGCGGCAAATTTGTTTGGTTTGTTGGCACAGAAAGACTGGTTTGGCAAGGAGGCTGATGGTGAAGCGCAAATTGAAAAATTGATTAAGGAACGGGCAGAGGCCAAGAAAACTAAAAACTTCGCCCGTGCCGATGACATACGTGATGAGCTTACGAGGCGGGGAATTGCCTTGCTTGACGGGCCAGGCGGCACCAAATGGGAACGGAAGTAAAATCTACCTCTAACCATTACCGTCATTCCTGCGAAGGCAGGAATCCAGCCAGCAAAGCAAAGTCATCTTCGATGTCATTATTCTTTAAGAAGCTAGATTCCTGCCTTCGCAGGAATGACAACTAAAGGGGGGGGGGCAGGAATTACAACTAAAGGGGGGCAGGAATGACGAGTAAATGTGGGTAGGAATGACAAGATGGTGGGGGTTGATGTCTTTAAAACAAATCCGGATAGGCGCCCGCTTTATAATCGACATAGGAGATGACCTGACCGTTGGCTTGGAAATCTGGTGAGGCCATTTTTATGATGAGGGGGGCTAAATCGTCGGGGGTGTCGAGGGTCTTGGGATCTTCGCCGGGGGCGGCAGCGGCGCGCATGCTGGTACGGATGCGTCCGGGGTCTAAGATATTGGCTTTGACATTGGTGTTATTGGCAATTTCCGTGGCATAGGTTTTCACCAGCGCATTTAGGGCCGCCTTGGTTGTGGCATAGCCGCCCCAATAGGCATGAATATTTTCTGCGCGTGCCGAACTGACAAAGATGGCTCGCCCCGCATCAGCGGCCTTTAAAAGCGGATCGAAGGAACGAATGAGGCGATAATTTGCCGTTACATTGAGGGCCATGAGCTGATCCCAGTCTTTCGGCGGAATATGCCCTATGGGGCTGATTGGGCCCAAAATAGCTGCATTTCCAATGAGAATGTCAAGCTTGCCCCATGTGGAGGCCACATGCCCGCCTAACCTGTCAATGGCATCATAATCGGTTAAGTCCATGGGAACGAGGGTTGTCTCCCCGCCTAGTTTCCGTACCGCATCATCCATTTCTTCCAAGGCACCAGTGGTGCGGCCTATCATAATGATATGGGCGCCCGCGCGGGCCAGCTCTAATACGGCTCCGGCACCAATTCCTCGGGTGGCGCCCGTGACGAGCGCAATTTTTCCTTGAAGTTTTTTGGTCATGACTTGCCCTGAATTTCTTTGAGGAATGAAATCTGCGCGGGGGCATCTTTCTGTTCTTTATCTGTCAGGCTTGTTGGATATTCGCCCGTGAAGCACGCATCGCAATATTGCGGCGTATTTTCGTCCCGATCTGCATCACAAACGGCGCGGTACAGGCCATCGATAGAAATGAAATCTAGGCTATCGGCCCCAATATATTTGGTCATTTCTGCAATGGACATCTGGGCCGCGAGCAACTTATCTTTTTCCGGTGTATCAACGCCATAAAAGCAAGGGTTAGTGGTCGGCGGACTGGCAATACGCAGATGCACTTCCTTGGCACCCGCTTGCCGTACCATATCAACTATTTTTATGGAAGTGGTGCCGCGTACGATGCTATCGTCCACAAGAACGACGATTTTACCTTCCAGCTCCCCGCGATTGGCATTATGTTTTAGCTTTACGCCAAGATGACGAATTTGATCAGAAGGCTCGATAAAGGTGCGCCCCACATAATGATTACGAATAATGCCAAGTTCAAACGGAATGCCCGCTTCCTGGGCGTATCCAATGGCCGCAGGGGTGCCTGAATCCGGTACGGGAACCACGAGGTCTGCTATAATGTTGGATTCTTTGGCGAGTTCTCTGCCAATATTTTTGCGAACTTTATAAACGCTTGTGCCATCGGTCAGGCTATCGGGGCGGGAGAAATAAACATGTTCAAAAATACAAGGCCGCGACTTCTGAACGGGAAAGGGTTTCATGGAATGAAGAATGCCGCCGGTAATGGTGATGACTTCACCGGGTTCCACATCGCGGATATATTCCGCTCCAATAATATCCAAGGCACAGGTTTCGGACGCAAAAATATAGGTGCTATCGGATAATTTACCCAGCACCAAAGGCCGCACCCCAAGGGGATCGCGCGCGCCAATGAGGCTGTCATTACTTAACGCGACAATGGCAAAGGCCCCTTCGATACGGCGTAGGGCATCGATGAAGCGGTCTTTTAGCTGTTGATAGGTACTGGTTGCGACCAGATGTATGATCACTTCGGAATCAGATGTGGATTGAAAAATTGATCCCTTGCTCACCAGTAAGTGACGCAGGGTTAACGCGTTGGTCAGATTACCGTTGTGGGCGACGGCAAAACCACCTGTAGAAAGATCAGCGAAAAGAGGTTGGATATTTCGGATACCAGAACCACCCGCTGTCGAGTATCTTACATGGCCGATGGCCGAATTTCCGGGAAGAGATTCGATGACCGGCTGTGAATTAAAATTCTCGGAAACAAGTCCTTGTGATCTATGGGAATGGAATTGCCCATGATCACAAGAAACAACCCCCGCCGCTTCTTGTCCGCGATGTTGCAGGGCATGAAGTCCAAGGACGGTATGGGCCGCTGATTCTGCGTGATTGCAAATGCCGAAAACACCGCATTCATCTTGAAATTTATCCTCGGCAAAGAGATTCGGGACAAAACTGTCTAAGGCTAATGGTGTGTGATTTCGATCTGTCATATTTTAACTCATCAAAATGGTGATTTCTGGCGTTATATGGCCTATAATGGCTGAAAGAAACCTTTTTTTATTTATTTGACAATTTCTTAAATAATTCATCCATTTTATCCTGATTTTCTTTTTTGTATTTTTCGTCTTTTTTATTTTTTTCATCATTTGTGGGGAAGGAGGGAATCATTTTTTTCATCCGTTCGAGGGCCTCAAGATCTTTTCTTTTTTCTTCAAGATTTATGTCATTAAAATACGGGTTCATAGCGGATATCATGCTTGCCCCATATTGAATCAGGGGCCGTGACTTGGCCTCTTGAAACCAGTTTGGCATTTTATTTTCAGATATAAAGGGTGTGGTGATCATATAAAGCGCGCTAATGACAAACATACCACTGAATAATCCAAACAATAGCCCTAACGCGCTGTCTAGGGAGCCAATATCACTATTTTTAACTATTCGACCGACCATACTTGCGATCATTTTTAAGAGAAATAAACTTAATATGAATATAACGGCATAGGTTATGCCATAGGCCATAATTTCAGGTTGGATAACGTCATATACGCGCGCAGCAGCAAGGGGGGCCAAATAACCCGTGCCGATAAAGGCCCCGCCCCATGCGCCAAGTGTCAGCGCCGCAGCGGTGAACCCCCGCACATAAGACGTAATACCAAAAATAACCATAATGATCAAGACCGTCACATCTAACGGATTGATGGTAAAATTTTGAGATATTTCATTCATTCAAAATGATCCTGATTTTCTTGTAAAAGATTAATTTAAGGCATCTTGTGCAATAAGGTCGACTAATTTTGCGATTTGGTCAAGCTCCATAAGCTTTAGCCCTTTTCCCTTTTGTTTGATATTAGCGGGCATGATGGCCTGTACAAAGCCCAATTTCGAGGATTCTTTTAACCGTGCCTCAGCTTGTGATACGGGCCTGATTTCACCCGAAAGGCTAATCTCGCCAAATAAAATCGTCTCTTCCGGGATCGGACGATCAGCCAGAGACGATATGAGAGCCGCCGCAACCGCCATATCCGCCGCAGGTTCTGAAATACGAAGCCCCCCCGCAACATTAAGATAAATATCATAGGCTCCAAGCCCAAGGCCGCAGCGGGCATCAAGGACGGCAATAATCATCGCAAGGCGGCCATTATCCCAGCCCACAACGGCGCGGCGCGGTTGCCCAAGGGAGGAGGGGGCGACAAGGGCCTGTATTTCCACCAGCATAGGCCGCGAACCTTCCATGCCGGCAAAAATCGCCGACCCACTGATGTCACTGGATCTGTTGCCGATGAAGAGGGCAGAGGGGTTTGAAACTTCTTGTAAGCCCAGGTCGCTCATTTCAAAGACACCAATTTCATCGGTGCCGCCAAAACGATTTTTAACAGCGCGGAGGATTCTGAACTGATGCCCTCTGTCCCCTTCGAAATAAAGTACGGTATCGACCATATGTTCTAGAACGCGAGGGCCGGCAATCTGTCCGTCCTTGGTCACATGCCCCACCAAGAGGATGCATACATTCTTGCGCTTGGCATAGCGGATCAGTTCTTGGGCGCAGGTGCGGACTTGGGTAACGGTTCCCGGCGCACTATCCACTGTATCAGCATACATTGTTTGGATACTATCAATGACCACCACTTGAACGCCGGCCTCTTTATCAAGCGTCGCGAGAATATCGCGCAAGTTTGTTTCGGCCCCAAGTTTAACGGGACTTTTGTGAAAACCAAGGCGTTTTGCCCGCATGCGAACCTGCGCGATCGATTCCTCGCCAGAAATATAAACCGTCTTAATATTATTGTCGGCCAGTTTCCCCACGGCCTGCAGCAGTATCGTTGATTTTCCAATACCAGGGTCCCCGCCGATGAGTATGGCGGAACCGGGAACAAGCCCGCCGCCGCAGGCGCGATCAAATTCATTGATTTTGGAAATCATACGGGGCGGCGGGGCATCCTCGCCTTCAAGGTTACTCAATTCAATAATGCGGCCTTTCGTATGATGAGCCGCCCCCTTGCCAAGTCCCGTCGGATGGGCTGTGTCCTGTTCTTCGACGATGCTATTCCACTGCCCACATCCCTCGCATTGTCCGGCCCATTTCCCTGTGCTTGCGCCGCAAGATTGACAGACAAATATTTTTTTTGGCTTTGCCATAAACTATGCCTTCAGAACTTCCATTTGAATGGGGCCTTCGGCCCTGCCATGGATGAATTGTTCCACATAGGCGTTGCCGCTTTGATCAATATCGTTGCGCGGGCCGCTCCATATGATGTTACCTTTGTAAATCATGGCAACTTTATCGGCAATCTTGCGTACGCTCGACATATCATGGGTAATGGTCAGCGCCGTTGCGCCCATTTCCTTGACCCGTTCGGTGATTAATTCATTGATAACATCGGCCATGATGGGGTCGAGGCCCGTCGTTGGTTCATCGAAAAAGATAATTTCTGGTTTGTTGGCAATGGCACGGGCAAGGCCCACACGTTTTTGCATGCCGCCCGATAATTCTGCAGGACTTAAATGGGCCACATCCGGGCTAAGGCCAACACTGCGGAGGTTTTCAATGGCGACTTCAACGGCATCACGGCGCGTTATTTTTTGTTCGGCCAACAAGCCAAAGGTCACATTTTCCCATACAGGAAGGCTATCAAACAGGGCGGCCCCTTGAAATAACATACCAAATTTTCGTTGAATTCGCTTGCGGTCACTTCTATTCAGACCTGTGGTTTCTTCGCCGTCAACCTTAATGCTGCCGCGTTCAGGATGAAGAAGGCCCAATATGCATTTTAACGTAACAGATTTTCCCGAGCCAGATCCGCCAATAATAACCATGGATTCGCCGGGCATAACGTCAAGATCAACGCTATCAAGAACAACTTTGGGCCCGAATTCTTTGTGAAGGCCTTTAAGACTTATTTTTGGGACATTTTTTTCTAGTGCTGCGGTCATGATGCGAAAAATATCTCCGTTACGATGTAATTTGATAATAGAATGAGCATACAGGCTGAAACCACGGCATTGGTGGTCGAAATGCCGACCCCTTGGGCGCCGCCCCGGCTATGATAACCATGGTAGCACCCCATTAAGGAAATGAAAAAGCCAAAAACGGCCGCCTTGGTTAAGCTGGCATAAATGTCAGGCATTTCAAGAAAGTCCATGGTTAATTTCATGTAGTTTGCTGAATTAAAGCCCAATTTCCCCGTGGCAATGAGATAGCCCCCCATCACGCCAATCACATCGGCGACAATGACAAGCATGAAGGGCATCATTAAGGTGGTGGCGATGATGCGCGGCGCGATCAGATATTTAAAGGGATCTGTCGATAGGGTGGCCATGGCATCAATTTGTTCTGTCACGCGCATGGTGCCAAGTTCTGCGGCCATGGAGGCACTGACGCGTCCCGCAACGATAAGGCCGCAGAGAACCGGCCCCAGTTCCCGAACAATTCCAATGACAACAATACTAGGCAGGGCGCTTGAGGCGTTAAAACGTGATCCCCCCTCAAATATATTAAGGGCGAGCGCCGCGCCTGTGAAGAGTGCCGTCAAGCCCACAACAGGCAGGGAATAATATCCGATGACCATCATTTGCCGACCAAGAGACCTAAAATAAAACGGCGGGGTAAACATATGAGATAGGGCGCTGGCGGTAAAAATGCCCAGCCTTCCCGAAGCTTGTAAAAAACGGAATGTAACCCGTCCTATGACGGCAAGAAAATTCATCACTTCACCTAACTCTTATTTATAAATTCGTTGGTACCTGTTCCTGACACCCGTCAGGATTTCATATTGACTTAAACTAGACACTTCCGACGCCATTTCAAGTGTTATATGCTCCCCCAAGATTTCAACATCACAGCTCACATCGATTTCACTTATGTTGATGCCTGTGACATCAAGGGCCATCATATCCATAGAGACCCGGCCAACGAGGGGGATAAATTGTCCGTTCAAATACGCCATGCCGCAATTATTGAACATTTGTAAGTAGCCATCGGCATAGCCAATATTTATGGTCGCAATATGGCGGGGTTCATCGGCCGTCCATGTGGCGCCGTAGCCGACGCTCTGCCCCTTTTGCACGGGGCGTATTTGTAATATTTTTCCGGTAATCTGGAAGGCTACTTGAATATTTTCTGGCATGGTTCCACCGGTAGGATTGCCGCCAAACAATAATAGCCCCGGACGTACCAAATCAAAATGATAGTCAGGCCCAAGGAGAATACCGCCTGAATTGGCTAGGCTGGCTTTGCACTTCGGGAAATGATGGGTGATAGCCTTGAAATCAGATAATTGTTTTTCATTCAAGGGATGACTTGCCTCATCAGAACAGGCGAGGTGGCTCATAATCAAAGCAATATCAAGCTTGTCCCGTAAGGCGGTGTCTGTGATGAAGGCGTTGGTTTCTTCGGGACTTAAGCCCAAGCGATTAATGCCTGTATCAAAATGAATAGCGCAGGGAGGACGACTTTGAGAGCGGCAGGCCGCCCATAGGCGAATTTGATCCAGATCATTCAAGACAGGCCTGATATTATGGGCCATAAAATAATCCATATGGGCGGGAAATATGCCATTTAAAACGTAAATATCGGCCTTGGGGATGAGAGAGCGTAACGTCATGGCTTCGGCCAAATTTGCCACAAAAAATATTCGGCAACCAGATTTATGAAACAGGGCTGGCGCCACTTGCTCGATACCCATGCCATAAGCATCGGCCTTAACCATGGCCGCACATTCGGTTCCGTTGGCAAGGATTTTACAGTTTTTGTAATTTTCGATGATACGTCCAAGGTGTATGGTCAATGTGGCTTGAGCATCAGACGGAAAATCACGCATTGTCATTAGTCATGTCGCTCCGGCAGGCGGTTATCTTCTTCGGGCAGGTCAGAGAATTTTGTGATGCTGGCCTCGAACTGCAAGTCAATTTTTCCTGTGGGGCCATGACGCTGTTTTGCAATGATAAATTCGGCTATACCATAGAGCTTCTCTCCCTCTTCCATCCAGATAAGATGATCTGCCGTTCCCTCGTCAGGCTGGATGAGATTATGATAATATTCCGGCCGATAAACGAAAGTCACCATATCCGCATCCTGTTCGATGGAGCCAGATTCACGGAGGTCAGAGAGGAGGGGACGTTTGTTTTCCCGCGATTCAACATTACGGCTGAGTTGTGAGAGGGCAAGCACGGGGATTTGCAACTCTTTGGCCAATCCTTTAAGGCCGCGCGTGATTTCGGAAATTTCCTGCACCCTGTTTTCATGACCCCTTTTCCCGCGACCAGCGGCGGTCAAAAGTTGAAGATAATCGACAATGACGAGGCCGAGGCCATGTTGCCTTTTCAAGCGGCGCGCACGGGTACGCAGGGCCCCGATACTTAACGACGCGGTGTCATCAATGAACAAAGGAAGTTCTTCTAAATCTTGGGCCGTACGGGCCAATTGGTTGAATTGTTCTTGATTTAATTTTCCCTGACGCAAGTCCTGTGATGACAAGGCGGCTTGTTCGGCTAAAATACGTGCGGCGAGCTGATCGGCGGCCATTTCCAGCGAAAAGAAGGCAACGACAGCCCCTTTGCTATCCTCGGGTGAAATTCCTAGAGCCATATCGTCGCGGTAAGCCTTCGCCGTGTTAAAGGCGATATTCGTAGCGAGGGCGGTTTTTCCCATGGCGGGACGTCCGGCAAGAATCATGAGGTCAGAATTATGTAATCCGCCGATTTTCCTATTGATGCTTTCAAAACCAGTTGTTTTTCCCGCCAGTTTTCCGCCGCGTTTAAAGGCTGTCTCAATGATTGTAACCGCATCGCTGGCTGATTTGGCAAAGCTTTTGAACCCCCCTTCGGAACTGCCTTGTTCGGCCAGGGCATAGAGGTTTTTTTCCGCTTCCTCGATTTGTTCTAGGGGCGTATTATCCACGTCATGGTTATAGGCCCCATTAACTATGTCTGTCCCGACAGTGATCAATTCCCGCTTAATGGCCATATGTTGAATGATCTGGCCATATTCAGCTGAATTAATGATAGAAACAGCAGCGCCAGCCAACCGCGCCAGATATTGCGCGCCGCCGACGTCTGCGAGGCTGCCCTCATTCTCAAAATAGGGTTTGAGGGTGACAGGGGAGGCAATGAGCCCTTTTTCAATAAGTTTTTTTGTGGCGAGATAAATTTTTTGATGGGCGACATGGGTAAAATGATCTTCAGTCAAAAAATCCTGCACATGTTCTAGGGCATCATTATTGACGAGAATGGCCCCAAGCAGAGCCTGTTCCGCTTCCAGGCTATGGGGGGGCTGCCGAAATGTGGCGGCATCATAAGAAACCACATTATCGTCCTGAACCATGTCATCAATAGGGATGTCGGGGAAGTCTATCATAACTTACATAACCAATATATTTACCAAAGTGGGGTCATATTTACCAAATAGCTATCATAAAAGAAAAGGGCCACTTCAGCAAGCGGCCCTTTTCAGAAATCATATGGTGAGCAAATATTATTCGCTTTTTTCTGCGTCGGCTGTTTCATCAGCAACAACTTCTTCAGTTTCTTCGTCCGCTGAAATAGCGGCCTCTGAATCTTCGTCATTTTCAAAATAGTCTTCAACCGAAACGTCCAAAACATCTTCAGCCGCTTTGGCATCAAGACCCTTGGCTTGCATTTCGGCTTCCGCTTCTGACCGGGCGACATTGACTTCGATTGTCGTTAAGACTTCCGCATGAAGTTTGATTTGAATATTATATATGCCAAGATATTTAATGGCATGACCCAAAACAACTTGCGTACGGTCAACTTTAAAATCTTGTGCGTCAAGGGCAACAGAAATGTCACGGGCGGATACAGAACCATAAAGGTTGCCAGATTCGCCAGCCTGACGGATAAGAATTGCGGATGCGCCGTCTAATTTGGTTGCAACGGCTTCTGCCTCTGTTTTCGCTTCGAGGTTTCTTGTTTCGATATGCACACGTTGGCTATCAAAAAATTCCCGGTTAGCTTTTGTTGACCGAAGGGCTTTTCTCTTTGGCAGCAAAAAATTACGGGCGTAACCGTCTTTTACCGTTACCGTATCACCAATTTGGCCGAGTTTTCGGACACGTTCAAGAAGTATGATTTCCATTTTTCATTCTCCCTATTGAATAATATATGGCAAAAGTGCCAAGTTACGTGCGCGTTTGATGGCTTTGGCCAGTTCACGTTGCTTCTTGGTCGAAACAGCTGTGATACGGCTTGGGACAATTTTTCCGCGCTCGGAAATGAATTTGCTGAGAAGGCGCACATCTTTATAATCAATCACTTGTGCATTGGCACCAGTGAAAGGACAGCTTTTACGCCGTCTGAAAAAGGGGCGACGTGTATTGTCACCAGAATTTTGTTCGCTCATGTGATGGTCTCCTTATTCTGTCGCAGCGGCGACAGATACGTCTGAAGCGGCAGTGTTAGATTTTCCAGAATCTGAATTTTTATTGTCAAAACGTTTGGGCCGCTCGGAATTATTTTCAAAGCGCGAAGGGCGAGATTCCCGATCCCTTGAACGTATGACAACTGAATCGACGTCTTCATGTTTTTCAACACGGATTGTCATAAAGCGAACGATATCTTCGTGAAGACGTTCATTGCGCTCTAATTCAGCAACAGCTTCTGAAGAAGAATCAACGTTGAAGAGGACATAGTGACCTTTTTTGTATTTTTTAATCCGATACGCAAGGGAACGAAGGCCCCATTGTTCCGTTTTGGTTATTTTGCCGCCATTATCTTCAACGATTTTTGTCAAATCTTTGGTAATCGCTTCAACCTGTTGCGGTTGGATATCCTGGCGCGCGATAAATATATGTTCGTATAAAGCCATTTACAGGCTACTCCTTGTCTTTAATGTTTCAATTAACGGTTTTATGGGCGGGGTGAATACGAATATCAAATCGTCACATTATGAAATTAACCGACACTATTAACCGAGGCGTCCTTTGATTAAGAATACCCTGAAGCGGCGCAATATACAGGAAAGCCTGGTAAAGACAAGGGCAAAACAAGCCTTTTAGAGGCTTTTATGGTTTTTCTGCACCGCAGGGCATGATCGCGTGAATTGCGGGTTAAATATATCGATTATTAGCCCAAGTTTTCTTGACAGATTTTCGTCAGTTGCTATAGCTAAATGAGCACTTAAAAGAACAGCAATATAAGGATTTTTACACGATGACGCTCGCTTTCGTTTTTCCCGGTCAGGGTAGTCAGGCCGTAGGTATGGGGTCGGAGCTTGCCCAGAATATGCCAAGTGCCGCGCTTGTTTTCGAAGAAATTAATGATGCGCTTGGCCAGAATTTGTCTCAAGTGATGTTTGAAGGCCCAGATGATGTTCTGACGTTGACGCAAAATGCTCAGCCCGCCTTAATGGCGGTTAGTCTGGCGGTGATGCGGGTGCTTGAAAAAGACTTTGATGTGAAGATTGCTGAGGTCGCGTCTTATGCTGCGGGCCATTCCCTTGGGGAATATTCAGCCCTTGCCGCAGTGGGGGCTTTGGGGCTTGCTGATACGGCACGTCTTTTGAAATTGCGCGGCGAAGCCATGCAACGCGCTGTTCCTGTTGGGGTAGGCGCCATGGCCGCCATACTTGGGCTTAACTTTGATGCGGCGCAAGATGCCGCGCAAGAAGCCTCAACGCCAGAAGAAATATGTGCGGCGGCAAATGATAATGCGGATGGTCAAGTGGTTTTAAGTGGCCATAAAGAGGCCGTTGAACGGGCTATTATTATCGCCAAAGAAAAAGGCGCCAAACGCGGAATTCTTTTACCTGTTAGCGCCCCCTTTCATTGTTCTTTAATGCAGCCCGCTGCTGATGAAATGACCGAAGCCCTGGCCGGCACCACGATTTTAGCCCCCGTTATTCCTGTGATTACCAATGTCACCGCAGAACCGACAAGTGATCCGCAAGATATTCGGCGGTATCTTGTCGCGCAAGTCACGGGCCGTGTGCGCTGGCGCGAATCTATACTTAAAATGAATGAACTTGGCGTGGAAACCGTGGTTGAAGCCGGGACGGGTAAAGTTCTCACGGGAATGGTGCGGCGTATTTGCCGCGATATGACGGGCGTTTCTTTGCAAAGCCCTTCTGATATAGAGGCCTTCGCCGCTTCGTTAACGTAAATGACAAATTAAAGGGCAGAAAAATATGTTTGATTTGAGCGGTAAATGCGCCTTGGTTACAGGGGCGTCAGGTGGCCTTGGAAGGGCGATTGCGACAGCATTATATCAAAGCGGCGCAAAAGTCGCGTTATCTGGTACGCGCGTAGGGCCCTTGGAACAATTGGCCGCAGAATTAGGGGAAGGGGCGTTTGTTGTCCCGGCAAACTTGTCTGATCCCGGTTCCGTTCTGGCTCTTCCCAAGGCGGCGGAAGTCGCGCTGGGGAAAGTGGATATATTGGTTAACAATGCCGGAATTACCCGTGACAATATTGCCTTGCGTATGAAAGATGACGAATGGGACGATGTGATGCAGGTCAATTTAAAGGCGGCCTTTATATTATCACAGGGCCTTATGCGCGGCATGATGAAACGTCGTTATGGCCGAATTATCAATATTACGTCTATTGTTGGCGTAACAGGAAATTCTGGACAGGCTAATTATGCGGCCTCTAAGGCAGGCATGATTGGGATGACAAAAAGTTTGGCGCAAGAACTCGCCTCCCGTAACATTACAGCAAATTGTATCGCGCCAGGTTTTATTGAAAGCCCGATGACGGATGTCCTCAGCGATGACCAGAAAACGGGCCTATTATCTGCCGTGCCTATGAAGAGGCTGGGCAAGGGGGATGAAATCGCGGCGGGGGCGGTGTATCTTGCCAGCGATGAAGCGGCGTATGTTACGGGGCAGACCCTTCATATCAACGGCGGCATGGCGATGATTTAAGGGGGCTCTTTTGAAAAAGTATAATTATTCTTGGAAGAGCAGGCGTAATGTGCTAGGAAGCCTTCGGAGAATGAGCTGCTTTTAGATTTATCAAAATAAGGAGCTTTATTGTTATACGTTAAGTTTTTTATTGCTTTTTCTTTTAAAAGAAAAATATTGTATTTAAAATTGGTTATGAGAATTTCAAAACACGGGCAGTTTTTTCGCCCATTAGAATAAGGATAGAAATATGAGTGATGTAGCTGAACGCGTAAAAAAAATTGTTGTTGAACATTTAGGCGTTGAAGACGACAAAGTAACAGATAGTTCAAGCTTTATCGATGATTTGGGTGCGGATAGCCTGGATACGGTTGAACTCGTCATGGCATTTGAAGAAGAATTCGGTTGTGAAATTCCGGATGATGCTGCCGAAAAAATCCTTACTGTGAAGGATGCTATCGACTTTATCGGTGCAAACTCCTAAAAATTTGGGGATTGCATTTTATATTGGTGATATTAAAATAATTCTGACCGTGAAGCACGAAGTATCTTAAAATATAAGATGCTGGGCTCGCGGTCTTGTTATTTTTGGCTTATTCTGCTTTACTTTAAAATAAGTCATGACAATAAAAAATGAGGTGAAGTGATGAGACGCGTAGTTGTTACTGGTTTGGGGCTTGTTACCCCACTAGCTTCGGGTGTTGAAGAGACATGGAAACGCCTTATTGCGGGACAATCCGGTGCGGGCCCTATTACAAGATTTGACCCCGAAGGGCTTTCTGCGAGGATTGCTTGCGAGGTTCCCTTGGGGGACGGCAGTGAGGGGACATTCAATCCAGATGACTGGATGACGGAAAAAGAACGTCGCCGCATTGATGATTTTATCCTTTACGGCATCGCGGCCGCTGAAATGGCCATGAAAGATGCTGACTGGATGCCAAAAAGTGACGAAGATCAATGGCGTACAGGTATTTTGACTGGGGCAGGCATTGGCGGCCTTCCCGGCATTCAAAATGAGTCCATCAATATGCACGAGCGGGGCGTTCGGCGGGTTAGCCCGTTTTTCATTCCACGCTGCCTGATTAATTTAATTTCGGGTAATGTCTCAATTCGCAATGGCCTGAAGGGGCCTAACCATGCGGTTGTGACTGCTTGCGCCACGGGAACCCATGCCATAGGCGATGCGGCGCGCATGATCGCCCTTGATGATGCGGACGTTATGATTGCTGGCGGCGCGGAAGCGGCTATTTGCCAGGTTGGCGTTGCCGGTTTTGCCCAAGCCAAGGCCTTGAGCACCCATTTTAATGATACGCCAGAAAAAGCATCACGGCCTTACGATCGGGATCGCGACGGGTTTGTTATCGGCGAAGGTTCCGGTATGGTGGTGCTGGAAGAATATGAACATGCGAAAGCGCGCGGGGCGAATATTTATGCCGAGGTTGTCGGCTATGGTTTGTCCGGAGATGCCTATCATGTTACCGCGCCGGCGCCGGATGGCAGCGGCGGATATCGCGCGATGCAGGCGGCTTTCAAGCGGGCGGGACTTACTCCTGATGATATTGGCTATATTAATGCCCACGGGACATCGACCCCACTTGGTGATGAAATTGAATTTAATGCGGTGAAAAAATTATTCGGAGATGCAGCGGCAAAAACCGCCATGTCATCAACGAAATCGTCGATCGGGCATTTGCTTGGCGCGGCGGGAAGCACCGAAGCAATCTTTAGCATCTTGGCTATGAATCGCGGCGAATTACCGCCGACGCTTAATCTGGATAACCCGTCAGAGTCTATCAGTGGCATTAACTTGGTGCCCCTAGAGGCACAACAGAAAACGGGGATTAAGGCCGTTCTGTCTAACAGTTTTGGCTTTGGTGGGACAAATGCCTCCGTGATTTTTAAGGCAATTTAACGGTTATTTGAAAAGTTTGGCTCATGAAAGGCTATACAAAATATATCTTTTTATTCGCGATCGGCAGCGCCCTTTTTGGGGCGCTGTTTTTTTATCTGGGATACCGCAGTTTTTACGCGGAAGGCCCCCTCAATCAGGATGTAACCTATGAATTGCCGCAAGGGCAGGGCACCCTTCGGACGGCTTGGCAACTGGAAAAAAACGGCCTGATTACCAGTCATAAAATTTTCAGGATGGGGGTAAAATTATCTGGCTTTGAACGAAATTTGCAAGCGGGGGAATTTGCCATACCGAAAAAATCCAGTATGTTTGACATTATGATGATCCTGTCCAGTGGCAGAGTCATCGAACATCGCCTGACCATAGTCGAAGGCTGGACAAGCTGGCAAATCGTACAATATTTGAACGACATAGACAATCTTGCAGAGGCGATTGTGGTCTTGCCACGGGAAGGCTCACTCCTGCCCGATACCTACCAATATACCAAAAATACCAGTCGTCATGACCTCATTCGCAAGATGCAGACGCGGCAGTTAGATTTATGGGATGCGTTATGGGAGAAAAGGGATCCTGATCTGCCGTTCACCAGCATAGAAGATGCTCTGATTTTGGCCTCAATCGTTGAAAAAGAAACCGCAGTGGCGCAGGAACGCGCCCATATTGCTGGTGTCTTCATCAATCGGTTGCGTAAAAATATGCGGCTTCAAACGGATCCTACGGTGATTTATGGTCTTGACCGAAAAGGCTTTATCGGCAGGCCTCTCTTAAAATCAGACCTAAAGTCGGACAGTCCCTATAATACTTATCGCATTAAGGGATTACCGCCGACCGCCATAAGCCATCCGGGCCGTGCCGCCATCGAGGCTGTTTTACACCCCCTTAAAACCGAGGATCTTTATTTTGTTGCTGACGGGACGGGCGGCCATGTTTTTTCGCGAAACCTGCGCGAACATCTGCAAAATGTCAAAAAATGGCGTAAGATTGAGAAGTCGAAAAATTAAACTTTCTTGGGCATCACGCGGAAAATACGATCGAACAACCATTCCGGCAGAAAACGTACCATAAAACCATAGATCAGGCTTAATTGCCAAGGGAAGGTGATCCGTCCTTGATTTCTTTCTAGTCCCCGGCGCAGGGCCGTGATGGCCTTGTCGGTTTCCATCAGAAAAGGCATGGGAAAATTATTTTGGGCCGTCATGCGACTTTTTACAAAGCCAGGGCAGACCACATTAATTTCGATACCAAGATGGCCGTAGAGGCCGCGTAATGCCTCGCCATAGGCTTTCACGCAGGCTTTGCTGGTGGAATAGGCCGGGGCCGTTGGCAGGCCGTGATAACCTGCGAGGGAAGCAATAAGCGCGATTTGCCCCCGGCCACGCTTTTGCATGATACGAATGGCAGGATGCACGGTGTTAAAAACGCCGCTGACATTGACGGCAAATGTTTTTTTGGTATGGGCCCCTAAATCCATATCTGTTGTAAAACCATCCCCAATGCCTGCATTGGCCACCACAAGATCCAAGGGGCAAATGTCATCGCATGATGTGATCCAATCAGACATAGACGTCTCGTCTGCACTATCCACAAGCCCCATATGAACGGCTGCCCCAAGGGCCTGGCAAGTTTCTTTCACGGCAGTCAATCTTTCTTCATTTCGCCCACTGAGGAACAGGGTGATGCCTTGTTTGGCATAATCTTTAGCAAGAAATTCGCCAAGTCCGCTGCTGCCGCCGGTAATAAGAATGGATTTTGGATTTTTCATATGGGTTTATTCCTGTTATAGCTAGAATTTAAGTAATCTTACTATAACATAACAACGGAAATTAGAAGCCTAGAGATGACATTATCAAGTATGACAGGATTCGCCCGCAGCTCAGGCAGTTGGGAAAATTATCATTGGACATGGGAAATCAAGAGCGTCAATGGGCGTTCCCTTGATGTGCGCTGCCGTGTGCCGCAAGGAATGGAGGCCGTTGAGCAGATGGCCCGCAAAGCCATCAAAGGAAATATCGCGCGGGGATCGGTGAATATTAATCTTCAACTGAACCGAGACCGGGATGGTACCTCATTCAAAGTGAATCAGGAAATGCTTGATGTCTTGGTGGCGATTGCCATTGAAACGTCCATGAATAATCATCTGCCGCAACCAAGCCTTGATGCCCTTATGGGGATAAAAGATGTTATTCAATATGTGGATGCCGATGAGGATGAACCGCGCGCAAAGTCCCGTGATGCGGCCCTTGCACAATCGTTTGAGGAGACGATGGCCTCTTTTAAAGTCTCACGTGATACGGAGGGGGCCGCCATGCAGGTCGTCCTCACTGACCTTTTGGATGAGATTGACCGCCTGGTTCAGCAAGCAGACGCCATAGCCCGCGAATTGCCTGACCTGATAAAGACACGTTATAGGGATAAAGTGGCCGCCCTTTTGGATGATAAGACAGGCATTGATCCAGATCGTATCGCGCAGGAAGTGGTGTTATTGGCCACCAAAGCGGATATTAAAGAAGAAATTGATCGACTCTATGCCCATATTGAGGCCGCGCGTTCCCATATGAAAGCCGATGGTCAAATTGGCCGCAAGCTAGACTTTCTAACCCAGGAATTTAACCGTGAAGCAAATACCCTCTGTAGTAAAGCCTCGGATATTCGCCTCACAGATGTTGGTTTGTCGCTTAAAACAACCATTGATCAGTTCCGCGAGCAAGTTCAAAATATTGAATAGGGGAGGAATGATGACTAAGGACATAACACGTCGTGGATTGCTTTTTGTGCTGTCCTCACCTTCCGGCGCAGGAAAATCAACTTTGTCTCGGCTGTTGCTGCAAAAGGATGATAATATTACCCTGTCCGTGTCCATGACCACAAGGAGGCCGCGCCTCGGCGAGCAAGATGGCGTGGATTATAATTTTGTCTCAACGGCGGAATTCGAAGAACTTGTGCGGCAAGATGGTTTCTTGGAACATGCTAAGGTCTTTGATAACTACTACGGAACCCCTGCGGCCCCAGTCGAAAAGGCGTTGGAAGACGGCCGCGACGTATTGTTTGATATTGATTGGCAAGGCACCCAGCAGCTTTCCCAAAAAGTTGCCAAGGATTTGGTGCGGGTTTTTATCCTGCCGCCGAGCAAGGATGATCTGGAACGCCGCCTGAAAAGCCGGGCGCAAGATAGCGCAGAGGTGGTGGCCAAACGCATGTCAAAGGCCAATGGAGAAATTAGCCATTGGGCGGAATATGACTATATCATCGTCAATCATGATCTTAGGAAGGCCGAACAAGAACTTTTTTCCATCTTGCAGGCCGAACGGTTAAAAAGAGAACGCCAAACGGGCCTTGTGTCTTTCGTTCATGAAATTACGGGCGAAGAATAATTGTGAGAAAGGAATGATCTTGCCACCTAAGTTAGATAAAATTGACCATGTTCATATTCAGGTGCCAAATAGAAAGCAAGCGGCTGAATGGTATGAGGAAGTGCTAGGGTTTAGTGCCGTAGAAGCCGCTTTATTTTGGGCAGATGATCCCGGAGGCCCACTGACCCTTTCTAACCCTTCGGGAACGATACATTTGGCTCTTTTCGAGAGAGAAAAACCATCTCCCACCACGGCGATAGCTTTCGGCGTTCAGGGACATGACTTTCTTGAATGGAAATCATACTTAGCGCAACGTAATCTTTTGGTGAGTTTCTCAGACCATAGCCTGACATGGTCTTTATATTTTTGTGATCCTTACGGCAATAATCATGAAATTACGACGGATGATCATGATTATGTGACGCAACAGCTTCACGCTGAAAAATCTTAACTTTCATATATTTTCGCAAGGCGGCAAAAATCTTCGACTGATAATTCCTCAGCTCTTTTGGTCGGCGCTATTTCTGCCTTTTCAAGATAGGGCAAGGGGCCCGTGCCGAGCGCTTTCAGGCTGGTGCGGAGCATCTTTCGCCGCTGGTTAAAGGCCGCATAGACGACTTTTTCTAACAGGTCTTGTTTTGGGGTATTTTCTTGCTGTTCCTTTGGGATGATATGAACAAGGCAAGAGGTCACTTTTGGCGCAGGGGTAAAGGCGCGGGCCGGCACATCAAATATGATTTTCGCCTCGGCACGATACTGAGCAAGTACGGACAATCGGCCGTAAGCCTTTGTCCGAGGCTCGGCCACGATACGCTGCCCCACCTCTTTTTGAAACATGAGGGTGAGGGAGGTATACCACGGCAGCCAGTCGCCGAGGGTAAGCCATTTCACCAGTAAAGCCGTGCCCACATTATAAGGCAGGTTGGCAATGATTTTGACGGGACGGCCTTGGGTATCGCCGATCAGAGACATCTCATCCATTTTAAGGGCGTCCCCCTCAAAAACATCGAGCCTCCCCGGGTAAGCGGCTTGAATGTCTTTTTGGGCGTCGATACAGCGCGGATCCATCTCCACAGCCACGACGCGGTGGGCGCCGTTCCTTAACAGGGCGCGGGTTAAGGCACCGGGGCCGGGGCCAACCTCATAGATGATAGAATCTTTCAGGAGACTGCCGCCCATACCTTCGGCGGATCGGGCAATTTTGCTGGTTAAATTGAGGTCGGTGAGGAAATTTTGTCCCAATGCTTTTCGGGCGTTGAGTTCATACTGACGAATGACATCCCGCAGAGGGGGCAGGCCATCCTCATACATGATTTGTGACATTCTTTGGATTTGTAACAGTTTTATGAGCCATTTTTTGCCGGTTGTGATAAATCTCTTCGGCCATTTTTATGGCGTTAATCATGCTTTTTGGGCTGGCTAAATTTTGACCCGCTATATTTAAGGCTGTGCCGTGATCGGGAGAGGTTCGGATGAGTGGCAAGCCGATGGTGACATTAACGCCGCCCTCAAAATCCAGGGTTTTGATGGGGATTAAGGCCTGATCATGATACATGCATAAGGCCGCGTCATAGGTGGCCCTTGCCGCAGGATGGAACATGGTATCGGCGGAAAGCGGCCCTTGAACAGCCATGCCTTGATCGCGTAAATACCTTAACGTAGGGGCTATGATCTGCAGCTCTTCAAGGCCCATAGTGCCGCCTTCCCCCCCATGGGGATTGAGGCCCGCCACGGCAATACGGGGGCTTGTAAGGCCAAAATCCGCTTGTAGGGCTTCATGTATCTTTTCGTAGGTTATCTTGATCAGGTCAGGGGTGATTGCACGGGGCACCTCGCTGAGGGCTATATGGATGGTGAGGGGCACGACGCGCAGGTCTTTTGACACCAACATCATGATGGGGATTTGCCGTAAGGAGGTTTCTGCCTTACAAAGTTGGCCGAGATATTCCGTATGGCCGGGGAATGGAAATCCTGCGTCATATAAGATTGATTTTTGGATCGGCGCAGTAATTAATCCTGCGGCGTCCTGATTAAAAATAAATTTGGCAGCCCTTTCAATAGATTTAATGACCAGCGGGGCCGTTTGAGCAGAGGGTACACCAAATTCAAAATCACTATTTTCATTGTCAATATTGAATATAGGGAGGGCCTTTGGAAAAACCTCCTTGGTCTCTGCCGCTGATGAAATGACCTGTATCGCCATATCCAGCCCCATTTTTTTGGCTGTTTCCTGAAGCATATAATGGCTGCCTGTTACAAAAAAAGCGGGTAACTGATGTGTGTCACGTTCTGCCCAAGCTTTGAGGATTATCTCAGGGCCAATACCTGCAGGCTCGCCCATTGACAGCACAAAGGGCGGCGTTTTATTTATAGTCGATAATGGCATCACGCCGAAGATCCCTTAGGTGACGCCGCGCAATAAGGCCAACCCTTTGTTGGGAAAGGCTTGACTCAACACTATCATAATCAGGCAGGCGAATGACAGGATCCTGGCGGCCACAGACAACAAAAACCCTAAAGCCTGTTTTTTCTCTAAGGGGCGGGGTGGCATGGCCAATCTTTAGCGCAATGAGCGGTTTCTGCAAATGAGCGGGTAATTCTGAAATAGCAAGATTTCCAAGGCTTCCAGTCTCTTTTGCGCCTAGGGCTTTGCCTTGTTCTTCAAGGCCATCGCAGCTTTTTATGTTTGCAGCGGCGAGGGTGATCTTTTTTTCAAGGGCGCTTATTTCATCACTTGTGGCTTTATCGGAGAGTTCAAAGAATAAATGTTTCAAATCCACATGGGCATCGGCAGCGCTCGCAGTCAGAATTTTTCTTTTTCCGGCGAGTTGAAGGATATAGAAACCATCTTCCGTCTCAATGGGATCCGAAATCTGCCCAATTTCCATCTTTTCAAGGGCAGAAACAATTTCCGTACTAAGTTGCGATTTCATCAGCCAGCCCAAATCGCCGCCAACCGCAGAAGTCGTGGATTGTGAGAATTGACGGGCCATCACCTGAAAAGACGCTTTTTTTCTGAGTTGCTCAACAATACGTTTGGCTCCTGCCCGAATTTCTTCTCTTTTTTCATTATCAGAGACCAGGAGAAAAATTTCAAGGGGATGATATTCCTCCTGTCCCTTATTGCTCTTCATTCTGTCTAGAATAAGATAGATTTCTTCATCGCTTATACTGACCTGTGGCATGAGAAGGCCGCCGACTACCTGTTCCCAAGATAAGGAAGCTTCAATTTGCTTTAACATGGATTCTTTGCGAATGCCTGCTTGGTTTAACTGTTGTTCCAACTGCTGGGGCGTCAGGCGCATCTGCTGTGCATAGGTCGCAAAGGATCTTTCTTGTTCTGCTTTGCTCACCACCGTTTTATATTTTTTGGCTTCTTGGGTTTTAAGCTTGTCATCAACCAGACTTTGCAAGGCTTGCTGGTTCATATGTTGCTGTTCCTGTTCAGAGAATGTACGGCTTCCTGATGAAATCATAAATAACAGCACCCGTTGTTTCAGGTCGTAAAGCGAGATGGGGCTGTCATTAACCACGGCCACGATTTGCTGTATATCACTGAGTTGTTTAGGATCGTCCGCTTGCTGTGAATAACTGGGCAGAGGGGAGAGTAAGAAGCTGCCGATAATAGTGGCTAAACTTAACTTTACTATTCTTGTTATATTTTTACGGTTCATACTCATATTATCCAATGTTATATAATTTCTGCTTAAACTTTTGCCCAAATTTCTGATGGTGATCCCTGATTATTACATATCTATACTGGTATCTATCTGAAAAATCAAAAAACAAATTATCCAGTCTAACGTGAGACACGTTATTTCCCCGTTTATCCCAAATGTTTGAGCACCAGCCTAAAGTGGAAAGTACTCGACGGGGTGATGTCCCGGTCGGTTGTCAGTCTTTTTTCATAACGCAAGCCAAACTCCAAACAATCATTTTTATAGATGAGGCCCGCATCGTAGGAAATTGTGTGCTTTTTAAGTATGTCACGTATCCAGCTCCCATGAACAGCCCAGCCTTCTTTAAAATCATATTTAAGACTAAGCCCGAGTTCTTTTCGGTTTTGAAGTTCTGTATTGGTCAGGTCAGTGGACGCACGGTCAAGGTCTAAATAATGTATGGAGGCCTTTATTTTTTTGGTGCCGCCAGACAGAATCATTTCATTGCGCCGTAGCCTCAAACTTTTTTTATCCAGCCGAAACCGATAAATAAAATCAATATAATCACCATGACTTACGTCCAGGCGGCCCACAAAATCTGATGATTTTCCTTCATAACCCGACCCAACAGGGAATGTTTCAGAAGATTGAAGCCTGATACTTTGGCCGATCATGGCAATAGCGGTGGTTTTCGGCGCATAGAGTGAATATCGGATACCATAATTCATCCGTATTCCCGTTTCTGAGCGATCATAACCGTTATAGCGATTGTGACTGAAGAGATTATTCTCATCAAAATCAAAATTTCGACTGTCTTCATTCACAATATTAGGGGAATTTTTCTTATTTGGGGCAATAATCAGGGAAACTAAGGGTTCGATGGTTTGTTGCGTACTTTGCCCATTCCTGATGAAGGGCAGTTTCCAATCGACGGCGAATTGCGGTAATAATTGGCCATAGGTGCCATTTTTCCCGCCATAAATAGGCTGGTCTTGACGCGCGGCAGAACTATTGTGAAATACATCCCCTCTCAGGCTTGCGGTAAAAGTGTAGAAGTCCCCGAGGCGGGTCTTAAGGGGGAGCTTCCACGCGCCTTTAAGCGTCAGGCGTTGTGAATTCAGGCCCTTTCGCCGTACAATCGCCACGCCGCTAGAATCTATGGTGAACTGATTGCCCCATTTCCCCGGTGATGAGGCAATATTAATATCAAATGCCGGCAAGGCATGCCCCGTTGTTGCGCTATTATCTTCTTTATCTAGCCCTTGAAACCCATATAGGCCCGCCGTAAAATAGTTCCGGCCTGTGAAGTTTTCGATCTTTGCGTGGCTTTCTAATACATCTGCCCGATCTTGAAAATAGCGCCTGAGGTAAGTATCATTGCTGACCCAACGAAGGGCATAATCCCACTGCCATTTATCCCCAGCAAATTGTATGTTATTAAGATCAAATTTCCCTTCTGAAAAGACATTTCCTCTGATGGCGTGTTTGCCCGTATTGCCTTGGCTTATATTCCGGTCAACGGCGCTTGTGACAGAGCCTTTGATGAAAAATTGGCCATTTCCCGTATGCTGGCGATAAGTCCCCCCCATAACAACGCCTTCTTTCGAGGTAAAAAGCGGGGATAAAGTAAGGTCTTTGTTGGGGGCTAAATTAAAATAATAGGGTATTGTGACATTAAGGCCCAGCTCAGACGAGGTTGAGAAGTCTGGCACGAGTAAGCCCGAAGCGGAATGAACGGTAGGGTCAGGATGTGAAAAATAGGGCGTATAGAAGATCGGAACGCCGGCAACTTCCAGAATAACATTTTTATATTTGAGAATTTTATGATCGTAATCGTGGGTTATACTATCCGCGCGGATGAGCCATAAAGGGTCGCGCTTGCCCGCCTTATTACAGGTTTTGCATGGCGTATAGGCGGCTTGCTTAAGAATGGTTTGATTGCCGACACGAACCCCCGTGCGGGCGACCAGATGGGCATCATCCGAGAATAAAATTCTGACATTTTGAATAAACCCTTCCCGCAGGCCTTTTTTCAGGGTTGTTTTATCGAAAAACATCACATTGCCCGCGCCGTCACGCAGGCTGACGTTCCCGGTGGCAATGACCTCGCCAGTGGTGCGGTTAAAGATGACGGTATCTGCTTTGAGTATATTCTTATCTTGATAGATGGTCACATCGCCTGTCGCAGAGATCAGGTTGTTTTCCGTATCATACTGAACATTATTGGCCGAAAAATTAACGTCATTTTTCAGTGTGACAGGCGTGACAGATGGCAAGGCGGCCTCAGCGGAAAAACTGTTCCATGAAGAGGCTGAGAAACATGGTCCACAGAGCAGACTGATGAGAATTATTTTTTTTAGCATATGCGTTATTTATAGCGTTTTCTTTTTGTTGCCTACCGTTTTTTCTATATTGCGGAAATAACCCTAAAAATATTGTGTAAATTTTTCCATTTGAGCCATGACTTTTCCTGCATTATAAGTCATTATAGCCTAAGGTAAAAACATACTTGGACATAATTGAGGCAAATAATGAATATTAATTTTAGCAAGAAAACCCAACCGACGAGTGATGCACATGTAATTTTTGTTTATGAGGGCCGCGAGTTGTCCATCAGTGCGAAAAAAATTGATAAGGACACCGGGGGGCTTGTTAAACGCGCGGTAAAGGTCGGCCATTTTGAGGGGAAATTTGGGGAGATCATTGATCTTGTGGCCCCGGCTAATCTGGACATTAACCGAGTTCTTGTTGTGGGACTGGGCCCTGAAAAAAGTCTTGATGACATTAAAGCACAGAAGATTGGCGGCAAGATTATGGCCAAGCTGATCACGTCAGGCGATGAAAAAATATCCATTTCTGTGGATGCGCCGACAAAGTCTACGATGTCAGACGCCGAATTTTCCGCACATATTGGGTATGGTATACGGTTGCGCCGTTATCGTTTTGATAAATATTTTACCAAGCAGGAAGAGGCAAAGAAACCTTCTGTGATCGGCGTCTCTCTTATGACGGACGCCGCCGTCGCTGCGAAAAGAATATTTGCGGATCTGGATGCGGTGGCGAATGCTGTTGAATTTGCCCGTGATCTGGTCACAGAGCCAGGCAATGTGGTTTATCCCGAAAGCTATGCGGAAAAAATCAAGGAATTATCGGCGTTTGGCATTGATGTTGAAATATTGAACGAAGATGATATGGAAGATTTGGGCATGGGATCTTTACTTGGTGTCGGGCAGGGGAGCGCCTGCGAATCTTATCTTGTGATTATGCATTGGAACGGCTCCAAGAATGAAAATGAGGCCCCTGTGGCTCTTGTCGGCAAAGGCGTTACCTTTGATACAGGGGGTATTTCCTTGAAGCCAGGGGCCGGCATGGAAGATATGAAATTTGACATGGGCGGTTCTGCAGCTGTTGTGGGCGCGATGAAGGCTCTTGCCGGACGCCATGCCAAGGTCAATGCTGTTGGTGTCGTGGGCCTGGTGGAAAATATGCCGTCCAGTACCGCGCAGCGCCCGGGCGATGTGGTGACAAGTATGTCTGGTCAAACGATCGAAGTGATTAATACCGATGCCGAGGGGCGTTTGGTTCTGGCCGATGCGCTTTGGTATACGCAGGATCGTTTTGCGCCAAAATTGATGATTGATCTTGCCACCTTAACGGGGGCCATGATGGTGGCATTGGGGCAGGAATATGCCGGTATTTTCTCAAATAACGATATGTTATGCGAAAGATTATCCTTGGCCGGCGCACAAGTAGATGAACTTGTCTGGCGTATGCCGCTGAGCAAAGGATTTGATAAAATGATTGACTCCAAAATTGCGGATATGAAAAATATTGGCGGAAAATACGGCGGAAGTATCACCGCCGCACAATTCCTGCAACGTTTTGTCAATGATGTGCCGTGGGTTCATATTGATATTGCAGGAACCGCGTGGAAGACCGAAGCCTCCGACGTTGCGGACAGCGGCGCCACAGGATATGGCGTCAGACTTTTGGATCAATTCATCCGTAATAATTACGAGGATTAATCTTCAACATCATGACTGCCATCAGTTTTTATCATCTGCGCCATCAGCCCTTGAGCCATGCCTTGCCCAAATTGCTTGAAAAGGTGCAAGAGGCCGGCCTGAAGGCCGTGATTAAGGTGGGGTCGGAAAAACATATGGCGGAATTGGATGAGGCCCTTTGGACATTCACCTCTCAAAGCTTCCTGCCCCACGGGACTATAAAAAGTAAGTTTCTGGATCAACAGCCTCTCTTGTTAACGACGGCTGATGAAAATCCTGCTTCTGCCACGGTTCTCGTCCTGGTGGATAACATGGAATCCGACCAGATGGACGCCTATGATCGCTGCCTGGAAATGTTCGATGGGGCCGATGATGATGCCGTTACGGCGGCGCGGGTGCGGTGGAAAACATATAAAGACGCCGGACATGACGTGACCTATTGGCAGCAGACGCCGCAGGGCGGCTGGACGAAGAAGGCGTAAGCCATAAAAAAAGCCCCCGATAACCGGGAGGCTTTTTAAAATTTTTGGCGTTACAAATTATGCCTGTAAGCTTATGAATTTTGTTTGCGGCGTCTTGCAGCAAAGCCCATCAGGCCGAGGCCGCCGATAAGCAAGGACAAAGTTCCTGGTTCAGGAACTTGAGACCACGGCTGACCAACATTATTCCAGGCATAGGCACGGGAACCTTGATAATAACTTATCGATAAATAGTTATTAGGTGATCCATTAACAAAAATATCAGCGCCAAAAGTATGACCAAAGGTTGTATCTATATTCCAGTTTGTTGGCATAAAGTTAACAAAATTCATGGAAATCTCAAAATTTGTCGTGGTAACTACATTATTGAAATTATTGTAACCATCTTCGAATATCCACGTTGTAAATTGGCTCGCGCCAAAACTATTGCTTAGGATGCCACCATTTCCCGTTGACGATAAAAGCGCAGAATCAAAGGTTACAGAACCCCAGATATGATCGTTTGTGTTAAAAATAACATTATTTGTAAACTGATTGAATTTGGGACCATCATAAGCATAAGTCAATGGTGTGGCTTGAACGGCGGCTGCCTGAAAACCAAATAGAGCAGATAAGCATAATATAAGGCTAATTTTTCTCATTTTACTTCCTTCGTATATTCGAAATGAATATCTATAAATTATTTTAGCAGGTGATAGAGGCGTTTATTCCCTAGATTATTGTCTAGCGTTATTGAAGTCTCGGATCTGGATATTGCGGGTGAGATTAAGAAGGCAAGACACCATTTTGAAATGAAAACTCAGGAATATATATGCAAATATCATGCCATTAAAAATAGTGTTTAATATGAGTAGGTTAGTTTTTCACGATTAGTTAATGTGTAAAATTAGATTAAAAACTGTCAGGATTTTTTACAGATTCCGCAAATTATATAGGACTATCATTTGATCCTGATCCATATAAACCCCTTTATATTTTAAAAAGCGCCATCTTGTGTATATTTTAAAAAGCGCCATCTTGCCTGGGCCTATTATCTATATTATATCTGGCTTGTTGGCCTAAATAGCATTATTGATAATTATGATACCCCTCTTTTCTTTATATTTTAAAGGGGAATTTGCGTTACGAAAAATTTATGACCTTACGATTTTATGGAGAAACACGAATGTCCAGCCGCTCTAACAATAAATATGCTTTCTTTCTTATGCTGTTGTCCCTTTTTACCCTACTCTTTTCGGCGCAAGGGGCCTTTGCGAAAGGAAGCGTTGAAAAGGCAGGGGATGTTTTGCAAGTATTGATCCCTGCTGTTGGGCTTGGAACCACCTTTTTTTATGAAAAAGGGAATGAGGGTACCATACAGTTTGCGAAATCCCTTATTGCATCTCAGATCATCACAAGAGGCTTGAAGTTGGCCATCAACAAAACCCGGCCTAATGGGGAATGTTGTGATTCTTTTCCCTCAGGACATACGTCCGTTGCCTTTATGGGGGCGGCTTTCATTCAAAGAAGATACGGCTGGAAATACGCCATTCCGGCCTATGCTGGGGCGGTTTTTGCCGCGTATAGCCGCGTTCAGTCAAATAAACATTATACGGAAGATGTTGTCGCCGCAGCGGCTATTGGAATATTGAGCAGCTATTATTTTACCCAGTCATATAAGGGATTTCAGATAACGCCCCTTGCCAGCAATGGCGTTTACGGCATTAACATCAGTAAAACATGGTGAAATTTTAAGTAATCGACAAAAATAAAAATCATAATTCAGACAGATAACACCGTCTTTTAAGTTTTTTATTTGGTTGGAAAAAACCACATCACTGTATATATACAGTCCTTTGCCAAGAATTTATGGTTCTTAATTTTAATAGCATAGAGTGACTGATATATCTGGAATGTTGATTCAAAATAATCAAAAAGACTTGTTGAAAGGGGCCGCAGCAAATCTGTTGGGGTTTGTTATCCGATTAGGGGCGCGTTTGCCATTCCTGTTCGTCGTCGCGCTCCTGTACGAAAAGGAAATATTTGGTCAGTATCTCTTTGCCGTAACGAGCGTTGAAACACTCACCACGATTATTCTGTTTGGCCTTAGAAGAACATTATTCCATTTTCTACATGATGACCTGGCGCGCGGGGACAGGACAGGCGTCTATAATAGTATCCTGACCGCCATAATGATCTGCGCGGGGATTGGGGCGATGATTATCATTCCGATATATCTCTGGAAAGACGTCCTTTTTCAATTTCTTCCCCATGACATGGCGCGTGGCGTCTTTATTATATTGCCGGCGGCTTTGCTTTATGCCTTCACGGAAATATTTCTAACCGCCACAAGAGCGGCCCGCAAAATGCGCTATGAAGTTACCGCGAAGAGTATTGTAGAGCCGTACGTTTTGCTCATATTTTCAGCAGGATTATATTTTTTAGGGCACGTGGCTCTGGGTCTTTATATAGCCTATTGGGGGATGATCATCAGCATATTCATTTATGCGCTTTATGCATTCGGCAAGGTTTATGAGAAGGATATTCGGGTCTGGCGAGGGTTTTCCTTGGCCAGAATGAAGGAAATGATCACATTTTCCACCCCGACGGCGGCGTATGATTTTATCGGTTATCTGACCCTACATATTGATATTTATTTTCTGGCGGTGATCGTTTCGCCTCGGGCTTTGGGGATATATGGTATTGCCCTTCAGATTGTAACCATTATCAAGAAAATACGGCAAAGCTTTGACCCCATATTGGAGCCGGTGATTTCTCAGGTGGTAAAGCAATCCAGCATGCAGAATGTGAGCGACGAATTATCGCGGGTCAGCTATTGGATATTTTCTCTTCAATCCCTAATATTCACCCTGCTCATATTCTATGGTAATAGTCTTCTGGGGTTGTTTGATGCCACGGGCGATAAGGCTGGCCTGACGTTATTGTTCTTGATTGGAGCTGTTATTTTTCAGGGTAGTCTCGGGATCAACGAATTGATTTTTCTCTATAAAAAGCCAAGTATTAATCCCATCTTGTCATTTGGAACGCTCCTGTTCCATGGGGTATTTTGTTATTTTATGTCGCTAAAATTTGGCATTTTAGGCGCCGCAATCAGCCTTCTTGTGTCCTTCAGTGTTACAGAAGCCATCCGGCTAGTGCTGGTCAAGTATTTTTTCAATATTTTCCCCCTTAAGGTAACAATATTGAAACCGTTGGTGATGTCGGGCATTCTTTTTGGGTATCTCTTTCTGCTTTCCTCCCTGATAGAATTACAGTCCGCCCTCGGCCTTTTCTTCGGTATTATCGGCGGGCTGGTGGTTTATTTTTTCGCCTTTATAATGATTGCACAAAAAGAAGAAAAGTATACACTTATGAAAAAATTGATGTTGAAGAAGTCATAGTATGAAGGATTCTGTATTAGAAATTGGCGCTTTAAAGCCTATAACTGCCGTTATAAATTCGAATATCCGAGGGGATTATATTATATCCTCAATAAGCATACGTGATCGTCTTGTAAAAAATTGTGTTGCGGCCGGCATAAAAAGAATAATCATCCTTTTGCCCAAGGCACCTATGTCTACGGCTCAGGAAATAAAGCCTTATATTGAATATGCCGATGAAAAATCCTCAACCGTAGAGCATGTCACAGAGGCCGCACAAATCAAGATTAGTGAGCGGGAACATTCGATATATTTAGAGGATGGTTTTTTAACGCACACGTCTTTGCTCAATAATTTCATCATCTCTAAGGCGAGAGTGCTGAAAAACCCCTCAAATCAGAAAAATATTTTTTCTAAAGATGATTTTACCATCCAGGCGGCAACCACCTATACTGAAGAAGCGTTATTTGACTGCAATCCTTTTTTTATCCTGGAAATGAATGATCATAATGCGCACGAAGCTCGTACAAGATTGTTTAAATGGCTGAGCAAGGAGTCTGACGGGTTTATTTCAAAAACCCTTAACAGGCCAGTCTCGACTATTTTTAGTAAATTTTTCGCAGAATATCCGATCCATCCCATATATTTTACGGGTGTCACAGGAATTTTTGCGGCCCTAATGACCTATGTTTTGATCACAGGGGGGGAGGCTGGTATGGTATGGGGCTGTATCTTATTTCACATCACATCCGTTGTAGACGGCATTGATGGCGAAATTGCGCGGGCTAAATTTCAGGCCAGCATAAAGGGTGGCAAGCTTGATACAACCATTGATATGATCACCAATATATTATTCATGGGGGCGATGAGCTATGCCTTGTGGGCGACATATGGCAATGACTATCTGACACTGGGCGTTTATATCGTAGCCCTTGCCATGCTGGGGGTTGCCTTAATGACGATGCTGATGTTTTTTGGCCCAGGTGGGGGGGACTTCGATGTTCTCGCTAATATCATAAAAAAACGTCTTGAGGATAAACCCCGATTGTTAAAGATCTTCAACTTTAGTAATTACTGCCTGAAACGGGATTTTTTTGCTTTTTTGTTTGCCGTTCTGGGGGTGATGGGGGGGGCAAAATATATCCCGGAATTTCTGATATTCGGGCTTTTAATCTGGAATCTGGCTATTATTTTAAATGCCCGTTCGATCGTAGATTTAAAAGAGGTTCCTTCAGAAATTTAAGCCGGAAAGGCTTCTTTGATTACTTTTGATCCGGCTGGCTATGAAGTTTTTGCAAAATATCATAACAATCTGTCATATCCTGAGCCACATAGGTGGGGATGTGATCTGCGCTAGCCGGATTTTCCAATTGATTTTCCTTGGTTGTCCCGCCCATAACAAGTATCGTTCGGCAATTCATGGCATTGCCACCAGCAATATCTGAATAGATATTATCACCAATGACGATGACATGTTCACATCCGATATTCAGTTTCTTCGACAGGACATATTGTAAAGCCCACAAGGCAGGCTTGCCGGCACTTTTAACGTCTTTATGTAACACATGCGCTATGGCGGCATTTTGCCAACCTGTCCCCGGCAGCAAATGCCCCCCCGCAATAAATCGGGCATCATTATCCGTTGAATATATGGTAGAAATATTATGTTCCATCATCAGAAGCTTTGACATCATCTGATAATCAAAGCTTTCTGATAGGCCAATGATCAGCGGATAAGGCATATGCGGATGAGGGTCATGCGTTGTGAGGCCTTCGATGGCAATAGGGTCGATATTACGCAGTTCCAGCTCTTTCTGTAGCCCTCTGCCGCCCCCGATGGTATAGGCACGCGAGGTGTCTGGAAAATCTGATTTGATAAAGGCTGCCACAGATTCTGAGGCTGTCGTAATATCTTCTTTACGGCACAGAATATTCATCCCCGCCAGTTTTTCCTGAATCTCTTCTCGCGATTGTTGTCCGGCATTGGTGTGGAAATGATATGGAATCCGTTGTGACGTCACCCATTGATGTAATTCGGCGGCGCCTGATTTGACCTGACTACCCTGAAACATCACGCCGTCCAGATCAAATATGAGATGTAAATTGATATTTTTCGCAGTCATTGTCTACTCCACCAGATTTTCCGTTAAACTTAAGATTTCAGGAAATGATGTCATCATATAATCTGCGCCACCATTATCTTCTGGTGTCTTATCTTTTGTCCGGTCATTTTCGTATATCAATATGGTTGTCATACCAAGTTTGCGGGCTGGCCTGATATCCCTGTTTGGGTTATCCCCAACGAAACACATGGCACGGCTTTCTTGCCCGGATAAGTCTATGGCCTGTTGAAAAATCCTGGGATCAGGTTTGCTCTGTCCTACATGGAAGGAATCAAGCACAAAATCAAACAGCTCATAGATATGGAATTCTTTTAATACAGTATCTAAATTGCCATAAAAATTGGAAATGATGCCTAAGTTAAATTTACGTTTTAAAGCCATAAGAATAGAAGTGTTGCGCCGGAGGAACTTAGCCTGTGTCTGGGTAATTTCTTCGATGGCTAAAGTTACGCGTTTTTGATCTGTCAGGCCCAGAGATTTGGCCATCATCTGGCACATTATTTCATTCATACGCCGCAGATTATAATCCTTATCCAGACCATGTTGAACCAGATGGAGGTCTACGTCTGAATAGGCATTCTGGAATCTGTCCCATTCCTCCTTTTGGACAAGTCCCTGAGCGGTAAAGGCGCGAAAGAAAAGGACTCTGGAATGGGTGCCATCAGAATCGAGACATCCTCCAAAATCAAATACCATCCAGCTTAGGCTGACGTTAGCCATCATTTTTTGCCCCTATTCTCAGAAATTCTTCGGCGCTTTCAATATCTTCTGGACGATCTACGTCCAGTGTTTTATCAACGAGAAATGTGTTAATAACATGACCCTGAGCGACAAGTGATTTTAAAAAATTCCTCATTTTTTTTTCATGCCGCGCGACACAATCTTCCAGCAAGGGGACTATATCTGCGCTGAAACAATAAACGCCTGATGTGATGGGGACGCCGTCCGCCGCTGGAACCTGAAAGGCCTCTACGGTGCCATCTTCATGACGCCGGACCGTCAGGGGTTTTTCATCTTCAACAAAGTTGGTGATCAAAACAGAGGATTGTGAGGCCGGCAATTTCTTACAGTGATCCATATAGAGGGCAAAATCTTCGGGGCGAATTATTGAATCCACCATCATGACAAAAAGATGTTCTCCCTGTGTCATCTCGGCTTTTTTCATAACTTCATAGAGGGAGTGCATAGAGCTTAGGGTGCTTTTGAAGAAATGGGAAACCTGCACAGATTGTAAAGAAGGAAGTTGGGAAAAATCCATATCCCGTTCCTTATCATTAAAAATAACAAAGATTTTCTCGGGGTTTGCCGGAGACAGATACGCGATGGCTCTTTCAAACAATGCTTTGTCGCCGACTTTAACCAAAGGCTTAAAAGGTGATATTCTCTGTAGGCGGCTTCCGTCTCCTGCGGCTAAAATACCAGCTTTCATTATTGGGCTTCCTGTTTCCTTGGGGAAGAAAGATCTCCCAAACCGAGTTCCTTTAACATTTTTTCATCCCGCTTTCTTTGTATCATACCAACAATAACCACCACTAAATTAAGGGCGATAAAATCAATGATAAGAAGATAGAGATCAAATCGATGTAGAAAAATAAACGTGATCATCATGATCGTGTGGAAATTAGGCCCTAGGAGCCGCCATAACGGGAGCATGGAAATATTATGTTTTCGATAGGCTTGCTTCAGGAGTTGTTTTTTGGTTTCATCAGGACCCAACAAGATTTCGCGCATTTTAAATCTGACGTCATTGTGCCGAGTTGTCAGAATTTGTTGTTGCCTTATCCAGCCAAAATGCGCTTTGCGAAACAGCCTTTCCTTGCGAGACGACGACTGGTCAATTCTGTTTTCTGCTTCCTGAATTGTCATGTTCCAATAAGCGTCATCTTCTGTTTTGCCATAACCAAAAAACATATATTCCCGATGGTAGAAATCAACCAGGGAACTTTGGCAAGAATGCACCCACAAACCGCCCGCGATGAATAAGGCAAAAGGCCAGCCATATGCCATCAGAAAGGGCAGGGACGCCGAAAAATAAATGGCGATCATCACCAAAGAATCACAAATGCCATCCAATATCAATCCAAGCTTGGTGGATTGATTGGATATTCTGGCCAACTGACCATCTGCGCTGTCGAAGACGCCGGACAGGACAAATAACAGTGAGGCGATCACAAGCGAGGATGTATTATATAAATCCAAATAGAGATAGGCGGCTATAAAACCAGACATCACGCCGGCCAAGGACAACATGGTTGGCGTAAGTTTCATCATATGAGAAATCTTGGCGATGATAAAGCCAAGGGGCCGGTATATCAAAAGATCCAATTTTTCCTCGGTATCAGGGCTTTTTATACTGGCTTGAAATTCTGTGATCAATGACGAAAAATTCATAATGCCATGCTCTGACGAGTGCAAAGGTGAGTGATATGATCTGATATGGCGGCCGCCGCCTCATCGGCACATGTTCGAAAAGAAGGCCAATCGTTGACATCAATATAATATAAGTCCCCATTGGCGTCCACAATGCAATCTCCGCCATAAATGGCTAGGCCCAATTTTTTCGCCGCAAGAAAAGCCCCTTCTTTTATGCGCGTTATATCGAGGTTATGGGGGGCTCGCCCCAAGGGGAGATCATAGCGGTCAGGGCCGGTCATTCCCATATAACGATGAGAGAAAAATTTATCTGTCACCCCATAAAATTTGATGATATGGCCGGTGATATTTTCCTGACACACCACGTGGGTGATGCCGCGTTCCGCATAGTCTAACATGGCCAGACCAAGGGCTTCGATGTTTTCTACAAACTGTACATCGTTATCCTGCATGGCATGAAAATCACCGCGCTTAACCCAGAATCCGCCCACAAAAGGAAGATTCGCAGGAAGTTTTCCCGATGTATCAAGAATAATATAGTCAGGGTAATAGAAATGGCCGTCACCGAGAAGTTGTGACAATTTTTTGCGATAACAATTTTCAATTGAAGTCACGGAATTAAGAACCTGGGTTCCCTCATCCTCCAGGTTTTTCAATTGTACCAGAACATCATTCCCTTGTGCCATCGACAAAATATAGTCGTAGCCAGAAAGGTGAGACAAGTCATGGCCATGCTCCGCCTGCAGCGTTTCAATAGGAGCAGAAAGCGCCATCTTAAGCATGATATTTGACAGTGCTTTATCCATAATGGCCTTATCGGCTGTTATGGCACGGTTGGAGAATCTGGTTTCTCGATATATTGCGGCAATTTTCATAAGACGTAATTATCTTCAACTGTTTGGAAAACATTTTCCATGATTTCTACGACGTTATTTATGGTGTCCTTATCAATGGTCATCGAAGGTTGAATTCTAAAACTCGGCGTATAGGCCATGGTAAGTAAGCCCTTTTGTAAAAATTCATTAAAAATCTGCCCGCAAATGTCCATAGATAACGGCTCCTTCGTCTCTTTAGATTTTACCATTTCGATGCCCATAAATAACCCGCGACCCCGAACATCGCCAATGAAAGAATATTTATCTTTGAAGTGTAAAATACTGTCCAGAAAATAACGGCCTGTCTCACGGGCATTTTCCACAAGACCTTCTTCTTCAATAATAGACAGCGCCGAAAGTGCCGCCGCAGACGCCAAGGGGTTTCCGCCATAACTTGACGAAGACCCGGACGGGTTGCCCCAGGGCCGCGTAGAGGTGATGTCTTTGGTAGAAATCACCCCGCTTAAGGGAAAGCCGCCGCCAAATTGTTTGCCAACGGTGATCATATCAGGAATGACGCCTGAATGATCACACCCCCAATAGGTACCAGAGCGTCCAAAACCGGTGATCATTTCATCTGCAATTAAAAGCGCGTCGAACTCTTGCGCTAAATCCTTAATCATCGGTAAGAAATTATCGGGCGGAATGATATTTCCAGCCGTCCCCTGAAGAGGTTCGATAATAAAGGCGGCTATGCCTGTTGAAGAATTACTTTTAAGTTGTCGCCGCGCCATATCGACGCAGATTTCCGCATAATTTTCTGCCGTCGCTCCCGCAAAAGACCGATAAGCATTGGCATAGGGTACAATGTGATTTCCAGGCAGATAAGGCCCGAAGCCATTCTTGAAAGTTGACCCCATTAAGCCTAGAACGCCTTGGGTTTTACCATGAAATCCGCCAGAAAAACTGACAATTTCGTGTTTTCCAGTATAGTTTTTGGCCAACCTTAAGGCTGATTCAACGGCTTCTGCGCCACTGGAATAAAGCTGTAAATGAGAGAGATTTCCGAGTTTTTTTTCGTTTAATTTTTTTAATAAATCAACACGGGCCTGAGACGTAAAACTGCCTACACTGGATTTGACCATCTGTTTTTGAAGGGCGGCGAGAAATTTTGGATGTGAGTGACCCAGGCCATTAACGCCAATGCCGCCAATGATATCAAGCAATTCATTGCCATCGACATCCTTGATGATATTTCCGCGCGCCTCATCAACAACAATGCCGGATTTCAAGGCAAATCCCTGAAGCCCATCCGCCAGAAGGGCATCTTCTTCTTGCCTGATAGCGTTACTCAACGGCCCAGGTATCGTGTCCGTGACCAATTTGATCTGTTGATTTTGTGGTTGGCTTATGGTTCTCATTGTCATGTCCTATGATGAAAGCCTGCGTGATGTATCATCTTTTTAATCCGCATGCAATTCAGAAAAACTTTCAGACAAATCAATTTTCAAGGAAGATTTTTCAATGGACTCATAGGCCCCCATAATTGAATTTATGCAATAATAAGCATCCTTGATTTCTTCATTCAGGACATCCTCGGTAATGATGGCTTCCTTAAATTTATCGAACATGGAGTTAAACCAACTGACGTGACTTGAATCCATCCAATCGGATGATATGGCGCATTTTTCTATTTTCCAGCTTGCCTTATGGCTACTCGCCACATGATCATCTGTCTCCATCAAAGCAATTTCCATCTGATCATCATCGATGGTAATGGCACCCTTCTCTCCCTGAAGGGTATAGATTACTTTGCGCACGCCGGCTGTCCAAGTTAAATAAATTGTGGCCAGGCCGTTTGGAAAGGCATAGACAGCATTAAAATTATCCTCGGTATCATAGTCGCCAGCCTCAAGGTTATAACCGCTGGCCGTAACGGACAATGGATAGCTCCCCATCCATTCAAACAAAAGATACAGGCTGTGACTGCCGTGGTCCATGGCTATTCCGCCGCCACTTAACTTATGATTGCGCCGCCAATCTGGCAACCAGTCTTGTTGACCCACCGCATGGGTATTGCGGTATGTACTTATTGTCGCGGATTTAATTTTTCCGATACGTCCTGCGGCAATAACGTCCCGAATGGCTTTAACCACGGGGGCATGTTTATAATTATGACAAGGAAATAAAACCCGATGAGACTTTTCGGCATGTAGGATAATCGCTTTTGCGCTCTCTAAGGAGGTGGTTAAAGGCTTTTCACAAAGGACATGAAGGCCTTTGTCCAGTGCGGCATGAACTATTTCCGTATGAAGTTCCGCATGGGTTGCGATATCAACAAAGTCCAGAAGACCACTCTCCTTCTCCAAAAGTTGCCTATAATCTGTATAAAATCTGATGTCTTTAGGGAGATTCTTGGCGCGAGAGGGGCAAATATCACATATGGCAATGATGTCCACATCCTGCGTTTTTTTCATTCTTTCAAGATAGGCAGGGAAATGCCCATGGTTCGCAATAAAACCAAAACCAATGATGGCTCCCTTAAGTGTTTTTTGTTTTAATGGTACGTTCTTATCCAAGCCGATAATCCCTATTTTTTTGACCGTTTCATAAAGCCAAGAACTTTCATACTAAGAAACGGGCAAGCACACAATATATTTTCTGTTTTGGCTTATGCTTTGCGTGCCAAGATGAAATACCACGGCATTAAAAGGGGCCCAGCAATCTGAATTTTATCGTCGTTTTGCAAAATTTCAGTATATGTTCCCATGCCGCCATCATCTGGTTTTTCGAGGTCTATATCAATTTTAAAGGGTGTGCATTGGATATCTGAATAGCCGTGACGCGCCAGAAATTTTTTGATACGCGGTAGGGAATATATATTGTAGCTGGAATTTTTATCTTTAAGGAAATTTTTCACATCAATGTAACAGTCTGCTTCACCATCATAGAAAAGCGACGTCAGGGCGATCCATTTAGGGTCTAACGTCATCATCTCTTTAAGGGCGGCCTCATATCCATCTAGCCAGCTTAACGTCTGGTAGCACATAAGGCCGTCAAATTTTGAGATATGTTTGGAGTCTAAGCTAAAGATATCGCCATGTTCAAGCCGACATTCTGTTAACTGCTTTTCTTTAAAAAAATCATTTCCTGCGCTGATGAGTTCTTGATTAATATCTAGTCCAACAAAATGACTGTTTTTGTATCTCTCGGCCATATAATATATATTTGCCCCTTGTCCTGAGCCGATATCCACAATATTGAGCTGACTGTCAGCATTTAAACAATTTAAAGATTCTAGCCATTCACAAAAGAGGACAGTACTTCTAAACGGGGTTGTAAATTGACGACTGTGGTAGGCGAGGTCGACTTTCTCAATCCACTCTGTTGTTCTTTGCTTCATACTCAGATCACCTTATCTTTACGACAAACTCAAAACCTACTCATTTAACTTAAAACCGCCTCATTGCAAGAGAAAATTTTTTCTAAATATCGTTAATAGGTTTTATAATAGCTTATCCTTAGATGAAAAAACTTAGCTAAAACTTAGCTGGAATAGGGATCTTCCGCAGGCTGCTATCATCAGACATGGCCACATTTGACTTTTGGTGGACAGATGTCAGAAGATGGCACGGAATTTTAAACAGAAGCGAACTTTAATTTTACGCCTCAAGACTTTCCATGGCTTCTTGCATGTCCATCCATTCCCGCTCGAACTCTTCTAAGTCCAATGTCATGTCGAGCTTTTCGGCGGTGAATTTTTTGAGGGCGGCGGCGGCTCTTACGTCGCCGTGAACATAGAGTTTTGGATTTTTCAAGGCGCGGTCATATTTTACGATATCTGCGGTGACGCGCTTTATTTTCTTCTCCAGCTTTTCTAAATTTTTACGCAGGGCAGTAAGCTCCGGGCTTTCGCTTTTGACTTTCTGAACGACCGCCGTTTTTTTGTCTTTTTTCCGCGATGTGGCGCGGGATTGCAGGATCAGTTTTTTATAGTCTTCCATATCGCCGTCATAGGGCGTGACCGTGCCGTCATGGACAAGCCAGAGGCGGTCGGCGCAGGCTTCAATCAAATGACGGTCATGGCTGATCATAATTACGGCACCGTCATAGCCATTAATGGCGTGGATGAGTGCCTCGCGGCTTTCCACGTCCAAATGGTTGGTCGGCTCATCAAGAATAAGGATATGGGGCGCGTTCAGGCTCATAAGCGCGAATAAAAGCCGGGCCTTTTCGCCGCCAGATAAGTCCTCCACACGGGTGTTGGCTTTATCGGCGCCAAAGCTAAAGGCGCCCAATTTTGCCCTGACTTTACTTTCGGGCACGTTGGGCATGCGCTCTCTTAAATGGGTGAGGGGCGTGCCGTCCATATTAAGTTCATCAAGTTGATGCTGGGCAAAATAGCCGACCTCTAACTTGGAAGATTTTTTCAGCTCGCCAGCCATAATCTCAAGCCGTCCAGAGATCAGCTTGGCAAAGGTGGATTTCCCGTTCCCATTCTGGCCCAAAAGCGCGATACGGTCATCCATATCAAGGCGAAGGTTGAGGCGTTTTAATACAGGATTACCCATAGAATACCCAACCTCGCCTTGATCAAGGGTAAAGAGCGGCGGGGCCAAAGGCTTTGGATTGGGAAATTCAAAAGAAAACGTCCGGTCCTCAAGAATACTATCCAAGGGGCCCATTTTTTCGAGCATTTTTACGCGGCTTTGGGCCTGTTTGGCTTTAGAGGCTTTGGCCTTAAACCGGTCGATGAAACTTTGCAGATGTTTCTGGGCGGCTTCTTGTTTGACGATGCCGGCTCTTCTATGGGCGAGCTGCTCACGGCGTAATTTCTCGAAATTATCGTAATTTCCTGTGTAAAGCTTCAACTGCAATTGATCCAGATGGAGGATCGCGGTGACGGAGCTATTGAGCAGATCCCGGTCATGGCTCACGATGATGATGGTATAGGGGTAATCTCTGATGAAATTTTCAAGCCACATCACGCCTTCAAGGTCGAGATAGTTGGTGGGCTCATCAAGCAACAGCAGGTCGGGCTGCGTGAATAGGGTACAGGCCAAGGCCACCCGCATACGCCAGCCACCGGAAAAAGACGAACAGGGGCGGCGCTGTGCCGGGCCATCAAAACCAAGGCCGGAGAGGATGCTGGCCGCGCGGGCCTCTGCCGTATGGGCCTCAATATCGGCAAGCCTTAAATGGATGTTGGCAATTTTCTCGGGGTTTGTTTCGGTCTTAGCGGCTTTTTCCAGGGCTTGTAATTCATGATCCGCTTCTAAAACCGTATCCAGCAAGCTGGTTGCGCCGCCGGGGGCTTCCTGCGCCACTTGGCCCAGTTTTGCGCGGTTTCTGATTTTTATGGTGCCGTCATCCGTATGTATTTCGTCGGTGATAAGTTTCAGCAGGGTTGATTTCCCCGCGCCGTTTTTCCCAACGATGCCGACCTTATGACCCGCCGGAACGCGCGCGGTGGCATTCTCGAGCAAAGTTTTACCGGCAATACGATATGTGACGTCTTGAATCTGAAGCATGAATACACCTTAAAAAAATACCAACAGGGTTTAACAGGATTCGTTAAAAATACAATGGATGATTTCTTTTGTTGCAGTTGCGTGCGTAAAACACTATAACCCCGCGCGAATATGATATTTTATTTGATCGTTAAATCGTAAGGAACTCCCGATGACTGTTACCCGTACTTTTTCTATTATTAAACCAGACGCCACACGCCGTAACCTCACCGGTGCAATCGTTAAAATGTTTGAAGACAATGGTCTTCGCGTTGTGGCCTCAAAACGCATCCATATGACCCGCGCCCAAGCTGAGGGTTTTTACGGCGTTCATAAAGAGCGTCCTTTCTTTGGTGAATTGGTTGATTTTATGATTTCTGAACCAGTTGTGGTTCAGGTTCTGGAAGGCGAAGATGCCATGAACCGTAACCGCGAAATCATGGGCGCAACAAACCCTGCGGATGCGGCCGACGGCACTATTCGTAAAGAACACGCCCTTTCAATCGGCGAAAATTCCGTCCACGGTTCCGACAGCGACGAAAACGCCGCCATAGAAATCGCCTTCTTCTTCAACGAAGACGAACTGGTTGGCTAATCTTTTAGCTGAATAGATTATGAGGAAGCCGTTGATCATTTAGGTCAGCGGCTTTTTTTATTTTGTCATTCCGGACTTGATCCGGAATCCAGTCTCTTAAAAAAAACAATGACATCGAAGATGACTTTAATTTATCTAACTGGATTCCGGATCAAGCCCGGAATGAGGACGGTGGAGAATAACCTTCCCCGTCATGTCCATCCCCTCCATATCGACATACCCGCATCCATATCGTCATTCTCGCGAAGACGGGAATCCAGACCAGAAGACAAAAGCCATCTCCGATGCCATTATTTTTAAATAGACTGGATTCCGGATCAAGTCCGGAATGACGACAGCGGGGGTGGCACATCTTATTTTATCTGCTAATATGAGTTGAGATCATCACCCAAAGCCGACGTTTGGAATAAAACTAGAATTCATTTTAATAATACTGATACTTAGGAGAGATCAACGAGGGTGAATGATGCGTAGTAAAATTTGGATTAGAGCCGGATATGTTATAGGGGCTATATTGTTAATTCAATATTGGATTGTTGCCTATATGGCATACACAAATGGAAAGATCTTTGCCTATCAGAATTATTGGAATGCGGAGATAAGTACGATGGGTCTTTTTATTATGCTCATTTTTCTAACCTTCGCTTGGTTTTGGACAATACCAAAGTACTGGAATGGAGTTCCAAAAAAAGAGGATTAATAAAATCCTATTGATAGACAATCACTGAACTATCCAACATTCGCTTGAGATCACAACCCAAATCAGACATTAGAAGAATTATGATTGAGTCCTAATAAATGAAAGAAACGCTTAAAATATTTTTAAAGATTTGGTTGCCTATCATAATAGTTTTAACCATTTCTTTAATCGTAGCAAGTAACCCTCTTCGTTATTCAGAGTCATTTATAAAGTCCCGTTTACTATCATCAGTGCCGCTAGGCACCTCAATGGAGAAAGTCGAACAATATATTGCTAGAGAAGGATGGGAGGTTGCTTGGATAAGTGTAAATCATGGTTTCTTTGACCAACGTTTGTCTCCTAAACGTGTGATAGGAAGTAAGTCCATTAGAGTCAGTATGGGAAATTATCAAGACATCCCATTTGAGGCAAATGTCACCGTCTTTTGGGGGTTCGATGACAAGTCAAAATTAATTGATATTTGGGTATGGAAAACTTGGGATGGACTGTAAGTAATCTATCCCCCGCCAGAAATAACGAGATCCTACGTAAGAACCTCAGGACTAATCAGGCCGCCTTCGGGGTAGGTGGCTTTTTCTATTATGGCTTTGTTGCCGCTGATGGAGACGGTTGACATTTAGCAAATGTTACTGGCTTTCACGCTTAAGCCAGTCGGCACATTCTTTCCCCAATTCTAGCTCGGCTCGCTTTTCATACTCATTTGATGCGTCCTCGCTCAATATATCTTTCCAGCGGCCATTAACGCCTTTGTTGATGAATACTTTGGCCCCCTTATCCCAGAAAGCCCCGCCAAGTGGCACGGATTTAACAGCGTTTTTCTTCATCCATTTAAAAGAACAATATTCTAATATCGCGGGCCAGCTCTGCTCGTTAATGTCAATCTCTAGAAAAGCCGCAATTCGACGAATTTCACCAGGCATATCCTTTTTAAGATCGGAAAAATGAACCAGCATAACATTTGGTAGATCACGAATTTCCCACCAGCTTTTGACATTTTCCCAAAAAGGCCAGAACGGGAAACCATCCTTTTCAAACCACTCATTCCAATATTCATTTATATCCTCAGATGGTCTTTCAATCTCGGGACCGACAAGCCCCGGGGTTTTGTTTAGGGCATCGTACCAAGATTGATTTGCGTTAACATGATGATTATACATACTCCATACCACATCGCGAGCGTCCCTACCAATATAGAGGTATTTTGCTTTTTCAGAAAAAGATAGTGCATCAACCGGCAAATGTGTTTTTAAAAATCGGCGGTGTTTTTGTGCATCAACCATTTGAAGTTTAATTTCCTTTGGCGGCAATCGAAGATCCATCCAAGGTGACATTTCGGCCACCTCAAGATTTGGGTCACCACCAAAAATCAATTGGGCTATAATTTGCTGAACCCACGTGGTTCCAGCCTTGCCATAGGTAGAGATAATAATGTCATCGTCACGAAAATCTAAATCATTCCAGATGGTTGAATCGAAATGATTGCTGTGCATTTCTCTTGTCTTGATCGGTAAATTTTTCATGTTAATGCTACTCCTGTTAGGTGAATTCAAGTTGCAAGTGCGACACCTGTGTTCTTTAGAAAGACCTCGTTTGGTGTCTGATAATTGAGGCATTTGCGGGGTCGATTATTGAGTTTTTTGACGGCCCATGCAAGCTGTTTTTC